>WBZO01000206.1_pt1 | contig 150600 bp, 129 predicted proteins | sample 5204261 | NCBI WGS metagenome assembly WBZO01 (sample SAMN12412400, study PRJNA552823) | activated sludge metagenome | isolation source: activated sludge from anammox sidestream of wastewater treatment plant... | place: USA: North Carolina | collected 2017-09 | reverse complement strand
ATACGGCAGGTAAAGGAAAAAGACAGGCAAGCCCGCTAATCGCAAGCAAATCTGCCCTGCCAATGATGCCCTTGCGATACCCATATCCGGTGAACAACACTGGCCAGACAGGTGGGTAAAACAACAGGGGTATGGCAAACCAACCGGATAGATTACGGAAGATGCTCCACAAACATGCCAACAGTACGATCCCGGTCTGAATGGGTGTGGCGGGAAATGTCAAAAGGATCGTTCCAAACAGAAAGACTTCGATTCCTGGCACCAGGCGATAGCGCAGGTCGGCATAACTGAATATGGAAAAGGAGACCAGCGCAAAGGTTTCTGCAAGGGTCATGAACGATCCTCTTCATCCCTGGAGTTTGGCATGAATGTGAGTATCTCCTTCACCCGTGTTGCGTTTCCGATTTCTGAAGCGCGCATCAATGGATCGCGCGCTGTCATGATCTCTTCCGAATGATCCAGGTAAGCACGTGTCATCTGCGCCGTTTCCTGTGGGTATTGCGCGGCGAATACATTGGGATCCATCCCGTGTTGAGAGATGTCTGCGGACATGGCATGAAAGCCCTGCTGGAATTCCTGGGGGGAACCGTTGAAGTTGGATTGAATGGAGGCGTTCACCGAAGGCGAGAAACCAAAATCATCCGAAGGTGATGAGGGTGGAGCGCCATTGAAGCGCTGCATTCGTTCCCCCAACTCCGCCTGTCGCGCCGCCAATTCATGTCCATGTGCCAGGGAACGATTGTAGGCAGCTGGGGCACGCAGTCCCATTGCTTCCAGATTTCCAGCTTGTTGTGTCAATTGCTGTGCCGCATTCAGATGACCCATTGCGGCTTCCGCGCCGGTGAGTCCACTCGTGGCAGTAGATGTTGCAGATGCGCCCGCACCTGTCGTCGCTCCTGCCGCGCCAACCGCACCAGCTCCCGCCGCTCCCACGCCGCTGGCAGCCAGCATCCCGATGGAGACGATCTGTTGCGCTGCCTTGATCATCCCGCCGAATGCATCTGCCGTGGTGGAGATGGTCATCTTGCCCAGGATGCCTGCTAGGGATAACAACAATCCCGTTGCACCCCACAACCAGACCACACGTAGAATGGCAGACAATAATCCCTGCTGACCCATCCAGGTACTGGCAGCCATGCCTGCTTTGAAGACTCCACCCGCAACAATGGGAAGGAGCGCGATCAAGATCACTGCCTTCATCCATAAGGAACGCAGCCAGGTAGCCTGGGGCAACACACTTGCAATTGCAAGAGGCGGAGCGAGTACGGCAAGAATAAATAGAACGGCATTAGCGGACGCAAACGCAAACAACATTCCGCCGATGGCGAGTAATGAACCAATCGATAGACCGATGTTGAGTAAACTGCCAAGGAAGGTCTGGTTGGCAAGACCCAATAAAATGGAAGTTGCTTTAGTGTTCTCGACGAAGCTAATCGCCAGTCCTCCCGTTTCACCAATTACTTTTCCAACCATCCACCATCCAAGACGAACGATCAGATCCAAAAATGGACCGGATGCAATCGCCAATACACCAGCAGTCACCCAATCCCCAACCACGCGCAAGCCACTGTCATCATCACCGAGTAGCCTTCCCCAGTGATACAGCGCCAGTCGTAATAGAAACAAGGCAGGTGCCAATGCCGCCGCGACCGGCAAACTGGATTGTGCCACCGTGCTGTAATCGCCCTGACTGGGAGCCTGTACGATCTCGCCGATCACGCTTGTCCAGCGTGCCACTTCCTCACTCATGGCGCGAACTTCTTTATCGGCAGCTTTATCGAAGATGCCCGCCAATGCTTCCGAGATGGTTTCGGCTGGGAAGACCAGGTGGTTGAAGATCTGCGAGATGGTGGTTGTGGTATTTCCTCCACCTCCCGTGGGTGGAGTCGGCGTGACTGTGACCGTCACAGTAGGTGTGGGAGTCAGGAGCAGGTTTGCGTTGGAGGCATACACTGGCGTGGCAGACATTGTCAATCCACTCAGGAGCAGGACGGCAAGGAAGATCGTCAGGATGATAAGGATGCGAAGTTTTTTCATAAGTCCTTCAGGGCATGTTGGGAGATGTAGTTCCTTGTAAAGCACAATTGCTGGTATCCGCATTGTTTACAGATCGATGGTTGCTGCAGGGCATTCATGGGTGGGTGCGGACCTTTCTTCGCAAGGTTGGATAGGGACTCCACTGTTTTTTCCAGATCCCTGTTGGCAAGGAGTTGATCGAAATGCTTCGCTTCACCGGTTTCCCGATCCAAAGAAAAGATTGCAGGCGTGTTGGACCAGGGTTGTTTTTCCAGGGTAGTGCAGCGGTTTAACAAGGAAAAGCGTAGTTGATCCTGTTCGCCATTGGAGATGAGTGAACCAATCCTGGTTTCCGTGACATGTCCCACAGGGATTTGCCAGACCCAGGTATCGAATTGGACAGGCAGACGTACCCCAGGCAGAGTCAGGCAGACTTTCTCCGCATTCAGGCTGTAGCCAGCGTTACGTCCGATCAGCATTGCGGCGCGCCAATCCTGGGAGAGGAACGCCCAGGTGCGAACGTAAATAAACAGGTTGCGCCAATCGCCGCCGAGATTATTGATCGCATTCTGGGAACCATACCGGCGACTCATGGAGATATTCCCACCGCGAAAGAGGGGCATAAGCTCCGGGGCGCGAAGATTATTATGTTGCCTTCTATATTCCTCCACTTCGCGGATGTAGATTCGAATTTCCTCGATCAAAGAGTCAAAGTCATACTTGATCAAGAATTCGAGCAGAGTCCCACCGGATGATAGATCTTCGAGGGATTTCCAGACGGGATCGAAGGGCGGGGTAGGGTCGGCGCCCACCAGCCACCAACGTGCGGCAGCGGGGCAGAAGGTGTAAACCAGCGCAGATAGGATGGGATTCCCGCGCGCGTTTTTGGGGTTGAGCATGGCAAGGAAGAGATCAGTGTACATGCCAGACCATCAGAAGAAAGAGAATCGTTCGCCAGGCGGCGGGGGATTTCATGCCGGTGAGGGATTGCTTATGAAAAAATCTCCAGAAGAACTGAATGATGCTGGTGATCAGGAAGGAAAGGAATACAAGCAGGATCAGGGATGGGATATTGGAATCGGGTAAAGCCCAAAGGACTGCCATCCAGAGTTTGACATCCCCGGCACCCATCCACCCGCTTGCCCAGGCGGAAAGCAGCAGAAAACATGCCAGCCACAAATCAATATGTCCGGGGAAATGCGCGATCATGCCCGCAAGTATCAATGGATATGTGGACCAATTCGGGATGCGGCGGGTACGCAGGTCATACAGGCTTACAGCCAGAAGATAAAAAAGCAACCAGGTCATTGGTCGCTCATGATATAGAGATGGATGGGTGGGTATGGGGCAAGTGTCGCTTTCGCCCATGATCGGAATTGGCGACAGAAGTTTTATACTTGATGAAATTTTTGGTAAAATATCTTTGCAACGTCCAGGGTGCCCCCCTCACCCTGGGCGTTGCATTTTTCAGGGCAATTAAAGTTTATTGTAACTATACCCATAGTTTTGCCGTTTTGGCAGAACTATGCTTCCAGATGGGGTATTTTGAAAATGGCACAAACCATAATTCCAACCAATATCGCCTGAAAATTTTATTATTCCGTCTCATATTGTTGTGAGGCGAGATTCCGCGTAAAGAAAATCGCGGATTTTCTCTGAATGGCCATTATTTCGGTTCATTATGCAATAAAAAGGCAAATGATTTTCTGGCAAAACTATGGTTCCAGAATATACTCCTGGCAAAACTATGCTTCCAGCCAGCCACTATTTTTTTTTGATTGCGCCCATCTAACACGAGTAGGTAGCGGCAAAACTATGCTTCCAGCCGTGGCAAAACTATGGGTAAAGTTACATAAATGTAACTTTACCCATAAAGTGGCCGCTTTGGACACTTTATGCTTCCAAGTCGTTTATTTTGAAAATGGCACTAAGCAAAAATGCGACCTAGAAAGGGGGGGAAAGTCAGAAGGTTGGATAACAAGCAACGATCAAATAAGTTCTATCCTTGACTAGGGCAAAATCAAATCGGTTTCGCAAGTTTTTGACTCAATTGGCGGGCAAAAGTAGAAAAAATTATCGGCCACTTTATGGTTCCAAGTCGTTTGTGTTCTCTGGTTTTTTCTGATCAAAGTAAGGGTAAAGCGCGGCCCCAGCCCCGGCCAATTTATGAGTTAAGTGACATTGTAACTTAACCCATAGTTTTGTCATTTATGCTTCCGGTTCCAACACCTAACTTGTTTTTGGATTAAAGATTTCCAATTGTCGTGAAATCGTTGGGCCAAATCTTAGGTCCTTGCGCACATTCTCTAAATCGGGATCAATGAGACACCATTCAATATTAAAATCTTCGGCTTGTGCAGCTTTAGAAAGAAATTCGATAGATTTATCAACATTATGCTGTATTGACTCAAGGCATGCTAAATCGTATTCTGAAGCGTTTTGCAAATGTTTTTTTGCTTTAGAAACATGTAGAATGAAATCTTCTTTTGATTTTAAGTGATCATAGACTGACGCAAGTCCCATGTTGACTGCAAGTAGAGATTCCTTATCCAAATATTTTTCGTCTTTTAATATTTCTTGTAATCCTTGAAGAGCAATAGGAAATAGCCCGTTAATGCGAGCTGTTGATACCCAACTCAAATGGTAGTCAATGTTATTAGGATCTAATTTCCTAGCAACATCAAATGATTTCATGGCATCTGGATATCTTTCAAGTCGCCGCAATATCATTCCTCTGATACTATGATACCTACTATTTTGAGGAGAAAGCTTGAGCGTCCAATCAATATAATATAAAGCGTAATCAAAATCCTTAATTTGAAAATAGTAATCGTATAGAATTAAAAGGCTTTGTTCTGCTTTGCTTTTTGAAAACCGCCCTAATATATCAAATGCAAATACCTCCCGAATTTTCCGCAATGTTTTATAGATTCCAGGTCTCCTTGAGAATATCTCATTTAACATACTCTTTGCTTCAAGATTTCTAGGGTTTAATTTTAATGCTTTCTTTAGATATTTAATGGCTATGTCAGGCAGCCCTGTCATTCCAAAAATTGACCCAAAAGATAAACACATGTAACTTTCTATTGTCGCTGAGTTTTTGATTTCAACGCCGTAAGCATTTTCAAATAATGCCTTATTACCCGGATAACTAAAACGTATGCTTGCTAAGATTTGATCAGGATATTGGCTATCAATTCTTAAGGCTTCTTCTATGTGTTTCTTCGCAATCCAAAAGCGTCCCCGATTAAAATAAAACATTCCAACTTGCCATTGAATCATTGCTTGATTTGCTGGCGTAATTGTAATTTTTTGTAATACATCCCAAGCATCTTTCTCTTTTCCGGACAAAAACAATATTTGCGCTAGCATGACAGGCGCTGATTGACAGCTCGGATCTGTTTCGATTGCAAGTTGCAGATATTTAATTGAATTTCCAATATCTTGTTGCCAAAACCTTAATTTACCCAAATATTCATAGTATTTATGCTGGAAATTTGCATTTATTTGCAAGGCTTTTTCAAGGAAATTCTCGGCTTCCTGATATCTTCCCAGACCCATAAAACCTTGAACAACTTTTTCAAGATTGTCGACACCCGTAGGGGATAGCTCAATTATCTTTAGGTATGCAGTGGTGGCATCATCATAGTTTCCTAATGCCATATTTGATAGCGCCAAGTTGTTCCAAACATATATAGTATCTTTTTTATATTCATTAATGTATTTATTGTAAAATCTGACAGCATCTTCATACTCTTCAATGTGAAAATGGGCGTCGCCGACACCCCTAAAAATATCTTTCCAAGCAGGATTCAATTCGAGAGCATACATATACGATGCAATAGCATTCTTGTATTTTTTTTGTTGAAGATAAGCATTGCCAAGGTTTAGATGGATTTCCGCAGATTTCTCTCCTAGCTTAATCGCTGATAGATAAAATTTCTCCGCGTTTTCATATTCTTTTAGTGTGAAGTTGATCTTTGCGGTTTCTGCCGCAGCCCTTGCTCGAATTTTATTATCGGCACTACTCTCGTTCGCAACACTCTTAAAACCTTCCCGAGCAAGGTCTGGATTTTTTTGAACTAGCAAATCGTTAGCTATACTTAATCTTGTATTTACATCAACTTCATGATCTGAAATAAATTGCTTTATGATCGAATCTATTTCAACATCACTTGATTTTCCATCGCGACATTGAGTAGCTGCTGTTAGTCGGATAATCTTGTTCAGATTTTGATCTACCGCAAGATTTCTTAACAAGATTTTGTCTTTTACTCGGTCAATCATTAAATTGCGCAAATGTAAATTCTTCCGACCGTCAAAGATAAGATCATACCAATTAACCTTGTAGTTGGTTAATAGTTCAAAAAACATCTTTGATAATTCTTTGAACTCAGCTAAATTTGGATTCGCATCACTTACTGAAGAAAATATCATTTCAACTGGATCGTCAAAATCTTTAATATTTAATAAAACGATCACGGCTTGGAGTCGATTGTAAGCACTAACAGAAGTGTCATGTGCATATTGAAGTAATAGTTCACTATACTCCTCCGCATCACTCGTGCTAATCAACCGTTTAATAACATATATTTTAATTTCATGGTGAACATCTTTAATGTGTAATATATTCTTCAGAGCGTCGATTTCGTGGAGTTCAAACATAACATCTACGACGTTTTGTCGCAGTGATTGATCTCCTTGATTTCCCTTAATAATTTCGGATCCAATAGTTATTGCATCACTCGCGAAGCTATTTTGTACAAGACGTATAATCGCGTTCTTTCTGGCTACAGGATCGAAATCTGTCCTTCTTGCAATTGACACGAGTAGGTCAATGAAATCCTTGTTTTTTGTTGACTCTAATTTATCAATAATATATTCTCGAACATTACCATCTACAACACTGTTATTTGCTATTTCAAGTAGAGTATTTTCGTTCCCAAGCTTCATTATCTCGTCAACAGATGTCATATGTGGCTGTGATATCGGTTGACTACTACCTCGAACAAGAGAACTAAGTTGTAGTCCAGCTTGTTTTACTGGATTAAGCACAATATAAAGATAATGTTCGATAGCCTTTTGAGATTCTCCTAGCAAGGTATATAAATGAGCTATTTCTAATCTATCTGGAGTCTTTTCGCTCGACATCCCATCAATTATTTTTAATAAATCAGAGGGCGAGCCGGAATCAACGAGTTCCTTTATTATGCTTATGCGGTATGAAACATCAAAAGAGCTATTCGAAGCAATATTGTATAGTACCGCCTTGTCATAATTGGAGATATGTTTGGCTGCGCCCGTTCTAATATCCTTAGTAGTCCTTTTTTCTATTATGTAAAATGGCTTCTCTTTTTTTGCGAGTTCAATCCAAAATTCGAGAGGAGCATCTGGTATGGCTCCTGCTTCAATTAATTGGTTGATTGCCAAATAGCGCGTTCTTAGTGCCAACATCTTGTCTACAACAATCCTATTTAATAATTCTGTTTGATCCATTTTCCCCAATGCGTTAATTGCGCTTTCGATATACGAGGGGAATCGATTTACTGCAGGCACAATATAAGCAGGTTGTTTTGATGAATTAATTGAACTAGGAACACGCTCAAAATCTTCCTCATCATCTATAGATACAAGAAGAGTATATTCATAGATCTTTTTTGGTACATCCTCGTCATATCCAACTTTTTGTAAAGACAGAAGTAGGGAGAGACGATTTTGCGGTGGCAGCTCATTATCTTCCAACAGAGGTAATAGTAATTGAACCTGGTCTTTAGACGCAATCAAATTTATGGCTTTAATTAATGCATACGACCTTATATCAAGGTCGGTAGATCTATCGAGGCTAATTTCCGCAAGAAAAGAGAACAACTTTAGTTCTTCTAAATAGTCGATAGCAAGGGTTTTTATTTTTTTGTTTCTGTTTCCTTCTTGGGAGTTATCTTGATGTAGTATTTCCGTAACAATTTCTATTAACCATTGGGGATTATTTGTTTTTATGGTTAGGTGTCTCGATAATTTCAGCCTATTCGCAATCGACAGAGATTTGTCCTCAATAATATTTCCTGCTTCGCTCTCGAGGCTATATTTGCCAACAAGTTCAACACAAATATCTTGTAATTCCTGCTTCAATTCTTTTTCTTTCAATACAGCTAGACAAATTTCTTTTATCCCCGCATCATCTGGCACTACTGTTGACTTTAAGAGCATGGCAGTTTTTTGCCTTACTGTAATATCCTTTTCGGTATCTCCTAGTAGTCCAACCAAATCATTTAAAATATCTGTGTCTAACATTTCAATGAGCTTTTGCCCCACATGAAATCTTATATCAACATTAACGCTGGAGTCTCCCCAAATTTCCTTTAACGTATCAATCTGATTTGAAGATGCAATAAGGTCAACAGATTGCATTTCTGGCTGGACTTTAATCTTTCCGAGCTGTCCAGATGTTGGGGCATTACTGGATGTTGCAAGCTTTTTTAGGATGTCATATGCACCCTTATGAACCTCATGTTTTAATAAATACTCTCCTAATGCAAATCTCTCAACTGTTGTAGCTGTTTCATCAAGGCCAATATCCAGAATTAAATCCAAAAGTTTGTCTTTCTGAGCATCATCAATAGGAACTAGCGCAAAATACTTAACAGAGCCCCTTACATTATGGTTGCGTAGTATTTCGTCAATTACATTCTGTGCTTTAATTTCTTTCAGTAATGTTATTGACTTCTTACGGACTTCTAGATCCTCGTTTTCAGAAAACACAATCCCTGCGCAAATAGATATCCCATAGTCAGATTGGTTGAGTTCAACCAATGCTTTTGCTATTGCTAGCTTGTTATTAGCGGATAAGTATTTTGATTCGAGGACAGTTGATATACTGTTTGATGGAGAATATTTTATAAGGCAAATAGCAGCTTTCCGCGAAACATCATCAGAAATTTTTGGATCACGAAACAGTTGTTTTGCGGCATCTACTGCAATGTCAGTGATATTTAGTTCACCCAAACCTAAGGCGGCTTCTACTCGCAACGATAAATCTACAGTAAGATCTCGGGCAATATATTTCAATGCATCAATTGCATCAAAATAATTGCCAAGATTTACCATCGCCTGGGCAGACCTTAGTCGAATTTTTGGATCTAACCAAGCGCTGTATGCTAACTTTTTCAGATCATTGTTGCGGTGATCTTTTACTAATATGTCAAAAGACTTTTCTGATACTTGATTCTCTCCCGGTTGCGGTTTTTTCTTAATTATTCGTTGAGTTTTCGACCCGATTCCTCGTAAAATATCCGTAAGAATTAGTGATGCACTATCTTGATCCCCTAAATTACTTAATGCATTTGCGACTTCGAATCTTGTACTTATTGCATCAACCTTGCCGGCGAGTTCTTTAAGTAAATCCACTTGGTTTAACTTTGATAGCAGATTGATGGCTCGCTGACGTTCCTTATCAGATATTTCCCTTTGAAGAATTACGAAACATATATTCGAAGCCGCATCTTTAAATTCAGCATTTTTTAATAAGTCAGCAACATCCAAGCTAAGACTTGTTTTTGTATCCTCTTTTATGCCATCCTTAATTAAAACATCACGGATTTCGTTTAAAATCCCATTGGATTCAACCGAATCTTTCGCAACGTAATACGCGGACTTAAGGCGAATATTGGTTGATACCGATTCGTCCCTCACTAGTGTTATTAATTTTTCAAAAGAGTTTGTATGGAGTAGGTCAACTGCATATTCTCGAAGACTTTCCTGATCTGTGGGGTTCTGAGCTAATCGAAGAGCCACTGGATCGATCAAATGGGCCATTCCATAATTTTGCAACTTTTGAAGAGCAGACTTTCTTATAACTGGATCAATCGTAGTGTCACCTATAAGCTCTTCTATGAAACTTTTAACACTATCAGTCTCTCTAAATTTAAAAAGAACAATCGCTGCTTGAAGCCTTAATGCCCTTGAGTGTAAAATAGTGTCAAGTATCGGAGTCAGGAATGTAAATACGACTTCCTGATCACCGAGAGTTCCTAATATTTCAGCAATTTGAATTCGCCATTCAAACTTGATGTTTTCGCTCTTAATCAATTTATTAAATGCTGTTACTGATTTTAGATTCTTAATACATTCAAAAGTAATTTCTTTCAAATCTTGAGGAATATGTACATCTAGGATAATATCCGCAAGTGCGTTCCCCCGATCTAGTTTTTGCAATTTTTGAACCAGTTCCTTTTTCGATCCGGAAATGTTTGCTTCGTTAATACTTTTTTTCAAATAATTTTCAGCGTCAAGCGGACATTCTACAGAACTTGCAATATCTGCGGCGGAAATTACAATTGAGGGTTTATCATAATTTTCACTTACTATATTGTCGAGAATAGAAATTATTTCCTTGCTTTCGTGATAAGACGACAAGACTTTCAGTGCCTCTATCCTTATTTCGGGGGCAAGAATTGTATCTAAAGCAATCGATCTTATATATTCCTTTCCTCCTAGTTGCTTGAGCGTATTGAGACAATTGGCAACAACTCTTACCTCCTTTTTGGATGTCTTAATAATACCAATCAGCCAAGTGGTTGCCACATTAACTTTATCAAGCAGAACCAAATTTCTAGTAGCTTGATATCTAATTTCAGGTGTTAAATTTTCTGCTTGGGCAATCTCACTATAAACTTCCTCTGCCAATTCAATTTCCCCAATATCAGACAATGCCTGAGCAGATTGCAGCCGTAGGGTGGCATCCATTGATGAGTCGTAACAGATTTTTTTAAGCTCATTCACTCTGCCGAGACGGCTTAATGCGGCTATTGCGCGTGTTTGTTCTTTCTTGTTTGTGCTTGCACTAACAACAACATTAAGTATCTGGGAGGCACGTGTTTCGTCACCTAAAAGAGCAAGCATTGAAGCAGTTTGAATCGAAGATCCACTTTCGGTATCATTTGATTCTGACAATTGGATAAGGACTGTCTTTGCTTCTTCTGTAAAACCAAGCTTTATCAAAGCCCTTATAGCATCTCCTCGTATTCTACTTTGTATCGATGAATTGTTAGCAATTGTTTGATAGGCTGTGCCAGCTTCTTTGGGAAACCCTAATCTAAATAACAATGTGGGAAGCCTTGTTGACAATGAAAGTTCGCTTGAAATATGTAAATGTTCACCGATTCTTTTAAGGACTTGCGCCTTATCAACTACAGAACTATAAACACCCATAATCTCCCAATACAAATTAAGCTTCTCATTCCTATCTGTTGAGTTGTGATTTAGTATGAATTCAATAGTTTCATTTAAATATGCCACTAGATCATCATGATGACCATATAAACGTATTTTTTCAATACAAAACCACAAAGTGTTTTCATCTAGATTGTCTTTGCTGAACTTGATGAGTACTTTAAGGGTTTTATCTTTTTCGTCTAATAAAAACAAATCTTCAAAAATATCCAACTTTGTTGAAGTGTGCAAATTGGGATCGTCTAAAAGCCCAAGATGTTGCACCAATAAGTTTGCTTTTTTGCTGGTCTCAAACAACATCCATAATGCGCGCCTTTTAGCCTCTGCAGGAGAAGATTCATCACTAAAAATCCTCTGGATCACGTTAGTGATAGCCGCATCATTATAATAAGTAGCAATGAATACACTGGCCGCGTCCAGCCTAGAAACAGCCGAAATTCTCTCGTTTTGAATAAAACTTTGGAGAAATTCAAATATTTCATTGATTTTTCCCCGTCTAATTAGGATATATACGATTTCCAGTTGCAACCCATAATTTGACTCATCTTTTTTTAGGAGTGAAAATAAATCTTCATCTTTTGCCATCTTAAGAAGATTGGTGAATTCTGTTGATACAATGCTTCGCCGATCTACTGAGAGTTCTTTTAAAGTATCTGAAACTAAATTTTGCCAACCTAAATCAACGATTATTCTTACAATAGCCCATCTTTGATTGATGCTCGTAGCTGAATTTTTCATTTGTTCTAATAGCCAAAGTATTGCGTCGCTACGGGCGCTTGTTTTTCCAAGTATTTCTATTGCCTTAAGTTGCACATTGAAATCTGTATTAATGGTCCTAAGAACTTTTTGAGCAATTAATGTCCCCTTTTCCTCGACACCTAACCGACAAAATAATTCGGCAATTATTAATTGTTCTTGTCCTTTAATTTGAATATTGTCTAAATCGCTTAACAGGGTTATTGATAAGTCTACCTGACCAATACTAGCAAGGGTGTCTATTGCTTTGCATCGATATGTTATCGACATTGAATTATCTTTTGCGGTGTCGATAAGAATGTTTATTATTCTTTCACCAGAGAAGAGGCGAGCTAATGTTTCAATTGCGTTCCAACGGTCATCGATAGAAATAGTTTGGTCGGCGGCTAAATACTCAAGTACGTCTAATGCCTGATTCTTATCCCCCATTTTCCAAAGTAATTCAGTTGCTTTAATTCTTGTTTTAGCTTCTGCAATTCTTTTTTTAGCAACATCTGAAACTAGCTGATGCCCTTTGTTTCCATCAACATAATTAATTAGATTTCTTGCAACCTCCAGTTTGTATTTTTCATCTATGGTTACATTTTTGCTTAACTCCAGTAAGATATTTACACCATTTTCCCTATTGCCATATCTAATCAGAGCCTCTGCTGCGCCAAGCCTATCTTCAATATCAGTGTTAGTATCTCTCGTGATTTCACGCAAGAAATCCAGAGATTGTGTTGACAATCCAAGTTCATACAGTAGCTCTACGGATTCCAATTTTTCTCGCGCTGACGCGCTTACATCGTTGACCACTCCAATCAAGATGTCTTTAGCAATCTGTTTTTCGCCAATATGAGATAGAATTTTGCCTATTTCTTTTTTAGTTGACGAAGGCAGGTTGACGTTTTTTGAAATTTTTATTAACTCAAATAGTCCATTGCTGCCAGGCTCAAATCGAGAAAAAGTATCTGAAATTAAAGAAAGCGATGGTAAGCTGCCTTGAACCATGCCGAAAGGATAACGCCCGTAATTATCCCTCTCAATTACAGCAAGTAATTTTAATACTATAAGATACTGTAATTCTCGACTCGACTTTGAGCCATCCGCCAATGACTTGGCTGCTATTAATAAAGGCGATGTTTGATTTTCAAATTCATATTCTCTAAACAGAAATGGATCAAGGTATTCTTCTCTTAATGATGCTGGTTTGGAAATTCCCCAAAACAATAACTGTCTAAAGATATAGTCACAACTTTTTTCTGGAAGATGCGCTAAGGTTAGCGGTATAACTTCTGCCCATTGAGAATCTTGTACATAATATCTAAGGTGTTGCCACCAAAGTTTTTCGGCTTCGTCATTGAAATTTATGCTCAACATTCGAGCAGCACCATATTCTTGAAATGTGAGATGTCGAAAAGATAGCCACTCTTCATCTCCAATATGGTATAGCTCTAATATCCCCGCATCTTGCCAAAACTGAATTAATTGATTAGCAACTTGTCCAGAAGATTCTTTGGGTATCTTCCACGTAATATTAATATCACTGCCTAATTTTTGAGTTAGTTCACTTCTAGTTGGTATCTCATAAACCACGTTGCCATAAAATGCTTGATGAAGGCTTAAAGCAAGGTTGAAAAGTCCCCATTGAGCAAAATTATTTGCTTCTTCGCCTGAAAACTCTCCAAACGTCAGTTTTTTTCTGCCTCGGTGATTAACCTCCCATCCCGTTATTAACCTCTCAATATATACTTTAAATAGATCAACTCTCTTACGAGGCAATTCCATCTGAGGGTCATCCCCAGCTAGGATAACCAAAAAAGTAAGGAACAGAGGTACTTGTGCTAACTCTTGAAGGGCTGGGCGTTGTACTAACTGGATTTCAAGCCAGTTTGCTCGGTTACTAACCCATTCTTCAGACTTTTTCCCCGCTATTTTTTTGGCTACCGCCAAGGCTTTAAACCATTTGTATGTGAAAGCCTGTGCATCGGACGGAACCAAAGGTAATACTTCGAAAAGATTAAATCCACCCAAATGAGTATAACCAGTAGGTCGTGATGTTACTAATAGTCGATGCCCTTCAGCTCTTAAACTCTCAATGGCATCTCGAATGTCTTGTAAATGCGAATGAACCTCATCAAGCCCGTCAAGCAAAAAACGTACTTTTTTCTCGCTAATAAGCCATAGTAAAACAGCACGCAATTTTAATTTCGCAGCACCAGCTAAGTGATCTGTAAGGAGTTCCAGCGCGGATTCAATAAAGGATAAACCGGACTCAGACATTCTTACATCAAGCCTGCCTAGATGAATGAGTAAATTTAAGAATTCATCATTTTGGTATGAGCCGCGCCATGCTATATGTCGTAAGAGCGTTGATTTCCCCGAGCCTGGTCCTCCAATTAAGACAAGAAAACGATAATCGTTTATGGCCGCTTCAGGATCAATAACCCGATTATCACTATCGATTAAATTATCTTGAACGAATTCCATTTCCTGTTTTTCTTTAGCTGTTTTTCCTCTTTCATTAGTAGAGTTTTTTAATGATTGAATAATAGTTCGAAGGATTTCGGTCCCGTTAATTGATCGCGAGTAGGATTCTGATTTATTTGATAATGCAATTTCGGTTTCTGGACGAGGTCGAACTGCGCGCAAACGAATGAATATCTCGTCAAGTTCTATGTTTACCAAGTTTTGTTGAACCCCCAACTGCGGTAATGGCATTCCCGCAGTTGGCAATCTGGAGTATTTTTCTTTAATCCATTTTGAATAACTGATAAGAATTTTTTCGCGTTGAGATGATGAGATGTTTAATGGCTTCTCAGAAGGCCCGAGCTGGAAAATTAATGTATCACCTTCAGTGTAAATCTGTGTAATATTTTTTAGAGGACTGTTAGTGGCCGTAATTGACAGTCTCGATGGAGTCTTATTACTCATAAATCACCCTCCATAAATAATACTGTATTAGCTTATTTCCTGGTCAACGTCCTCAAGGTCACTATGATCCGCAGAGATGCTAGCTTTGCCTCTAGTTGCTTTTTGTTTTATCTTCTTTAATATTGAACCTCTCTTCGCAATGATTTCGACAGACACATCGTTGCTTTTAAGAATCCCTTGGATATCAACCGCAATTTCAGGGTGATTCTGAAGAAACGAAATTAGCAAGGCTGTGAAATATGTCTGTTTGTCCTCGTCATTCGGATTGCGAGATAATATTCTTACTGCATCAGTAAAGTCCTCGTTATCCCCCATGCCATCTTTAATTTTATGCCAGACGCTTTGTATACCTTCCCAAGTCTCATCTGAAATTTTTTTACCGAATTTCTCCGCCAGATTTAATCCGGCAGTTTTAGTGACTGTAATCAGATAAGGTAAATAAGGAGCAATTGCTAATGTTATTGTAGCTGCTAACTGGGATATGTCTGTTGGAGGATTCATGATCTGTGTTCTCCTTATTGTTGGATCTATTTTGCACCAGTAATCAATTATATATCATGATAAAGTAATATGAATAATCAATCTCGCATATATTGCTTGACTAAAGAACATTTGTTCTGTTATTATCCCAGCAGTATGTCTATCTGGGATCGTCTTCTGTACCTGATAGGCTTGCGTCCAACGCCCGGTCCTCGAACCTATCATTTTGATGCGAGTGAAAGCCTGCAAGTCACGCTTTCCACCCTTTCCTCTGACGAAGGCCGTCCTGAACACGATTTGATCCCCGATATCCTGGCCGCAGGTCTGACACAATACACCGCCAATGAAAGGTTGTGGGATAGGTGGGAATCCCTCTCGCCCCGTGAACGGGACGTGACCGCGCTCGTCTGTCTGGGGTATACCAACCGTGAGATCGCCGCCCGTTTGAACATTTCCCCGGATACCGTCAAGGATCGCATCTCGTCCGTATTCCGCAAGTTAAATATTAACAAGCGCAATGATCTGCGTGCTCTATTCTCCCATTGGGATTTCAACGAGTGGGAACGGCAGAGATAGACCCATACTCCGACCCTCCCCCCAAATCCAGTACCCCCAAAACACCCCCATCTGACACCCAGGTGGGGGCTGTTATATATGAAGGGGAGGTTGTATTCTGTCGGCATGGACATCCTTCCCGTTCTCAAAACCGGCAAACTAATTGTGATCTACACATCGGACGCTGCACGGAACGAAAGCATGTCCTTGATCGCCGAACTTGGCTTGCGTGGCGCAGTTACCATCATGGACGGTGGCAACCGTTATCGACCTTATCAGGTTGCCACATTACTGCGTAGAAAAACGGTGAATATTTCAACCGCCGCCAACCGTCTGTTCAGCCGGCGCGCCTTTACCTGTTATGAAATGAATACCTTGTTAAGTTCCACTCCAGCCCTTAACCAACCTTATTTGATTCTGGACTTGTTGAACACATTCTATGACGATCACGTGCCGACCTATGAAGCCTACCGGCTCTTGAAATCCTGTCTCAGTCAAATCCAACGTCTTGTACTCTCCGGACCTGTCGTTGTGACTCTCGCCCCGCCCCTGGCAGAGGAACGTGACTTCCTGCTTGAACAAGTCTGCAGACAGGCGGATGAAGTGATCATTCAGGAAGCGCCCGTCTGCAGACCCACCCAACCGTCGCTCTTCTGAATGATATGGGTCGTACTCTCGTTACCATCACCCAACTTTTAAACGAATCCGAAGCCAACCTGTCGGCATTTCGGCGCACATTGCGCCGCAGTGACCAGTATGTTTTCGACGGTCTCTTTGCCGCTGCACGCCGGCATATTGCCGCCATCGGACAGGCGGAGTCGCTCTTGCCATTCGAGTCGGCACTACTTGCCATGTTACTGGAACAGTCAAAGGAAATCGCGGTGCTTCAGCAGGAACTTAATGAACTGAAAAAGAAAAACCTGGGTTGACTGGCGGAGCCGTGTCGAAATATGACTGAGGCAATTGGCTGGCTCCTGGATGTGTATGCGGAGGAGGATGGAATCACTCTATGGCTCCTGACCGATGATGACAAACGCCTGCGCCTGCGTATGGAATTTGACATCACGTTCTATGCGGCAGGGGACTTCAATTTATTACGGCAGGCCTGGAAATACCTGAAAGAAAAAGACGTTAAATTGGAACGAACCGTTCGCCGCGATCTCTTTATTGGCGAACGGGATGTAATGGCAGTCACTACATCCAATCCAGCCGGTCTTCAAAAAATGTTCGGGGAACTACAAAGGCAATTCCCTTCCCTCGATTACTACGATGCGGATATTCCCGTCACCCTGCGTTTTATTGCCCGGACAAATACCTATTTGTTGGGGCGCTGCCATGTCAGGTTTAATGAGGAATGGATTCAATCCATCGAGCCTTTGTCCTCGCCTTGGGAGATCGACCCGACTCCCATCCCATTGCGAATTCTGACTCTTGCACCGGACTGTAATCCTGCCATTCGTAAGCCCAGGCACTTGCATGTGAAATATAACCTAGGGGAATACAGCCTCTCCCTTGATTCTCCAAGAGCATTCCTGATCAGCTTGAAAGCCGACCTGCAACGTATTGACCCAGACCTAATCCTGACTGACTATGGTGATACCTGGCTGTTTCCGCTGGTAATCCAATGGTCCGAGGAAACCGGAATTGAACTGAATCCAAATCGGAATCAGGATCGGCAGGTATTGACCCGCAAAGCCAATAGTTACTTTGCTTATGGTCAGGTAACCTTTCGCGGCGCACAGGCACATCTCTTTGGTCGCTGGCATATCGACCGCAAGAATGCAATGTCTTTCGGCGAATATGGACTGGAAGGCGCAATGGAACAGGCGCGTGTTACGGGCATTGGTGTGCAGGAAATGGCGCGCAAGTCTCCCGGCGCAGGCATCACTGCCATGCAGATGCTGACGGCTTTATGTAATGGCATCATGGTTCCTGTTCAAAAGCAACAAGTCGAAGGGACGAAGGTCCTTTCCGAATTGATCCGCGCTGATCATGGCGGCTTGATCTATCAACCCTTGATCGGACTCCACGGTGATGTGGCACAGATCGATTTCTCCTCCATGTATCCTGCCATCATGGTGAAACACAATATCTCTCCGGAGACCGTTGGGCTGGAAAATGCGCCAGAGGGATTGATATCAAAAACCCTGCGACCTCTGTTGGAAAAACGCCTGATGCTAAAGAACATCCTCTCCGATCTCGACCCGCGCGATTGCAGAGTTGAAATCCTCAAGGCCCGTGCTTCGGCGCTCAAGTGGTTGTTGGTCGTGTGTTTTGGGTATTTGGGATATAAAAATGCCCGTTTTGGAAAGATCGAATCCTATGAAGCCGTGACTGCCATGAGCCGTGAGTTGATGCTGCAAGCCAAGGAGGTGGCAGAGGATATGGGATTCACAGTCCTTCATATGTATGTGGATTGCCTCTTTGTTCAACAGGAGGGGTTTCACAAACCGTCCGACTTTATCCAACTTATGAACGCCATAGAAGAAAAAACGGGCATACCCATTGCGTTGGAGGGAGTCTTCAAGTGGGTGGCATTTCTGGCATCGAAGCGGGATGCGCGTGTGCCTGTGCCCAACCAATACTTTGGCGCGTTTCAGGATGGGACACTCAAGTATCGCGGCATCGAGTTGCGTCGAAGGGATACAACCCTGTGGGTGAGAAGGATTCAATTGAAGGTGATGGAGGTTCTGGCAGGTGCGAATACCCCGCATGAATTCGCCGACCGCATTCCGGATGTTATGGAGTTGGTGGAATGTGCAAAACAAGACCTCAGAATCGGACGTGTTCCATTGGAAGAATTGGTTGTCCGTCAAAGGTTAAGCCGGGCAATTGAAGCATACACGACCCCATCTCCAGCTGCACGTGCCGCCTTGCAACTGCAGGCACACGGCAGGCAGTTTGCCCCCGGTCAATCGCTGGAATTCCTGTTTGCCCGCAATGCAACCGGAGTCCATGCCTGGGAACTGGAGGAGGCATTGGACTCCGGGAAGTTGGATACAAAGCGTTATTACAAACTTCTGGATCGGGCGATACAAACGGTGCTCAATCCAGGCAAGCCTTTGCTTGTGCCGGAACGATTGTTATGAATAGATCATTGCCCCGGCCAGCCGATCTGTCCCTGGCCCTCACGTACCGCCCAATAGATGATCCCACCCCAATTCCAGGAACGCTGGTATTGAGGATTGCTGATACTGCCGGCATCATCCATGCGTCGCAGGGTTAGGTTGTTATCCCAATAGGCGTCGGGCGTGCCATCGTTATTCACGTCTGCCATCAAAGCCGCCGGCAGGTTTGCCACGGCAGACGGCGGGATCTCGCCGCCACTGGAATGATTTTTCCATTCATAGCCGGTAATGCCGCGATGTCCTGTTCCGCCACCGCAGTTGTAATTGCCGTTTCCGTTCGGACCGGCAAGACAGCCCTCGATGGCTTCATACTCCTGATACCTCAACTCCCAGAACAACTTGTATGGAGCGCGTCCATTCCCAACGAACAAAGGCATGTCTCCAGGCAGTTCATCCAGTCCACTGACGCTGCCTGCCAGCGTGGTTGCGCCGACAGCAGGATGGGATGGCACTTCCCATTGAATGGATTGGGATGCCCCGTTGGACAACACCATATCGCCAATATGAGGCAGGGTTACAAACATCGGACCTGCCGGTCGCAGTGTCAGGATCAATCTCAAATTCTGCCAGTCACCAACCTGTGGATTGTTGGGTGAGCCTCCACCATTGGAGATGTAGTTCACGCCACCTGATCCGGAAGACTCCGGCATGCCGCCATTCCGTACCATTGTCGGCCAACGCACCAATGTTGACGGATAGGGACGCGCATCCAGATAGACCTCGGGGAAGGTGACGCGCGCACTGACATTCCAGCCGCTGTTGGTGCAGGTGATACCGCCCGGTCCCACTGAGAAGCTAGTGCATGGATGCTGGGGCGGTGAGGTGTCTGGCATTTCACAGCTCATGGTACCAATCTGCTCTGACATGCCAATGATCTCACCGGTACAGTTATCCACCCGGATGGGATGAACTTTACAGGTACTGGTGCTGGCGTCATAGTCCAGCACTCTGAATGCCAGGTGATTGCCTGGCGTACAAGCGCCTCCGCCATTGTTGTTATTGTTATTTCCACCGCCTTCCTCTCCGCCTCCTTCATTTCCTCCACCTGTGGTGCAAATGATGCTGCCGTCCGGTTGAAAGGAACAGGATGGGGCGGACTGTGCCAGGACGGATAAAGGTTGAATGGAGATCAAGACGATCAGCAGAAGAAATACACTGACACGCTTCATGGGGCAGCTCCCGACAACACGGAGAGGATGTACTGCTTTTCGTTTTCATCGGTGGATGACTGCCAGTTTTCCGGCAATGGTTGCATATCGAGATGATAGGTGTTGCTCAGCCACTTGGCATCCCAGGACTGAGAGTCATATAAAGTCGCAACGGTTAGACGGTCGCTGGCATTTTCCTTTGCATTAGTGATCTCCAACTTGGGTTCCGTCTGTGTTCCCAACCAAACCCACTGTCCATCACCCAAATACCCAAAGAGCAGGAAGGAGCGCATGGGTGTGGCGGGCGCAGTGTAGAAGTGATTATTCAATGCATAGAGGATATGCGTATTCTCGGCATCCTCCACCACCAGGCAGATTACCGGATATTCACCGCCCCAAATCTCCACACGATTGCCTTTCACAGAGGATGTCTCGAAACAGCCGCGTAGTCCATATGCTACCGCCGCTTTGCCATTGGCATTCAGACGCCATTCCTTGAAATCGGGATTGGGTGGGATGAAACTGACTGGCACATCCACAAGATCATTTGCATCCTTGGGAAGGGTGACGGTTTCCATCTGTCGCATGGGCATTTCGCTAAACCCAAGTAGTTCGGTGGCTTCGGCGCGACTGTATCCTTCGCGGATTGCCAGTGCCCAGGCAATGGTTTTCTCCAAGCCTTGATACACACAAGCTGGCTGGATGATTTGGTAATTCTCGCTGATCATGGTCGGTGTGAAGGACCACTCCGACGAATCCGTTGGACAGCCAAAAGAATCCACAGCTCCCGATGGGCTGATCACAATTGTTTCCGTTGCCACCGGCTCCATCGTCTGTATCGGGATGGTGACTGCTTCCGGTGTGGCTTGTATACGGCTCATCAATAGATACCGATTCAAGCCTGCCATCACTCCAACCATAAAAAGCAGGAGCAGGATCAGCCCGGTGACAACGGTGTAAATGCGGGGTTGCCGTTTTCCGGCAAGGTCTTTATAGGTCAATCCATCCAGGATTGTTTTCCAAAGGGATTTCATTCTTCTCCAAAATTATTGATCTTCGCGGGTCACGCCATGCGCCAGATATCCAATGGCGCGCACGGTAACCCAGCGAGCGGGGAACAAGTACCCCGCCGATTGAACTTGCGCAGTTACATAACAAGCAGGGCGCCCTTGATGTCGTCCACAGGAGACCGAGGTAAGGTGCGCGGAACCCGGTCGCTGTGAATTGAAGTAATTTGCGGCAATTCCGTTTCCAGCAGAAGTGGCAGTTATCGTTCCATCAGGCAAGACCGTGATCTCCTGCGCGCCAGCATGAGCAGCAAGGTCGGCCGCAGCCACGGTCTCCATTACACGCGCATTCGTCACCATGTAGTCGAGGATGCCCAGCAGAAACAGGGACATGATGGGCATCAGGATGGCGAACAACAAAACGGATTGTCCGCGTTCTTTTCCTTTGAACTTCATCGCCACTTCGCCTTCCAGGTTTCTGAGCGCGAGATGAACCACTCGCTGTTCCATCCGCTTTGACTCAAGCCCAGCAAACCATCGAACAGGGTCGGCGCTTGAAACGAGACCAGACACTGTCCCGGTTCTCCCGGTCCACTGGGTGGCGAGACCTGCACCCGATATTGCACACCTGCGGTCGCAGACCAATCCGCATTCAGGGTTTGCCAGGCGACATTCACGGCATTGTTTCGGGCGCGTGCCGGATCAGGCGATTGCGACAGGAACTGTGAGCAGGCATACGCAGCGGCGGTCGCGGCAGTACGTGCTCGATGGGTCGGTATCCAGGCAAGCAAACCGAACGCCATCAGCACCGCCAACATGGCGAACAAGGCGGTCTCCGCCAATGCCTGTCCGCGTTCGCCTATTTGATGACGGGCTTTCATTCAAAACCTCCTGCAGGAGGCGGACCGGGGTAGAACCGCCAAAGACGAAAGTTGGTCTCGGCCCGTTGCGCTTCGATCAGACGGATACCAAAGATCCAATTGCGCGAGTCCTCCACGTTGATCAACGAACGCACCTGACGCGGACCAGTCTGCCCGGCATTGATGCGGTTTGCCAGGTCAGGCCATAAGACATTGTCACGGGCGTGTTCGGTGGCGGGTGTGTTGTACGATCCGGAAGCGACACCTGTGATGAACACACCCCAATCCGTGGCGGCGGAACGGAAGGCATAGAACGCGGCAAAGGTCATGCCGAACAACAACAGGATCAGGACCGGCATGATCAGGGCGAACTCCGCCATTGCCTGACCCTTTTCCTTCGGTCGAATCATTTATCCGCCTCGCGCCATGCGCAAGGCTTCGATGCCGGCTTCGAAGGCGGCGATCAGTTCATTGCGATAGCGGGCGATCACGGCAATCGCGACCACGCCGATGGCGCCCAGGATCAGGGCGTATTCGGCAAAGTCCTGACCATCCTCTTCGCGGATGAAGCGTTTGAACAAAGTGAACATGGAATCTCCTTTTTGAAATAAAAAATCGGCTGACAGTTCAACCGTCAGCCGACATAATAAAGAAAAGTTCCCAGGGGACATGCTCACGTGTCGTTAATAATCAATGATCCGAAGTCCCCCTGAATTAATAGATGTTTATGTTTATAATTTCCTGATTGAACTGTACAGTCGGTTTGGTTATTGGGAGATAATTGGTAATTCTTATGAACATCACAGATTTCTTCGAATTGGTCGAGACAGAAGAAAAGACTCATAAGTGGACATTTGCCTGTCATGACGGAGAACTTTCACCTGTAGATGAATTGGCAAGGGTTTTGGCGATAAAAATTATGGAACATCGTTTGAGGCCACAGCATTTCCAAGCTTGGGAATCTCGGCTGAATGGTGGTGAGCCATTACCTGAGAAAATAAAAGCAACCATACTGGCTTTTACAAAGCCAGCATTTGGAAATCCTGGCGAACCAGATAGTATTAATATTGAGCATTTAGAGGGACTTGTAAGCCAGTATCTTTGGTACTTCGTTTGCAAAGAAATTTCAAATGAAACAATCGTAAGAGAAATACCACCAGGCTTTAAGTCCACTGACCCAGGAGGAGATGCCTTAATGATTCATAGACTGGGAGATGGACACCTAAGATTTCGTCTGTGGGAAATAAAAAAACTTGTTCGCCGAAATGAAGATGCTACCGCGACCACTAATTCGACGATCACGAGAGCTTATGAACAGATAAGATCAAATGCTTTGGAGTATCTGGCCAGGTACACTTCCATCGGGCAAGAATTGGAACCTGAATTAAATGATTTTTTTGGCAATCTGGTTGAAATGTGGTTGGATGCCACACCAGAAGCATCAGCGGGAGTCGCTATAAACACATCTGAGGCTTGTGTTGCTTCAAACAGTTTTCATGATTTTGGAGAAAAGTTTCCAGAATTTGTCATTCCAGTCCGTCTGTTGGGAATAATTGCAGCCGTAGAAGACTTCGCATTATTAACAAGCAAAGTCAGGGAGTTTGTATGGAAAGGTCTCTAGATCCACAACTCCTTGCATTGGCACTAGGTCAACATGGGGCATTGCCCAAGCCAGAAGCCTTATCGGAACTACTTGCTAGGGCGGAACTTGGATTATTACAACATAAGCCAGAATTTAACAATGAGTTGCTCGGCAATGGGTGGTACCTTCATGCAGTTGGCTCTTCGAAGTATGCGTTAAGAACATATGGGATTGAAAGACAACGTGTTGCATTCCAGGTAGCCGCACACATATTTGATCTTTACTTACAGTCTCAAGAGTTGGAACAAATTGATAGACTTAAGTTCACCTTCGCTTCTCAGGTTGCCTACATCAGAAGTCAGCTGGATCCTAATTCCATCGCTATTTATAGTCGCATCAAGAATTCATTGCGCTTGGACATCAATTTGGTGGCAAACTACCAAGAAGCGGCTCTTTCATGTGGAGTTGCCTTGTTGGGGATGAATGTCGATTACATTTATAGGTTCAACGATATTCTCCGAACTGAAATCGATCTGTTATTAAACGAGTGGGATGTGGAGGATATATTTGACTCACCATTTGGGGCTGCTGCTGGTGTTGTTTTAGCAACACGCCAATTAATTAGTTATTTGGTTTATGGCAGAACGGAAAATTTGGATCGCGCCAGAGATCTGCTTGTAACATCGATTAGATCACAACCTTCATCGAATGACCAAATTTCTAGATGGGTGGCTGCACACTTGCTAATCCTAGCCGATGATTTTCAGAATTCATCTATTTGGACAGTCCTTCCGCCGGATGTTTCTCCTGAATCTCGAAAAGCCTTCTCAATGGCATCTCCGAAAATACTGACCCTTTGGCCGCCACAAATTCAACTGTTTACCGAAAACATGGCTAAAGGTATAAACCCACTATCGGGAGACGTCAAAAGGCTGTTTCTGGCTACTCCAACTAGTGGTGGAAAGACGTTATTAGCCCAACTGCTTATCGTCTCTCATCTCTCTACAACCGAATCGTCTGTTTGTTATGTCGCTCCTACGAGAAGTTTGTGTCGAGAGGTCGCAGTATCGCTGGAAAAACGTTTACGCTACCTTGAAAAGGGAATTGTCAGTGGATTACCGGAGGGAAATTGGCTGGATGATTTGACAAATATAAACCCTCAGGTAGAAGTCATGACACCCGAACGGTTATCCTATCTGCTCCGGTCAGATAGCGAGAAATTATTGCAAAAATATGGCATGTTTATTTTTGACGAAGTACACACTCTGGGTGAAGAAGGTCGCGGCTGGACATTGGAGGAAGATCTAGCCTACCTCCAGTATGCAACAGAAGGTACTCATCATCGCATTGTTTTTATATCCGCCGCCATAGGTAACAAAATCCAGTTTATCGAATGGCTGGGAACAAATGGAAACGATGTTATTTCCCTTTCTTCCGAATGGCGCGGTCCTCGTAGGATGTACACTATTTGGCGTACTGAGCCTGACTGGCAAAGCCCATCTGAGGAAATTGCTTCAAAGCGTGCTAAATATGCAAAGCGAATTACGTATCCGTTGCATGGCCGGCTCGATACTTTAATCCCTCATTCAAAGGAGTTTTATTCTTTTCAAACTACAGAACCAATCGGACAATTGGTATTGCAGGTGGACCAACAGGGGCAAAACAGAAAACGCGATGGCAATCGTAGTACAGCATACTACAAGATGCTTGTGCCTCTTATTCAACATCTAGCATTATCAGGACCAGTATTGATTGTGGAATCAACCGTACCAAGAGCTATCAACTTAGCCAAGGCGATTGCATCAGAACTTGAGAAAGTGGATAGTCCACCAGTGAATCAATTGCTTGATATGGTGGAGACAAAACTTGGTTCAGAGCACTCTTTACACCAGACGCTATCTAGGGGAGTAGCCTACCACCACGGGTCGTTACCTCAAGAAGTCCGAACTTTAATAGAAGATGCAATAAGTCAAGGACAACTGAATATTTTAGTTGCAACTACAACTATGACCGATGGTGTCAATTTACCGGTTAGATCTGTTGTAATAGCATCTCAGGGGTCATTTACAAAAGAAGGTTATGAAGAGTATATAACAGGACCGAAATTAATCAACGCGATCGGGCGAGCCGGGCGTGCAGCAAAGGAAACAGAAGGCGTGGTTGTTTTAGCCTTGAATGAACAGGTTTCACCAGAAGATTTCAAACGGTTTACACCAGATCCTGCTGAAATGGCTGTTACTTCCAACATAGCAACGAAACGTGCCTTGGAGGCATTGGCAGATTTTGAAAATCTTATTCGTGAAAGTGAAGATGCAATCTTTCGGGCTCCAGATCAAATTATCTCAAAGTTTTTATCATTCATTTGGTATTTCGCGTTTGAAGTAGAAAAACGAAACGAAGCGATGAACGATGATAAGATAAGACAGTTTCTCGGAAAAACTTTAGGATGGGGTCAACTCGATCAAGATGATCAGTCTAGATGGTTCTCAGTAGCGAATAAAGTTATAAGTAAATACTCAGATACTGAGCCGTCGACTCGCAAACGATGGGCGAGATCTGGTACGTCTCTTGGCTCTGCGCAAATACTCGAAAGCATTGCAATCGAGGTAGCATCGGAAGTGAAAGGACTTACTCAACCATTTTCGCTCCTAGATGCGATAAAAATAATCTTGGACAAGAACCGAATCAATAAAATTCTGAGTCTTACAGAGTGTCCCAAAAACAGGGTGTTTACGACACGAGCTGGTAAGAATCGTCAGGAAATCGCTATATCAATGGGGGATCTACTGCAAAATTGGATTACTGGTGATGAATTGATTGATATTTCGAATTCATTCTTTAATGAAATTGCTGATTTAGATTACCGTCTTGAACAGGTAGGTGATTATATTAATAGATATTTCGAGAACTTCTTTCCTTGGATTTTTGGAACAATCATTGAGTGGACAAATGCCATACTAGCGGAAAATGGAGTTTTGCAGACATTGCCCAGGGCTATTCCTGCACATATTAGGTGGGGTGTACAGAACAGTACTGCCTTGGAGCTAATGTTTCAAGGCATTGTATCTCGTGGTCTTGCTAACAGAATTGGTCGGATGTGGGAAGAAACAATACCCGATATGGACGTCCATTCATGGTTAAGATCAATGGATATTGATGAGTGGCAAGAAAAGTTTGAAGCATCCATACCTGAGTTAAGAAATCTTTTGGAATTTGCTAGGGTTCGCCGTGGTGGTATTGCTGCCAAAGTACTAAACAATGGGACTGCAACAATCAATGTTCAAGCACTGGTTGACGATTTTCCATCAAGCTATGTTTCTCTTAAACCAGAGAATGAGAGTGATTTGTCCCCTATTGGTATTTGGCTAAATGGAAACCTGGTGGCTCGGATACCCAGTCGTGATCAGTCCGACATTGCTAGCTTAATGAGTACTGGCCTGGTCGTTGCAAAGATTGAGATCAGGTCTGGGAATGGAACTTTGGATTTAAGCTTGATAAGTGCCGAATAATCGATACACATAACCTAAACCAAGAATCACACGAAATCTTGTTATTGATAATAACAAACCTGTTTCAATATACAATACTTTGATTGCCAACATTTCTACTCTGCTGGCATTTTACCGACCCAATCCTCTCCAAGTCGTATCTCCATATCCACTGTTGAAGCTGGATCAAGCTGGATGATGATCTGCTGACTTCCCACCCCAAAGAGTTCTGCTAAATACCTCAGTGCATATAACTTTGAAGAGTAAAGAATTATTTTCGTGGTGGTGGACGCGCCAGTCGATGAACCAAATTCCACCACCTGTATACCTTGGACTGTCAGAAAAGTGGCTGTTCGTTGCTCCAATCCAGCAGTATAGGTGTTATTGGTAATCCTGATCCTAGCCTGATCGGATTGCATGAGAGTCACTGGATCACCTTGCGCCAATGGACTGAGAGGCCCGCCGGGAACGAAGATCTCATCGCGTAGGATGCGAATAAGATCCGGGACAGGACGCAAAACATTTGCTGGCACACCGTTGATGGTTGTATCGGCTGGGATTGCCATTGTGGTATCGATCACGCCTCTCTTGATATCATCCACCCGAATGTCTTTCGCCAACACTGCCAGTTGGATCGCATCTTCCAACGATATGTTGGTGTGAATCCCAGAAGAAAATTCTGCATACAACTGTGGCGCCTGGGTAATCAATGTGGCAAAGGTTTCCGGTTCCAGCACCTTATCCCGTATTGCGAGGATGACCTGCTGTTGGCGTTTGGCTCGTCCCACATCCCCGCCCGAACAGCCTTGTGCCTCATGCCGGCAGCGTGCATACGCCAGCGCACGCGGTCCGGTCAGGTGGCGGTAATCTCCCGGCTTCAACACAAAATGATCCGGTCCCTCACCGAGCGGATCGAGCACCATGCGTTCCTCGACATACACATCGATGCCGCCGATCAGGTTGATGAACGAAACGAAGGTCCCAAAATCCACCTGCACATAGTAATGAATCGGAACCCCGATGAATTGCGAAATGGTCTGCATTGCCAGTGCAGGACCGCCGCCTGGAAGTTTGGCATTCTCGCCAATCGCCCAGGCGGTATTGATGCGGCTGTATCCTGCGCCGGGAATGTTGACCCACATATCACGCGGGATGGACAACATGCCCGCAGTTTTTGTGACCGGATCCACGGTCAAAACCATGATCGTATCGGTGCAGGTCGGGCAGCCTTCTCCCTGTCCATCGTCACCGCGCAAGCCAAAGAAGGCGATGTTGATTCTGCTGGCGCCATCCCATTGAGGCAATTCCATTTCCGGCGCGGATATTTCAACAGCAAGGACATTTGAGGTTGTTGGATCGGGCAATGTCGACAAGTCTGAGGATGGTTGATACTGAAGTGAACACTCCGCTGGTGGAATGCCAGGCAGAGCAGTTAGGGTCCAGCAGAGAGTCAGTTTGCGGACGATGAAAAACGCAACGAGCATAGCTGCCGTTACAAAGATCCAATAGGCAAGCGAACGCCAGAAGGGATGATAAATATTCGGAGTTCGTGAACCTGGCATTACATCAACCCGGACCCCATGAACGGCGCGATGATCGCCAATACCAAACCCAGTACCGCCATCACCCCGAACAAGCCGGCGCGCTGGCGTACCAAAGCCGCGCGTTCTTCAGTTGATTCCACCACGGAACGATGGACAGACTCTTGAAGTCCTTGCACACTGGATAACACGGGACGATTGTTGGCGAAGAAATCATAGATGTCACGAAGGAATAGATTCGCCTCCACATCCTTTGGATCAGGCAAATGCGCGCGGGTCACATCAATGGCTTTGGTGAAATCCTCCACCTCCATGCGGGCAACGAGTAAACCAAGAAGATTACAGAACGGTCCACCCACGGTCGAGGCGCGACGCAGTGCTTCCTGCACACCCACGCCGGAAGAAAGTAATGAACTCAATACAGAGAGACCGATCAACATGTTATTGCGCAGAGACTCGGCGCGTTTCTTTGCGAGCGTCTTCAAGCGCACATAGGGTCGGCGTAATCCAAGCAAGATGAAGATGCCAGCAATCACCGGCGCGGCGGCGATGATGTTCATGGCGGCTAAGGCGCCTGCCAGCATCCCGCCCACCAGCAGGAAGGTCGAGAAGTCACGGATCGCCACGGCATAGAATTCACCGGGGGTATCGTAGGGATAGCCGGCTCTGCGGAGCAGGCTGATCACATCGCTCATGTTCTTCGCCTGATCGGGATCAAAGCGTCCCGGCAGGATGGCGATCAATAACGCTTCCCAAGTGGAACGACGTTTGGTTTGGGGTTGTGAGGTGAAGTTACTCAGGCGGTTGCCGCCAAATGTACTGAAGGCGGATTGAAAGACGTTCAGCAGTTCAAACGCCAGCACGCTCAAACTAAGCGCGCCTAGAAAGGCTAGTATGGTCATCGAGGTTCTCCTTGTGAAATATCGAGCCGGAAGTCTAATAACTTCTGCAAGGGGGTCTCGCCCGGCTGTCGCCCGCGAAACTTTTTAGTGAACAACCCACGGCGCAAGGCTTGCATGTGTTGTTCATCCCGGATGACCTGATGCGGCGGCCGCGGTTCGGCGAACTTCAAAGCGCCACTCCCTGTCTCCCACCCTTCTCCGCCAAAGTCTGCCGGCCAGAGCGGATGGGTATACATATCCCACTCCTTCGGCAAACGGTTATTCTTCTCTGCGCGATGCCATCCCCAAAAGGCTTCGAAGCGCGGACCCCAAAGTCCCCAAACTAGATCAAGTTGCAACGACTCATCTCGCAGCAGGTTCAAGGTTTCCGTGCAGTGATGGCAGATCGGGATGGCATTCTCAGGACGCTGATAACGCCACAGAATTTCCACCGGTGCATTCGGGGCAGGGTTGAGGATCGGTCGCCAGGAAGCGGACTTGCCGCAGCGAATGCAGTGATTGGGAAATTCGTGCCGCCAGGGGATGCCGGCCACGGACGCCGCCACGATCTCATCCAGATAGGGTTCCTCGGCTTTCAAGACGGAATACGATAACTTCACCGCGCCATCCGGCAGATTCCAGGCATGCGAAAGATCCAGGATGAACCCGGCAGAACTCACGATTTGCCCGCGTTCCCAGGCTTCGAATCTGCGCCGTTGGATTTCAGGCCGCACCTCGCCGCGATGAGCATCGCGGATGCGTCGGATGTCAGCGACAGCTTCCGCCAGCAGTGCGAACAACAAACTGTCCATGCGTAGGCTCGGGTCGATTGAACCTTGCTGAGGCAGGTCCGGCGCAACGGATAAAACCGTCTGGAGATACGGGCGATAGTCCACCTTTGGACTGGTTTCGATCACGTATCGACAAACGGGCAATTTCACCCAGCGCCATTTCGTGATAACTTCATCGAACACCACCTGTCCTTCCGCGTTGAGCGCAAGGATCCGCATGGGTGGGCAGAAGAAGGTGTGGAAGGTCCGCGTTCCATCTGTGGGATAGATAAACGCCAGCACGGTATCGTTCAAAGACTCCATAAACATGGCGCCGGAGGCGCGTTGTTCGGAGGTGATCAGAAACTGTAATTGCATGTTATTCACTGGCTCCTTCGCCAAAGAGGATTTCGCGCACAAAGGGCAGCCTTGGGTTGTTGGAACCCATTGCCTTTTTCCAGGCGTGCGCGAGTGGGTGTTCAATTTTTGTGGGCAGTTCATATGCCCGTGTCGGGGTGGTGTCGATTAACATCAGCAACTCCGCCGGTGGCAGGTCGGCCAGTTGGCGGAAGACTCCGCGCGCTTCACGCAGGGGATGTTCGCGCAAACGGCTGATGGCATAGCCCAAGGGATCGGAAAGATTCCCACTTTGTGGGCTGGCGACATACAGTACCCACGAGACAAAGGCATGCACGGAGGCCTGGACTTCGAGTAGTTCCTTCTGCACTTTGGGATGCACATCGTTCTGCTGAAGAAGAAGTTCGAGTTCCCAAAAATCAGGAGTGACCGCCTCCGCCGCTTTTTCGCCGCAGGCGTGTTGGGTGGTGGAAGTGTTTTTCTTGTCAGTGTTTAAGGGGTGTTTAAAAGAGTTTAAATCACTCCCATTTGCGTCCACCATATGACTCCCATTTGCGTCTGCTAATGCTCCCATGTGCGTCCAGCTAATACTCCCATCTGCGTCTACCACATGACTCCCATTTGCGTCCACCTTATTACTCCCATCTGCGTCCAGCGGTTCGTCCAACAGCACCCGAAAAGCACGCGGCATCGACTCCACGCGCAGGTCAGCGTATGTCTTTGAATCAGGCAGTTCGATTTCTTGCAGAAAGCGGGAGAGGTTGCCGCCGCGTTGTTGCGAAGCCCATTGCAGATGGAGCCAGGCTTGTACGGTCTTGTAGCGGTTGGAGCCGATCAACTCCGCCATCTCCTGATATCCGCGCTTGAAGGTCACCGCATCCCGCCGTTCACCGGTGCGGGCATTGATGAATGCCATATCGCGCGCGACCGTGATCAGCCAGGCTTGCGCGGGCGTCAGGTTGTAGCGGTGGATGGTTTCCGTGATGAAGTAGTGCGGGATGTGGATGTCGCCCAGGCAGTTGATGATCCTGCGATGCAGTTCCTGCGCCAGACGCTCGATTTCAGGTGAAAAATTTTCACCTGTTTCCAAACGCGCCATATCCATCACCGTGTTCATGGGCGCATGGGGCAGTTTCATATCCAGAGGATGAAGCAGATCCATGACATCCTCCACTGCGAGCAGCTCCTGAAGAGCATTGGAAACCGAATTGTGTTTTTCGATCAACGCTTTAAATCGCAGATGAACTGCAGTGGCGTCGGCGCGTGTCAGGCGCGGGGTCATGAAGACCTGGTAGCGGATCGGCGCGCGATGCGGACGTCCGTCCCGTCCACGTCGGAAGCGGCGCGTATCCTGAGAATCGACCCGTTGCACGAGTCCGGTCAGGTGTCCCTGAATGCCAGTGTGTTTCAATAGTCGCCAGAAGGCGCCGTTGCTCATTGCGCTGAAACGCTTTACCTCATGGCTGTGCAATGGTTTTCCGGATGGATTGTTTTGATCCTGCACCCTCCACGCCGCCTGATGAAATCCAACATACAACCAGACTGCCTTGGGTCCGATCTCCATTCCCAGTCTTCTCAAATAACCCTTCACCACCACCTGTTTGTGCGGTTGCACGATGCGGTCATAATCCAGCCATTGCACCGGCTCAATGTTCAATTCAGGTTCGTCCGTTTCCTCCGCTTCTGTTTCCATTTCTTCCTGCGACTCATCGCCGATAACGAACTTCACAGAGACGGAACGATTCAGAATACCAACCAGCAATCGCTGCACCGTGCTGGTCAGGTGGGAGTCCAGCCAGTCGCGGGCATAGGCATTACGTGTTGAAACAAGCAGTACATCGTTTTCCAATCCCAACGCTTCCGTGCCCAGCACCCAGGTTTCATACGAGGCGCGCGGCATGTCCATCTGTAGTTGAGTCAACACGGAATTCCAGGCTTGTTGAAGATCGCTCATGCATAACCTCCTCGCAAAACAAGCCTGTTTTTTTCTACAGGTCTCACAGACCGTTCACGCGGGATTTCTTTCGCCTCAGCCTTTCCTGTGCGTTCAACGTAGGCGGCAACGCAGGCGGATACGTGGGCGAAACGTGGACAGGGCGCAGGCGGCACGTTGTCTCTGCCGCCCACGTTCTTCATCTCATTCAATTGATAATGTAATTTTTGGCGGAACGTCATCATTTGCCTTTGTGCGCTAAAGTAAATGTGGTGGATTTCGGTTTGGGTTCAAGCACCAGCAATCCGATTTCATATGCTTTCAGACCAAAGCGCAGCAGGGCCGTGATCAACTCCCCGATGGGTACATGCAGACCATCGTCGGATGCCAGCGCTGCCAGTTCCTGTTTGAGTTCGGGCGAAAAGCCGCGCCAGGTGGTGATGACCCGCCACAAGGCTTCCGGTCGTTTATGTTTGGAAGTACGTTGAGGTCTGTTTATCGAATGTGCGGAGTCGCTTCGTGGAAACAGAGTCATACGCATGCGTTCTGGATTGGGACGCGGGTGGAGATCAAAATCACCGCGTTCATAGGACCGCAGTGCGTATTCGAGTACCACACATGCCACCTCTCCTGCGGGGACTTGCAGATCATCCGCAATCGTCTTCACCTTCAATGCCAGCTTGGGATCGATGCCGCGATAGACCACCTTGCGGCTCTGTTGGCGTTTTTCCCACTGGCGCTTGCGTTTGCGCGGCGCTGCCACACGCAGGGAGTCGTAGAGGCTGGGTGGTTGAACAGGGATTGGTGTATCCGTCTTGTCAAAAGGGTCGCGTCGTCCGGTCATATCTACTCCTAGAACTTCATTACATGCTGGGTCAGCGCTTGATACTGCTTTGAAGCGCGGCACAGCTCGTCCATTTCAAAGATCGTCCTGCCTTCGGCGGCACATTCCCGCAACAGTGTGGAGCGATGGATGGGCGGCAGAACACTTGCATCAAACCGTTCCTTCAGGTTTTCCATCGTGGCTTTGCTCTCGCGGGTTTGTTCATCGAAGAAGGTCGGCAGGATGCCTAATAGATTTCCGCGCCAGTTTTTCTTTTCCTGAAGCACGCTCATCATGAGCAGCACCTTCGAGACGCCGTCGGCGGAAAGGAACTCGGTGGCAGTCGGCACGATCACGAGATCGGAGGCCCAGACCGCGCGTTCCTGGATGCCGCCGACACTGGGCGCGGTATCGAAGAGGATGTAGTGCAGTCCATCCTTGAAGAAGCGCTGGATGGATTGGCGGATGGCGGAGATGGGTTTGTCTTGTGCGTTGAGCACGGTCTGGGCGGCCATTGTCTGCTGGTCACCGGGTAATAGATATAGTCCTTCCCGCCCGGAGAAACGAACCCATGATTGCACAAAGGTGGTCTCCTGTGGTGTGCTTCCCATTGTGAGCAGGTAAAACGCGCCGGGTTCGGGGTTGCGTCCGAGGGCGGTGGCGGATTGGCCCTGCGGGTCAAGATCGATCAGTAATACGCGCTTGCCTTTTTGGGTCAGTCCGTGGGCGAGGGATACGGCAGTAGTGGTCTTACCAACGCCGCCCTTTTGATTGGCAATACAAATGACTTTGGTTGACATAAGATGGGTTTCCTTGAATGGAATATGGTTAGCGGAAAAATGCGACTACCAGCAGAAAGATGATCAGCCCCACCGCGATCGGGCCAAGGCAGGCGGCCACACCGGAAAGAATTCCTGCAAACATGATTTACCCTCCTTTCATTTCCGACTGAATTGTTTCATCCACAGGGTGGATGTCAGGTTGGGTTGGAATGAGTGTTTCGACCGGGATCATGCCCAGTTTTTGCAGTTCCCTGCGAATGATCAAAGCTGCCTGAGCCTTGGGAGCGCGGTACTCACGCTGCGCCAGATCGTTCAGCGCAATCAGTTCGTAATCCCGCAAATAGATGATGACTTTCGCCATGTTCACCTCGTGTGAAAAAAATAAAGAGCCGTACAGTGACGGCTCTTTTATCAGGCGGGAGTCAAGGAATTACCCAGTTTGATTTATGGGAATTCTATGGAAATTCATAACTGCAAAAAAATAAATGGTTGAGTTGTGGGAATCGCCATTATGAAGGGTTGTACAATTTTTGAACGTTGAATCGAAAAAGATTGGAAACGCTTTTCAGGAAATATCCTGACGTATGGGTTCCAGTTTGCTTCCTCCCTGAATTGAACTTGCTGTTGCCGTGTTTACGCGATTTCTTTTTCGTGCTCCTGTACACGGGTGGATCTTTTTGCCTTTGCCCGGCGGCGGATTTCATCCATCGTGCGTTGCCGCCAGACACTGTAGTAGGTTTGTTCGGAGACAATGGGGGAACCGTCCGAATTGGTTCCCAGATGCTCGGCGATCAATTCACCAAGCGTGAAGGCGTCGCGGATCGTGTCGCGGTGTTCCCATTTCATGGCGATGGGGATCCAGCGTTCCAGGGGAAAGGTGGGTTTGCGACCACGCCGGGCGGGCATGTTGAAGAGGTCGAAGGGTTCGATCATCTGTGGTTCAGGGGTAATGGTTTGGGTTTGTACCGATTCCTTTTCCTTCAATTCATAGCCCCACAGATTCATGAACGCCTCGGTCCAGCTTCCTTTTAGTGGATGATGGAAGATGGATCTCTTCAAACGAATCAACTGGTCGATCCAATGACCGAGACCAACTCCAGCCGCGACCAATATCATCAATAGAACAACGTGATACATGATGGCAACTTGTGCCACCGCTGCGCCCAGTCCGGTTTCAAGACTGTGATAGGACCATGTGATTTGCAGGAATATTCCCACCAGTGCAATCTTTAGCAGGGCGAGCAGGATCATTTTTTTGGGCGAGCCGTATTTTTTGGCTCTGATGAGAGACAAAAGTTTCATGGGCGGCGGATTCTACCTGAAAAAAATTTCACAAAGAAGATAAAAATTGCTTACATTTTTGAAATTCGATAAATAGGACATGATTTATAGAGAATATACACTCTGATGGTTTATTCGCTTTTTGTTTTAGGTAATCGACCGAAATTTTCATAATCAAATTATCAAACATACTGAACTCATACTTGACTCTCGCCATGTAAAACAGAGGGGAACTACAACATTGAATGAAGAGGAAGTAATGTAATGATGAAAATGAAAATGCAGGAGGAATGATCTTGGAAAACAATCCTCCACCACTGGATGCAGATCGCATTGCCCTGCGGTTGATGTTCAGGGCAATTGCAGAGTATGGGCGAAAAGTTCGATTGCGCCGCCAGGCTGCGGATGCAAAGACGGAACCCGTGGATCCAAAACCGGTTCAGCAGGCTCCGTCAATCACGGCGAAAGAAGAGAAAAGTCACAAGCCATGATGAATAATGATTGGCTGATTTTGGAGGTGATGCAAAGTTTGTATCGATTGAAAATTTAATACACTGGGCGTATCCCTCGCTGTGAACGACAGGTATAATTCCCTGTTGGAGCGCAAATAATGACTGATGATGAATGGCTGACAATCCAACAAGCGTCAAAATTGAGCGGTTATCATGCCGAATATCTGCGCATCATTGTTCGAGCGGGGAAGGTGGTTGCCCATAAATTTGGTCCGGTCTGGGCAATCAGCAAAAAGTCCCTGTTGTCCTATCTGAAAACCGCGGAAAAATCCGAGGATAGGCGGCACGGTCCCAAAGTAATCAAAAAATAAGTTCTTTTTACACGATCCGTTGTTTGCTTGTTAAAAATACATTTTACTGATAAAATGTATTTGCACCGAATAACGGGCGCGTAAAGTGCTGGAACACGATACACGCCCTGACCCAACCCACCGATGTGAGCGGTAGGCGGGCTATTCGTATTATAGCCTCTGCAAACGCCCTGGTGGGATTCCATCGGGGCGTTTTGCTTTCCGGCTGGGGGAAGTGAAACGCCCAAACAAGGAGACAACCTATGGATGTTCAATTTTTGACTCGTAATGCCACCCAGGCGGTCATGCCGGACAGGGCATTAGCTCTCGCAAACCTCTCCGTTCTGCGACAGGAATGGGAGCAGGCTGCGGATGGGGACAGTCTGATCAATGTTCCCGCCTCGGTCGGGCTGCTTCTTTTTGATGTCACTGCCAGATTGGGGTTGACCCTGGAGGAGCAAGCCCAGGTCTTGGGCGACCAGCTTTTCCAGGAGGCGTTGGTCAAATCGCAGCTGTAGACGTTGGGAATGACTTGAAGGGATCCATCCAGCCATGATCCCTTCAAGTGTCGGAACGGAACAAACAAAACAACAGTATGGAGTTTTCTATGGCTAAAAGAGCAGTGATTTATGTGCGCACATCCTCCGAACAACAGGGCGAAAAATGCAGCCCTGCCGAACAGGAATCGGATTGCCGGAAGTTTGCCGCACAGCAGGGGTTGGTGGTTGTCAATGTATATCGCGATATTGAACGGTATCGCGTCAAAAACAAATGGGTGGAACCCTCCGGGACACGCTATGACCGTCCTGCGATGTTGGCAATGCTTCGCGATGCCGCCGATGATCAGTTCGATGTCATCCTTGCGTGGCGGGAGGACAGGCTTTATCGCGGCATGCGGGCAATGCTGTTGATCCTTGAAACGATCCAACAGCACAATCTGACCATCATGCTGGCGCTGGAAACCTTTGATCCGGCAACGGCTCCCTTGAAAGCCTGGCTCGCCCAGGTGGAACTGGAGAATATCAAGGAACGCATGACGATGGGAGTGAGGGCGCGTCTCAAGGCTGGTAAGGCGAATTCGGGACAGGATCGGTATGGCTATCGCCGTGTGGGGGAACAGATCGAAGTGGTTCCGGAGGAGGCGAAATGGGTCCAGCAGATATTTGCGTGGTACATCGCCGGCGTCTCGATGCGCGAGATGCGCAGACGCTTGATTGCGGCAAATGCCCCACAAAAGGATACGACGGCTATTCGCCGTATAACGTGGTCTTTCAATAGCCTTAAGGGAATTCTGCATGGCGCCAATGACTATGCCAGGGGAGTCAAAACCCAGAGCCGGGAAGGGGAACGATTTCAAATGAAGCTTATCCCAATCCTGGATATGGATACCTATCGAAAATTCATGGAGTTGAGGGAGAGTTATATCTTCCCGTCGCAACAAGTTCCAAAAATTGATTTTCTGATCCGGGGTTTGCTGTACTGTCCGTGCGGTTACAAGATGGGAATTCGTATCTCGAAATCATCCCGCGATCAATGGGATGGTGAATGGGAAGTCGGCAGGATCCGGGGCAATTACACCTGTCTTTGTAAGCACGACGAACTTATATCCCCTGATTGTCCGCGTTACGTAAAAAACGCGGACGCGGATCGAAATGTCTGGCGGCAGGTTTGCAATGCCATCAATCACCCCGAACTTCTCCTGGAACAGGCGAAGCTTCTGGTCGATGAGTTGAAAACGGATGCGCTGATAAGTGGGAATGACAAGGAACTCATTGAGAAGGAATTGGACAACCTGGTCGTGGGCCGACAGTGGGTGATTACCCAGGCAAGGAAGGGGGTAATTTCAGAGCCTGACATGGATCAACAGTTGATGGATATGTCCATAAGAGAAGTGGACCTAAAGAAGCAATTGAATGCCATCCAGGAGGCGGTTGATGCTCAATTGCTGGTTGATTGGGAGGCGAAGGTTCAGCAATATCTTGCTGATTTGCAGGAGGGTATTAAGGCATTGCATCGCATGCCTGACGATCCCGCTGAACAACGAAGAGTTGTTGAGTTGAAACGCCAGATTATTGAAACCCTTGTGGAAAAAGTTTCCGTTGACCGTGACCACCAATTCACCGTGACGATTCGCCTGCATCTGCTGGGAATTTTGGAGAATACAACCGGCAATGGCGGCAGTTCCAGCAATGGTGGACAGTGGCCGACGGGCGGAACTGGGAATCGATCAAATCCATCGGGCAGAACATCAGGATTCAAATCGCGGATAGGTCATATCCGGGTGAGCGCTAATTGGATCATGCAGGGCATGTAATCTGGAGATAACAATGAAACCACGTGCAGTGATTTATGTTCGCACATCTTCTGAACATCAAGGTGAGAAATCAAGTCCGGCGGAGCAGGAAGCGGATTGTAGGAAATTGGCGGCTGATCAGGGATTGAAAATAGTTGGAGTGTATCGAGATATTGAAAAATACCGTGTCCGGAACAAATTGGTGGAACCATCCGGCACGCGGTCCGACCGCCCAGGGTTGTTGTCCATGCTGAGAGACGCATCCAAGGGTGAATTTGACATCATTCTTGCATGGCGTGAAGATCGTCTTTACCGGGGTATGCGTTCCATGCTTCTGGTGTTGGAGACCATTCAGGAACGCAAGATACAGATCATGCTTGCCAGGGAGACCTTTGATCCCAAGATTGCTCCGCTTCGTGCCTGGGTTGCGCAAATGGAGCTGGATGGGATGAAGGAACGCATGACGATGGGTGTAAAAGCCCGTCTTAAATCAGGCAAGGCAAATACCGGGCAGGATCGCTACGGCTATATGCGGGTTGGGGATGCCATCGAAGTGGTTGAGGATGAAGCATTTTGGGTCAGGCAGATATTTGCCTGGTATGTGGAGGGTGTGCCGATTTTGGAAATTCGCAAGCGGTTGATTGCGGCGAACGCGCCTCAAAAGGGCAGCAGTATTCCAAGGAGAATGCAATGGGCAAGGTCAAGTATTCAGGCAGTGTTGATTGCCGCCAAGGAATATGCCTATGGCATAAAGATTCAAACTCGTAAAGGTGAATCTTTCCAGATCCCGGTGCAGCCCATAATTGATACGGTGATGTATGAAAGGTATCTTCGTGTGCGGGAGAGCAAAAAGACGCATCCGATTAGAAGAATCAAATATGATTATCTAATCGGCGGCAAGCTGTTTTGCGATTGCAATTACAAGTGGGGGGCAAGGACCAACAAGTCCAAGAGGAATAGGAAGGGTGAGTTGATCAGACGAAAGACTCCCGTTCGAGTCTATTATTGTGGACAATCACATAAGGACCAGGTTTCACCCAATTGTCCCCGTCACATTGGTGCCAAGAAGGCGGAGGAAATCGTCTGGCAAAAGGTTTGCGCCGCAGTGGACAAGCCCGAATACCTGCTTGGACAGGCACGACAGATTGTTAATCAAATTAGGGAAAGTCAGGGCACATTGGAGCAGGATCGAATAAGGATTGAAAATCAATTGGAAGCTGTGTTGACAGAGCGGCAATGGGTCATTACTCAAGCGCGCAAAGGTGCTTTTACTACCAATGACATGGAATATCAGCTAAGCCAACTTACCTTCCAAGAGGTAACTCTTAAGCAGGAACTTGCCACGCTTGGAGAAACCATCAATATTAATGCCTTGAATAATTGGGAGGAAAATGTGGTTGAATTCCTGGCTGACCTGAGAGCCGGCGTTGAGGAGTTAAAAATTGCTGCTCCCCAGACACCTGAGGAGCAGCATGATGTTTTTGTACTAAAGAAACGGGTTGTTGATACTTTGGTCGAACGTGTTGATATCGATATAGACCGAAATCTTTCTGTGCAGATCCGACTGAATCTTCTCGATATTCTACGAAAAGATGCTGAAAGCGGAGGTTCTACTGCTGGGGTACAAAATTTTGAGGTCGGAACTTATACCCGTATACAATCAATCCCCGCTCGTCTCCGTCATTTCTCATCTTGCGCGTAACCATTTCGACGGGCATGCCGATCTTGACTGCGTCGTTGTCCACATCCGTGAGTTGAGCCGTGAGCATGGGACCTTCGTCCAGTTTGACGAGCGCCACGGTGTAGGGAGCCTGTGATTCGTACCCGGCGGGGGCTTCATAAATCGTGGTGAAAGAATACACTTCACCCTTGCCGCTGAAGGTATATAAGTCCTTGGCTTCGTCGCCGCAGTTCGGGCAGACGTCGCGCGGGGGAAAGATTTTATGGTCGCAGTGCGGGCAAACCTCGCCGACGAGACCGTATCGTTGTTTTTTGAGCCGCCAATGTCGTGGGATTTCCATGATTGCCGTTGTTCCTTTCTTCGAGGCTAATTTTATTCAGGGCGGCTCTCAAAGACTATCAGAGTTTTTGCGTGTAGCCAGAATTGTAACTACGATAACTTCCAATTCAAACTGGCGAGAAGAATGCAAATCAAGCATCCCTGATTAATCACCATTCACCATTCACCATTCTCTATTCACCATTCTCTATTCACCATTCTCTATTCACCATTCTCTATTCTCTATTCTCTATTCTCCATTCTCTATTCACCATTCTCTATTCACCATTCTCTATTCTCTATTCTCCATTCTCTATTCTCTATCCTATCATCCCCCTGCTATAATCCCCGCCTGCATGAAAATCCTTCTTATCAACCAGGTCTTCGTCTCGCCCGAAGAGCCGGGGCATACCCGCCACTTCGAGATGGGGAAGTACCTCAAAGATCGCGGACACGAACTTGTCATCGTCGCCAGCGATTTGAATTATCAGACCGGTCAACGCACCGTGGCGCGGCGCGGACTTTACGCCGAGCAGTCCTTCGACGGCGTGCGCGTCCTGCGTTCATATATTTATCCCGCCATTCATCGCAGTTATTTCTGGCGCGTGATCGCCTTCTTCAGTTTCATGTTCTCATCCATTTGGACCGCCCTGCGCGTCCGCGATGTGGATTTGATCATCGGCACCACGCCGCCGATCTTTCAAGCCGTTTCGGCGTGGCTTGTGGCTGTAGCGCGGCGCAAACCGTTCCTGCTCGAAGTGCGCGACCTGTGGCCCGAATTCGGGATCGGCATGGGCGTCTTGAAAAACCCGGTCATCATCGGACTCTCGCGCTGGCTGGAGGCGTTCCTCTACAAACGCGCCACGCACATTCTGGTCAATTCGCCCGCCTACCGCGATTATATGCTTGCCAAAGGCGTATCCGGCGGCAAAGTAACCTGCATCCCTTACGGAACGGACGTGGAGATGTTCAATCCCTCCGTGGACGGCTCATTCATTCGCAGGGAACTCAACCTCGAAGATAAATTCGTGGTTTTGTACGCTGGCGCGCTCGGTCAGGCAAACGACATGGATACCCTCTTGCGCGCCGCGCAACGCCTGAAACCGTACGACAAAATTCATTTTGTCGTTTTCGGCGACGGCAAGGAACGCGCCCGCCTCGAAGCCGAAGCGAAAAACAAAAACTTGTCCAATGTCCTCTTCGCGGGCGCGCGCCCCAAAAAAGACATGCCGCGCATCGTCGCCTCCGCCGACCTCTGCCTCGCCATTTTGCAAAATATCCCCGCCTTCCGCACCACCTACCCGAACAAAGTCTTCGACTACATGGCGGCCGGACGCGCCAGCCTCATCGTCATTGACGGCATCACGCGCGAATTGATCGAGTCCGCGCGCGGCGGCGTTTATGTTCAACCCGCGGACGACGCCATGCTCGCGCAAAAAATCCTCGAACTCTCGCAGAACCCGGCGCTGGTCAAAGAGATGGGCGCAAACGCGCGCGAGTATCTCGTCGAGAATCTCGACCGCCGCAATAAGTTGAATGAAACGCTGATCCTGCTGGAGAAACTCACAAAGGCATGAAAATCCTTGTCACCGGCGGGACGGGATTCACCGGCTCGCGCCTCATCCCCCTCCTGCTTAAAAACGGATTCCAAGTCCGGGCCTTTGCGCGCCCCACAAGCGACCGGTCGCCTCTTTCCGCGCTCGAAGTGGAGTGGACGACCGGAGACTTATCCAACGCCGAATCCTTGACCGCCGCCCTGCGCGGCGCGGACGCGCTCGTCAACCTCGCATCGCTCGGTTTCGGGCACGCAGAATCCATCCTCAGGTCCGCAAAAGAGGCGGGCGTCAGGCGCGGAATCTTCATCGGCACCACCGCCATCTTTACGCAGTTGAACGCATCCAGCAAAGCCATCCGCCTTGCCGCCGAAGAAGCCATTCGAGCCAGTGGGCTGGATTACACCATCCTGCGCCCGACAATGATCTACGGCGGACCGCGCGACCGCAACATGTGGCGGCTGATTCGATTCCTGCGTTATTCGCCGGGCATCCCCATCTTTGGAGACGGCGAGTCTTTGCAACAACCCATCTTCGTGGACGACGTTGCCCAGGCTGTGTTGCTTGTTTTGCAAAACAAAAACGCCGTCGGCAAGAGTTACAACATCGCGGGCAAAGACCCGCTGACTTACAACCAGGTCATTGACGCGGCGGCATCCGCCCTTGGCAAACGCGTCTGGAAACTTCACCTGCCTTACATGCCCGTCGTTCGCTCGTTGCAGTTCGCCGAACGGATGAAACTTCGCCTGCCCGTCAAAGCGGAGCAGGTATTGCGATTAAATGAAGATAAATCGTTCGCTTATGAAGAAGCCCAAAAAGACTTCGGTTTCACCCCGCGCAGTTTCGAGGAGGGGATTGGGTTGGAGGCGGAGAATTTGAAGCGAAAAGTTTTCCGTTCGCCCCACAACGCGGACGGCGGGTGACTGTGGGCGCGTTGCGGGGCGATTTCGATTCCTTCGCCAATGAAATCAGGAGGCGACGCGGCTGATCTGCACCCGCCAGGTCTCGGGACCTTCTTCAAGATATTCCCAGCCAAACAACCCGCCGCGTTCATGCGAGAATTGATAGAACAGGGGCTTCGGGTCGTGATCGTTGATCAGAATAAAACTTTGTCCCACTGCGAGGTTGTCGAAGGTCTGAAAGATCTTCGGGTGTCGGTCACGCGGGGGGATTTCCCGCACGTCCAGATTGGTTGTAACGTCGCTCATTTTGAAACTCCTTTGATTGATGATATTTTCAGCGTTTCACGAAAGCGCGCGGGTTGCGCGGAATTTTCGCTCTTCGCCGATTTTATAAACTTGACAAGCCTATCGCGCGACAGGCTTCATCTTTGCGATGACGTAAGAACGGTAAAAGGGATATTCTAAACAGCGCATCACCTCGCTTTCATAATTTTTTCTCTAAAAACTTTTTTAGCGCGAGAGCGTTGTTATGCTCTGTGTCGTGCGCGCTGTAGAGAAGCGTCACGTCGCCTTGTTTTGCGGCTTGCAGGATGGGGTCCCACGCTTCAGGGTTGGACTTTAATTCAGCCTGATAGCGCTTTTGAAATTCGCTCCACTTGAGCGGATCATGCCCAAACCAATTTCGCAGGTCGGCGCTGGGAGCCGCGTCCTTCAGCCAGGCTTTCATCTTCAACGCTTCTTTTTTCATGCCGCGGGGCCACAAGCGTTCGACCAGAAAGCGCGTCCCATCGCTGGCTTCCGCTTTTTCGTACACGCGTTTGATTTTTAGCATGGCTGCTCCTTTCATATTTTCGTCATTGCGAGGGTGTTTTTCCCGAAGCAATCTTAAGGATTGGTTCGCCGTGAAGAGCGTGGCTCGCAATGACTTATTGGGCGATAATTTCTTTCTCCGACAAACTCTTCAACAGCAGATGAAAGTAAACAAGACCGCCGTACTCTTCCCATGCATGGATGGCTTGACGAGTGGTTTCGTAATTCAACTTTTCAGGCAGATTCAACCAACGCTGTAAGTTGTTGCGCGCGCCAACATCGTCGGCGGGAAAGATGTGCGTGCGCCCAAGCCCGCGCAGGAGAAAATATTCCGCCGTCCAGCGTCCGATTCCTTTCAGATTACATAAACGCTTAATCGCGTTTGCATCGTCGAACGCGTTGATTTCGTCGAGATTCACTTCGCCCCGCGCAATAGACTGGGCGAGTCCCGTGATGTAGCGCGCCTTCTGATAACTGAATTTCATCTTTCGCAAGTCTTCGATGTCCGCGTTTGCCAGTTCCTGCGGGCGCGGAAAGGCGTGGAAGATTCCATCGTCATTCTTAAATGTCAATCCGTATCTTTCTATCAAACTGTTGAGCAGGCGAATGCCCATCGTCAACGTGAATTGCTGGCAGGCAATGGCGTTGACCAGCGTTTCAAAATACGAGTGTAAGCGCGGCGGTTTGAACCCGCGAAACTTTTTCGCGACTACTCCTAACTTGTCATCATGTTCAGCCAGGCGATAAAAGCCGTCCAACTTGATATGGATTCCGAGTAAACGCTCCAATGCGCAGACGACTTGATTTTTGAGCGCGTCATTCTCCGTTTGACCATAAACAGAAATCTGCAACTTTGAGTCAGATTGAGCGACCGCGATTTCAAACGGCTGATCGCTTTCGCTGACGAGAACGCGGCGATAGGTTTCGCCGTCCCAGCGGTCAACAATGTTATCGGGGCGGCGGCGAAGCGCCCAAACGGTAAGGTCAAGCCGAAACGGAGAGGCAGGTTCAAGGTCAAGAGAGAAGCGCATTATTATCGCTCGTCTCATAATTAAGTAAACTTTTTGCAGAAAATTGCGAGTGAACAATGAATTTTTTGTTTACTGAATTATGCGATACTCTGTAACTATCTGATTTTCTATGGAATCTCCCAAACTTTGAAATTATCCAGCATGACATGATTCAACTCGCTTTGTTCGCCGCCGGCGCGCCCAAAGAGCAAGCCCACTCCGCCGCTCAGAAAGTCCGTGTTCTCCAATATGCGTTGATCCATTAACTCTCCGCCCACATAGAAGCGCAGGTTGTTTCCGAATTTTTCAACGCGCAGATGCTGGAGTTCGCCCGCTTTCGGATAATTACACATCGGGTAGCTGGCGCTTGGGAAATCAACAGTCAAATCAAAGAAGCCGCAATAGTAGTATCCTTTGATTGCCGATCCGTAATAGTAAAGCCGATCTCCTTTCTTCTGCGCGCCATACGCGATGCCGCAGAAAATCCCTTCGCCTGCATTGGCGCAATCCACCTCGGCGATGAAGTCCGTCGGTTGAACGCCGCTCTCGATGACAAAACTGGTATTCCACGGCAGGCTGACAGTGGCAATCCTGTCCTTGTAGGTCAGGTCATAGTCCATGATGTTTTCCGCAATGAACGGACTGCCTTCATCCAGTCCCTCTTCAAAGACCAGTTTGGCGTTTTGCATACGCGCGTCAATTCCCTGCATGACGGCGGTCGCCGTTCCTGCGGCGTTGGCGTCCGCCTGAGCCTGCGCGGTGGCTTGCACGGCCGCGGTTGCGCTGGCTAAGGCTTCCTTTGTGCTGACTTCCTTTATTGTTGCCTGCCCTTCTTCCGAGTTTGCCCAATTCACAAAAAGAGCAAACCCGCCGCATAGCAGGATGATTCCGACAACGATTCCGAGCGTTATTTTTTTTCCACGAGACATGCGACCTCTCCAATTCAAGAATGTTTTTGCGCAATTTTATCAAGCCTTATTCGAGCCTGGTTAAAGGCTTAATGGGTTTGTATGCGAAAAGTCGCTTCTTTAAGTCTCTCGCTCGAAATATCGTCGGATACCATCGGGAAATACCCATTATTTCGTCAGCGCTTTTTCAAACAACTCGCGCGTGGCTTCGTAACAGCCTTCTCCGCAACAGGGAAGTTTGCCTACTGAAACAATCTTTCCATCCTTGATGCTTGGATACGACATCTTATGGCGGAGTTTCGTCCCGTCGCTCAGCATGACGGTGGGCGTTCCGCGCACGCCGAATTTTTCCTTGCCGAGTTTGCCTTCTTCCAGCACGGCGGCGCGGGGTTGGTCGCTGTTGAAGAGACGGGTGAAGCGCTCCATGTCGAGGTTGGCTTCGCGGGCAAGGTCGAGCATGACTTCGCGCTTGCCGATGTTGCGACCTTCGGCGAAAAACGCGCGGCGGATTCGCAAGTCAAAATCTCTCCCGATGGATTTGCCCTGTTGAAAGGCGCACCAGGCCGCGTCGAAGGCGGGAAGCGTGGTCGTGGGCCAGTCGTCGCCGAACGGTTTGAATGTCGCCTTCGGCTCTTGCAACGCGGCGAGCCAAATTTCCAATTCCAGTTCATGGCGGTCGGGCGGACCTCCGCCGTAAACTTCCAGCGGAAAAGCCTTTTCCACTAATCGAACTCGTCCTTCATATTCTGGCGCTATCTCATGCAGGCGAACCGCCGCAACATAGCACCACGGTCAGTAATATTCGCCCCATTGCCATAATTCGGGAATATCGGTTGCGTTCTTGTGTTGTTCTTTTTTAAATTCCATAATCGCCTACTCCCCTTTGATTCTCCCGATCAAATCCTCTGCTTTGAACGGACCCGCTTCCGCAATTAACGCGGTGGCATCTTTGACTTTTTTCCACAAATTCCACAACAACACGCCGCGCACGCGCCCGCCGTCCAGATAATACACCGCGCCTTTTTGGAAAGGCTCCTGCCAATCCGTCACCATTTCCATCTTACTGCTCAACTCGCCCACCGCTTCATAACCGAACTCGAACAAGTCCGAATAAAACTGCGGCGTATGAGTATAAGATTCATTCGCGCCCGCCATGTTGCGTCCCGCCTGTTTGCCCATCATCAACGCGTTATCTTCATGCTCCACGCGGAACATCTTTCCCAACGCCGCGTGCGGGAACATCGCCACATCGCCCGCCGCGTACACATCGGGCGCGGAGGTCAGCAGATGTTCATCCACAACGATTCCATTTTCAACTTTTAGATTGGCGGACTTCGCCAGCTCGACATTCGGGCGGACTCCCAACCCCGCCACAATTCCATCCACTTCAAAGACGCGCCCGCTTCGCGTCTGGACTTTGAGGCTGGTTCCCGTTTCTTCGATATTCGCCACCCCGTCGGCAGGGACAAGTTCCACGCCCTTCTTGCGATACGCATCGTTCAAAAACTGTGAAAGTTCGGGCGGGTAAATATTCTCGCCGATGGAATTTTCCAAAAAGACCATCGTCACCTGCTTGCCCTGCATATTCAACACCGCCGCAATTTCCGAGCCGATAAATCCCGCGCCGATGACGAGGAAGCGGCTGCCTTTCTCCGTTAACTCGCGCAGGCGTTGATAATCTTGAAGCGTGCGATAGTAAATAATATGCTCTCCGCCAAACGGAAGATGAATCGGCGCTCCGCCAGTGGCGATTAAAAGTTTTTCATAAGCGTACTCTTCCCCTTTATCGTCACGGACTTGTTTTTTCGCGGTATCCAACTCGGTCGCTTTTCGCCCGAGATGAAAATCTACTTTGTCAAATTTATCAGTCCCGCGCCAAATCTTCTCCAGCGGGCGACCCTTCCACAATCCTTTAGAAAGAGGCGGGCGACCATAGGGCATATCCGCTTCCATGCCAATCATGCCGATTGAGCCTTCCGCATCCACCTCACGGATTCCACGCACAGCGGCGTCCGCCGTCATTCCGCCACCGATAATTAAATACTTGTATGTTTTCATGCTTTGCCCTTTCACAATCGGCAGGCCGTTGTGCGCCCCGTTGACCAGAACGCAAAGGGGGGGACCCCGCCTGCGCAAGTCACGAATTTGCGATTTTGTCGGCGTACTCGTTCGTGATGCCGACAATCCAGTTCTCGATATCGGCATCTGGCAGGATCGAATCAGCCTTGTACAGGACTTTTTCCTGGTAATTTTCCACCTGCTCGATGCCGCGTCCGATAATGGTCTTTTGAAACATTTCATCGTACGCGACCAGGACCGGAATGACGATGGCGACGTCTTTCTTCTCCAGCACGGCGTTGATTGCTTTGGTCGTCTCGGCGGGATTGTAATGCACGAGATGTCCGCACCATCCGTAACTATGCTCACTGATGCCGGTGGCTTGTTTGACGTGTTCCGCCACTTTGTCGAACAGTTCCCCCCATTCCTTGTCGTAAGCGGCGTCGCCGTAACCGATCAGGACAATGCCTTCTTTGTTGGGGTTTCTGGACAGTTCCCTGCTTCGTCTCAGGACGTTTTGCGGCAGGGTGTTGGAAAAGTCGAGCAGGGGAGCGATGTGTATTTTGGCTTTCGGGGTATAGCGTTCGATCTTTTCCGATTCGAGTTCCTCGATCACCTGGGCGTCGTTCTTCTGCCCCAGGATGGTGGGAATATCCTCGAAGGAGTGCGAACTGATCGTCAGGAAGATCGGCACGATGACAACATCCGTGAAGCCTTCGTTGTCGAATTCTTTCATACGCGTCGCGATGGACGGTTCGGTATATTCCATAAAGGCGGTTTTGATGCCTTCGATGGTCCCGCCTGCAAGAATTGTTTCGCGCACTCGCGCCTCGAGATCGGTCAGGGCTTTTCTCCATGTATCCGAACGCGAGCCGTGATTGACCAACAATAAACCGGTTTTTCGTTTGGACATTGACTGTTTCCTTTTCATGGTTGGTTTACTTTTTCGCCGCTTCATTGCCCTGACAGGATCCGGAAAAACCTGCCCGAACACGTCGAGGATTGCGGGTGGGCTGGCCTTTCAAAAATTTTGGCGGCTTACAGGTTGATACTATACCATAAATATTTATCATATTTATCTTAAAAAATAAGTCACGCTATAAATCATGCGACCGGATGGCGACGCGCTTTACAAGCGTTTATATCGAACCGCTTATTGACCAAAGCCCCCATCTAACATAAAATCCCACTCATCCCACTTCCAGATCGGAGGCGCCATGTCCGACAACGAACAATTGAACGCAATCGTCAACGCCGTCGTCGAAGGGGAGGCGGAAGACGCGGTCGCAGCCACACAAAAGGCTTTGGATGCGAAGGTTGACCCGCTGGTTATTCTCAACACAGGGTTGATGAGCGGCGCCGACGAAGTGGGAAAACGCTTCGAGCGCTTCGAGTATTTCCTCCCCGAATTGATGCTGGCGGGCCGCGCCCTCAAAAGCGCGATGGAGATTGTCAAGCCTGTCCTGTTGGAAAAATACGCGGACGCCGCAGACCAGGCCCGGGGGAAAGTCGTCGCCGCCACAGTGCAAACCGACATTCACGACATTGGCAAAAACATTGTCTCTTCCATGCTGACCGCCTCGGGTTTCGAAGTGACCGACATGGGCGTGGATGTGCCGATCAAATCCATCATTGACAAAGCCGAAGAGATCGGCGCAGACATTATCTGCCTCTCCGCCCTGCTGACCACCTCGATGCCTTTTATGAAAGACCTGATCCAACTGCTCGAAGCGCGCAACCTGCGCGAAAAGTACATCGTCCTGGTGGGCGGCGCGTCCGTCACCGACACCTGGGCACGCGCCATCGGCGCAGACGGCACGGCGAAAAACGCCGCAGACGCTGTAAAACTCGCCCGCGATAAAGTTCAGTCCAGGGCATAAACGCGCAGAAACTGCGCGTTTATCTTCGCCCAAACCAGCTGGAGCCCCGCATGTTGAACTATCTCGAAATCCTCGACCGCGCCCACACGGGACCTTACATCACCGAAGAAAATTGGGACCTGGAAAAAGTCGCCATGACGGCGCGCCGTCTGGTGAAAAAATACAAACTGGAATGGAACAGGGAGGAACTCGTCACCGACGACGACGCGCTTTCCGAAGCGATCTGGCAGGCCGGTTATGAAATGGCGGTGGAACTGGGCGCGTACAGCCGAACCACCGAGCGCATAATTAAACTTTCACAGGACGAAATTGACGACGGCATCCGCAACATGCCGCAGGAAATCGTCATGGGCGAAGGCAAGGATGCGCGGACTTTGTATGCGCGGCATCTTCACGACGAGCGCGCCCCGCTATTCTTCGGCGGCTCGCCGGGCACGCCCGTTCCCGAACGAATCTTCCTTGCCAATGTCATGTCATACATGCAGGAGCCGCTGATAGACCTCGCCACCTGCGGCACGCTCGTCGAAGTGGACGGGCGCGAAGTCCGCACGGGCAACCCCATCGAAATCGTCTCCACGCGGCGCGAGTTGCAGTACATGCGTCAGGGACTGAAGCGCGTCGGCCGCGCGGGCATGGGCATGTTGGCGGCGCAGAGTTCCGTCTCGGAGTTGGGCGATCTCGCAGCGGCGCACCCCGATTATTTGCGGAAGTGCGATTCGCACCTCGTCCCGCTCCTGAACGAACTAAAGATGGACCATCGCAACATCTCGCGCGCGGTCAATTCGCTGGAATACGGCATGATCAACGCCTCCCTGCCGTGCGTCATCGTCGGCGGGCTGGGCGGCGGACCCGCTGGTTCGGCGGTGGTGAACGTCGCTTCGTTTCTAGCCGCAAACATCACCTGCCTCGCCGATTATCACATCCTGCATCCCATTCATGTGCGGCACGTCGCCACCTCCACGCGGGAGGTTTTGTGGGTCATCAACGCCACGGCGCAAGCCTTTGCCCGTCACGCCCCTGCCGTCATCGTCGCGGATATTTACCCGAAATCCGGCGCAGGCACGAAGGAACTGCTTTACGAGACCGCCGCCAACGCCATTGTCAACGCAGCGAGCGGGGCGCACCTCGAAGGCTGCGGCGCGGCGGATGGCAACGCCCCCCACTGTTCGGGGCTGGAAGCGCGGCTCATGGCGGAGGCGGCGCTGGCGGCCCATCGCATGAAGATGTCGCTCAAGGAAGCGAATCAGTTTGTCCTCCAATTGTTGCCGAAATATGAGCATGTCTTCACGCAGGAGGGCAACCCCGGCAAACCGTTTGACGAAGTGTATGACACAGTCAATATCCGGCCGCTGGATTTCTGGCAGAAGATGTATGACGAAGTCAAAACCGAATTGAAGGAAATGGGTTTATATCTGTAACGCAATCTCAGGGCGCGCCCTGTTGCGAAACCAAATTTGAAAAGAGGAATGAGATATGAGTACCCCCGTAATCCTTGCCATCAACATCGCCATCCTTGTCGCGCTTGGCTTCGTCGTCAAGACCGTCAAGTCTGACCCGACCCAAAAGGGCGGATTCAATTTCAACTACACCACCTCCGACCTCGTCATCATGGCTGTATTGGGCGCGCTCGCGGGCGTGATCAACACCTGGATGGGCAACGTCTGGTACGCCGCCAACACCGTCAGCCCGATCTACGGCGCCGCCCTGCAGGGGACGTTCATGTGGGCGTATATCCTCGCCTACTTTCTCGTCCGCAAATCCGGCTCCATGCTCATCATCGGCATCATCGAAGCCAGTGTGGAAGCGTTACTCGGCAACCAGGCGGGGCTCTCCACATTGGGCTGGGGCATCTCGCAAGGCATCGGCGCGGAAGTGGTCATGGCATTCTGCATGTACAGCAAGTTCGGCTGGCTGGCGCTCGGACTCGCTGGCGCGGGCGCGTCGCAGTTCGGCACCTTGTGGAGTTTCATCCTCTACGGCTGGTCGTCGCTCACCGATTACCTGATCGCCGCCCCCATCAACCTCATCTCCGGCTTCATCTTCTCGGGTCTGCTCGGCTACTTCCTCGGCGCGATGATCGCCAGGACAGGTCTCTTGCGGGCAACACGGCGCGGGGCTGAGTAGGTTTTTATTTCCGTCATTGCGAGGAGGACGACAGCCCGACGAAACAATCTCAGCGACAATCTTGCGAGATTGCTTCGGGCGGAAGAACACTGCCCTCGCAATGACGACAATTACGCGAGTCTTCATTGAATCAAACACTCCAGGAACCGCTCGTTCGCTGCGAACAAGTCACATACAAACATTACGGCAAAACCGCCCCCGCGCTCATGGATATAAACCTCACCATCCGGCGCGGGGCTTTTACGTTGCTCGTCGGTCCCTCGGGTTCGGGCAAGTCCACGCTCTGCATGGCGCTCACCGGCATCGTCCCACAAATCCTCGGAGGAAAATTGACCGGCGCAATCAACGTCAATGGGCGCGACGCTTCAAAAACCCCCGTGCAGGAACTGGCGCAATCCGCAGGCATGTTGTTTCAAGACCCCGAGTGGATGTTCGCCACGCTCAAAGTCGAAGATGAAATTGCCTTTGGTCCCGAAAATTTACGCCGCGACCCCAAACAGATCATCGAAAGCGTCGAAAAGACTCTCAACTTTGTCGGCTTGCAGGCGTTGCGAAAAAATCTCGTCTGGGCGCTTTCCGGCGGACAGACTCAAAAACTTGGTCTGGCGTCCGTCGTCGCAATGGACACGCCGCTCATCATCCTCGACGAACCCACCGCCAACCTCGACCCCGCCGCCACCCACGCCGTCCACCGCCTCATCCTCAAACTGCGCGACGAAGGCAAAGCCGTTTTGCTCGTCACCAAAGACCTCGACGAATTCATGGCGGAAGCCGACGACATGATCCTGCTCGCCGAAGGCCGCGTCCTTGCCCAAGGCGCGCCGCGCGACATCGTCGCCCAACACGGCGACAAAATGCTCGAGCTCGGCGTGTGGCTGCCCGAACCAACCGAGATCGGCCTGCGCCTCAAAGCGGATGGAAAATTCGACAAACCCGTTCCCCTGACAGTGGACGAAGCCGTGACTGTTTTTTCGGAAACGAAATTCCGCGCCTCCTCCCCCGACCAAAAACTGGTCGCTGAACCCGAAACCTTGATCCGCGCCGACAACGTGGAGTTCGTCTACGGCAACAACTTCAAAGCCCTGCGCGGAGTCTCCTTCGACATCAAGCAGGGAGAGATCGTCGCCATCGTCGGTCAAAACGGAGCGGGCAAAAGCACGTTGAGCAAACTCCTTGTCGGGTTGCAAAAACCCACCGCGGGCGAAATGACCATGTTCGGGCGCAGCGCGAAGCGATGGAAAGTCCAGGATTTGGCGAATCACATCGCGCTCGTCTTCCAGAATCCCGAACATCAATTTTTATGCGACACCGTCCGCGAAGAGTTGGCGTACAGCCTGCTCGCGCAAGGCGTGGACGATGCAGAAGTCGTCAACAAACGCGTGGAAGAAATGCTCGCCCGCCTCGACATCGCCGACGCCGCCGACAGTCATCCGTTCTCGTTGAGCGCGGGCGCAAAGCGCAGGCTCGGCGTGGCGACCATGCTCATCGGCGGCAGCGCAAAACTGCTCATCGTGGACGAACCGACCTACGGGCAGGACCGCCGCCTGACTGAAAGATTGATTCAATTGATCAACAAACTGCGCGAAGAAGGCATCGCCGTATTGATGATCACGCATGACATGCGCCTCGTGGACGCGCACATTGACCGCGCCATTGTGATGGCGAACGGCGAGAAGATTTTCGACGGCAGTCCGAATGAGTTGTTCCAGTCGCCCGGGTTGATCGAGCGCGCCTCATTGCGGACGACCTCCCTGCGCCGTTTAGTGGACGGCTTGCGTTTACGCGGCGTCTCCGTGCCGGACGGTTTGAACACCGTGGACGATTTCATCGGAGCGATGCAATGAGCGAACATTCCCTGCGCTACATCGAAAACGGCTCGTTCTTCAACCGCATGGACGCGCTCAGCAAATTACTCTGGGCGCTGCTGGTCATTCTGACGACCTTCCAACTTGAAAGCAACCTCGCGCGCGCCATCATGCTCGCCGCCGTGATTTTCGTGATGATCGCGCTGGCGCGCGTTCCGCTTAAAACTGTCTTGCAGGCGACGCCCATCATTTTGATCATGGGGTCGCTGTTGTTTTTCGTCCACCTGTTCACCGCGCCTTCCGCTGAAACTGTCACACTCGCGGGCATGGACTTTGGCAAGGAAGGCTTCGACAAAGGCTTGCAGTATTTTTTCCGCATCACCATCATGGTGCTGGCGTCGTTCATCTTGATCTGGACGACCGACATCCGCGATTTAATGGTGGGGCTGGTCAGCATTGGGATGCCGTATCGTTACGCCTTCACCGTCTTCATGGCCCTGCGCTTCCTCCCCGTCGTTCAACAGGAGGTGGACGCCGTCAAAGCCGCCCACGCCATCCGCGGACGCGCCTCGCGCTCGCCGCTCCAGCATCGCTTCCGCCTGTGGCAGAGATATATGTTCACCGTTATTGTCAACGGATTGCGCAAAGCGGAGAACACCGCCCTCGCCATCGAATCGCGCGGCTTCGGCGCATATCCTGACCGAACCTTCGTCAAGGAATTTCGCTGGTCAAAGACGGGAATCGCCCTGCTTCTCGTGTTTGCCGCGTTTGCGGTCTGGTTAATTTTGTGGGGAAAGAATCGCGCCCTGTAGCCCGTCCATGCCGAAGAATTTTTTCATTGACCAACCTTCAAACCTCTCGTAGAATCCCAAGTCTGGAATTATATATAATTCTGCGCGGCTCTCCCCCGCCTTGTTTTTACGCGCGACCCGGAGTCTGAAGTATCCCAACTCTGGCGCGAAATTGGAAGATTTTACAGACCGTCCAACTCAATATTGAAAGGTGACTCATTAATGGCAAAGTATCGCGTGATGTATTGGAAGGATATTCCGCAGTCGTTTACGGTGGAAGCGGATGGACAGACGATAAGAAAGGAACTTTCGCAAAAAGTTCAAAATAAAATAGACGCCTATGCCATGGCGATCGGCGCGACTTCCTCGTCCGATTACGCAAAGGAATACAAACGCGGAGGCTGGGTCGAGCGCGAGGGCGCGGCGGAGGAAGTTGCCGAGGCGCTGCTGGCAGAGTTGGAAGCCGAAGCCGCGCGGGTGGAAATTCCGAGAAAAGGGCGGGGTTAGAGGATAGGGAATAGAGATTAGAGATTAGAGAATAGAGAATAGAGAATAGAGATTAGAGAATAGAGATTAGAGAATAGAGAATTGTGATTGATGACAAAGAAACATAATATCATTTTGCAACCGTCCGGGCGGCGCGGACAGGTCAACGAAGGTACGTCTGTCCGCACGGCGGCGCGGGAATTGGGCGTGGATATTGAGTCCATTTGCGCGGAGAACGCCACTTGCGGCAAGTGCATTGTGCTGGTGGAAGCCGGGCGTTTCGAGAAATACAATATTGATTCCAGCCGCGAGAACCTCTCCCCGGTTGGGACGGAGGAACGCGCCTACCTTGAGCGACGCCCGAAATTATTACAATCCAAAGGCTGGGAGATCGGGCAGGTGCGGCTCTCGTGCCAGGCGCGCATCTGCGGCGACGTGCTGATCAATGTGCCGGAGGAAAGCCGCGGCAACAAGCAGATTGTCCGTAAAAGCGCGGGCAATCGCGCGATTGAGGTCAAGCCCGCGATTCGCAAATATCTGGTCTCAATGGCTCCGCCCACGCTGGAGCGCCCCATTGCGGATTGGGAACGCCTTGCCAAGGGGCTGGAAACTTCGATGGGGCTGGTGCGCGGCGGCGAGGAAAACCTTCCGCGCTGGTATGACTTTGAAATTGATTACGCCTGCCTGCGAACCCTGGCGAAAACCCTGCGCGAATCAAAATGGAACGTCACTGTGACCGTGCGCAACGACAGGGAGGTCATCGCCGTGCAGGCGGGCTACCACGAAGACAGTTACGGCGCGGCGGTGGATATCGGTTCGACGACGGTGGCGCTGTACCTGTGCAATTTGCGAACCGGCGAATTGCTCGCCGCCGAATCCGAGATGAATCCGCAGATCGTGTACGGCGAAGACGTCATGTCGCGCATCCAGTACGCGATCGAACACCCCGACGGGCTGGAGAAACTGCACAAAGCCATCATCGCCACGCTGAATAAACTGCTCAAACAGGCGATTAAGTCTGCCAACATTTCATTGCGGGCGACGGCGAAGCGCTCCCCAACCGACGAGGAGGCCGCTTCGGGCAATGGGCAGGAGCGCCATCGCCATGACATAAAGGCGGACGATATTCACGAGATGGTCCTGGCGGGCAATTCCACCATGCACCATATTCTGCTCAACCTGCACCCCAGAGACCTGGGGCTCGCCCCCTATGTGCCGACCATTCACCGGTCGGTGGATGTCAAGGCGCGGGAGATGGGACTGCACATCAACCCGTCCGGCAACATTCATATCCTGCCGACCATCGCATCCTTCGTCGGCGCGGACACAAGCGCGGTCATCCTTGCCGAGGAGCCGCACAAGCAGGATGAGAACTGGCTGATCATTGACGTCGGCACCAACGCGGAACTTGTGCTGGGCAATCGCAAACGTCTGGTCTGCACATCCACGCCGACAGGACCCGCGCTCGAAGGCGCGCATGTGGAATATGGAATGCGGGCCGCCCCGGGCGCGATGGAACGCGTCCACATTGATGAAAATACGCTCGAGCCAAAATATAAAGTGATCGGCGTGGAGGGCTGGAACACGGATCACGCGGAGTTTGCCGGCCAGGTCAAGGGCATTTGCGGCTCGGCGATCATTGACGCGGTGGCGGAATTGTTCCGGGCGGGGATCGTGGACTCTCGGGGCAAGTTCAGGAAAAATCTGGAGTCGAAGCGCGTGCGGGAGGGCGAATCGGGCTGGGAGTATGTGATCGCCTGGGAGCAGGAAACCTCCATCGGGCGGGACATCCCGATCACCCAGCAGGATGTGAGACAAATTCAACTGGCGAAGGCGGCGCTCTTCACTGCGGCGCGGACGCTGCTGAAACGCAGCAACATGGAAAGCCCTGATAAAATCATTCTGGCGGGCGGCTTTGGAAGTTTTATTGACAAAGAGAAAGCCATGTTGATCGGGCTGATCCCCGATTGCGAGCTGGATAAAGTCTATGCGGTTGGCAACGCGGCCGGAGACGGCGCGCGGATTGCGCTGTTGAACACGGAAAAACGCAGCGAGATAGACGCGGTGGCGCGCACGGTGGAGCGCTTCGAACTGCCGACCGACCCGGAATTTCAGAATCAGTTTATGCTGGCGACGAGTTTCCCGCACATGAGCGAGCCGTTTCCGCACATCGCGCATTTGATTCCGAATCGCAAGGCGGATCCGCTGGCGAAAAATTTTATGAAGGGCAAGGATGCATGATGAAGGGACGAAGGATGAAACAAGGAGAGCAGGTATGAATAATTTTTTGGAACGATTGCACGGCGGGGAGATTCTCGTCGCAGACGGGGCGACGGGGTCGAACCTGCAAAAGATGGGACTCAAGCCCGGCAAGCCGCCGGAGGATTTGATCATTGACGACCCCGATACGATTTTGAATCTCGCCTCATCCTTCGCCCGGGCCGGGTCGGACATCATCCTGACCTGCACCTTCGGCGGGACTCGTATGCGCATGAAAGACTCGAAATATCAGGATCGGACTCCCGAGGTCAACATGCGCGCGGCGGAGATTGCCCGTCAGGCCGCTTCGTTGAACAACGGGCTGGTCGCCGGTTCGATGGGACCGGTGGGCGGACTCGTCAAGCCGTATGGACCCCTGGAGTTCGAAGATGTGAAAGCGACCTTCGCCGAGCAAGCCAAAGCCCTCGCCGATGGCGGCGTGGATTTATTGCTGATCGAAACCATGTTCGCGCTTGAGGAAACGACCGCCGCGTTTGAGGGCGCGCGCTCGATGACGGATTTGCCGATCGTTGTCTCGTTCAGTTATGACAGAGGCACGCGCACGATGATGGGACTCAAACCGAAGGACGCGATCAAGAAATACAGCGAGATGGGCGCGGCAATGATCGGCGCAAACTGCGGCACGACGCTGGAAAATATGGAAGCGGTGGTCAAGGAATATCAGGCGGCCAAGCCCGATGCGCCGTTGTGGGTCAAGCCGAATGCGGGCGTCCCGCACATGGATTTGGAGACCGAACAGGGCGTGTACGACATGGGTCCCGAAGACATGGCGGCGTACGCAAAAAAATATGCGGCTCTTGGCGCAAGGGTGATCGGCGGCTGTTGCGGCAACACGCCGGAGCATATCGCGGCGATTGTGAAGGCGGTGAAGGGGTAAGCGGCAATTGGGGAATGGAGAATAGAGAATGGAGAATAGAGAATAGAGAATAGAGAATAGAGAATAGAGATTAGAGAATAGAGAATAGAGATTAGTGGTTGGCGATTGATTACGAGTTATGAGATATGCGACGCGTAATTCGTAATTGGAGATTAGGATGCGCGATGAGATTTTGAAGTTGCTGAACGGGGAGAAGGGTTCTTCGATCCCTGCCTTCAGCGGATTGATCCACGTAACGACCGCAGGGCTGGCGAGCGAAGGCTTGAAATTGAGCGAATCCCATCACGACGCCGCGAAGATGGCGCGGGCGGCGGCGGGCGTTTTCAAGTCCACAGGGATGCCTTCGGCGGCTTTGCCGCTGGATATTTGTTTTCCCGCCGAAGCGTTGGGCGCGGAGTTGATCTATTACGGCGATGACGAGATGCAATTTCCACAAGTGAAGAAATTGTTGTTTCAGAGCGCAAGAGAGATTGGAAAACTGGAGATTGGGGATTGGAAGCGGGGAAGGATTGGGTTGATCTGCGAGGCGATTGAATTGACGAAGAAGGATATCGGCGGGCAGGCGGTCATCTCGGGGATGATCCCCGGCCCGTACACGTTGATGCTTTACATTTGTAAGGCGCAGAATCTATTCCTTGAGATGAAGAAAGACCCGCAAATGGCGCTGGACGCGCTCTTTCGCCTCTCCGCTTTCCTGGCGAACATCGGCAATGCCTATCGGGATGCCGGCGCGGACTTCATCACGATTCACGATATGGGCGGGTCGCCGGGCTTTATCGGTCCCGCAAAGTACGAGCAGTTCGTTTTCCCTGCGGAAAAATACTTGATCGAAAAACTGCCGAAGCCGCGCGTCCTTTCGGTGTGCGGAAATGTGGATAAATCCATTCAGTTGTTGGGGCAAACGGGCGCGGACGCGATCTCGGTGGATCAGACGACCGATCTCAAGGCGGCGCGCGAGGCATTGCAGGGGACGATGCTCTTTGGCAATATTGACCCGGTGGAGACTCTTTGTCGGGGAGACGAAGGCTTGGTCGCAGAATCCGTTCAAAGGGCGAAAGAGGCGGGGGTGGACGCCGTCTGGCCCGGCTGTGACCTTGTCCCGGAGACGCCCTTGAAAAATATCCGGCGAATGGCGGCGGTTTGAGCCGATGTTCGTCGTCTCGAAGTGTTTTTCGAGCCGCCCGGGCCGCTTCGCGGTAACTTGGGCTATGGTGGGGAGTTTTTCCAGAATAGCGAAACAGCCTGATATTGAAACAAATGTGCTAAAATAAAGTCATCCCTCTTCAAGGAAACTGCATGTCCTCCAATAAAATCCGCGTCGTGGGCGCGCGCGTCCACAACCTAAAGAATATCACTGTCGAGATTCCACGCGACAAGTTCGTGGTCATCACCGGGCTTTCGGGGTCGGGAAAATCGTCGCTGGCGTTCGACACCGTCTTCGCCGAAGGTCAGAGGCGTTATGTCGAATCGCTTTCGGCGTATGCGCGGCAGTTTATCGGTCAGATGGACAAGCCCGATGTGGATTACATCGAAGGGCTGTCGCCCGCCGTTTCGATTGACCAGAAATCCACGTCGCACAATCCGCGCTCGACGGTCGGCACCGTCACCGAGATTTACGATTACATGCGTTTACTTTTCGCGCGCGCGGGCGTTCCGCATTGCCCCGAGTGCGGGCGCGAAGTTTCGAGGCAATCGGCGCAGGAGATCGTGGATAAGATCGCCAGCCTGCCCGAAGGAACGCGCATTTTAATCCTTGCTCCGCTCGTGCGCGGACGCAAGGGCACATATCAGTCCGTCTTCGAGGAGATTCGCAAAGCCGGTTTCACCCGCGCCCGCGTGGATGGAACCGTCCATTCGCTCGACGATGAGATCGAACTCGACCGCTACAAACAACACACCATCGAAGCCGTCGTTGACCGACTCGTCATTTCGCAGGAAGGCTCGAAGGAGGATAAAAAAGCCGCGCTCACCCGCCTGACGGATTCTGTGGAGACAGCGTTGAAGTTTGGCGAGGGATATCTCACTGTGTCGAAGGTTGAAAGTCAAAAGCCGAAGGTGGAAAGCGAAAACCAGAAAACCTCCAACCTGCAACCTTCAACCGATTTGCAATTCTCCGAGCATCTCGCCTGTCCCGAACACGGCTCGACCGTGCCGGAAATTGAGCCGCGCACCTTTTCCTTTAACACGCCCCAGGGCGCCTGCCCGGATTGCCAGGGACTCGGTTCCAAGCTGGAGATTGACCCTGCCCGCATCATCCCCGACGACAGCGTTTCTCTCAACGATGGCGCGATTGCCAGCATGGAGTGGGGCCCGCGCGAAGAAGGCGGATATTACTGGCATACGCTGACAACCGCCGCCAAGCACTACAAGATAGACCTCGACGCGCCTTTTCACGACTTGACGAAGGAACAGCAAAAAGTGATTCTGTACGGAACGGGCGAAAAGCAATTGCCCATGACGTATAAAAATTCAAGCGGGTTCGAGGTCAAATTTACGCGCGCGTTCGAGGGCGTGATCACAAACCTGGAGCGGCGCTACAAGGAAACCAACTCGGAATACATCCGCGAAAAAATTTCGGAGTTCATGTCCGACCGCCCGTGCCCGTCGTGCAAGGGCAAGCGTCTCAATCCCGCCGCGCTGGCTGTGACGGTGGACGGGGTGAACATCGTGCAAGCCAACTCGTGGCCCGTTTTGCAAACGCTGGAATGGGTGAAGAAACTGACGGGCAAGAGTTCCCCGCTGACCAACAAACAAAAGACGATCGCCGAGCGCGTCATCCGGGAGATTCACGAACGCCTGAATTTTCTCGTCAACGTGGGGTTGGATTACCTGACGTTGAATCGCTCCGCTGTGACCTTATCCGGCGGCGAAGCCCAGCGCATCCGACTCGCCACGCAGGTTGGATCCCGTTTAGTGGGCGTTCTCTACGTTTTGGACGAGCCGTCCATCGGCTTGCATCCGCGCGACAATTCGCGCCTGCTCGAAACGCTGAAGGGTTTGCGCGACCTGGGCAACACCGTCCTGGTCGTGGAGCATGACGATGAAACCATCCGCGATTCGGATTGGGTGATTGACCTCGGTCCCGCCGCCGGGGAGCATGGCGGGCAGGTCATCGCGGAGGGAACGCCCAAGCAGATTTTGGCGCACCCAAAGTCGCTGACTGGGCTCTACCTCTCGGGGCGCAAACAGGTCGGGGTCCCAAAAAAGAGGCGCGAAGGGAACGGGAAAAGCCTCAAGATCGTGGGCGCGTCCGCGAACAATCTCAAGCATATAGACGTGAACATCCCGCTGGGGAAACTGGTTTGCATCACCGGCGTATCCGGTTCGGGTAAATCCACGTTGATGAGCGATATTTTGTATAACGAACTCGCCTCGAAGTTGATGGGCGCGCGAACGCAGGGCGGCGAGCATAAAAAAATTCTCGGCGTGGAGCATTTGGATAAGATCATCAACATTGACCAGTCGCCGATCGGCAGAACGCCGCGCTCGAACCCGGGGACGTACACCGGCTTGTTCGACGAGATTCGCAAACTGTTTGCGGAGTTGCCAGAATCGAAAGTGCGCGGCTACAAGCCCGGGCGTTTTTCGTTCAACGTGCATGGCGGGCGCTGCGAAGCCTGCCAGGGACAGGGAGAGTTGCGAATCGAAATGCAGTTTCTGCCGGATGTGTATGTGCCTTGCGATGTTTGCCACGGCCGGCGCTTCAACCGCGAGACCTTGCAGGTGATGTTCCGCGACAAATATTCGATTGCCGACGTGCTGGATATGACTGTGGATCACGCGCTGGAGGAATTCAAGAATCATCCGCAGATGTTGAATAAATTGAAACTGTTGCAGGAAGTCGGGCTGGGTTATGTGCGCGTCGGGCAGCCCGCCACGACGCTCTCGGGCGGCGAAGCGCAGCGCGTGAAGTTATCGAAGGAACTTTCTCGCCGCGCAACAGGGCGGACGCTCTACGTGTTGGACGAGCCTTCCGTCGGCTTGCACGCCGCGGACGTTCATAAATTGATCGAGGTCATGCAAAGACTGGTCGAGGCGGGCAACTCCGTTTTGATCATCGAGCACAATCTCGACATCATCAAAGTGGCGGACTGGATCATTGATCTCGGTCCCGAAGGCGGCGACCGGGGCGGCGAGCTTATTGCGGAGGGGACGCCGGAACAGGTGATGAAGGTCAGGGGGTCGTACACGGGGAAGTATTTGCGGGAGCATGTGCAGGGTAAAAAGCCATGAGGCTTGTGCTATACTGGATTTGATATTTCACAACGAGAAAGGGAACCTGCCATGGCAAGGAATATCGTGTTGACGTTGACGGGGAAAGACAGAATCGGTTTGGTGGACCAGGTCGCCAGTCTGGTGGCGAAGCGGGATGGGAATGTGGAGGCAAGCAAGATGGCGCGCCTCGGCGGCGAGTTTGCCATGCTGATGCTGGTCGCCATCCCGGAAGCCAATATCTCAAATCTTGACAGGGATCTTCAAACGCTGAGGGGCGAAGGCTGCCAGATTATCATGGTTCAGACCGAAGCGGACTCGAAGAAATACGCGGGCTGGCTGCCTTACGAGATCGAAGTGACCGGCGCGGATCACGAGGGAATCATCCATGAGATCGCGCATTTTCTCGCCTCGCGCGGCATCAACATCGAAAGCATGGATACCAGTTCCGCGCCCGCGCCGATGAGCGGGACGCCGCTGTTTACCATGAAGGGCGTGGCGCTGGTCCCGCCGCAATTGAATTTCAACGATTGGAGCGATTCGCTGGAGGAGGTTGGGGATCGGTTGAATGTGAGTGTGAAGGCAGAGGTCGTGAAGTAGTTTGTGTATAGAAGGCAGGGAGCGGAAGGCGGAATTAGGGTTTGCGGAATGAACGCGGCATGAATTTTTCGGGCATGGACATCCTTGCGCCAAGCATTTTGCCGACTTCCTCATAGCCTTTAATGAGCTCTTCGTGTTTTTCAGGTTGAAGATACTCGCAGTCCTTTGCAAAATCCAGCCAAACTTGAGTCTCTGTCGCTTCGCCGTCTGCGTCGGCAAGTTTGCTGACGAACATTTTTGGATATTGTCTCTTACGGAAGCCTTCTGCTATGTTTGCCGCAATGCTGCGAGAGGAGCGGCGGATCTGATCGGTGAGAGAATATTTCTCTTCTTTTGGAAAAACCCTGCTCTCTTTAAAAATTTCCATCGCCAACTTGTATGCCAGTTGACACACTTTCAAATCCCGATGACCTTTCAATTCCACATACGACATGAGATCCTCCTGTGAACGAAGTGTCTGTTTGAAATTTATAGCAACATAAAACTGCCTTCTGCCTACTGCTTTCTGCCTACTCCCTACTGCCTTCTGCCCACTCCCTACTGCCCTCTATTCAATCAACCTCCCATACTTCCTCAACACCCCCCTCGTTTCTTCATGCGGCAGCGCCTTTGCGCTGATCTCATGTCCAACCATATCCTCCGCCGCAACCAGCGAGTTGATGATCGCCTCTTCGGTCGCAAACACGGTCGCGGCGAAGACCGGATCGAGATTGAAATTGGAAAGCGCTTGGATGGATGATAAACCCTTCCCGTCCGGGCGCGCCGCCTGCGGATTGGCGGTGGAAAAAGCGAGGAATATATCTCCCGAACCGTTCCCTCCAACCGAGCCGGTGCGCGCCATGCCGAGGGAAACGCGCCTCGCCACCCGTTTGAGTTGATGCGGCAAAAGCGGCGCATCCGTGCCGACGACGACAATCAGCGAACCGTCGTCCATTTTGTAGGGATCTTCGCTGCTGGATTTGCTCTCGTCCGTCGGCAGGTGTTTCCCGACCGGGACTCCCGCAACCGTCAAAAAATGCCGCCTGCCGAAATTGGTCTGCGCCAGGACGCCCACCGTCCACCCGCCGAGATTTTCCGGCAATTTGCGCGAGGATGTCCCCGTGCCGCCCTTGAATTCATAACACATCATGCCCGTCCCGCCGCCGACGTTGCCTTCCTCGATCGAGCCGGATTTTGCACAATCCAACGCCTCCATAACATGATGTTCTTTCACAAAAAAGCCGTTCATGTCGTTCAGCCAGGCGTCCGCCGTTTCCGCTACGACCGGCAGCGCCCAGGGCTGGTATTGAATTTTATTCTTCACCTGCCAGGCGATGATTGCATCCCGCACCACGCCGACGCTGTGCGTGTTGGTAATGCCGACGGGCCCTTCCATAAACCCGCCTTCCTCCACCCATAACGCGCCGGTCATTTCGCCATTGCCATTAAAAGAGTGAATGCCCGCATAGACCGGCGTGAAATCCTCCCGCCCGCGCGGATGGATGATCGTCACGCCCGTGCGCGCATCCGTCCCTTCGATGATGGTGGAATAACCGACCGTCACCCCCGGCACGTCGGTGATGGCGTTGAACTCCCCCGGCGCCCCCTCAAATGGAATCCCCAAATCCCTTGCGCGTATCTTGTTCATTGATAATATCTTCTCTCCTCTATCGTGGATGACGAAATTATATCCGAGGGGCATGTAACGCAAGTCTATAGACTTGCGTTACATGCTGGTACAATGGGCGCATTAACTTTCAAAAGGATAAAAACATGGCGTTCGATACCGTAAAAGATGGGCTGGTCGTTTCGATGGAATATAAATTAACCGCGGATGGCGAGGTGCTGGACTCCTCCGATGAGGCGGGTCCGCTTCAGTTTCTGGCGGGATACGGCAACATCATTCCCGGGCTGGAAAGCGAAATGACCGGCATGAAGATTGGCGAGAGCAAAAATGTCACGGTTCAACCGGCCGATGGCTACGGCGAATTCGATGAAGAGGCATTTACCGACGTCCCGCGCTCGGAATTCCCGGCGGATCTGAAACTGGAAGAAGGCATGGAACTGCACGTCACCGACGAAGACGGCAACCATCAAGCCGCCTACGTCGCCGAATTCGACGACCAAACCGTCAAACTCGACTTCAACCACCCCCTGGCGGGAGCCGTCCTCGAGTTCTACGTCAAAGTCATCGCCCTGCGCGAACCGACGGACGAGGAATTGGATCACGGTCACGTCCATGAGGACGGGCATCGCCACTAACCGTAATGCCGAATTCAGTCGGCCGTGCCTTGTTCCTCGCAGCAAAGCAATCTGAATTTGCGCGGCGCGCCCCCATTACAGGAGCGGTTACCTCCCGCTCCTTTTTCGTTTCGCCCATTGAGGCGCCGCCTGCCGGATGCCGAAAATCAAGACGACCACCCCCAGCGCCAGTCCGCCAAAGTTTCCCAGAAAATCGTTGACTGTCTCCCATTGACTGCCGAAGAGATAGCCCAGCCCGCCATAGCCGAAGATCCAGACCGTTTCGCCCAAAGCGTCGTACCTCAGCCATTTTGCGAAGGAATATCGCGTAACGCCGGAAAGCAAAGTGATCGGCAGGGCAATTGCCGTGACCAAAAAACGGGAAAAGAAGATGGAAAGCGCGCCCCATTTACGAAAAGTTAACTCGGCTTTTTTCCAGCGCCGCGTATGACTGAAACGGTCGAGCGCCTTTTCGCGGGCATAGTACCCCATGGCGTAACTGAGACTGTCGCCCATGATCACGCTGATGATGGAAATCAGGGCGGTGACATGCCAGGGCAAAAATCCCTGACGGACGAAAGCGCCGGCGGCGATGACCAGCAAAGTGCATGGAAGCGGAACCCCAAGCCCGCCGATGAAAACAATCACGCCCAATAGCGGAGCGCCATAATTGACGACTTGCGTTAATAGAAATTCAGACATGAAGCGAGGATTTTATGGGCTGGGATCGTCCAGCGCAGGAACGGGCGGATTGGCGGAAAGGGGAGTGGGCGGCGGCGACTGAGTCTGAAACGCCCTGATCAGGTTCTTGACCTGTTGCAACACGATCCCCGGCTGGTCGGGATAATACTCATCGTTCAATTCCCGCAAACTCTTTCTACCCGCGTGCTTTTCCGGCGTTATCCCCAGACCGAAAAAGATCGCATCCGGCGGGGTTTCATACGTGTCGGCGATATACGGCACGGTCATCCAATCGCGGATCAATTCCACATCGGTCGAGTTTGCCGACGGCGGTTTGCCGAAGGGCAGTCCGGGCTGGTGAACGCGCTTCAATGTGTGCAACGTCCTCAACCCGAACACAATCGTTACGATCAACCCAAGCGCGATCAAACCGCCGGTGATCATCCGCTGTTTGTTCATGATTCCGCCGGCTTACTCCTGCCACTCCAGTTCAAAATCGCCGACGAAGACCGTGTGCCCGTCCTGCACGCCCGCTTCGCGCAGCGCCTTATCCACGCCGAGTTTCTGCATCAACTTTTGGAAGCGCCGCACCGAGCCGTAATGCTCCCAATACGTCATCTTTGCCGCGCGTTCGATGGCAATGCCGGATACTCTCCATTTGTCCCCGTCCTCTCTGTGGATTTTGAACTGATTCGGATCCGCCTCCGGTTTATAGACCGGCAACGCCTCTTCCTCGATTTGTTCCGGCGGCAACTCCCCGAGCATTTTCCACGCTGACAGCAAAACCTCGCGCGTGTTCGTCCGCGCCATGGCGGAGGCTGTGACGATCCCTATCTTTTTCTTTTTGAAGCCCGCTTCGATCTCCTTCAACCGCGCCTTCACGTCGGGCTGATCAATTTTATTGACCACCACCACCTGCGGCTTTTTGCCGAGTTTCGGGTCGAAGAGCGACAACTCCGAATTGATCTGGCTGTAATCCGCCAGCGGATCTTCGGACTGCCCGTCAATCATGTGGATCAAAACCCGCGTGCGCTGAATGTGACGCAAAAAATCGTGACCCAGTCCCGCGCCTTCGTGCGCCCCTTCGATCAAGCCGGGGATGTCCGCCAGCACGACGGTCGCTTCGTCGTCAATCTTTGCCACGCCGAGGTTGGGTTCGAGCGTCGTAAACGGATAATCGCCGATCTTTGGTTTGGCGTTCGTCAGAACGGATAGCAGCGTGGATTTTCCGGCGTTGGGCAGGCCGACGATGCCGATATCCGCTATCAGTTTAAGTTCGAGGCGCAGCATCTTTTCCTCGTGCGGTTCGCCGCGTTCCGCCGTGCGCGGAGCCTGGTTGCGCGACGTGGCAAAGTGTTGATTCCCGCGCCCGCCGCGCCCGCCCTTGCAGACGACGAGTCGCTGCCCCGCTTCGGTCAAATCGCCCAGCAACGCGCCGGTTTCCGCGTCGAAAACGACAGTCCCCGGCGGGACGTGGACGACGAGGTCCTTGCCGCCGCGCCCGGTCATCTGCGAGCCGCCGCCGTTTACGCCATCCTCCGCCCCAAAGGATTGCTTGGGGCGAAAATGCGAAAGCGAATTAAGAATCGGCTTGACCTCTAAGATGAGATCGCCGCCCTTGCCGCCGTCGCCGCCGTCGGGACCGCCGCGCGGCTCATACTTCTCGCGGCGAAAATGCACCATACCGTCGCCGCCCTTGCCGGATTTAACGTGAATGTTTACCTGGTCAATGAACATAGTCCCGCTATTATAACGGGTGGGTTCGCTCCCGGTTTCCTGCTCCCAAAGTAAAACCCATCGCGCATAGTAAAATACCTTCATGGATGCAAATCGTCAAATCGCGCGCGCCGCAGGGACGGTGGCGCTCGCCATCCTCTTCGGTCAAATAATGGGGCTGGCGCGCGGGATTCTCGTCGCCCGTCAGTTCGGCGCATCCCCCGAACTCGACGCCTTCTTCGCCGCCAACCGCGTTTCTGAAACTCTTTTTCTCCTCGTCGCTGGCGGCGCGCTTGGTTCCGCATTCATCCCAACCTTTACCGGATTGCTCGCCCGCGACGAAAAAGATTCCGCCTGGCGGCTTGCCTCTTCGATTGGAAACGCGGTTCTTCTCACCCTCAGCCTGCTTGCGGCGTTAATTGCTTTTTTCGCCCCGGAGGTTGTCCGCTTCGCCCTCGCCCCGGGCTTATCCTCCGACCCAAACCTTTTCGCGCTGACGATTTCCCTCCTGCGCATCCAACTGATCTCAACCATCCTCTTCGGATTGGGCGGATTAATTGTCGGCATCCTCAACGCTCATCAAATATTTTTGATCCCCGCATTGACCCCAGCCCTTTATCAAATCGGCATCATCTTCGGCGCAGTCGTCCTCGCGCCTTCAATGGGAGTTTATGGTCTCGCCTGGGGTGTGGTAATTGGAGCGATACTTTACCTGTTTGTGCAAATCCCATCGTTATTAAAACTGATCGCTGACCGCCGATCGCTGAGCGCTGATCTCTGGTCTCTCGATCTCCGCAATCCCCACGTCCGCAGCGTCCTCCTCCTTATGGGTCCGCGGCTGATCGGCGTCGCCGTCGTTCAACTCAACTTCTGGGTCAACACATGGCTCGCATCGCAAATGGCGTACGGAAGCGTGACCGGCTTGTACTACGGTTTCTCGCTGATGATCATGGCGCAGGCTGTCATCGCTCAATCGGTGGCGATTGCCGCCATGCCGACCTTCTCGGCCCAGCACGCGCTCGGCAAACAGGATGAGATGCGCTCCTCACTGGCTTCTTCATTGCGCGGCGTGATCCTGCTCGCCTTGCCCGCCAGCGTCGGCTTGATCGTCCTGCGCGAACCGATCATCTCCCTGCTCTATCGGCGCGGCGAGTTTGACGAACGCTCCGTGCAAATTGTCTCATGGGCGCTGCTTTGGTACGCGGCAGGACTCGTCGGTCACTCAATCATGGAAGTGTTGACTCGCGCCTTCTACGCCCAGCATGACACAAAGACCCCGGTCATCATCGGCACAGCCGCCATGCTCTTGAACGTAATTTTCAGCGTGGCGTTTTCGAGATATTTCGCCTCCATCGGCTGGATGCCGCACGGCGGGCTTGCGCTGGCAAACTCGCTTGCCACTGCTCTCGAAGCGGCGGCGTTATTCGTCACAATGCGGAAACGCCTGAACGGAATCGAAGGCGGTCGCATCCTGCGCGGGGCAATTCCGTCGTTGATTGCGGCGGGGATCATGTCTCTGGCGTTGGTCGCCTTTTTGAATTCCAGCGGGGTATTGAATATCTGGCTCCTTGCCCCCATCGGCATTGCGCTCGGCGGCGCGGCTTACTTCGCGTCTCTATGGCTGATGCGCGTCCCCGAACTGGGCTACATCCTCAACGGGGTCATGAGAAAGTTCAAGAGATAAACGCTGATTACCTTACACTTTGTTTTTAGGACGTTGAAAACGCGGATTTTTTTGACAAATCGCCTGAAAAAATTCCTTAAATCTGCGTTTTCCGCGCTCGTTCGCGTCCCGACTTTACGAGACCGTTTCTTAAGTACACGGATTTGACGGATTGCACGGACTGGCGCGGATTTAATAACTCATGTTACGCGCTTTTGCCATCCTCACGAACCGTCCACGAATAAAGTCACGAATTCGCGAATGTTGGCGCGCCTATTCGTTTATTCGTGGACGGTCACCGACTCATCGGCAGGCGCATTTCCTAACCAAATGCCATCTTGCGTAAGGTGAGTTAATAAGAGGTTTTTCCCGTGAGAATCCGTGAAGTCCGCGTAATCCGTGTCCAAAAAGGACTTAAGAAACACTTTCTAAGAGTGTCAGGTAGTCAGAGATAAACGCCCAACCTTCATTGCTCGTATCGCGTAACTTGTATCTCATACCCTCCGCCCTCCTTCATCTCCACACCATCCACTGAACAACGGCGACCAGCAAGCCGAGGATGATGCCGCCGATCACCTCCAGCGGGGTGTGACCGATGACCTCCTTCAATTCATTTTCGCTCCACATGTGACCGCGCAATAATTCGTCGAAGAGCAGGTTGATGCGTTCGGCGTGTTTGCCCGCCTGCCTGCGGACTCCGGCCGCGTCGTGGGCGATGATCATGGTCACGCCGACGGCAATGCCGAAGATCGGGTTGTCGAAGCCGTAACTCAATCCAATCGTGAGAGTCCCCGCCACCATCAACGCCGTATGCGAGGAGGGCATCCCGCCCGCGGCGAAGAACATCGCCCACAGCCATTTGCGCGAACGCAGGTATTCGGTGGGAATTTTGAGGAATTGCGCCAGCAGCCATCCGGTCAATACGGCGATCAGGACTTTGTTCTGCAAAATATCGAGCAGGTTCATTCGGATTTTTCCTCGAAGTCCGCGAGAGACTCCCCGACAAGTTTCTGAACCTTGAGCTGGGCGGATTCAAGCAACGCGCCGCAGCGCGCGATCAACGCCTGTCCCCTTTCGAATAATTTCATCGCTTCATCCAGCGGGTTCTGTTCGCCTTCCAGCGCTTCGACAATTTCCTCCAATTCGGAGAGGGACTCTTCGTAGGATAATTCTTCGACAGGTTTGGGAGCGGGTTTGGGTTTGGGCATGGGAGGCTCCGGGGGGCAGGTTACAGGTTACAGGTTGCAGGTTGCAGGTTGCAGGTTACAGGTTGCAGGTTGCAGGTTGCGGGTTGCAGGTTGCAGGTTACGAGTGATGAGTTGTGCTTCACGTTTTGCGATTTGCGTCACTGTAACAAAATCTCACACATTACGAATTGCGAATTACGCATCACGAATTACTCCAAATTCCCCATCGCCGACCCTTACATTCATATCGCCCTTCGCGTCGGAGACTTTGGCGACGACCCTGCCGTCAGTCTTTCGCGTGACGATGGCGTATCCGCGCGAGAGGATGGCTTCGGGGTTCAAGGCAGTCAGCCGCCGGGACAGGCCGTCCACGCGGGCGGATTGTAACTGCAGGCGGTGGGTCAACCCGGAAAAGGCGCGGCGCGAGAGTTCGTCGAGGAGTTGAAGTTCGGATTGAATGCGGCGTTCGGGCGAGACGAAGCGCAGGCGGGCGGTCAGGGCGGAAATTAAAGCCTGATGGTCGGCGACCCGGCTCGAGATTAAGTCCGCGAGGCGGGTTTGGTAATCGGCAATTTGAAATTGGAGATTCTCAAGCGTCGTTTGAGTCGCCAATTCTGCCGCGGCGGTGGGAGTCGGGGCGCGCAAGTCGGCGGCGAAGTCGCAGAGGGTGAAATCCGTTTCGTGGCCCACTCCGCAGACGATGGGAATTTGCGACGCCGCAACCGCGCGGACGACGCGCTCATCGTTGAACGCCCATAAGTCTTCGATGGAGCCGCCCCCGCGCGCGAGGATGATAACGTCTGGAGATTGGAGACCTGCCCTGAGCATTGTCGAAGGGTTGAGAGAATGGAGCGCGTTGACAAGCGCAGGCGGGGCATCAACTCCCTGAACAGGGGCAGGCGCAAGTATGACTTCGACGAGCGGCAGTCGTCTTCGCAGTGTGTTGAGAATATCGCGCAACGCCGCGCCGGTCGCGGATGTGACGACGCCGATCCTGCGCGGCAGTTCGGGGATGGGACGTTTGCGCTCCGGGTCGAAGAGTCCCTCGGCTTCGAGTTGCGCCTTGAGTCGCGCAAATTCCTGAAACAACGCGCCTTCGCCTTTGGGACGGATGAGATTGACGATGAGTTGATACTGTCCCTGCGGTTCGTAAACCGCGATCTTGCCATGCGCTTCGACAGCCGCGCCATCCTGCAAGTTGGGGCGTGTCCGCGCCGCATCGGACTTCCACATCACACAGCGCAGGGAGGCGTTCTTATCTTTGAGCGTGAAGTAGATGTGACCCGACGCCGGGCGCGACAGGTTCGAGACCTCGCCCGTCACCCACACATCCTGAAGTTCGGGATTGTCCTCGAGCAGTTTGCGAATGCGGAAGGTGAGTTGGGAAACGGTCAGCGTTTCGGTAAAAAGGCTGGGCTGCATTGGGAAAAAGGATAATCGAAAACGCGGGAATGGGGAATGGCTGGAAGCGAGTAATGCGTGATTCGTGATGCGTAATCTACAGTCGCCATCATTTCATTGGAATCATTGTCAGGGAAAGCGCTTTGACAGGTCACATCGTTGAAATCAGCGCCAGCAACTCGCTCGGCTGAATGACGGGTACTGGCGCGGGGCGGAAATCTTTTACATTGCGCGTGACGAGATAATCGGCTTTGCATTGGAGAGCCGCCGTCATTTGCACAGCGTCTTCAAAGTCCTTGTAGGGCAGGCTCAACGCCTGTTCGATGCTGGATTGATCCACCGCGGCGACTTTGAGGATTTGCAGCAAGTTGGTGATTGTCACCTTTGCATGGGCGGATGATTGGTCTTTTTGAATCAGGTAAAACAGGGTGGTCAGCGAATGTGGGGCAATAAACCCCTGAATTTTCCCCGTCTCGGCATGGGCAAGTAATTGCGCGGAAATTTCATAAAACGATTCGCGCTCCTGTAAAACATCCAAAATGATGTTCAGGTCGAAAAAGACTTTAATTTTTTGCGCCATATTTTTCCGCCAGGCGCTGTTTGTAATCCTCTATGGAAACATTTTTGGAAAGCGTTCCTGAAAGCCTGCGAACGATCGGCGCGCGATCCAGGGCGGGTACTGGCGCGGGAATTTGAACCAGGTATTCGCTGATGAGGTTGGTCAAAGTGGTGTTTTGCTGGCGCGCATATCGCTTGGCATTGTCCAATAACTTGCGCGGCAGGCGGATGGTCAATTTTGTCTCTTGCATATTGGTTTGTCCTTGTTGCCGTGCAGAATATCATTTTTCTGCACGGCTGTCAACGGCGATTCTCAGGCAGGAAATTCCCGATTTTGAAGAAGCCGTATCCGCGCGGGAATTACACCACATCCAACCCCACATGCGGCCCGGGCGGATATTCGATTCGGATCGGGTCGTCCGGGAACACCTCCCCGCCGACCAGCACAATGCTCATAATCCCCGCCTTACGGATGATATTCCCCTGATTGGGCTTGCTGAACGTGTAATCCGCGCTTTTGCTGACCGCGATAACCGTTCCGTCCATGTTCGACTCCTTTTGACACGGGAGATAAAACCTCTGCAAGTTCGAGACATTATAATCTCCCAAATTTTTCGCCGAAGCCGAAGTATCCAATGCCGACATTTCTCTGCTAAAATCCCCCTATGCAAGTTCTCCCGTCCCTTCAACCACCCTCCGCTCACTGATAACTGATAACTGATTACTTTCTTCATCCTTCACCCTTCATCCTTTATCTTTCCCCTCATGAAACACCTCTGGTCACCCTGGCGTATGACATACATCGAAAATCACACCAAAGCAGACGGCTGCGTCTTCTGCAACGCGCAAACCATGACAGACAGCCCCGAAAACCTGATCGCCTTCCGCGGGAAAAACGCATACGTGATCCTCAACCGCTATCCCTACGCGAGCGGACATCTGATGGCGCTTCCCTTCGAGCATATTTCCACCCTCGAAGAACTGACTCCCGAAACCCGCGCCGAGATGATGGAATTGACCTCGCGTTGCACAACCGTTCTGCGCAAAATATACAGGACGCATTCCTTCAACGTCGGCATCAACATGGGAGAAGCCGCAGGCGCGGGCGTGCTGGGACACATCCACATTCACATCGTCCCGCGCTGGGCTGGCGATACAAATTTTATGTCCGCAGTGGGAGGGACGCGGGTATTACCCGAAGCGCTGGAGGATACGTATAAACGGGTGAGGGAGGGGTTTTTGGAGGCGGGGAATGGAGAATGGAGAATAGAGAATAGAGAATAGAGAATAGAGATTGGAGATTGGAGATTGGTAATTGGTAATTTACCCTGAGCATGATTGATGGGTTGGGGTTGGGGGTTGATGGACATGGAGATTGAATGAAGGATTCCAGAAAAAAATTTTTAAATCTATGGCTTTTGATTGCAGGGGCGACGATCCTGTCTTGCGGCGGTCGGGAGGATGCAGTCGCGCCGACTGTTACGTCTACGGAGATTCCTTCATCCATTCCTGGAACGCCGACGATGAGTCTCACGCCGACTCCGCAGGGGTTTTCCACGCCCGCAATTTATGGTCCCGAGCGCGAAGACTTTCCGCCGAACGTCAACCCGCTTTCAGGGTTGGAGGTCGAAGACCCAAACCTGTTCGACACGCCAGCGGTCGCTTTGTCCATTTCACATTTTCCGGTTGCCGCGCGCCCGCAGGCGGGACTTTCATTCGCGCCGTGGGTCTTCGAGTTTTACATCACCGAAGGCGCCACGCGTTTCCTCGCAATTTTTTACGGCGCATTTCCCCAGCCCGAACTTCCGATCCCCGGCGATTGCGCTCCGCGGCGCGAACCGTTTGCGCAAACCTCGTTCATACTCGGCAACCGCGTCTGGCTCGACGAAAATCAAAACGGGATTCAGGAGGATTATGAAAAGGGAGTCGGCGGCGTGTGCGTAAATCTATTGGATGAAAACGGGAACGCCCTGCAACAAACGACGACCGATTCCAACGGCTATTACGGATTCAACGTCGAGCCTGCAAAATACATCGTCGAGTTCAAGATTCCGGCATGGCTGAAATTTACGAAGAAAAACGTCGGGGACGAGGATAAAGACAGCGACGCCGATTCGGATTCGGGTCGGGCTGAGGCGGATTTTAAATCCACGCTTCTTTATCTGGACGCGGGCCTGATCCCGTCCGAGGAGACGAATCCACCCTTCAACGAATCCGCCCAACCGCCGCCCGCCGAGGTCGGACCGATTCGCTCCGGACGTTTGCTTTACATTGACATCCACGAGATGTTCCTGAACTCGTGTTTCATCTTCGCTTCCGCCTCGCCGGAGATTTTACCGATGCTGCCGCAGTGTTATCTCGTCCCGCACGACGAAGCCAGCGGCGGCGCGATGCTGACCATCGAAAAGATGATCTCGCTGGCGGAGGAGAACCGCGAATCGAATTCGGATGAATTCAACTACGCGAGCAACGCATTTTCAGAGACGCCCCCGCCCGGCGGACTGCCCGCGAACATAATCAAATCCTATGCGGCGAGACTCAACCAAGCCGCGTGGGTTTACGATCCGCTCTCCGCTTCGTACTGGCGCTATGTGGACGATACCACGCCGGAGAATGAAGGAAAACTTCACGCCGAGATTGACCGCCTGACCGGCAGGCAATTACAATTTGAAAACATCGTCGTGCTGTTCGTCGAACAGAAGGTCTTTGAATATCAGCAAATTCCGATTCGCACGTTGCTGGATTGGAATCTCGAACCCGGCGGCGGCGGCTTTGCCGTCCTCTTCCGCGACGGGATGAAGCATGATATTCGCTGGAGCATGAAGGCGCGCGAATACGAAAAAGAAACCGGGTTGCCCCGCCCGATCTATTTCGTGGATGCGGACGGGAATCCCGCGCCGCTCAAGCCGGGAAAAACGTGGTTCTTCGTGGCGACGCCATATTCCTACGTGACCAACCAGGGCGACGGCAGTTGGGTGATTCGTTACGTCGCGCCGGAGGGGGCAAAGTAGGAGGAGCGGTGATTGGAAACTTGCCCTGAACTTGCCGAAGGGTTGGTAATTGGAGATTGGAGAAATAATGCGCCCGCATACCCGCTCGGAAAAAGAGTTATTTGAGAAAAACGCAAACCTGCAAAACTCTGCGCCCATCCAGCCGCGCAAGCCTATTGCGAAGAAACGGCAAAAAGGGAACGCGCTTCAATGGTGGATTCTTGCCGGGGTGGGAATTGTCTCGTTTGCCTGTCTGTCCATCATCGGATATTTATTATTTCAACAGACGGCTTTTCCGCCATCCGCGCCCACTCCTTTGCCGGTAACGGCAACCCTGCCCGCCGTCACTTCAACGCCAGCGTATGCGCCCATCTTCGAGCCTGGCGAATGTCAATTTAAGAAACCGGAAGAAGCGCAAGTCACCTGCGGATATGTAAAAGTTCCAGAAGATCGAAATGGAAATCTGGGCGACACCATTCAACTGGCTGTTGCAATTTACCACAGTGTCAGCAACTCCCCCAAACCGGACCCGACGCTGTTTCTGTATGGCACGCCCGATGGACAGGCGATCTCTCTGAGTCTCAGCATTTTCGATACCGTCATTGCCCCAATCATCGAAGAGCGCGACTTCATCGCATTCGATACGCGCGGCACGGGACGCTCGATCCCGGCTATGGTATGCGACAATATTCTGACCACCTTTCAAAGCGACCTAAACGGCGAACTGCCTGTAGACCAGAAAGCCGCATACTATCAGGGGGCGTTTGCAACCTGCAAGAGCAATTTCAACCTGATGGGCATAACCCCCTCCGCTTATACGTCGCCCAATATGGCGGCGGACGCGCGGGATGTCATTCGGGCGCTTGGGTACCAGCAGGCAAATCTATACGGGGTTGGATACGGGACTCGAATCGCGCAGTTTGTCATGCGGGAATATCCCGAAATAGTCCGCAGCGCGGCGCTCGATTCCGTCGTCCCGCTCGACTCTCAAATGTTGCGCGTGGACATCAGCGGCGAACAGAATCGGCTGATCGGGCAATTGTTTGCCGAGTGCGCGGCGGACCCGGCATGTTCCTCCGCGTTTCCCAATTTGGAGGGCGTTTACAACGAGGGCATCGCCATTCTTGACGCCCAACCGTACCCTGCATCGGCAAAAATAAAATCTTTCGATGTTTTTGCCACATACTACTCGCACGATTTAGACGGCGCTGTGTTTCGCGACGCCGTTCTTTGGAATATGAACGACGCGCAAACCCGTTCCGACGTTCCAAATTTTATTTATCGCGTTTACAACGGCGACTTCTCAAATGTGTTCGACGGGGTTTTGCCTCAATTTTTCATGTTCCAGGGTTGGGTTGAAGTCGGCGCCTATGTCGCAACCCACTGCCACGACCAGGTTTTTGCAAACCCCATCGAAAGACTGGATGCGACCATCTTCGAACTTTGCGGAATGTGGGATATTGCCCCCCCGGCCGAAGGCGAAAACGAAGCGCTTCACTCCGCAATCCCTACCTTGATTTTGGCGGGGCGATACGACACAAGAACGCCCGCAATATTCGCCCATCAACTGGCCGAGCGCCTGACGCATGAATACCTGGTCGAATTCCCCTACGAGGGATACGCTCTTACATTCAACTATTACAGCTATTACGAAAACTGCCCCCTGATAATCCTTGCGTCTTTTTTACGCGAGCCAAACGCGCCGCCAGACATGGCGTGTATGAACGGATCGAACCCCATTCCGTTCAATGTTTCTCAACCGCCCGTCTCCACCTCCAACCTGAAACCTGTGATGATCCAGGAATATAACCTCCTGGCATTTGTGCCTCCGTATTGGGAATCCAGCGGGATCGGGCAATTCATTAACTACCCAGGAGAGATACCGCAAATTCACATTCAACGCAGCCCAATGTCCGAAGCGGAATGGGTGGAAAAACTGCGCGCCGACTTTCTCGACGGGCAGGGATTCGACCAACCCGCTGAAAAGGTCGGCGACAGGCAAACCGCCCATCTCGCGTGGACGCTCTATCGAGCCGCGTCCCAGGGCAATCCTGTTGATATGGCTTTTGCGAAACATGGAAGCGACACGCTCATGATTCTGCTCATCACGCGAAGCAGCAGCCATACCCATGACTATAATCAGATTTTCCTTCCGAATGTTAACGAATTAGTCCCCCTGGATTGAACCGCAGGCGCGCTATTTTTACATTTGGATTTGCGGCAAGAGTTATGCGGACTTCGGCTTGGGCGAGCGCTTCATCAACAAGGCAAATGACTGGGCGTTGCGCCAATATGCGTGGACGAACCCCGCGCCGGTGAAGAAGTTCGTGAAGGCGACGAAGGAGTTGCATCCGTTGAACAGGAGAGAGGCGTTGAAGAATATCGGCTGAGTGTGCGTCACCCGCCCCCTTGATTCTTCATAAAGTCAGCCACTTCTTCAAAACGGAATTTCAAGCGCTCCACCACAGCCGGGTTGAAATTACCCGCATCCAGCGCGCGATCCATGCACCACAACCACTGGTCGCGTTCGCGCTCGCCGATGGCAAAGGGCATGTGACGCTGGCGCAAACGGGGGTGACCAAATTTTTCGATGTATAACTGCGGTCCGTCGGACCAGCCGGAGAGAAACATGAACAGTTTCTCGCGCGATTGATTCAGGCTGGCGGCGTGAAGCGCGCGGATGTCCTTCGCTTCGGGCACGGAATCCATCAGATCGTAAAAACGGTCAACGAGGGCGCGCACGCCGGTCTCGCCGCCGAGGAGTTCGTAAAGGGATTGGGTTTCGCTCATGACAGAATTTTACCGCTGCGTAGGTGCGCCGCGCCAAACGAGTAGGCTTGTCTCAAATAAGCGAATCTTACGGGTGAGTTTTTCTCATTATTCTGGCGCGACGCATATTACGCTGAAACAAGGATTGACGTATTCTCAAACTACAAAGTAAAATCTAGCCAGACTAGACAGAAAGGAAGATGCTCATGAATGCTGTTTGGCAGATCCAGGACGCAAAAAATAAACTCAGCGAAGTCATTACCCGCGCTCTAAACCAGGGACCGCAATTGATTACAAAACACGGCGAAAAAACCGTCGTTGTGATTTCATACGCCGAGTATGAGAAATTACGAAAGTCTCAAGGCAAACTATCAGAATTCTTCAGGAGTTCCCCGTTGGCAGGCATCGAGTTGACGCGCGATAAATCCCTGCCGCGCAAGGGGATCGAACTATGAAATATCTCCTGGATACCTGTGTCGTATCGGAACTAATCTCGAAACAGCCCAATTCAGATGTGATCGAGTTTGTAGATGGACTTGATCCCGAAGACGTTTTTCTCAGCGTCATTACCGTCGGGGAAATTGCGAAGGGGATCGAAAAATTGCCAAAATCCAGACGCAAGCAGGATTTGCTAACCTGGCTTGAAGAGGAATTGCTTATTCGATTCGAGGGAAATATCATTTCCCTCGACATAGGAGTATTAATGCGTTGGGGCGAGTTGGCTGCAAAACTTGAAGGAGTCGGCGTTACTCTTCCCGCAATAGACGCTCTGATCGCCGCCACGGCCTTAACGCACAACATGACGATCGTGACTCGTAATGAAAGTGACTTTGAAAACACCGGGGTTGAAATCATCAATCCGTGGCGAAGACGTTGATCTCACACACAGGAGAATCAAATGAACAAAGAAAACGAAGCGGTCATCCTTTCCGCCGCGCGCACGCCGATTGGAAAATTTCAAGGGGCATTAAGCGGAATCTCCGCGCCGAAACTGGGCGCCATCGCAATTGAAGAAGCCGTAAAACGCGCGGGCATAGACTCAAGCGATGTGGAGGAAGTCTTGATGGGCAACGTGGTCGCGGCGGGGTTGGGTCAGGCTCCCGCGCGGCAATCCCTGATCTTTGGCGGCGTGCCGAACACTGTCAGCGCGACGACGCTCAACAAAGTCTGCGGCTCCGGCTTGAAGGCGGTCATGCTGTCGGCGCAAGCCATCCGCGCGGGCGACGCGCAACTTTTCATCGCGGGCGGATTCGAGTCCATGAGCCGCGCGCCGTATCTCGTCAACGGGCGCATGGGCGAACTCAAATTCGGCAACGCGCAAATGACCGACGCCCTGCTCAACGACGGTTTGTGGGACCCGTTCGAGAATTGGGCGATGGGCGCCGCCGCCGAGTTCATCGCGGATGAATACGAAGTGACCCGCGAGGCGATGGATGAATTCGCGCTTCGCTCCCACCTCAAGGCTGTGGAGGCTCAAGAAAAAGGGCGGTTTACGCCGGAAATTGTTCCCGTCCAAATTCCAGGGCGCAAAGGCGAAACGACCACAATCAGCGCCGACGAAGGCCCGCGCAAGGATGCTTCGCTGGAATCGCTCGCCAAACTCAAACCGGTCTTCAAAGCGGACGGCAAGGTGACGGCTGGCAACGCCTCATCCATGAACGACGGCGCGGCGGCGGCGGTAATTTCTTCGCGCGCGTACGCCGAACAGAAAGGCATCAAGCCGATTGCGCGGATCGTCGGATACGCTCAAGCCGCACTGGAGCCGAAATATCTCTTCGCCGCGCCCGCCCACGCCATGCCAAAGTTGTTGAAAAAAATCGGCTGGACATTGAAAGACGTTGACCTGATCGAACTCAACGAAGCCTTTGCTGCGCAAGTCCTCGCGGACGGTTACGCCCTCGCCAACGACGGCTGGGACTGGGACAAGGTCAACGTGAACGGCGGCGCGATTGCGCTTGGTCATCCGCTGGGGGCGAGCGGCGCGCGCGTGTTGACCACTCTCATTTATGCGCTGAAAGAGCGCGGGCTGAAACGCGGCATTGCGTCGTTATGTTTGGGCGGCGGCGAAGCGGTGGCAATGGCTGTGGAGGTGGAGTAGTCAAATAGTCGGGTAGTCGAGTAGTCGGGTAGTCGAGTAGTCGGGTAGTCGGGTAGTCGGGTAGTCGGGTAGTCGGGTAGTCGAGTAGTCGGGTAGTCGGGTAGTCGGGTAGTCGGGTAGTCGGGTAGTCGAGTAGTCGGGTAGTCGGGTAGTCGGGTAGTCGGGTAGTCGAGTAGTCGGGTAGTCGAGTAGTCGGGTAGTCGCATGGCCGGATAGACAATAGGGTAAAAGGAGGCGTGATGAAAATCGAAAGGTTTGAAGATATTCGAGCGTGGCAACAGGCGCGGGAATTGACGAATCTGGTTTACGACCTAACCGAGCAGGAAAAGTTCAGGAAAGATTTTCGACTGCGCGACCAAATTCAGGGCGCGGCGGGCTCGGTCATGCACAACATCGCGGAGGGGTTCGACGACGGCTCGGACGCTGAATTCATTCACTTCTTGAAATACTCAAGGCGCTCCGCCAGCGAAGTGCAATCCGAAATCTATCTTGCGCTCGACAGAAAATACGTCAACCAAAACGACTTTCAAAAGGTTTACGACATGGCGACGATCACAAAAAAATCCATCAATGCCTTCATTGCCTACCTCCGCAAATCCAAACGCTGAGCCTTTGACCATCTGACTATAAGACCTTTCGACTAACAGACCAGGAGACCAATATGAGCGTCAAACACATCTTCATCATCGGCGCCGGGACGATGGGCAGCGGCATCGCTCAAGTGACGGCGACATCCGGCTATCAAGTCGCCTGCATGGATCTGCAACCCGCCGCGCTGGAGAAAGCCAAAGCGGCGATCGCCAAATCCACGACGAAACTTGCGGAGAAGGGAACGCTGACAGCGGAGCAAAAGGCGTCCGCAGACCGGATCCACTTCACGTCCACGATGGAGGCGATGAAGGAGGCGGATTTCGTCATCGAAGCGGCGACGGAAAATCCGGAGTTGAAATTCAAAATATTCAAAGATATGGACGCCAACGCGCGCGAAGGGGTGATTCTGGCGAGTAACACGTCGTCCATCTCCATTACGAAGATCGCCGCCGCCACAAAGCGACCGGAAAAAGTGATCGGGATGCACTTCATGAATCCCGTGCCGCTGATGAAACTGGTGGAGGTCATCAAAGGGCTTGCCACCGACGACGCAACGCTGAACGCGACGCTGGAATTGTGCAAGGCGCTGGGCAAGGAAGCGTGGACGGCGAACGACTCGCCCGGCTTCATCTCGAATCGCATTTTGTGCCCGATGATCAACGAAGCGGTGTTTGCCTTGCAGGAAAACGTCGGCACGCCCGAAGCGATTGACGCGGTGATGAAACTCGGCATGAATCATCCGATGGGCCCGCTCACGCTGGCGGACCTGATCGGACTGGATGTCGTGTTGTTCGTGATGGAAGTTTTGCAGCGCGATCTGGGCGAGGACAAATACCGCCCCGCGCCGTTGTTGCGCAAGATGGTGGATGCGGGCTATCTGGGAAGGAAGACGGGCAGAGGGTTTTACACCTATTAAGAATCTGCGCGCGGATCGGACGGAAGACGCGAATGTTTGACTTTCACTTCAACGGAGGACAAAATGAACGAACGCGAACGTATCATTGTCGAATTCGATAAATCCCGCGAGCGGATGCGCGCAGTCGTCGCCCAGGCGGACTTGCGCCAGACGATTTATCCGCGCTGGACGATGAAAGAAGTGCTGGATCACATCTCGGGCTGGGACGATGCGGTCATATTGATCCTGAAAGCCCTCATCAACGGCGTATCGGAAGATATGCCCTCGGTGCGCGGCATCAACCTCTACAACGAGGAGACTGTCGCCACACGCCAGGCGCTTTCCTATGAACACAGCCTGCGCGAATGGGAGGCGTCCCGTGAAGCGATGAAAAAATTGATTCGTGAAGTTCCGGATGAAAAAATGACCGCGGTCTTTCCCTTTCCCTGGGGCGGCGGCGGAAACGTGGCGGAGATGCTGGCAATTTTCTACGAGCATGAGAGGGAACACGCCGAGGAAATTCACGGCATCCTCGAAAAAGGGAGGTAAAACGCTTCTCACTCAAATCGTTTTTTCAGGTAGAATTATTTTGCGCTTCCATCGGTCGGACAACATTAAGACGCAGCGCAAAAGGATGATCGAATGACTTTGAAACCGCCCACTTCCCTCCCGCCCTCCGGCGTCATCGGTTCGTACCGCAGGCGCAACCGCGGCAGGCAAAACATCATCACTATCGCCGCCGCCCTCCTCGTGCTGGGAGGTCTTGCCATGCTGTATTATTGGCTTTCGCAACCGGGCAAACCCATCAATCTTCTGTTGGCAACCGACACCCCCACGCCCACGATCACATTCACGCCGACGCCCACCAACTCGCCGACAACAACCTCCACCGAGACAACGACGCCGACCGTCACGCCTACGCCGACATTCTCCGCGCCTTTCACCTACACCGTCGAGGCTGGCGACTCCCTGGCGCTCATCGCGGAGAAATTCAACTTGGGCGACGATGCGATTCCGCTTATTCTTCTGTTGAATCCGTATACTCCTCCAACCGATCCTGCGCAGGCGCCCACCGGCATAGACCCGACTACCCAGATCGTCATCCCCGGGCAGGTCATCCTGCTCCCCAACCCGGACATGCAGTTGCCCACCGCCACGCCCATTCCGCCCAACCTGCCCAAAGGCACAAAACTTGAGTACATCGTGCAGTCCGGGGATTCGCTCGGCGCGATTGCAAACATATTTAACAGCACCATCGAAGCCATCCTGGAGGAGAACAATCTTACCGACCCGAATGCTCTCTTTGTAGGTCAGATTCTCATCATCCCGGTCAACCTGGTCACGCCGACCGCCACGCTCCCGCCGACCAGCACGCCCGTCACGCCGGGTCCCGGCACGCTCATGCCGACCGCCACATTCACGCCGATCAACGCTCCGGCGGCGACGAAAACTCCATAACTGCAAGCCGGAATGTCATTCCGGCTTGCTTTGCGCGGGTTTTCAAATTTACTGGACAAATATCCATCCGTCATGTAGAATACCGCCCTGTCGTAAAAAGCAAGGCACGAAATTTTTGGAGGAAGACTTGGCTAACATTCAATCCCAGATCAAACGCAATCGTCAGAACGAAAAGCGTCGCCTGCGCAACCGCAACGTCCGCGGCGCCGCCCGCACTGCCGATAATGCCGCGCGCAAATCCATTACCGCCGGGGCGCCTGAGACCAAAGACGCAATCATGACTGCGATCAGCGCTTTGGACAAGGCGGCGGAAAAGGGAGTTCTGCACAAGAACACCGTCGCGCGCCGCAAGAGCCGACTGATGAAAGCCCTTGCCGCGTTGACCGGCAAGAGCGCGTAACACAGCGCGAAATCGGAGCGGGAGTCGCAAGACTCCCGTTTTTGTTTTCAGGGGTCGGTGAAAATCGGGAGACTTTTCGCTCCAATCAGAACTGCAACGCCTCCCGATATTACAGTGAAAAGTCAGGAGACTTTTTGCTCCGGGAATTTCTCAACTGATATAATCGAAAAGATATGTTTCAAAAAGAACAGCAACTCATCGAAGACAAGATCAAAGAATATTGCGAAGCCAACGACATCGCCCTGGCGGAGTTGAAGTGGCAAGCCATCCCGTTTTCGGGGGAATGGGGTTTTTCGACCTCCTTCTTCCAGACTGCGGCAAACGAAGCGAAACGCGGCAAGGGAAACAAACTTCCAACGCCGCAAAAGGCTCAGGAAATCGCCGAACAGGTCAAGGGTCAGTTGGGAGGCGCGGCGGGGATCAGCCGCATCGAGGCGGTGAAAGGCTATCTCAACGTCTATTTCAAAACTTCCGAGTACGCCAATCGGGTTGTGAATGAAGTTTTGATCAACGGCGCGGAGTTTGGTCGCGGCGCGGCGAAGAGCGAGACTGTGATGGTCGAGTACGCCCAGCCGAATACGCATCATTCATTTCACATCGGTCATGCAAGAAACACGATCCTCGGCGAGGTTCTGGCAAGGCTGGTGGAATTCGCAGGGTATAAAACCATCCGCGCTTCGTATCCCGGCGACCTGGGGTTGGGCGTGGTCACTGTGATGTGGATGTACGACAAGTTTTATAAAGGGCAGGAACCGGCGGGCGTCCATGAACGCGGACAGTGGCTCTTGAAGTTATACGTGGAAGCCAATCAGTTGCTGGAAAAGAAGGAAAACGAAACGCCGGAAGAGACATCCCAGCGCGAAGCCTATGAAACCGAGCGGCGCGAACTTTATCGCCGATACGATGCGGGCGATCCGTATGCGCGCGAATTGTGGCGGACAACCCGCGAATGGAGTCTGGAGGAATTGCGCGAGATTCTTCACATGCTCGACGTGAAAATGGATGTGTGGTTCTACGAGTCCGAAGCGGACGAACCTTCGAAGGCGATCGTGGAGGAGTTGATCGCAAAGGGCATCGCCGACGATGAACGCCCGCAAGGCGGCGCGGTCATCGTAAAGATTGACGAGAAACTTGGGCTGACCAAGGAAAAATATCGCACGAATGTAATCCTGCGGCGAGACGGTACGACGCTTTACCTGACAAAAGACCTGGCGCTGGCAAAAGAGAAGTTCGAGAAATATCACGTGGACCGCTCCATTTATGTGGTGGATGTGCGCCAGTCTTTACATTTACAGCAGGCGTTTGCCATCTTGAAGTTATGGGGCTTTCCGCAGGCGGAGAAGTGTTTTCACCTCGGCTACGGGTTTGTCAGCCTGCCCGAGGGCGCCATGTCGTCGCGCAAGGGACGGGTGGTGTTGTTCAAAGAGGTGTATGACGAAGCCATCCGGCGCGTCCTGGCGGTGGAAGCCGAAAAAAGCGTGGACATCCCCGCCGAAGAGCGCGAGAAGATCGCGGCACAGATCGGTTTGGGCGCATTGGCGTACTCCATGCTTTCGGTGGACAATAACAAAGACATCGTCTTCAACATCGAGGAGGCGCTCTCGTTCGACGGGCGGACGGGTCCGTACATTCAGAACGCGCATGTGCGGGCAAACTCGATCCTGAAGAAGGCGGGTGTGACGAGCGACAAGTTGCAAGGTACGAGTTACGAGTATGAATTGACAAAGCAGGAAATCGAACTCATCGAGCAGATGTCGCGGTTTCCGCAGAAGGTTCAACAGGCGGCGGAGGAGTACCGTCCACTGGTGATGGCGATGTACGCCTACGACCTTGCCAATGCCTTTCACTCGTTCTATCATGCCGTGCCGGTTTTGCAGGCGGAAGATGAAAAAGTGAAAAACGCCCGCCTGCGTTTGGTGGCGGCGGCAAAGCGGGTTGTGGCAAACGCCCTGCGGCTGCTCGACATTCAAGCCCCGGATGCGATGTGATTGGACGCCGGAGCTTGGAGATTAGTGATTGAAGATTGACGCAAATGCAGACCGAACCCTTTGTGTTTGGTCTGTTTTTTATCGGTGAAGCATGAAGCCGCAAATCTTCGATGAAACGCATCCATTGGAGGAGGTGTTGGTTTGGGGCGAACCCGGCATCGAAACCCTGCTGGGACAACTGCTCCCGAAGTCGAAGAGTCTCTTTTTCAGTTATTACGACGTTCAGGAGGCGCGGCGCGAATTCCGTCACATGCGGGAATTGATCGAGGGCGAGGGGATACATTTTACGCGCGCGAAAGACGCGCTGGCGCGAGCGCTTGCCAATCGGGACACGCCCGAAGCGCCCGGGTCGCTTGCGGAGCTGGAAAAGGCGCTCCTCGCCCGCGCCAACGAATATTACGAAACCCATCGCGCCCATAAAGCGGAGGAGTTTGCCCGCGAAGGCATTCACGGAGATATTGACCTTGTGTATGAACAGGTGCGGGAGGAGATTCGGCAGGTTTTGCGGGAAGACGTCCGGGCGTACGGCGAGGCGGGCGCGATCCGCTTGAATCATTTGCTCAGTTTGTCGCATCGCCTTCCGCTTGCCAACATCTTCTACGGGCGCGATCAATCGCAAACACTGGCCGACCGCATCGTCCTCTCGTCGCTCAAGTGGGAGATCCGCCAGCCGGAAGTGGAGGTGTTCAAGCGCGCTCTGCATGAACTCGGTTACGCAAACGGATTCGTCGAGATCGGACAGGGCGTCCTCGAAGGCGGCGATGTGGCTGTTCTGGGCGACACCTGTTACATCGGCGTCGGCGCGCGGACGACCCTGGGCGCGGCGGAAGACCTTTGCCTGAAACTCGGCGCGGAATTGGAACGCAGGGGCATCCAGATCGCGGCGGTGATCAACAAACGCCACGCCGGAGAGGCGGCTCTCTTCGCCGCGCCCACAGACGAACACATGCACTTGATGCACCTCGACATGTTTTGGATTCCGCTCGCGCCGAATCTGGCGATGGGATATGGCGGCGAACTCGACCGGCGCGAAGTCTTGCGTTTGACCGATAATCGGGGGCGTCTGGTTGTGGAGGAAATGGGCGGCTTTCGCGAATTCCTGTCCGCCAAAGGCGTCGAGATCATCGAAGTGGACGAGGCGGAACAACAAAACTTCGCCACCAACCTGCTCAACCTCGGCAACAAGACCGTCATCGTGGCGCTCTCCGCGAACAGGCGCGTCATTCAGGAGTTGGAGCGGCGCGGCTTCCGCGTGCTGAGCGCGGAGTTGAACAAGCTGGTTAATGGGTACGGCGCGATCCATTGCCTGACCGCGCCGGTGCGCCGCAAACTACCGTAGGTCATGCGTTAAGCGTGACCTACTTCACTTCACCCGCGTTCCCGCTTCCTGTTATATTCGATTTTGACAACAGGAGTTTCCCATGCCGATCAAAACCGTTATCATGGGCGCCGCCGGGCGCGATTTTCACAACTTCAATACGTTTTTTAGAGGGAATAAAGATTACGAGGTCGTGGCTTTTACCGCTGCCCAAATCCCGGATATTGAAGGGCGGCTCTATCCGCCGGAGTTGGCCGGGTCGCTATACCCAAGCGGAATCCCCATCCGTGCCGAGGAGGAACTGCTCGACCTGGTCAAGAAGCATGGCGTGGAGCAGGTCGTCTTTTCGTACAGCGATGTGCCGCACGAATATGTGATGCACAAAGCCAGCATGGTCAACGCCGCCGGCGCGGACTTCCGCATTATGGGGACGAAGAACACGCAGATCAAGAGCAACAAGCCGGTCGTTTCGATCAGCGCCGTTCGGACGGGATCAGGCAAAAGTCAGACCACGAGGCGCGTGGCGGCGATTCTAAAAGAGATGGGCTACAAAGTCGCGGCGATCCGTCACCCCATGCCGTACGGGAATCTCATCGCGCAGGAGGTTCAGCGCTATGCTTCATACGACGATCTCGACGAATATCAATGCACCATCGAAGAGCGCGAGGAGTATGAACCGCACATAGACAACGGCGTGATCATCTACGCCGGCGTGGATTACGAGAAGATCATCCGCAAAGCCGAAGCGGAAGCCGACATTATTTTGTGGGACGGCGGCAACAACGACTTCCCCTTCTACGTTCCCGATTATCAAATCGTGATCGCAGATCCGCACCGCGCGGGACACGAAACGTCGTATTACCCCGGCGAGACCAACGTGAGAATGGCGGATTGTTTTGTGATCAACAAGGTGGATACAGCCGACGCGGAAAACGTCATCAAAGTCCGCGAGTCGCTTCGCGGGTTGAATCCCCATGCGATGCAAATCGAAGCCGCGTCCCCGCTCTTTGTGGACGATCCCGATGCGATTTTTGAAAAGCGCGTGTTGGTGGTGGAGGACGGGCCCACGCTCACGCATGGCGAGATGGCATACGGCGCGGGCTATGTTGCGGCGCGAAGATTCGGCGCAAAGGAAATCGTTGACCCGCGCCCGTTCGCCGTCGGTTCGATTGCGAAAACCTTCGAGAAGTATCCGAAGACCGGACCGATCCTGCCCGCCATGGGGTACGGCGAGAAACAGACGAAGGAACTTGAGGAAACGATCAACAAGTCAGACGCGGATCTGGTCGTGATCGGCACGCCGATTGATCTGAGCCGCGTCGTCAAGATCAACAAGCCGAGCCAGCGCGTGAGATATGAGTTGCAGGAGATCGGCGCGCCTGCGTTGAAAGATGTGTTGATGAAGAAGTTTGGGGTCAGGAAGTAAATTAGAGATTAGAGATTAGAGATTAGAGATTGGAGATTGGAGATTGGAGATTGGAGATTGGAGATTAGTCGGTTTGTCGAGAGACAAGCCGATTTTTTATCCCGCCGATGGAATTCGCATCAACGCCCTCCGTTATACAGCCCTCGCCTGCGCGAAAATTAGACCGGTTCAGGCGTTCTTCAAAGTCACGGTGAACGTCGTCCCTTCGCTCAATTTGCTATCCACTGCAATCGCCCCATCCAACTCCTTCAGGATTGATTTGACGATATACAAGCCGATGCCGCTTCCGGGGATCTCCGCCGCGGTCACGTTGCGGGCGCGGTAAAACCTCTCGAAAAGATGCGGCAACGCGTCGGTTGGAATCCCCAGCCCGCTGTCCGAGATGAAGACGCGCGTCTCTTTATCGTTTCGTTCCAGGCGCAAGGTCACGTCCCCGCCTTCCGGAGAAAACTTCACCGCGTTGCTGATCAAGTTGATGAAGACCTGGTGCAGCGCGCTCACATCGCCCCAGATCGGGCAGGGTTGGGCGGACGGCGAAAGCGAAATATGGATGTTCCTCTTTTTGGCGATCGGCTTCACAGCCGACATGGATTCTTTCAGGATGGGAACCAGGTCGAGGGATGTCGTCTCCACGCGCAGGGCGCCGTGTTCGAGCCGTCCCGCCATCAGCAGTTCGTTGATCAAATTCTTCTGACGATTTAATTCGTTCGAAAGAGTGGCGAGATATTCCTCGGTCTCTTCGGGCGTACACCCCTGCCTGAGCAACTCCGTCATCAGAATGGCGGAGGTGAGCGGCGTGCGCAGTTCGTGAGACGCCCAATTAATGAAATCCGACTTCATCTGGTTGAGCCGCGCCTGCTCGGTGATGTCGCGCACGAGGATCAACGCCTCCAACTTGCTCAGCGGAAAGAGCCGCGCCTCGAAGACTCCCTCATGTCCGGGCAGGTTAAAATTCTCGACCGTGCGCGGTTGGATAAAAAGCGTCTCATCCGGAATCCTGGGAAGAAGTTTTCCGGCGATCTCCCCGCCCCACAGTTCGTGCAGGTTGCGCCCGATCGCGCGCGCCGGGTCGAGATAAAGCGCGTGCGCCGTTCCCGCGTTGTAATCAAAGATGCGTCCCGAACGATCCACCCGCAGGAGCAGGTCCGGCAACGCGTCCACGATGATGCGGTTGCGGCGTTCGCTCAGGCGCAGGGTTTCCTCGTAGTGCATCCGCTCGATCGCGGCGCCCAGCAGGTTGGCGGTCGTCTGCACGATGTCGAAACTGGAAGGCAGCCACGACAGCCGATCTTCCCTGTCGAACAAACCCAGAAAACCCCACATTCCCAGCGCGCCCTGGATGGGAACGGCGAGCAACGCCGCGCCCTGCGAGTCGGATGTTTTTTGGGGGATGTTTGGAATGGAAAAGACCCGGTCCGGAAATGCGGATAACGAATCGAGGAAAGGCAGGAGGGCGGACTCCGCATCGAACTCAGGGACGGTTGGATCCACCCATTGATGCCGGATGCGCAGGGTGGAGTTTTTCGCCTCGAAGATCACCGCGCCGAAGACGCCCACCGCGTACCCCAAAGATTCCAGCGCTTCGGACATGCGTCCCTCGATGTTGGACGAACGAAACAGCGCCGCAGTCACCTCGCCGATGACCGACTGGGCGCGCATGTTGCGCTTCATCATGCGTTCGTTCTGCTTGCGTTCGCTGATGTCGCGCGCGATGAACTGGATATAAGCCGGTTTTTCCCCGCCGTCCATGACGAGCGAGGAGGTCATTTCCACCTGAAGCGTGGAACCGTCCTTTTTGCGCAGGTTGTGCTCGAACGTATTGACGCGCCTTTTGAAGATCATCTCCCTGCGCGAAGGCTCGTCCAGGCTCAACAGCGCCTCGGCGGATGCGTCGGTCAATTCCCCCGCCGAATAACCCAGCAACCGGCTGGCTTGCGGATTGAGCGCGACGATCTTCATATCGGAACTGACGATGAAAACGCAATCTCCAGTTTGTTCGAACAGGGCGCGGTAATCCAGTTCCCCGTTCCATGAGGCGACTTGCAAACCCGCGCCGGAGGAAATATTTTTGAAATGGGCTGTCTTTTCATCCATGGGCGGGGTCATCTGTGGGAAGGTCGGGCAGGGTTGCCTGGACGCAACATCCCCTTGCGCTGTCAAGGATCGCCACATCGCCGCCCAACGAGCGGAAGACTGCCCGCGCAATCGTCAAGCCGAGACCAAGCCCTTGAAATTCGCGGGCGGCTCCCTGGCTGACCTGATAATAACGTTCGAAAACCTGTTCCCTCAGCGCCGCCGGGATTCCCGGTCCCTGGTCTTCGATGATTACAGTCGCGCCGCCGTTCGCTCCCGGGGTCATCTTGAATATGACCGCGCCCTCCTGGGGGCTGAACTTGAAGGCGTTATCAACCAGGTGCAGGATCGCCCGCGCGAACTCCTGACGCGGCGCTTTGATCCCGCCGTTTGTCGAAACGACCGGCACAAAATTCAAAGACTTGGATTCATAACGCGCCAGCCTGCGCCGCAACGCCGGCAGGATGTGGATCTCCGGGTGGATCGTCTGCCGCAAGTCGTTGATCGCCCCCTGGTCGAGATCGGTCAACAGGATGATATCCGAAACGAGCGACTCGAGCCGGTCGCCGCTGGCGCGCGCGATGCGGATGAATTCCCTCTGTTCGTCGGGCGATTCGAATTTATGGGTGGCGACGATCTCAAGGAACATCATGATGTTGTTCAACGGCGTGCGGATCTCGTGATGGAAGTTTTGCATCAACTCACGGCGGAGTTTGTCCATTTCCTCCCGGTCAAGCTGGCGCGCCTCGTCAAAACCGTGTTGGCGTTCGCCGCGCGTCCGTCGCAGGACGGCTTCCACCCGCGCTGTCAGTTCCTGCACGTCAAAGGGTTTGGTTACGTAATCGTCCGCGCCGCCTCGCAAGCCGACGATGCGGTCTTCGAGGGCTGTCCGGGCGGTGAGATAGATCAGGGGAACCGAGGCAAGGCCCGGGTCGGCGCCGAGGCGTTTCTTCATTTCGAATCCGTCCAGGACGGGCATCAGGATGTCCGAGATGATCAGGTCGGGATGGTTTTCGCCGGCTTTGAGCAGGGCGTCGCTTCCGTTTTCCGCAGTGATGACGCGATACCCCTGGCGCGTCATTGCCGCGGATAACCCCATGCGAATGGAAGCCTCGTCTTCAACGATTAATATGACTGTTTTCAGGTTGGAACCCGATTCGATGTTCATCTGAATGTCCAACCCCGATTATCCCCGCAACGGACGCGCTAATCATAATAATGCCATGACAATTCCGTTATGGACTGTCTTCCTCGCCGTCGAATACAGCCAGGCGGTTCCTGCCCGAGTTCTTCGCGGCATACAAGGCGCGATCCGCATGCAGGACCAGTTGCCCCGGCTTATCCATCTCAGGCTGAGCGCTGGCGATGCCCGCGCTGATGGTGATGCCAAGTTTTTTGCCGCCCGCTTTAATGAACGTGGACTGGACTCGACGATAAATCCTGTCCAGGACGATCAAGGCGTCCTGTTCGCCGCTGTTGGAAAGCAGGATTGCGAACTCATCGCCTCCATACCGGGCGATCACGTCGGAATCGCGCAATTCTGCGCGAACCGCCTTGACTGTCTCGATCAATATCTCGTCGCCGGTCTGGTGTCCCCAGGTATCGTTGATCTTTTTCAAAAAATCCACATCGAACATCACCAGCGAGAGCGGGCGTTCGTAACGGCGCGACGCGGAGAATTCATAATCCAGCAGTTCGAAGAAGTAACGCCTGTTGAACGCGCCGGTCAGGCTGTCGGTGCGCGAGACGAGCTGTTCCCGTTCGAAGGCGCGCCGCAGGGTCAGGTTGATCTGTTCGATGGATTCCTTCGTGCGGCGCAATTCGTCCTCTGCCAGTTTGCGCTCGGTCACATCATGGTTGATGGTCACGCCGCCGATGGCGCCCCTCCATCCGTCTTCGAATAGCGTCACAGAGGCGTCCACCCATATCTCGGCGCCGTTTCGATGACGCTGTTTAAGCTCGCCCCGCCAGGTTTTTTCGATCGCCAAAATCTGCCGGGCAAATTCATGCTGACCTTCGACGAAAACGGTCCCGCAAATCTCGTCAATGTCGCGTCCAAGCGCTTCGCTTTCCGACCAGCCATAGAGACGTTCCGCGCTCTCGTTCCAATAATTCACGCGCAGGTTCTTATCGGTGGCGATGATCGCGCTCGAGACCTTGTCCATCACAAAAGCCAGGAAGCGCGTGCGCTCCTCGGCCCGTTTGCGATCGGTGATGTCAATTGCAACGACCGTCAGTCCGACGATGCCGCCTCTCTTGTCGTAGATCGGCGCGTAGCGATCCTCCCACCAGACGCGGATGTGACCCTTTTCATCGCCATATTCCTCTTCGAGGATGAGGATTTCGCCAGCCAGCGCCCGGTCGAAGTTTTGCTTCGCCTTGCGCCGGTCGTCCTCGCGCGCGATGCAGTCGAGCATGTTCATGCCGACGGCGATCTCCGCGCCCCAGATGGATTTCATCACATCCTTGTGGGAGGGCGTGAAGGCGGTGTAGCGATATTGGCTGTCGAGGGAAAAAATAATCACATCGCGCAGGTTTGCCAGCGCGTCGTTTTGCAGCGGGTTGTTTTCATCCATTCGAAATGGTCGCCCTTCAAAATCGAAACATATCCGCGTCGCAGGCTTCGCTTAGGCGATAGTGTATCCTCTTGCCGGGCGGGGGTCAAGGAAACCCATGGCGCGCAAAGGTTGTCAATGCCTCCGCTCAAGCCGCCGTCGCTTCGATAAACCCGGCGCAAGTTCGGCGGAGAAATAAAACGAAGGAAAGTTCCGCCCGATCCGCGCGCCCACACCTTTGGTTTTGACTCTTGAGAAAACCGCGATGAGGCGCTCCCTTGCGATAAAATCGAGCGCGTGTGGAATTTCGAGACCGGATTGAGGAGATCGCCAACCAATGCGCAACAAAAGCCGCCTTTATATTCTTTCGCTCTTCGCTTTATTCATCGCTTCATGTTTTGGGGTTGACCGCGCGTTGACTCCGGTCGCCGAAGCGGGAACGGAAACGACCGGGGACGGGACGCAACTCGCGCCGATCGAACTCCCCGCCGGTTACGGCGCGGACGGCGGCTGGATTCAAATTTATTTCACCAATCCGCAAAGCCCGCTCGCTTCGCAAAAAACCGGCGGCATAGACGGACCGCTCGCCGACGCGATCGATTCAGCCAAACTCAGCGTGGATGTCGCCATCTACAGCCTGAGCCTGAACAGCGTCCGCGACGCCCTGCTGCGCGCGCACGATAGAGGAGCGCGAGTCCGCCTGGTGATGGAAAGCGACAACCTCGACCGCGCCGATCCGCAGAAGTTAAAGGATGCGGGCGTTCCCATCCTCGGCGACCGGCGCGAAGGTTTGATGCACAACAAATTCACGATCATTGACGGCTCGGAAGTGTGGGTGGGAGGCATGAACTACACCGACTCGGGCGCGTACGAAGACAACAACGTATTGATCCGAATCCGCTCGGTCAAGATGGCGGAGAATTACACGAAGGAATTCGAGGAGATGTTCGTCGAAGACCGCTTCGGCGACAATGTTCTGGCGGAGACGCCAAACCCGCGCGTGACGATTGACGGGACGCCGGTGGATACATATTTTTCTCCCGACGACGGCGCGCAGGCGATTCTTTACGACATCCTCAACGAAGCGCGGGAGAGCATTTACTTTATGGCATTTTCCTTTACGGCGGACCCGCTGGGGGAGGCGATTCGCGCGCGCGCGGCGGAAGGCGTCACCGTGGCGGGCGTCATGGACGAGGAACAGGTCAAATCGAATCAGGGAACCGAGTTCGACCCCTTCCGCCAGGCGGGGTTGGATGTTTACACGGACGGCAACGCGGGGCAGATGCATCACAAGATCATCGTCGTGGACGAAAGCATCGTCGTCGTCGGCTCGTACAATTTCACCAACAGCGCCGAATCTCGCAACGACGAAAACCTGACGGCGATCTATAACGACTCGATCGCGGCATTTTTCATCGAGGAATTCAAGCGGGTGTATGGGGCGGCGAAGTAGGGTGGAAATGGAGTAGAATCCCGCCCATGAATTTTTTATCGCGCAGGGATTTTTTGAAAATAAGCGGTCTCGCGCTGGGCGGGCTGGCGTTCTCGCCCTTCCTTCCCGGGCTGACCGATTTCGACGACAGTTTTGTGGTTCGCATCGGCACGGCCAACATGCCCGTGCGCAAGGAACCGAGCGACGAAAGCCGCATCGAACTCAGCCGCTACCGCGACGAACTCGTTCACGTCTACGGCGAAGTGACGGCGGCGGAACCGAAACATAACCCGGTCTGGTATCGCGTCTGGGGCGGCTATTTGCATCGCGGGCGCCTGCATCGCGTGCGAACCGTCTATCAGGAACCGGTTAAATCCGTCCCCGCAGGAACGCGCCTGATCGCCGACATCAGCGTGCCGTTCACCAACCCCTGGCGTTACTCCAAACTTGCCGGCTGGCAGATCCTATCGCCGCCCCTGTATTACGGCTCGGTACATTTCATCGAAGCCGTCGAGCAGGGACCCCCAATGGCGGACTACGACGGTCCCTGGTATCGCATCTTCGACGAACTCGATTCCAACGTCGCCTATTACGCGCCCGCGATCCACATGCGCGCGCTTCCCGCGGACATGCTCTCGCCGATCTCGCCCGAGGTCCCCTATCAGGACAAATTGATCGAGATTAACCTTGCTACGCAAATGTTGTACGCGTATGAGTACGGCAGCCTGGTCTTTCAAACCAACATCTCCTCCGGCGTCCCCGGCGACCCAACCGGCGGCTCGGGCATTCCCACCACCACGCCCACCGGCAAATTCACCATCGTGGATAAAGTCCCAGCCAAACACATGGGCTACAGTTACTTCGGCGAGCAAACCACCGGCAACATCCTCGCCGACGTGGATAACTACGTCCTGCCCGGCGTGCCGTGGACGTCCTTCTTCACCGCGCAGGGTCACGCCTTTCATGGAACCTACTGGCACGAAAACTTCGGCTCGCCCATGAGTCACGGCTGCATCAACATGCGCACGGACGAATCCAACTGGCTCTTCCGCTGGTCCAGCCCCGCGCCAATCGCCCCGACAACTGAAAGAGTCGCCACGCGCGCCCTCGGCACACAGGTCGAGATTCACTATTGATCCTTTTTTAGGATTTCCCCTCCCAAACCGATTCCACCCTTTGAGATTTCCCCAACCCCATGCCGACCCTACACTGGAACGGAAAGCGTCTTTCCCCGCCCGAACCTGCCTCGCTGACCCTTGACTCGGTCGTACACCCAAAGGGACGCGGCTACCCGCGCTCGCGCCCCGATGGACGTTTGATCCTCGGCGATAATCTGCGCGTCATGGCGGCGCTTCTTCCCGAATACGAAGGCAAGATCAACCTGATATACGCCGACCCGCCTTTTTTCACCAATCGCAAATTTTCCGCCCGCGTCGGCAGGGGAGAGGATTCGCGCAAGCCGTCCAAATGGAGACTGGCAGAGGGATATCACGACTCGTGGACGGATATGGATTCGTATTTGCAGTTTCTCTATGAACGCCTTCACCTTATGTATCGCCTGCTCGCCCCGAATGGGACGCTCTATCTTCACCTCGACTGGCACGCCGACGCGCAAGCCCGCTTGATATTGGATGAAATCTTCGGCGCGGAAAACTTCATCAACGAAATCATCTGGGCATATCACGGCCCGTCTCCCATCCGCACCGCCTTCAACCGCAAGCACGATACGATCCTGATGTACGCCAAAAGCAGGGATTACGTCTTCAACGTGGACGACATCCGCGAGCCGTATAACCCAAACACAGTGGCGACCTTCAAAGCCTCGCGCAAGGCGGGATTCGGAAAAGTCCCCGACCTGGAGCGCGGAAAAGTTCCCGAAGACTGGTGGTACTTCCCGGTTGTGGCGCGCCTGCATAACGAGCGGACGGGCTATCCCACCCAGAAACCCGAAGCGTTGATGGAGCGCATCATCCTTGCCTCGTCCAACAAGGGCGACCTCGTGGCGGACTTTTTCTGCGGCTCCGGCACGACGGCGTTGACGGCGGCGAAACATGGGCGCAAATTCATCACCTGCGATGAATCCAGCCGCGCGGTCAACACGGCGCGCGCGCGGCTGACGGGGACGAAAGCCGTTTTTGCGGTGGAGCGCGATTCGGCAGTCAAACTTGAAGTTGCCTCGAAATCGAAGAAAGTCAAGGTCAAAATCGCGGGCGATTCCGCGCAGTTGAAAACTTCTCTCGATTTGGATTTCTGGGAGGCGGACCCGGCTTGGGATGGGAAAATCTTCCGCAGCGCCGCCCAGGCTCAACGTCACGCAAGAAGCGGGGAAATCCCGATGGAGTTAAAAATAAAAATCGGAGGCAGGGTCTGCATCCGATTGACGACGGTCGAGGGGAAGCAATTTCAGATAATTCGCCCAAACCCGCTATAAGAGTATTTCCGTCATTGCGAAGGCGGCGATCTCCCGCCCGAAGCAATCTCACTCGTCAATGTCGGGATTGCTTCGCCGCAAAGAGCAAGAGCGCGGCTCGCAATGACGAATGGTGTATTAAATATCCAACCGATAGCCCACGCCTCGCACGGTCTTGAGGAATTTCGGGTTGTCGGGGTCGAGTTCGATGGCGCGCCTGAGCCACGAGATGTGAACGTCGAGCGTGCGCGTGTCGCCGGTGTAATTCGTCTCCCAGGCTTTTTTGAAGAGGGGTTCGCGTTCGACCACTTCGCCGTGTTTGTCCATCAACAATTGAAGCAGCGTCACCAGGCGCGGGGTGAGTTTGGCGCTTTTGCCCATGCAGCGCACGCGCCGCTTTTCGAGATCGAGCCGGATCGGACCGACGTGCAGCACGTTTTTTCCGTCGCCGGGCAGCAGCGGCTTGATGCGGTTGGCAAGCTTCTGCGCGGTGAAGGGCAGCGTCAACACTGCGTCCGCCGCATCCTTGTTTACTTCGCGGTCTTCGTCAATGATTAAGATGATGGGCAGTTTGGAATCCTTCTCGCGCAGCGACTGGCAGATGCGAAGACCCGTGCTGCGCATCGAAGCCGCGTTGACCACCACCAGGCTCGGGCTGACTTCCTTCAATAACGAAACGGCTTTGCTTCCGTTCTGGGCGATATGGACATCAAATCCCTTCTTCTGCAAGTCGGCGGCAAAAGAAGGGACTTCGGCGTGTTTTACTTCTATGACCAGGAGGGTCGTTGTTTTCATAAAAAGATGATCGGAAAAATATCTCTATTGTTTCAGCGCCTTGCGTTTCGATCGGCGCGCTTGGCGGTCTTCAAGCGGACGATTTTCCATCGTCCGTAAAAAATTCGCCGACGCAGGGCTTTAAGTTTGTTAAGATAGGGGCATTATACACCAATTCACATTGACGCAACCCGAACTGGGCCGCCAGTGGACGAAAAAACCATTGACATATTTTTTAACCTGTGTAAGTCATGTCTTTGCGAGAAGGGTTCTTGTTTTTCCCGACGAAGCAATCCCGTGTCTGCCAGGAGACCGCTTCGGCAAGAACAAGGGCGCCTCGCGCGGCATAATTGAGACTGGGGGTGGACGGCGCTGAGCAGTTACTACATTTCTTGACCTGTGTAAGCCGCCAATTGACCGCATCCTGCGTTGATGTCCACTCCGCGTCTCATGCGGATCGTGCATGGGATGCCTTCCTTCTCGAGCGTTTGCTTGAATGTTTGGGCGCGCGCGCCATTGGACGCTCCGCCATGATACCCATGCGTCGGGTTGAGCGGAATTACATTCACATGACAAAGCAACCCCTTGAGTCTCGAGGCGAGACGCTTCGCCGCCTCCGGCGAATCATTGACGCCCTCGATCAGCGCCCATTCGAACGTCACGCGGCGGCGGGTCTTTTCGATATAGTATTTGCAGGCTTCGATCACATCCCTGATTTTATACTTCTTATTGATGGGCATGATGGTTAGACGTTCTTCATCGTCCGCGGCGTGCAGGGAGACGGCGAGGTTGACCTGCCGCATTTCGTCCGCGAAGCGTTTGATTTGCGGAACAAGCCCCACGGTTGAAATCGTCATCCGGCGCGCGCCGAACTTGAACCCGCCCGGGTCGTTGAGGCGGTCAATCGCCATCATGACGTTTTCGTAATTATGGAACGGTTCGCCCATTCCCATAAAGACAATATTGCTGACCGGTTCGTTTTGCGCTTTCAACATTTGCGCGTAATACATCGCCTGAGCCACGATCTCTCCGCTGGAAAGATTGCGCTTGAATCCCATTTGTCCCGTCGCGCAGAAGACGCATCCCATTGCGCAACCGGCTTGGGTGGAGATGCAGAGCGTGCGGCGGGTTTTTGCATTACGCGCTTCATGATCGTCCGCCGGGTCGCCGTATCGCATCAACACCGCTTCGATCAAATTTCCGTCCGGCAATTGAAATAACGTCTTGCGCGTGGATTTGTCCGCTGAATCCAAACACGCCTTCACCGTGAACGGCGGGAAGGTGAATTCCCGCGCCAGTTTCTCCCTCAGCGACTTGGAAAGGTTGCTGAACCGTTCCGGCGAATCGTAAAGATGCTGGTACAGCCCCTGCCAGATCTGCTTGGCGCGATAGGCGGGTTCGTTCCATTCTTTGAGAGTGTTATCGAGCGTCGTGAAGTCGAGATCGTAGATGAGCATTGAAATTCCGATTGCGGAGGAATTTTACCTTACCCGCTCCGGCATCCGTACGATAATAGCAGGGAAATCGTAGGGAAGGCAAAATCTTCTCTTATCTGTTTTTCACCTATAATCGTTATCCTTGCGCGGAGGATGCGCGATCGGCGTTCTCCCTGGACCGTCCAGAACAGGCTAACGCTGGGGTCGCGCGATGGCAATAAAATAGCGCGAGGGCTTCGCATCTTATCGGATGCCCTTGCGTAAAAAAACAAGGAGAAATGATGCTAAAACCAATGAAACCGCAGACCGGTATGCCGAGGAATCTCTTCCTTTGGATACTCGTCGGCTTGCTCGTTATCTCAGGCATTGTCGCGCTGGTCTCCGCCTTCGGCGGGGGAGAGAGCGGCGAGGATGAGGTCAACGCCGTGTACACCAACGCCGCGGCGACGCTCGCCGCACAGATGGAGGCGACGCTTCAGTCCACCCCCACAATGACCGCCGGGACGCCCACCCCGACCGCGACTTTCCTTCCGCTCCCCAGCCCGACCCTGTTCACAGCGCCGATTCTTCCCACCAACACCGCCGGCGCTGTCTCAGGCGCGGTGGGATGTAATAATTCAGTCTGGGTCGCCGACGTGACCTTTCCGGACAATACAGTTGTAACTCCCGGTCAAGCCATTGCAAAGACCTGGAGATTGCAAAACACCGGCTCATGCCCCTGGACGCCGACTTTTAAGGTGACATTCCTATCCGGAAACGCCATGGGCGGCGTGACGACTCCCATCGGCATCACCGTCGCCCCCGGCGCGACCGGGGATATCACCGTAAACATGACCGCCCCAACTGTTGCGGGCGACGTTAAAGGCACATGGATATTAACCAATGACAGCGGTCAGAATTTTGGCACATGGTTCACCATTGTAGTCAAGGTCGGCGCGGCCGCCGCTACCGGGACGACAACGGCAACTGCAACAACGGCGCCGGCGCCTGCCGCGCCAACAGGCTTGGATATTTCGCTTACTTGCAACCTTGGCGGAACCGGCGGAATCCAATATGAGTACGTTGGGACTCTTATTTGGACGCACGATTTGATCAATGTGACTGGTTTCAACATATATGTAAATGGCAACCCGGTGGCATCGGTGGCGAAAGATATTGCATCGTATACCCTCCCGGCAGGTGTGTATTTTGATCCTTCAACCCCGACGTTTGCCGTCGAAGCCGTAAACAATGGGATAAAATCGGCGCAAGCCACCGTCTCCAAGCCATGTCCATAGGTTAATCAACAAAAACAAGCCTGCGCCGATGACGCAGGCTTGTTTTTTCATTCCACCAAGGCGGATAAACTCTCCGCAATCAGAGTCGGATTCCACCCCTCCGCCTCCTCGCGCTTCGAGACGCCGCTCAAGACCAGCGCCGTCGGGCATCCCACCGCCTGACCAGCCGCCACGTCCGTTTCGAGCCGGTCGCCGACGACGAGGGTCTCTTCCTTCGCGGTTCCCAAACGTTCCAGCGCGAGTTCCATCAAATATGGAAAAGGCTTTCCCGCAACCATCGGTTCAACGCCGGTTGCGCTCGTCACCACAGCGAGCCACGACCCCGACCCGGGAATCTCCCCGCGCGGGGTGGGGAAGGTGCGGTCTGTGTTGGTCGTGTAGAACGGACGCCCGGCTCGCACGAGAAGCGCCGCTTCGGCAACCTTCTGAAAGTTGATTCCGCGGTCAATGCCCATCACCACCGCTTGGGCTTGGGGCGCATCCTCCACACCGACGACGACAAACCCCTTTTCCTCCAATGCAACGCGGATGCCATCCTCGCCGATCATGAAAATCTTCGTTCCAGGCGGGTGTTTTTGCGCCAGCATAAAAGCCAGCCCCAAAGCCGATGTGACAACCTGCCGCGCCTCCGCCTTCACACCGAGCGCGGCAAGTTTTTCGCAATACTCTTCCGGCGTTTTCGTCCCATTATTTGTGGCGAATACAAACTTCAACCCCCGTTCGCGGATTCGCCTGAACGTCGCGGACAGGTCGCCGATGGGCGCGTCGCCCTTCCAGATCACGCCGTCCATGTCGAGGATCAACCCCCGGATGCGAGGCGGAATCATGGCAAAAACTTTTTCTTCAAATACTTCAAAACCGGCTTGTCCACCCATTGACCGTTGGGATCGGCGCGTTCTTCAAAATTCTCGTTGCCGATGAAAGCGTTGAACGCGCCCGCAAACGTTCGATGTTTTTTGAAATAGCCCTGCCGCTTAAGAATGGCCGTCATTTGCTCCAACGTTTTGCCTTTCAACGCCGCGCGTTCTCCCTCCGCGCTTTTCCCGAAATACAGGCGGTGCAATTCCAGCAAATCGCCCAGCCGCAACACCGGGTCGTCATGATCATCCACGCGATAATCCACCCAGCGATCTGTGTAACCGCCATACCCCCCATGAGGCTTTGCAACATAGATGGCCGCCGACTGCCTGCCCCGCCGGTCGCCGCCCGCGCGATCTCCCGCCAACAGAGCCGCATACAGACGGGTTGGCAGGTCGCCCGCAGTTTTGAGGAAAGCCTTTTCCATCGCCTTCGTCACCTTCGCCCCCGCAAGAATATTCCCTTGAATCGCATACCCCTTCCCGGCCACGCCCCCCGCCCACGGAAAACATCCCTCCCCGGTAAACGTGACCGCCCGTCCCTTAAAATCCACCAGCCCAACCTGGCGCAACTCACGGTCGCGGTCGTTTCGCAACAACGCCGCCAGCGTATCCTTGGCCGACATCCCGTTGGTCATCATCTCCAGCCCGGCGGGGCCGAAGGCGATATTCGCAAACGATTGCGTCGCCACCGCGCCGACGCCCGCTTGCGCCCAGGGGACGACCGCTCCCACCGCCGGAAACTTTGAAGCGACCGCCACGCCCCACGTTTTTTCCTTCAAGTCGCACGCAACAATTGAAAATGTCATGTCTCAAATCCGTTTCTCTGAAATTATGGCGAGCGCCATCGCGCCGCGCCCGCATTGGACGTTATCGGAAATAAGTCAACGTTCTTTTGTCGGACGCAGATAAACGCGGATTTACGCTGGTAAAAGAGTAAAAAAAGTCCGCGTTTTCGGCGCCTGTCCGCGTCCAAAATAAGTTCCGATAAAGTTCATTATAAAATAAACGCAAGACCCCGAAGATTCTCTCCTCAGGGTCTCCCTGTTCACTATTCACTGATCTCTATTCGCTATTCACTATTCACTATTCGCTATTCACTATTCGCTATTCACTATTCGCTATTCACCACACTACTTAAACGTCTTCTCCGGCGTCTCGATGATCTGATCCGCCAGCCCGTACTCCACCGCCTGCTGCGCTTCGAGATAGAAATCGCGGTCGGCGTCGCGTTCGATCACTTCCAGCGGCTGTCCGGTATGTTTCGCAAGCACGCCGTTGAGCAGCGCCTTCAAACGCAAAATCTGCTTGGCTTGAATCTCGATATCGGTCGCCTGCCCCTGCGCCCCGCCCAGCGGCTGGTGCATGTGAACCGTCGCATGAGGAAGCGCGTAACGCCGCCCCTTCGTTCCCGCCGCAAGCAACACAGTCCCAAACGAAGCGGTCACGCCCACAGCCACCGTGCTGATCGGGTTCGAAATGATCTGCATCGTATCGTAGATCGCCAGCCCCGCATAAATCTGCCCGCCCGGCGAATTGATATACATGCGGATTTCCTTCTCCGGGTCCTCATGATTCAAAAACAACAACTGCGCCACGATCACATTCGCCACCTGATCGTCAATCGGCGTCCCCAAAAAGATGATGTTGTTTCGCAGAAGCAACGAATAAATATCATAGGCGCGTTCGCCGCGCCCCGTATTTTCCACAACCATCGGCACTACATTTTGAATTTCTGGAATCATGGTCAATCTCCTTTATCCGGTCAATGCTAAAGGGAGTCTGTTGGATTTGCATTAGAGTTCGATAGGCGTTCTTGAAGCGCTTCGCGCCCGCCTCATCCCCGCGCCAAAGCGGACAGCCTTCGAGAAGCCTTTTCCTACTCTGCCGCTTTTTCCTCGCCAGCCTCCGCCGGAGCCGGTTCCTGTTTCGCAGCAGCATCCTCCGCCGGAGCCGATTCCTGTTCCACAGCGGCATCCTCCGCCGCCTGCTTCGCCTCAGCCTGGCGCTCTTCAAACGACTTGTAATTGCCCGTCGCAATGCTCTTGAACATCTCCAGCGCCTTGCGCGTCATCACCCGGCTCGCGGATTCCATGGCGATCATCTGGCTCAACTCGCGCTGGCCCTTTTTACCGCCGCGCACCTTGCTAAAATCCATGCCCTGCATGGACAGGCTGTTGACCGTATTGCCGAATTCCGCGTTCAACGCCTCGTCGTCCATCTCGATCTTTTCCACGCGCACGATCTCATCCAAAAGTAAACTGCGTTCCAGGCGCTTCTTTGCCACCGGTTTTACCTCCGATTCAAAGAAAGCCTCCTGCGTTGTGTCGCGTATCTTGAAGTAGGTTTCCAGATCCATATTCTGCCGGGCCAGGCGCTGGGCAAGGTCCTGCAGGACATGCCCGCCTTCATGCTCCAGCGTTTGCGCATGATATTTGATCGTCGCGACTTCCTTGACCTTTTCGAGCAATTCCACAAAATACTTGTCGTCGTATGCGCTTTGCGAGCGGGCGTTCACGTCGCGTCGCACCGCTTCCTTAAGTTCCTCGACCGTCTCGCCCGCGCCGGTCGTTTTGGCAAATTCGTCGTTGAGTTCCGGCAGAGTCACGCCGCGCACAGTTTTGACCGTGACGGTCATCTGCGTGTCCTTGCCGCGCAACTCCTCCAGTTCCCAGTCTTCCGGAAAAGCGTGCTGGACGGTTTTACTCCCGCCCGCCTGCAACCCGACCAGTTCCTTTGCGAACCCGTTATACGGCCATTCGGTATCCCGATCCTCTTCGCGGATAAACGTGGCGAACCCTGTGCGATTCAATTCCGGCGTATCGGAAACGACGTCAACGAGAAGATAATCTCCCGGTTGGGCGGCGCGTTCCACCGTCTCGGTCGAGGCGTACATCTGGCGCAGATCTTCGAGCGCCGCGTCCACTTCCTCCTGCCCGGGCTCCTGCCACTCGTACGGCATCCGCACGGAAAGATAATCTCCCAAATTCGTCTCCGGCGCAAGCGGCACGTTGAAGACGAATTTCGGCGGGTCGAGGCTTTCGATATTTTCCAGGCTGCCCGACGCGCCGGGGTTTACGTCCGCCTCTTTGAGGAGGTTGGAATATTCAGCGTCTATGAACATATCCACGGCCTGTTCGGTGATCGCGCCGGCGCCATAGGTGCGTTCGACGATATGGTAAGGCGCCTTCCCCGGGCGGAATCCGGGAATATTCCCGCGCTGTGAAATTTTTGCGGCGGCCCGCTTTTTGTAAGCGTCCATTTTCTCCGCGTCCACTTCCACAATTAATTTGACGGAGTGGTCTTCCTGATATTGCTTCTCGATGTTCAAAGTTACCTCTCGTTTTTCAAACCGGGCCGGGTTGAAGGCCCCGCCGGGTTTCTTGAATTTTATTTTTGTGGGGATGGTGGGAGTCGAACCCACACGCCTTGCGACACATGATCCTAAGTCATGCCTGTCTGCCAGTTCCAGCACATCCCCGTGCGGTTGCCTGTCAGGGCGCGGCAATTATACCGTAGGGAGGATGAGAATCGGCGGTTTTTAAAAAGAGGGAAGCGGCTAAGAACCTACCCGAATAACAGGGCGGAGTTTTCGCAGGTATAATGTGGGCATCTTTCATTGGAGCGAACTGCGTGCCCATCTCTTCCGGAATCCCGGCCCCTGACTTTGAATTGTTGGACGATACGAATACCCCGCGCCGGCTGTCCGACTATCGCGGACAGAATGTTATCCTGTATTTTTATCCAAAAGACGACACGCCCGGATGCACAAAAGAAGCCTGCAACTTTCGGGACGATTATTCGGCTTATGAAAGAGCCGGGACTGTCATCTTCGGCGTCAGCCCGGATTCGACCGCCGCGCACGCCAAATTCAAAAAGAAGTTTCAACTTCCATTTCCGCTGCTTGCCGATGAAGGGCATAAAGTCTGCGATGTATACGGCGTGTGGGGTCCCAAAAAATTCATGGGAAAAAATTACGAGGGCGTTTTACGCACAACATTTCTGATTGACCCGCAGGGAATCGTCAAAAAGGTTTACGAGAATGTGCGCCCCGCCGGGCATAGTGTGGAACTGCTCGCCGAACTGGGCGCAGCGTGAAACGTTTGCGCAACATGGCGGCGAAATTTGTGTTATCAGGAAAAATTGCCGATGGAATTGCGTCTGTTCGACGACAGGTCAGGGGCGGAGTCGAAAGTCCCCCGACGTTCACGGCAAAGGCAGAAGGTTTTGCAGCCTGAGATGACAACCTTTGCGCGCGCCGTTGTTTTGCGAACAAAGTTTTTGATATAATCGCGTTTTGCGTGTTTCGGATAAATATTAGCAGGATTATCCGATTTTAAGCGAGTCTGTGCGTTATCGGGGCATTCCCCGAAAAATATTTTTAGGAGGTAAGTCTATGGGACATTTTGGCATTGTGGGGATTTTGGTCATTCTCATGACCGTTCTCACATACTTCGGTCTCGATGCCGCCGGGCTGGCAAAACAAATGCATCCCGTCGCAGCGAGCGCGCAAGCCGCTTCCATTGACCAGTTGTGGCATTGGGAGATGATGGTCATCTCCTTCCTGTTTTCGCTGATTGTTGTGCCGATGGTGTACAGTCTTGCGGTCTTTCGACAGAAGAAGGGCGAACTGAAGGACGGCGAACACATCGAAGGCAATACCCAACTTGAGATTACGTGGACGGTCATCCCGCTCTTTACCGTGATTGCATTCGCCTACTTTGGCGCGTACTCCCTCGGCGAAGTCCGCCGCGTGGACCCGGACGCTTTTGTCGTCAATGTCCAAGCCCGGCAATTTTCGTGGACGTTCGAGTACCCGGAATATGGCGTTGTCAGCACGGAATTGCATTTGCCGGTCGGCCGCCAGGTCGTCCTCAAAATGGAATCGGCGGACGTCATCCATTCGTTTTGGGTTCCCGAGTTTCGCGTCAAGCAGGATGTTGTGCCGGGGCGCGTGACCGAATATCGCATTACTCCGACAAAGGAGGGCAGTTATAAAGTCCGTTGCGCGGAGTTGTGCGGCGTTTCGCACGCCTACATGGAAAACAAGGTGATCGTAGACTCTCAGGCGCAATACGAGGCCTGGGTGGCGGAACAAGTCAAACTTGCGGCAGAGGCGCAGACTCCCGAAGGGCAGGGAAAACTTCTCGCCACGAAGAATGCCTGCGTGGGCTGTCATTCCGCAGATGGGACTGCCATGACCGGGCCGACCTGGTTTAACCTGTACGGTTCGCAAGTTTCTCTGGCGGACGGCTCGACCGTCACGGCGGACGAGGCTTTCCTGACCGAATCCATCCGCGACCCGAATGCGTCCATTGTGGCGACGTTTGCTTCTCCCTCTGTCATGCCGCCCTACCCGCAACTGACCGATGAAGAGATTGCAAACATCATCGCGTACATCAAAACGCTGAAATAGTCGAGGAGGAATTGATAATGAAGAATATGAATCCATTTTGGCGCGGCATGTTGGCTTTGCTGGTATTTTCGCTTGCCGGCTATGGCGTTGGGCTGGGGCTGGATGTCCTTGCAGACGGCAAGGTGAATTTTTCGGGCCCCGTGCCGGGCGTCTTTGCCCTGTTCTTTGGGTTTACCGCTTTCTTTCTGGGCGTGTTCGGCTATCGCGGAATTACGCGCGGGCTGGTCTGGCAGGTGGTTGGGACGTTGATCGGCGGGCTGTTCGTCGCGCTGATCCGCCTCGTCATGGGCTTGCCCGCTTTCGGCGATTTCTTCTTCACCGAACCGTCCTGGGTGTTCGGCGGGCTGACGGGCGTTCTGTCTTTTATCGTCGGCGTCGGCGTTGTGGACGATTGGATCAAGTGGGCGCGCGGGCTGGATACCCCGGAACATCATGAGGAGAATTACAGCGACTGGCGGAAATATTTTGGCGTTTCGGTGGACCACAAGGTCATCGGCGTTCAATATACTGTCACGGCTCTGTTGCTGATCGCCGTGGGCGGTTTGTTCGCGCTGATCTTCCGCACCGAGTTGGCCGCCTCCAAACTGCAATTTCTGACCGACCAGACGCAACTGTTCGGACAGAACGGCCCGCAACTGTTCAATACGCTCATGTCGCTTCACGGCATGATCATGATCGTCTCGATCCTGCTGGGGATTTCGGGCATCATCAATTATGTCGTTCCGCTTTTGCTGGGCGCGCAGGATATGGCCTTCCCGCGCCTGAACGCGTTTTCCTATTGGATCGCCGTCCCTGCGGCGGTGTTGTTGCTCTCCAGCCTTTTCCTCGGCGGGTTTGATACCGGCTGGACGGGGTACCCGCCTCTTTCCGCCCGCGCCCCGGTCGGGATGCAGATGTTCTTCCTCGGCGTGTTTGTAGCGGGCTGGTCGTCCGTCCTCAGCGCGTTGAACGTGCTGGTGACCGTCGTCCGCATGAGGTCTGTGGGGATGACCGCCATGAAAATGCCGATCTTCGTCTGGGCTTCGGTGGCGACTTCGCTGATTGCGCTGACCGCCACGCAGTTCATCGGGCTGTCCTTCCAATTGGTGATGTTTCAGCGCCTGTTCGGCATGGGCTTCTTCGATGCGGCAAAGGGCGGCAACCCGATCCTCTTCCAGCATCTTTTCTGGTTCTATTCGCACCCGGCGGTGTATGTGTTCGTCCTGCCCGGGCTGGGCGTCATCTCGGAACTGCTTCCGGTCTTTGTCCGCAAGCCATTGTTCGGCTATCGCTGGGTGGCAATGTCCTCGCTCGGCATTGCGCTGGTCGGCTTTTTGGTATGGGCGCATCACATGTTCACCTCCGGCATGAATGAATACCTGCGCGTGCCGTTCATGTACAGCACCCTGCTGGTGGCTGTTCCCACCGGCGTGAAGTTCTTCTCGTGGGTCGCCACGATCTGGAAGGGACGCATCTCCACCCCCACGCCCATGCTCTTCGCGCTGGGCGCGATTGTGGTCTTTCTGCTGGGCGGGCTGACGGGCCCTCCAAACGCCACCGTCTCCACCGACCTGCACCTGCACGACACCTACTTCATCGTCGGGCATTTCCACGACACCATCTTCGGCGGCTTTGTCTTCCCGTTCTTTGCCGCCCTGTATTACTGGTTCCCCAAAGCCACCGGGCGCAGGATGAACGAAACCCTGGGTAAGATTCACTTCTGGCTGATGACGCCCTCGTTCCTCTTTCTGACCCTCGGCATGATGTACGTCGGGCTGATCGGAATGCGCCGCCGCATCGTGGACTACGACCCGGCGCTGTTGATTGACGGCTGGCACCTGGCGCTGACTGTCTCCGGCTTCCTGATCGCGATCTCCGTGCTGGTCTTCTTCTACAACTTCTTTTACAGCATCAAAAACGGCGAAAAAGCCGAAGGCAACCTCTGGCATTCGCGCTCGCCCGAATGGCAGGTTCCATCCCCCATGCCGGTTCACAATTACGACCGACCCTTCGAGGTGGTGGGCGAACCCTACGATTACGGCTTGAACGACGCCGGATACGTCAAATTCATCGAATCTGCCGGCGGCAAACACGGCTAAAAGGCGAGGAGAGATATACATGGCACATTCACAAGATAAACACTCCGCGCTTGGGCAGGGCGTGACGATCTTCATCTACCTGGCGATCCTGACCCTTCTGGAATACTTCGTCGCCGTTTCGTTCAATGCGACCTCCCTGCTGGTCGTCATGGCGGTCAGCAAAGCCGCGCTGGTCATGTACTACTACATGCACATCTACAAACTCGGCGCGGACGACGGCGCCGACCCGCATTCCTACGCCTACAAGACCGGGACGAATCGCTTCGGGCTTTGGCTCTTCCTGCTTTCAGATGGATTCGTCTTCGCCGGTCTGCTGGCGACGCGCATCAACCTGCTGGGATTCACCCGCCCGCACCAACTCAGTCAGATTCTTGGGCTGGGCGTGACCGCCGTTTTACTGATCTCGTCCTTCTTCATGAATCGCGGCGAGACCGCCATGAAGTACGGCGACCGCAAAGGCTTCATGCTCAACACCGCCATCACCTTCCTGCTCGGGCTGGGATTCTTCATCGGCGTGATCTTCGTCGAATGGCGGCTGGCCGCGGCGGAGGGATTGACCGCCTCCTTTGGCAACCCGGCGGACGGCCCCATGGGAGCCGTGTTCTACATCATGACGGGAATGCACGCCTTCCACGTCCTGACCGGCTTGATCTTCCTCTACGTGGTCTGGAACAACGCCCGCAAGGGCGTTTACACCGCCGAAAAACACTGGGGCGTGGAAGCCGCCGCCGTGTACTGGCACTTCGTGGACCTGGTGTGGATTTTCTTCTACCCCGCACTATACCTGATCGGCACGGCTGTATAACAACCGAATATCACCGCCGCCGACAAGGCGGCGGATTTTTTTCAGAGTCGCATACATGGATCGAAAACTGATTTACACAGGCAACGCCATCCTCATCCTGCTCGTCCTGGCGGGGACGCTGGCATACTTTCTCGCAAAGCCCGCCGCCTTTCGCGGCACGTTATACGCCGAACCCCTGCCGCCCGCCGGAGAGATCGAACTGGCAAAAGCCGACGGTCAAACCTTCCGCATGAGCGAACAACGCGGCAAAATCGTTCTGCTTTTCTTCGGCTACACCTCCTGCCCGGATGTCTGCCCGACCACGCTGGCAGAGACGAAACAAGTCATGGAAAAACTCGGCGACAAAAAAGACAATACGCGCGTCGTTTTCGTCTCAGTGGACCCCGGGCGCGACACGCCCGAAAAAACGCAGGAATACGTCTCGCGCTTCAGCCCGGACTTCATCGGGTTGAGCGGTTCGCAGGAAGACCTCGAACCGGTCTGGCAGGCATACGGAGTCTTCCGCGAGGAAATTTCGGGCGCCACCGCGGCCGGATACACCGTCAACCACACGGCGCGCACCTATCTCATAGACGCGGACGGCAACCTGCGCCTCTCCTACGCCTACGGAACGCCGGTCGAAGACATCGTCCACGACCTGAAACTTTTGCTGGGTAAATAAGGATGAACTTTTCGATCAAGCGAATTACGCTCTCCTTCCTGCTTGGGCTGGCGCTCGGCGCGGCGATGACCGAAGCCTCCTACTTTCTCTTGAAAAAGGAAAACCGCGAACCGGGCGTAATCGAACTCGTCATCCCGGCCGGGACGGGCGGCCTGATTCGCGCCGGAGAAACCCCGCCGGATATTCCCAAAGACATGCGCTTCGTGGTGGGCGACACGCTCAAAGTGATCAACGAAGACGGCGAAAGCCATCAGTTGGGCCCGTTGTGGATTCCGGCAAACGCAACCGCCACCTTGAAAATGGAAACCGAGGAAAACTACATGTACGAATGTTCGTTTCAGACCGGCAGTTATATGGGCGTCACCATCATGGAGCCGGTCACATGGCGCACGCGCATCTACGGCGTGACCTTTGCGGGCTTTCCGCTCGGCGCGATGTTCGCCGTTTATAGCGGGCTGGTCGGCGGACGGAAACGCAAAACGCCATGATGAAAATATTTCGCAAGATGTTTTCGCGGCAATGGGCGCTGACCACGCTGCTGGTCCTCGTCGGCGCCGGGGTTTGCGCGCGGCTGGGGCTTTGGCAGTTGGACAGGCTCGAACAACGCCGCGCCTTCAACGCCCAGGTCGAAACCATGCGCGCCGCAAGCCTGCTGGATTTGAATCTCGAAACCCCGGCGGACATCGCTTCGATGGAGTGGCGGGCGGCGACAGTCTCCGGCGAATACGATTTCGAGAATCAGATCGCGCTGAGGAATCAATATCACAACGGCATATACGGATTCCACCTCATCGCCCCGCTTCGATTCTCAGGGGGAGCGGTTCTGGTGGACCGGGGCTGGATCCCCGCTGAAAGCGATTCGACATCCGCAGACTGGCGCGTTTACGACGAAGATGGGGAGATAACCGTCACAGGGCAGATCCGGCTTGGGCAGGGCAAACCAGCCTTCGGCGGGGTGGCGGATGCGCCGCCGATGGACGGGACCCGGCTGGAGACTTGGAACAACCTCGACCTGGAGAAAATCTCCGCGCAGATTCCCTATCCCGTTCTTGAAATTTTTATTCAACCCAACGCGCAGACGACGGACGACGCGCCGCCCATCCCGTATCAGCCGGTTATTGAATTGACGGAAGGCTCGCACTTCGGGTATGCTTTGCAGTGGTTTACGTTTGCGACGATTTTACTGGCTGGTTATCCATTCTATTTGCGAAAACAGGACGATTGACGATGAAGCATTCCATGAAAACTTCTTTTGCCCGTTGGACGGTGGCTCTTCTTCTGACGGTTTTTGGGTTGACGGTTGTGGGGCGGGCGACGACGGTGACGAACGCTTCGGCGTTTTGCGAAGGCTGGGCTTTGTGCGTTCCCTCCGCGCCGATTGGGTATTTGAAACTGGCGCATCTTGCGCTGGCGGGCGCGGCGTCGCTGGTGATGATCGCGCTCTGGCGCAAAGCCTGGCGCGAACAGCGGCATCATGCCGGTTTGCTGCCGCTGACGACTGTGACAGGCGTTTTATTTTTTGGGCAGGCGTTTGTCGGCGCCATCGAGGCGACGGGCGGCTATCCTGTTCATATTGTTGTGCTTCATACGCTGACGGCGATCTCGCTGTGGATTTCGCTGGGGGCGCTGGTCTTCGTCTCCGGCGCGTTGCAGGCGGACGGCGTGGCGGATTATCAATTCGGCTGGCGGCAAAGGGTGAAGGATTTCTTCATTTTGTCCAAGCCGTTGATCGTGGGCTTGTTGCTGGTGACGACCTATGGCGGGCTGGTGGCGGGCGGGAAGGCGTGGCCCTCAGCCTCCCTGACGTTTTGGACCTTGCTCGGCGGGGCGCTGGCGGCGGGCGGTTCGAGCGCGTTGAATCAATATATTGACCGCGAGTTGGACAAGAACATGCAGCGCACATCCCGGCGCCCGCTGGCGGATGGGCGTTTGACTCCCGCCGAGGGACTTTCCTACGGGCTGGCGTTATGCCTGCTCAGTTATTATCTGATGGCGGGATTCGTGAATCTGCTTGCCGCCCTGCTTTCGCTGGCGGGAATCTTTTATTACGTTTTCTTTTACAGCGTCTGGTTGAAGAAAAAGACGGTTCAGAATATTGTCATCGGCGGGGGGGCGGGGGCGATTCCGCCGATGGTGGGCTGGGCGGCGGCGGCGGGAAATCTCAGCCTTGGCGCGTGGATTTTATTCGCGATCATCTTTATGTGGACTCCGCCGCATTTTTGGGCGCTTGCCATTGTGCGCCTGAAGGATTACGAGCGCGCGGGCGTGCCGATGATGCCCGTTGTTGTGGGGGAGGAGAAAACGCGCAAACAGATTTTGATCTATACGGTGGAGCTGGTTGCGGTGACGCTCCTGCTTCCCATCTTTAACCTGGCGGGGACGATCTATCTCGTCTCCGCGCTGGTGTTGGGGGTGTGGCTGCTTTATGCGGCGTGGAAGGTCTTTCGCGTGGGCGGCAATAAAACGGCGTGGACGATGTACCGCTGGTCGAGCATGTACCTGGCGTTTATTTTTCTGGCGCTGATGATTGACGCGGCGGCGTAGATTTTATGGGTTCACACGGTATATCCTGACGTCGTCAGACTCGTATGCGATTTCCACCCCTTCGGTTTGAATTTCTTTGCCCCCGGAAAGAGCCTGTTCGTACGGTCCGAGCAGGATCCATTGGGCGGTTGTTTCAGCGAGCCAGCTGGGACTGGCGTTTCCCTTGTAATAGGAATCCACAAGGCTGAGTTTGGAGGTGTAATTCAGGGTCTCCATGCGGTGGCCAAGATATACCCGCAGGTTTGTTTTTTGAGCGATGAGAAGTCCGCTTGGAGCCGAGGCGAGGATGAAATCATCAGGCGTTGTATTTTGTTTCAGCCATTCAAATGCCGGATCGAGCGAGGCAGGATAAAAGAATTCTCCGGGATGGGTTTGCAGGAATACGCTCCGCCCGAGGGAAAGCGACAGGGCGGAGATCGTCGTCAATAACGCGAGCAGGACGACCATGCCCTGCGCCCGGCGCGCGAGAAAGGGCAATTTTCCTTCGATGAACCGCGCGCCGTGCTTCAACCCCTGCGCGGAAAGCAAAGCCAGCGGGATGGTGATGCCGTGCAGGAAGCGCCTTTGGATTGCAAACGGCGCATACGCGAGAATAAAGCCGATGATGATCCATGCAAGCATTCCGAAGAAAACGGCATTTTTTTCCCGGAGCGTGAAAACAAGCCCCGCTACAGTAAAGATCCATAGCAAGCCGAAGCCCCAGGCGTAGTAGATCGCGGGCGGCGAGAGCGTTTCATTCTGCGCAGTGAATTGACTCCAGACCGGGTCGAAGGTCAGGAGATGGACGTTGTAGACAAGCAGGGGGATTTGCGAGAGACCCATGATTCCAAGCGCAATTGCTTGAGTCATAACGACTTTTCTCTTATTAACCCAGGATGCGAATGTCATAACGATAATGGTCGTATCTACAAGGACAAAGGCGATTGGATTGACGAATTGGGTGAGGATTGAGAAACCCGCAATAAGGGCTATCCGATGCCATCCGCCCTGCTCGATAAAGTCAAAATAAAGTACGAGGACAATGCAGAGCGTGGCGGTGACGAATGAAAAATGCGGGAAGAGCGCAATTCCAAAAAAAACGTAGGCGTCTATCAGCCAGAAATCTATGGGGGTGATCGGTCCGGGGACCCAGCCGAGGATGAGTTGAATCCATCCCAGCCCCGAGCCGAATACCGCCAGCAGAAAAGCGATCCGTTGCCAGAATGATTCCCGGAACGCCCGTTTTATCAGCGCAAAGAGGGCGGCGAGCGCCGTAAAACCGAATATCCACCTGGTCATTTCAAAAAGGGCTTCGGGTTCGGCTCGAATGATGCGGTTGAACTGGCCAAGAATGACGTAGAACAGGCGCGTATATGCCGCCCGGTGCGGTTCGGTCGTGAAGCGGAATTGGTAACTCCAATCTCCCAACATCCCCGCCCGGATCATGGATATGTGAACGGCATAATCCTGCGGGTCGAAGAACGCGCCCTTGAAGATCAGCCCCTCGGTCTCGGCGGAATATCCCGCCCATTTTGGAATGGAACTGAGAATGAGCGTCAGCAGGATCAGAAGTATCGCAGGGGTGTTTTTCTTGATGAGATTCATGCCCCGTCTCAATCCGCGCCGCAGGGATTGCGGACCTTGTCCGTAATGTCGAGGAAGTTATACGGCACGTCGAAGAGCGAATAATAGGTTTTGTCTGGAAGAAGATCGAAGGAAGTTTCGAAAAAGGCATTGAAGACGGTTCGGAACGAATTGACGGGTGAGATGGCTGGATAGAGCAGGTCGTCATAACCATCGGGCAGGTAATACGCGTTCAGGATCGAGGCGCGTTCCCACAGGCAGGCGTCGGGACGGTCGCCGCTCATCAAGAGCAAGCCGGGTCCGTGATCTCCTTGAATGATGATGACGGGCGGCCCTTTCGATTTTCGGAGGATGTCGTCCACGGCCGAGAGGATGCGTTTGTTGAGGTATTCCACCTGCCCGATATATCCCTGCTTGTAATATTCCTTGTCCGAGACGAACGAGGCGCCGTCGCCGGTGACGTAGGGATAATCGGGGCTGAGTGGATTCCCCTGGGAATCCAGCACAAAGGGAGGATGAGGCGCGATGATGTGGGCGAAGACGAATTTCGGTCCGTCAAGATCCGGCGTTTGGGAAAGTTGATCCAATGCGTCGAGCGTAAAGACCCGGTGGGTGGCGTATCCGGCGACGGGCAGATATTCCTGCAACGCCGGCGTCATTGATAGTTCCGGCTGATATAACGCGCCCAGCGCGGTTGTGCTATAGAACCACATCTCGAACAGGTTCGGGGTTGTGCGAAAGGGCGTGATGAATACGTCCGCGTCGTAGAAACGGGTGAAGGCGCTTCCGCTGTCTATGAGGACGAAGCGATAGCCCGCCTCGGTCAATAAACGCCGCGCGCGGTTGTTGCTTGCCAGTTCGAACATGGGCAGGCGGTTGGTGGACTCCGCGCCCGCCAGGTCGGCGGTGAAATTGATGTATTCCATGTTGAGGGCGGATGTGATGGAGAGGGACGTCCGCAGGTAGTTGCTCTGGCTTTGTTCTGCGATGAAAAATCCGCGCGTCTTTAATCCTTCGAGAAAGGGTGAATTGTCGAAACCATACAGGGAGGAAAGGACATCGGCTCGCCCGTACCCGTCGAGGATGACGTAATAGATGTCGGGCGTGTCTTCGCCTCCGAGGCTTTGCGGCGACTCGTTCGCCCCCACGTAGCCAGACCAGGGGCGCGGGGCATCGTCCGCCGCTTCGACGAGAAACCCTCCGATGTTGAAGATGGGAAACAGGATCATCGCTATGGAAACGATGTTGAGGTAATCCGCCGCGATCTTGCGCCGTCCCTGCGGCATGTATTTATCCCAGACCATGCGGCTTGCCAGAAAAAGGAACATGGGGGTTACTGCAACCAACAGGACGCGGTGGAACGATTCACTCAACCCTTTAAAGGCATAGCCTTCGATCAAGCGGTAAACCAGTTCCGACGATGAATAGAAAAAGACAAGGAACGCGGAAAGAAAGGCGGCGCGATCGCGGTCGCCCATTGCGCGGACAAGAAGCAAATAGGCGAGAGTAACGATACCCAACGAGATCGCCAGCGGACGGATCGCTTCCGAGGGAAGGATCTCCGTCAGGTTTCGGGAATACAACCCCAGGACGGGGTAGAGCGCAAAAAGCCAGGGATAGATGATGAGATTCTTTTTCACATTTTCCTCTCGAGAATCATTGGGCTTTTCGAGTGAGCAGATGCAGGCGGATATCGCCCCAGGATTCGACGATTTGGAGGTTGAATTCTTCCGCCATTTCGAGCAGGTAGGGATGGTCTTCGTATCCGAGTCTGGTATATGCGTCGGTGTGTGTTTGCAAAACGATGAACCAGACGCGTTCCGCGCCTTGGGTCGCCAGCGCCGCATCGGGCATCGCGATCAACCCCAAAACTTCCTGGGTGGCGGGCGCGAGAGTGTCTGTTCCGCTCCCCGGTGGGTCGGCGATATATGTCTGCGGGAGCGACGGGTCGAAGTATGCCATGGGCAGGCGCGTGGCTTTGCTGGCGTGCAGAATCAGGTCGCCCGGTTCGGCGCGTTGGCGCAGGGAGGCGTCCAAGTCCCTATACGGCGCATAGGGAAAGCCACGATATGTGATGTGTTGATACAAACCAAGTCCGACCCCGACGAATAACAGAAGAATTAACCCATTGCGAATTGCGGCGGGCAGGCGCGTTTCGAACAACGACCACGCCAGCCACGAGCAGAAGATGACTCCGCTGGGAAGCAGGGCGCGTTCGATGTAAACCGGAATCCACTGCGAGAAAAGGAAAAGAAACAGGGGCGGCGCGAATGTGAGATACAACAGCCAGAACGCGTTTTCATCCCGATTCCCGGCGCGAAAGGTTTGCATGACGCCGATCGAGACCGCCGCCAGCGCGATGAACAAACCCGCAAACAGGGCGGTTGTATTGGGCAGGGGCAGGTTCGTCACATAGACCAGCAGAAGGGTCAGTATTTTATCGAGGCCGGGACGATCCACCCAGTATGCGGCGGATATTTTTGCAACTTGCGAAGGAACCCGTATCAGCCACGGCAGGTAAAGCAGGACCGCGCACAGCCCGGCGAGAAAGACGGCGCGCAGGCTTTTCCAGTCGCGCCGCATCAGGGGAATCGCCGCCAAAGGCAGAAGATGGAACGCCGCCAGATTGTGCGTATATTGCGCCAGCGCGGCGGACAATGTAAATAAAACCCACCATTTTATTTCCCCTGTTCTTATGCCGCGAAAAAATGCAAGCGCGGCGAGCGTGAGCCACAACGCCAGGAATGAATACATGCGGATTTCCTGCGAGTAATGGATGTGGAACGGCGACAACGCCACGAACATGGATGCCGCCAAAGCGGCGCGCTCATTGAAAAAATCCCGCATCAGGAAATACACAGGCGGGATGGTCAGGACGCCCGCGATAACCGAAAGCGACCGGACGGCGACCAGCGATTGCCCGAAGATTTTCATCCATAGCCAGAGCAGGGTGTAATATCCCAACGGGTGAATGTCGGACGCCCCCGCGCCGGTCGTCGTCAACGTGCCGTAAAGCATCGCCGCCGGTCCCTTCGATGAGAAAAGAATCGCAAACGCCTCGTCGTACCAGATGGGGCGCGCGGCGATCCCGATCAGGCGGACGAATGCAGCCAGCGCAAGTATGGCGGGGAATACGCGATTGAGTCTTGGAGAAGGCATGTTATTTTCGCTTGAAGACCGATGCGATTGCGTCGGAGTATATCAACTCCCATGCGCGGTCGCGGCTCAATGCTTTTGCGAGCGGAGAGTCCGCCCGGATGATCGTCCAACGTGCGGCGTATTTCTCCAAAACGGATTCCCAGCCTTCCCCCGCCGTCAGCGCGGTTTCATATTCGCGCGCGAGCGCTTCGCCATAGAAATCCGTCTGACTGTCAAGAAAAACCTTGTCGCGCGGCCACACCCGAAATAACAAGTAACCGCCCCAGTTGAAGTCGTTGAACATATTTCCGGATTGTGGATGAGTTTCGAGCCAATCGGATGCGGCGACGGGGAAAACCTTTGGATTGAATTGCGCGTACGCCTCTCCGCGGACCTCGAAGCGGATCCACAAAATCAAGGCGGCGGCCGCGCAGACGGTTAAATTCCACAGCCCGCCCCGGAGCGTTTTTTCGACGCCGACGATGTTCGTTTCCATTGTTTTCCACCGCGGCGCGGAAGCCGTCCACGCGCCCAGCCCTTCCGCAAGAATGGGGGCGCAGGCGATTGCAAAGAGAGGGATATTGCGCGCCATGAGCAACCCCAAAAGGGCGAACCCGCCGAGCAGGAAATAATGGGCGGGCGGGATATTTTTTCCGTTCCTCGCAAAGAGGACAAGCGTGAGGCAAAGCAACGCCGCGAAGGGCAGCGCCCCAGGCTGGGTGAAATCCGCCGGCATGGTTTCGATTGTGCGGCTCAGTATGTAACGACTGTTGTTGTTCAGCACCGCTTCCCAATTTCCAAGCCCGCTGGGCGTGAGAATCGTCATCGGCAGGGAGGCGGCTCCGATCATGGGTGTTTTCCAGTTGGTTTTGCGAAAGCCTGCAATTAGATTCTCCCAAACCCACCCGGCAAAATAAGCAAGCCAGACCAGCGCCCCGAAGATGAATCCTCCGTGCATATTGACCCACGCCAGCATGAGGAGCGAAAAATGCCATAAGGGGATCGCTTCCCCCCGTCTGGCGCGTTCGAGGCGTTCGATCCACAGCGCCAGGAACAGAAACGTGAATAAATGCGGTCTCGGGAGCCAGTGCAGACTTGAAGCCGCCATCGCCAGGATCATGATCAAAAGCGTAAGCAACGGCGTTCCGCTTCGCTTTTCGGCGTCGGCGTGGGTAAGTGAAAAGGCAACCCCGAGGATCAGGGCGCACAGCAGGATCGTTCCGTCCAACCCGAGGACGCGATACGCCAATGCGAATCCGATTTGACTCAGCCATTCATACGCGGGGCGCGGTTCTCCGCTTAATGTGTGTGAGAAGATGTCGCGGGTCGGTATTGTATGCCGGTCGAGTATATAACCGCCGAGCGCGAGGTGGCGTCCCAGGTCGCTATCCAGCGACATCATCCGCGGTCCGAGCAGGACCGCGGCGATAAACACCGCAAGGAAGAGGACATCCCGCAGGCGCGGAATCGCGTATTGACGAAACATGCGGAAATTTTACCTGTTTTCAATACGGGGCAACGCAAACGCATTTTTTTCGTAAAGAAACGCCAACTTCTTAAATCAATGATGCGCGGGGAGTCGCCTGCATCATATCGCTTGCTTGAAGCCAGAACGCTCCCCCCGCCGGAAGCAGGGTCAACCGGATAGACTCTTATGGGCCGCTGTCCGAATATCAAAACGCGAAAGAATCAAAAAAAACAGCAATGCGTCTCACGACGCATTGCTGTTTTTCTCTTTTTTTATTCGCCCAGATAATCGCGCAGTTTTCTGCGGATGGAGGGGTGGCGCAAGCGGCTGAGCGCCTGGGCTTCGATCTGTCTCACGCGCTCGCGGGTGACGCCCATTTTGCGCCCCACTTCTTCGAGGGTGTAGGCCTGTCCGTCGAGCAAGCCATAGCGCAGTTGCAGGATGCGCACTTCACGCGGCGGGAGTCCGTTCAACACTTCGCCGAGGTGTTCGCGCAGAAGGTTGTAGGTGGCGGTGTCGTCGGGCGGCGGCGCTTCGTCGTCTTCGATGAAGTCGCCGAGGACGGAATCTTCCTCGTCGTCGGTCGGGGTCTCCAGCGAAAGCGGGCGGCGCGCAACCTGGATCATGTTCTCCACTTTTTTGGGAGGCACGTCCAGCGCTTCAGCCAGTTCCTCCACGCTCGGTTCGCGTCCGAGGCGCTGGGTGAGTTGATGCTGGACGCGCAAGAGTTTGTTGATCTGGTCGCCCATGTGAACCGGCACGCGGATGGTGCGTCCCTGGTCGGCGATGGCGCGGGTGACGGCCTGGCGGATCCACCACGTTGCGTAGGTGGAGAATTTATGTCCGCGGCGGTAGTCAAACTTCTTCGTGGCGCGGATCAAGCCGATGTTGCCTTCTTGGATCAAGTCAAGGAACGGCACGCCGCGCCCCATGTATTTCTTGGCGACGGAGATCACAAGGCGCGAGTTGGCGGTAATGAGGTGTTCGCGCGCCGCCCAGCCGTCTTCGATGAAGCGGCGCAGTTCCAGGCGGCGTTTGGGCGAGACGCCGCCATGCGCCAGTTCTTCGCGCGCGGAACGCCCGCGCTCGATGCGCTGCGCCAGTTGAACTTCTTCGGTGGCGGTCAGCAACGGGACGCGGCTGACCTCTTTGAGGTACAAGCCGATGGTGTCGTCGGTGTCTATGTTGGCGAGGTAATCGTCCAGCGCGAGATCGGGCTCGGGTTCGGCTTCGCCGCTCTCTTCCACCGCGACCAATTCGTCCTCGGTGGGCTCGGGCATCAGGCTTTCTTCCACAAAGGGGATGCCGGCGCTTAAGAGGGCTGAAAACGCCTCTTCCAGTTGTTCCACGTCCTGCTCGGCTTCCGGGAAGAAATGTAGGATGTCATCCAGTGTTACAAAGGATTTTTGCCGCCCCAGTTCGATCAAACGCGCTATTGCGGAATATTCTTCTTCATCGTCTTCGCTTATCAGTATTTTATCTACATCCATTCACTCATCCAACTTTCGATAAGATTTGTCGCGCCAGAGCGCGCGAACTAACGAAACTTACGTGATTGTCTAACAACTGCCAAAATTAGAATACACGTTTTTTAACCGAAAAGCAATAGCCTCCTGATTAACAGATGCCTTGCAATGATTTTGTATTACCGCCCGTCCCTCTGCGTAGGGGCGACCCGTCCACATCCCAAAGAAACACCGGAAAATAAGGAAGGGTCGCCCTGCGCAGACGGAACAGATGTTACGTCCAGTCCAGGGCGACCCACCCATACACTAAGAATCTATCCGGTTAACCATGCTCCCGGCGCCGTCCCCGCCGCCGAGGATGGCGGCTGGCGCTTTATTCGGATAGGTTCTAAGAAATGTCACGGGGTCGTGGTCGGAGTCGCTTCCGGCGTGGACGAGGCTTCGGTCGTCGGACCCGGCGTTTCGGTCGGGAGAGGCGTGGAAGTCGCCGTCGGGGAGGGAGTGGGCGTGTTCAGGTACGGCGGCGCGGTGATCAGGGCATTGAGCGCGTCAATTCCGCTGATGGTTACGACATAGGCCTTTTCGTCATCCAAAAGCGCGTAATAGCCGGACTCGGTGGGGGTTTTGTCTCCCACTTTGAGGACGCTCGTCTTTCCATCCTCGAATTCGACAGTGATGACGTAAGCCGGCGCGTCGAAGCCATAGGTGGATGGATCGTCCACATCTTCGATCGGGGTGACGATGCGCAGCGCGCCGATTTGGGTTGCCGCCGCCTCCGACTCATCCTGGTTTGCTTCTGCTTCTTCGGGTTTGGACAACGCCCAGGCGTTTTCCGCGTTGCGTTCGATGCGGGTTGTGTTGCCTTCCGCGTCCGCGACTTCAATGGCTTGGACGATGACGGATTCGTCGAACACAAAAGTTTCTTCGGCGGCGGGGGTTTCTGTGGCGTTCGCCCTTTCCTCCGCCTGGCGGTTCATGTAGAGCGCCGCTCCAATCGTTGCGGCGAAGAGGGCGAGGGCGATCCACGTCCCCATGCCGAAGACGGGCTTCGACGGTCTCGCTTCGATCTTGACCCGAGGCGGTTTGATCGCCCGCGCGGCTTTGGCGGTTTTCTTTGATTTCGGAGCCATGTATTAACCTCGTTTGCGGCGCGCGAACCATGTTGAGACGCCGAAGAAGACGACCATACCCGGGATGACGATGACCATCGCGAGAACCAGCAAAAGGAAGCGCCAGGTTTCTGTGGGCGGCAGGAATGTGCGCGGCGTGCTGGGGCGGGTGGACAGGCTGAGAATGTCTGTCTGCTCTGCGGCCCAATCCACGGAGTTGATGAAGAAGTTGCCGTTGCCATATACGTCGAAGTTGCCGTCTATGGCGAAGAGCGAGTTGCCCACGACCACCACGCGCCCTTTGGTTGCGGAGTTTTCCCCGGCGACCGCCATGTACAGGGGACCCTGCGTGTCGGTCTCGGAATTGAAGTTGGGATTTTCGCTCACGTTGGCGTTGGGTCTCGACCACGAATTTTCAGCGGTGCTGATCAACCCGGTGGACGTGACGTTTTCCTTCTCGCCGGATATGGTCAGACTGCGCGCCTGCGGCATGATGACGATCAGGCTGTCTGTCAGACCCTGCGTGATGGGATGGTCGTTATAGCGCAGGGAGACTGCCGCGTAGGGATTTTGGGGATTTGACCCGTCAATGATGACGTCTTTGTTGAGCGTGATGCCCCATTCCTCGGCGAGGTAGTCGGCGAGGGGGTCGTCTGCGTCGCCGAATTCGGTGAAGAAGAGCGGGTCTTCCAGCACGACCAGCGAGCCGCCGTTGTCCACATATTTCTTGAGCAGTTCCACTTCGTCTGCGCTGACAGGTTTCTGCGGTCCGGCAACGATGATCGCAAGCGCGTCTTCGGGGATCTCGCGCGTGGTCAGCAGGTTGAGCGTGTTCACGGTGTAGTTCTTGGCTTCGAGCGTGCTTTTGGCGACGCTCAGCGCGAGTTCCGCCGATTCCAAGGAGACTTCGCCGTGTCCTTGCAGGAAATAAACCGCGCGCGCGCCGGGGCTGATCAGCCTGAGCAGGGCGCGGGCAAGTTCGGTCTCGGTGGCGAAGTTGGCGATCTCTTTTGTCTCTCCCATTTGAAGTTGTATTTTGCCGTCGCCGGTCACGCCCGCCGCGCGCGCAGAGACCGGGTCGAGGTCGGGGTTGACAAATTTATAGGTGAATTTGCCGTCGCTGTTGTTTTCGAACTTTTCGAGGAGTTCTTCCGCGCTGGTTGTGTTCGAGTTCGTGGCGTAGAAAGCCGTGGCGGTTACCGGTTCTTTCAACTCGCCGAGGATCTGGATGGTCTCCTTGGCGAGCGTGTTGGACTTGTCCTCGGTCAGATCGTAGGGCGAGCCGAGCAGGTCGGTGTTCTTGTACACGATGTAGTTGACGGCGATCAGGATGCCCACAAACGCGATGGTAAGGATCAACGAGTTCGAGCCGTAGCGCGCCTGGCGTCCGGTCAGGAAGCGGCGCACGGAATCGGGATTGAGGATCGCCGCAACCGCCAAAGAGACGATCAACAGCGCCACGCTGATTTGCAGGGCGAGGTTTACGCCCGCCTGGATGTTTTCGGGCAGGGGGAACATGCCGATCGCGCCGAGCAGGTTGGCGAAGCCGATCAAGCCTGAGGCGATACAGGCGACGAGGGCGACGATCAAGCCGATCATCGCAAATTGAGCGTTTTGATTTTTCTTTTTGCCAGCCATGTTAGCGCCATCTCCGAATTTCGATTGCAGTGGTGCCGACGAACAAACCGAGCGAGATCAGGCTGATGTAGTACGCGAGGCCGCCGAGCGTGATCGTTCCGGCGTTCATCTGGTCGAAGGGGTTTTGGATGCTGATGTAATTGAAGACTTCGCCCGCCTGCGGGAGCAGGCTTGCGGGAAGCCCGATCATAAAGTAGAGGAAGAACAACAGCCCAAGCGTCACGAAGAAGGAGGCGAACTGGTTCGAGAACATGGCGGAGATGCCCACACCGAGGGCGAGCATGGCGCCGCACAGCAGGATCAAGCCGATGTAGGAGGAAAGCGTCGCCAGCCAGTCTATGTGCGGGTCAACGAGGTTGTTCAAGACGAGGGGATATACCAGCGTGACGAGCAGCGTTGTGAGGATGAAGAGCATTGCGCCCAGCCACTTGCCCACGACCAGTTCGGAATCGCGGACGGGAGCCGTGAGCAGTAGTTCGAGCGTTCCCATGCGGGCTTCATCCGAGAGCAGGCGCATGGTCAACGCCGGGCTGAGAAAGATCATCAGAAAGGCAAACAAGCCGGTGACGGGTTGGATATCCGGCGCGGCGCCCCCGCCGAACATCGCCTGCTGGCTGGAGTAGAACAGGATCAGGCTGAAGTAAATGCCCATTGGCAAAAGCACGGCGAGCATGACCACATACGCCAGCGGCCCGTTGAAGTAATTGTCGTATTCGCGCTTTGCGATGGTCCAGATGTTTTTCATGGGATTATTTTCTCCCTTCGTTGCCGGTCAGTTCGAGGAAGATTTCTTCGAGGCTCATGCCGAGCGGACGCAGTTCGAGCAGGTCGTAGCCGTCCTTGACGACCTGGCGGGCGACTTCGGGGCGCAAGTCCTTGCCGGAGGCAAACTCGAATTCCACGCCGCCGTCTTCCAGCGATTCCACTTTGCGGACGCCCTTGACGCTCTTCACGGTCTCTGCGAGTTCGTCCGCTTCGCCGCGCACGCGCACAACGACTCTTTCCGCCCCGAGCAGGCGGGCTTGCAGGTTTTCGGTGGTATCTTCCGCGACGATCTTCCCCTTATTGATGATCAACACGCGGTCGCACAGGTTTTGGGCTTCGTTTAGGAGGTGGGTTGAAAGCAAAACCGTCCGCTCTTTGCCGATCTCGCGGATTAACTCGCGGACTTCCACCACCTGCCCCGGGTCGAGACCGATGGTCGGCTCGTCGAGGATCAAAACCTCGGGGCGGTGCAACAAAGCCTGGGCGAGTCCGACGCGCTGCTTCATCCCCTTGGATAGATTGCCGATGTAGCCGTTCGAACGATTGATCAGCCCGACCATATCGAGCGCTTCATCCACCCGGTCGTCCACGTTGGGGATGTGGCGCAGTTCGCCCATGTATTTCAGATAATCGAACACGACCATATCGTGATACAGCGGCACGGTTTCGGGCAGGTAGCCCACGCGCCTGCGCACCTCGAGCGACTCTTCCACTACATCGTAGCCAGCCACAAGCGCTTCGCCGTCTGTCGGCGGCATGTAGCCGGTCAGGATGCGCATGGTGGTCGTTTTGCCCGCGCCGTTCGGACCCAAAAAGCCGACAATTTCGCCCTGCTGGCAGTCGAAATTGAGGTTCTGAATGGCGCGGCGCGATCCGTAGTCTTTTGTTAGACCGCTAACCTTGATCATTGCTTCTCCTCGCGTTGAAATTTCATACTCTTGGGATAAACCGCAAAGAAAAGACACAGCCACAAAGGGCGGTGCCTTTTTAGTTGCCAGATTACTATACAATAAATGAAAGACCCAAGTCAAGCGGCTGTGCTGCTTCTAATCCAATCCTAATTTATAGATATGGTTGGGCGTCGTTGGGCGACCCTTTGCGGCGTAACAAGGCGTCGGATGGATTCGGGCGGGTCGCCCCTGCGGTTGACAAACGTTTATAATTTGCGCATGACCGAATTACTTTATCAGACAGATTCCTATCTCAAAGAATTCTCCGCGACTATCGCGTCGGCGGATGAAGCGAATCGCGCCGTCGTCCTCGACCGTTCCGCGTTTTATCCCGGCGGCGGCGGGCAACCCTGCGATCTTGGGACTCTCGAAGTCAACGGAATCAAATATCCTGTGGATAAGGTCAAGAAGCAGGGAGACGACGTCCTTCATTTTCTCGGCGGGAACGAGCCTTTGCCTGCGCCCAATTCCGCTTCTTTCGGGACTTTGGACTGGGCGCGGCGATATCGGTTGATGCGCACACATTCGGCTTTGCACATCCTGTGCGGCACGGTCTTCCGCGAGTACGGGGCAAAAGTCACCGGCGGCGATATGGAGCCGCTCAAAGGGCGCATGGACTTTGAGTTCGAAACGATGCGCGGCGAACTCGTGCGCGAGATCGAGGCGGCGGTCAACGTCGAGGTGGGGAAGAACCGCGAGATCAGGGTCAAAATTCTCCCCAGGGAAGAGGCGTTCCAGATACCGGATCTGATCCGCACGAAGATCAACCTGCTCCCGGAGGGAATCCTGCAAGTGCGCACGGTCGAGATCGTGGGGCTGGACCTGCAAGCCGACGGCGGGACTCATGTCGCAAACACATCCGAAGTGGGGACGATCAAGGTCGTGGAATATAAAAGCAAGGGCGCGATCAACAAGCGCATTTATATCGAAGTGCAATGAAGAAAAAGGAGCGCAAAGTCTCCTGACTTTGCGCGGAAGCTGGGAGACACGCGAAAGTCAGGAGACTTTCGCGTCCGCTTAATACAATAGCCCATTTTGGGGAAACGGAATTTCCGCTCCTCATTTATAATGGCGAAATTCTGGCGGAAAAACACCGCCTTTATATATAAAGGAGAATGAGTTATGAGCACGAAAAAGTTATCCATCTTTCTGGCGTTGTTCGCGCTGATCCTTGCCCAGCTGGCGTGCGCGGCTGGCGAACCGTCCCTCTCTAATGTGCGCACCGCGAAGGACGAGGATGGGAAGCAGGCGACCTCGACCTTCGGCGCGTTCGACACCGTCTACGTCGTCGCAGACTTATCGAACGGCGTTATGGGCAACCAGGTCTCTTCGCGCTGGTTTTTCGACAATGTCCCCGGCTTCGAGTCCGGCGCGCTGATTGACGAGTCTACAATTGACATCACCGAAGACTCCTTCAACGGCACGGTCTATTTCTACTTCCCCGCCCAGACCGACGGCTGGCCCGTCGGGACGTACAAGGTGGAAGTGTATTTCAACGGGACTTTGAACAGCACGGTCAACTTTACCGTTCAGTAGAATCATGCAAGTCAAAGCGGCTGTCCGAAACGACAGCCGCTTTTTAATTTAAGCGCGTTTGATTTTTTACGTCGGTTACTCGTCGCTCTTCCCCGAGACAAAATCCTCCACCTTCTGCCGCGCGATCTCATCTTTGAATTGTTTGGGCGGAGTCTTGAAGAAGTAGGACGACGGACCGACGATGGGACCGGCCAGTTCGCGGTCGAGCGCGATCTTGGCGCAACGAATGGCGTCTATCATCACACCGGCGCTGTTGGGGCTGTCCCACACTTCGAGTTTGAGTTCGAGGTTGAGCGGCACGTCGCCGAAGGTCGTGCCTTCCATGCGGATGTAGCACCACTTGCGGTCGGTCAGCCAGGGAACGTGGTCGCTGGGCCCGACATGGACGTTATCGGGGTCAATCTGATAGGGGATCATGCTGGTCACGGCGTTGGTTTTGGAAATCTTTTTGGATTCGAGCCGTTCGCGCTCCAGCATGTTGAGGAAGTCGGTGTTGCCGCCGAAATTGAGTTGATAGGTGCGGTCTATCTTCACGCCGCGATCCACGAACAGGCTGGTCAGCGCGCGATGAACAATCGTCGCCCCCACCTGGCTTTTGACGTCGTCGCCGAGGAGGGGCAACCCGGCGTCTTTGAAGCGTTTGCCCCAATATTCGGACGAGGCGATGAAGACGGGAATGCCGTTGACGAAGGCGCATCCCGCTTCGATGATTTGCTCGACGTACCACTTGGTCGCCATCTCCGAACCGACGGGCAAAAAACTGATGACGACTTCGGTCTTGGATTCCTTCAATAATCTCGCAATGTCGGCGGTGGAGCCGGGCGCTTTTGCGACGACCTGGCTGAGGTATTTCCCCAGCCCGTCATGGGTCATGCCGCGCACGACGGGCGCGTTCAATTTTGGGACGTCGCAGAATTTATAGGTGTTGTTCGGTTCGGCGAAGATGGCTTCGGAAAGATCCCTGCCCACTTTTGCCGCGCTGATGTCAATGCCCATTGTAAATTCGATGTCGCGGATGTGATAGTCTCCCAGTTGCGGATGCATGATGCCGGGGATGACGTCGTCGCTTTTTGCGTTTTTGTAAAACTGGACGCCCTGAACAAGGGAGGAGGCGCAGTTTCCCACGCCGATGATCGCCGTGCGAACTTTTTTTCTGTGGGCCATTTGGTTTTTTCTCCTGGATGAATTACAATTTTTTTCGCCGTACAAGGGCGAATTTTCGCCCCGACCTTCTGGACGGCGCGTAGGGTGAATTACAATTTCCTTGTCGCTGTTTGCAGGTCGAATTTCAGATACGCCCGTAAAGTATAATCTTACCGTAAAGGTTTTATGAGCGTCGCGCGCGAAAATCTTCTGCCCCGCCTTCTCGAAGCCGCCCAAAGTTTGAGCGATGGGACGGATATCGCCTCGCGCTTGCGCGGAATCCTTGCCGCCGCGGCGGAGTTGACCGGGAGCGGGAGCGCTTCCCTGATCGAGTACGATGAATCTGCGTTGAATTTTCGTTATGTGTGCGCCTCGTGGCATGATCCCGATGCGGGCAAGCCCGATTCGAGAATCCCCCTGAACGGGAGCGTTGCGGGGTGGGCTTTCTTGAACCGCGCTTCACTTATTGTGGACGATGCGAAGAACGACCCGCGTCATTCCAAAAAAGTGGATGAAGTTTCAGGCGTCGCCGTCCGTTCGGCGCTGGGTTCGCCCGTTCTGTCGCGCGGCGTTCCCATTGGCGCCCTCGAAGTCTTCAACAAACCCGGGAAATATACGGATGACGATATTCTGGTCGTCGAGACGCTGGCGGCTCTGGCTTCCGCGGCGATGCGGAACGATATTCTTGAAAGAGAACTCGCTTCGACAAAGGAGGAAACGCGCGAACTCGATCGGTTGAAGAATGAATTCATCGCCATTACCTCTCACGAACTTCGCACGCCGCTGGGGTTGATCCTGGGTCACGCCACCTTTTTGAAGGAACTGCTGGCGGGGAATTACGACGAGCAGGTGGATTCCATCGTTCGCAACGCTTCGCGCCTGAAGGAGATCATCGAAAGCCTGACGAGTGTGGACAACTATCAGACCGGCGGCGCGCTGGTTCGTCCACGCCTGGTTTCCATGGCGCGGGTGATCGAGGATGTGTGCGCGACCTTCAACGCGATGGCGGAGAAGAAGAAGGTTGGGTTGAAAAAAGTACTGCAACCGGGCAGCGAGATGTGGGCGGATGTGGACGCGGGTAAGATTGCGATTGCGTTGAGCAATCTCCTGAAGAATGCCATCGCGTTTTCAAACGAGGGCGGCGAGGTCGTCCTGCGCGGGGAACAACATCCCGATTACGTCAAGGTATCCGTGAAGGATGACGGCATCGGCATCCCGGCGAAGGACCTGCCGTTTGTCTTCGACCGCTTCTATCAGGTCGAGGGGCATCTGACACGGAAACACGGCGGCATGGGCTTGGGGCTTTCCGTCGCCAAAGTGATGGTGGAGATGCACGGCGGGCGCATCTGGGCGGACAGCGAAGAAGGAAAAGGCAGCGTCTTTTCGTTCATCCTGCCGACGCATACGCCCGGATAGACCCCCTCGACACGACGATTTCCCTCTGAGAATGTCGCTGCAAACAAAGCGACTGTCCTGAGCCTGTCTAAGGGGCGTCCTCCCGGTTTTAGTGGGAAAGAATTTGCGAGAGAAAGAGTTTTGTGCGCTCTTCTTTGGGGGCTTTGAATATATCTTCGGGGGAGCCGCTTTCCACGATCTGTCCCTGATCGAAGAAGAACATGCGATTCGCGACGGCGCGGGCAAAGCCCATTTCGTGCGTCACCACCAGCATGGTCATGCCTGATTGGGCGAGTTCCACCATTACATCCAGCACTTCCTTGATCATTTCGGGGTCGAGCGCCGAGGTGGGTTCGTCGAAGAGCATGATCTTGGGCTGCATGGCGAGCGCGCGCGCAATGGCGACGCGCTGTTGCTGTCCGCCGGAAAGTTGCCCGGGGAATTTGTGCGCCTGTTCGGGAATGCCGACCCGCTTTAATAGTTGCAGGGCGGTTTCCTCGGCTTGCGATTTGCTCCAGTTGCGAACTTGGATGGGCGCCAGCGTAATGTTCTGCATCACGGTCAGATGCGGAAAGAGGTTGAATTGCTGGAAGACCATGCCGGTTTCGGTGCGGATGGTTTCGATGTTGCGTACGTCATGCGTCAGTTCGATGCCGTCCACCACGATTTCGCCGCGCTGGTGTTCCTCCAGCCGGTTGATGGTGCGGATGAACGTGGACTTGCCCGAGCCGGAAGGACCGAAGATGACGATCACCTCGCCCTTGCTTACTTCCATGTTGATGCCTTTGAGAGCGTGAAAATGCCCGTACCATTTATGCACGTCGCGGACGGCGATGATGGTCGAATTGTTGTCACTCATGAAATTCTCCTTAGCGAACGCCGAGACCAAGGCTGGTTTCGAGTCTTTGGCTGATGTAGGACATGGCGTAACTCAGCCCCCAATAGAACAGGGAGACGAAGGCGTATACTTCGCGGTGCAAGCCGATGAATTCGGGTTGGGATAACACAGTGCGGGCGATGCCGAGCAGGTCGAAAAGCCCGACGATGGCGACCAACGCGGTATCCTTGAACATCGAAATGAATTGACCGACGAGGATGGGGATGATGAGTCTCAGCGCCTGGGGCAGGATGATGAAGTACATGGTCTTTGCGCCGCTCAAGCCGAGGGCATACGCCGCTTCGAATTGACCCTTGGGGATGGCTTGCAAACCGCCGCGCACGTTTTCAGCGAGATAGGCGGCGCTGAAGAGCGTCATGCCGACCATGGCGCGCAGGACTCTGTCAATATCTATGCCGCCCGGCACAAACAGCGGCAGCATCAATTGCGCCATGAACAAAATGGTGATGAGCGGAACGCCGCGCACCAGTTCGATGTAGCCAATGCTAAACCAGCGGATGATGGACAGTTCGGAGCGGCGCCCGAGGGCGAGCAATAAACCGAGCGGGAAGGAAAAGATATTTGCAACCACTGTCAGCAGGAAGGTGAGCAGCAGACCTCCCCACAGGTTGGTCGGCACGACGGTTAGCGCCGTGCCGGGAACATCTTCAACGGCGGGGGTGAACCCGTGCGTGAGCAGGACGAAGACCGGCAGGGCGATTAACCAGCCGACCGCCACGCCTCTTTTCAGGGACTGGGGGGCTGTGTAGCCAAGACCCCAGCCGAGGATTCCCGTAGCAGCCAAAACCCCCAGCCAGACGCGCGTTTGCGGCGCGAAGGGCAGGAAGAGCAAAAAGACGGGCAGACCGAGGATCAGGATGGCGGCGAGACGGGAATTTCTGTCCCAGATGGCGAGGGAATTGCCGGTGAGGAAAACGAGGAAGGCGAGCGCGATCCACAGCCGCCCGACTTGTTCGAGCGGGAATTGACCGATCAGGAACAGGCGCAGGTTGGCGACGATAACATCCCATTCGGCGGTGGAGATCGCCCATATCAGCAGGCTTTTGACGAGCCAGTAAATTAGGCTGGCGGACGCAACAGTGAGAAGCGCGTCGCCCCAGGTGTTGAAGAGGTTGTGGCGCAGCCAGCGCAGGGGACCGGAACGTTCGGTGATGGGCGGGAGGATGGTTTCGGAGTTTTGCATCTTAGCGCTCCACCAGTTTGATTTTGGCGTTGTACCAGTTCATGAACAGCGAGGTGACGAGGCTGAAGGTCAGATAGGTGAGCATGACGATGCCGATCATTTCCACGGCGCGTCCGCTTTGGTTGATGATGGTGCCGGAGACGTAGAATAGATCGGGGTAGCCGATGGCGACCGCCAGGGATGAGTTCTTGGTCAGGTTGAGGTACTGACTGGTGAGCGGCGGGACGATGACGCGCAATGCCTGGGGGAGGACGACAAGCCTGAGGGTTTGGAATCCGTTCAAGCCGAGCGCGCGCGCCGCTTCGACTTGCCCGTGCGAGACGGAGAGGATGCCCGCGCGGACGACTTCGCCGATGAAGGCGGCGGTGTAGAGGGTAAGCCCGGATGTGAGCGCCATGAATTCGGGGGTGAGTATTTTTCCGCCGGAGATTTTCAACCCGTCGGGGAAGGGAATGCTGAATTCGAGGGGCTTGACGGGCAGGATGAGCCAGCCGAGCGCGGCGACAACCAGGAAAGCAAGGGCGGACCAAAGCAGGGTGAGCGGGGCGCGCCCGGTGCGATTGGCGTAGGTTCGCAGGGAGAAGAAAACGATGAGGGCTAGGAAAATGCCTGAGAGCAGGATCAGTTGAAAGGTCGGGTAGGAAGCGGTTGGGATTCCCCAGGGAATGCCGATGCCGCGATTCGTCCAGTAGATCGAATCGAACCAGACGATGGCTTCCTTGATCTTGGGAAGTTTGAGAAACAAGCCCTGATACCAGAAGATCAGGAATACCAGCAACGACATGTTGCGGATGAGTTCGAGGTAAAGGGCGGCGAGGCGGTTGATGAGGAAGTTTTTGGAAAGGCGGGCAACCCCCAGGATGACGCCGAGTATGGTGGAGAAGAGTATGCCGATGCCGCTGACGATGAGGGTGTTGAGCAAGCCGACGGTGTAAGCCTGCCAGTAGGTGGAACTCCGACTGTAGGCGATGGGCAGTTCGGCGATGTCGAACCCGGCGATGCCGGAAAGGAAGGATAAGCCGAGCGTCATGCCCTGTTTTTGCAAGCCGGCGCGCATGTTGTTCAGGATGAACAGGGCGACGCCGACGACGGCAAGGAGAAAGAGTCCTTGTCCGAGCGCTTGCAGGAATCGTTCGTCGCGCCAGAAGGGCGCAGCGCGTTTACGCGCGGGGGAGTGCTGCATATCCGCCTCCGTTTTGCATTGGGGGCGGGAAGGATTCCCGCCCCCAATGGTTCTGGCGATTGTTTAGCGGAAAGGCGGGGCGTAGAGCAAGCCGCCTTCGGTGTACAGGCTGTTGAAACCGCGCGGAATGTAGGTGGGGGTGTCGGGTCCGAGGTTGCGGTTGTAGACTTCTTCGTAGTTGCCGACGAGTTTGATGATGTTGTACGCCCATTCTTCGCTGAGCCCGAGTTTGGTTCCCATGCCGGGTTCCGTGCCGAGCAGGCGCATGATGTTGGGATCGGTGGCGCTGGCTTTCACGTCGTCCACGTTGGCGCTGGTGATGTCGTATTCCTCGGCGGTGAAGAGGGCGAATGCCGTCCACTGCACGATGTCGAACCACTGGTCGTCGCCGTGGCGCACCATGGGTCCGAGCGGTTCCTTGGACATGGTGACGTCCATGATGACGTGGGCGGCCGGATCGGGCAGCGAGGCGCGGTTGGAGACCAAGCCCGATTTGTCGGTGGTGATGGCGTCGCAGCGTCCTTCCGCGTAGGCGGCGAGGGTGGCGTTGCTGTCTTCAAAAACGGCGGGGGTGTATTCGATGCCGCGCGACGCCATGACGTCGGCGAGGTTGAGTTCGGTGGTGGTTCCGGTCTGGACGCAGATTGTGCCGCCCGCGAGGTCTTCGAGGGTGGCGAAGCCGCTCTCGACCGTGACCATCATGCCCTGTCCGTCATAGAACATGGTGTGGACGAAGTTGCCGGTCAGTTCGGTGTCGCGGGTGAGGGTCCAGGTGGTGTTGCGGCTGAGCACGTCAATTTCGCCGGCTTGCAGGGCGGTGAAGCGCTCGGAGGATGTCAGGGCGCGGAATTCGACCGCTTCCGGGTCGCCGAAGATGCCGGCGGCGAGGGCGCGGCAGAAGTCCACGTCGAAGCCGGAGAAGACTCCGGCGGAATCAACATAGCCGAAGCCGGGCACCTGGGCGTTGACGCCGCAGACGATCTTTCCGCGAGCCTGGACGGCTTTGAGGGTTTCGCCGTAGCCCGGCACGGTCACTTCGACGACGGTCTGAGCGGGGGCAGGCGCGGGGGCGGGGGCTTCAGTGGCAGGCGCTTCAGTGGCGGACGATTCGGTGGCGGCGGGAGCGGGGCTTCCGCAGGCGGCGAGCAATATGCCGATGACAGCCAAAAGGCTTAACGCTTTAAATTTAAGCATGGTCTCCTCCTTTGGAGAATATAACTGAGTTGTGGTGTCTCTTCTGGAACGTGAATTCATCGTGTGCCTTGTATTTGAATACCATACCTCCTTTATTATTAGCGAGACGGCATTGCGTCCGCATCCATCTCGTAATTAATTTTTCAGATTATATGGCAAAAAGTGAAATGATGGAATGGTTGCTGTTTTCGAAAAATCATTTGATTCATGTGTATACTTTGCGCGGCAAGCCGAATCTTTAACGCGAATGCGGCGAACTTCGGCGTTCTCTCGATGTTTCGCGCCCCGAAGCATCGAAGCGACGCCTTCAAAACAGTAAAAATCATGGATGCCCGAAAATGAAACTCCACCTCGTTGACGGAACGTATGAACTCTTCCGCGCCCATTTCGGCGCGCCGCCCAAAAAATCCGCCAGCGGACAGGAGGTCGGCGCGACGCTGGGACTCGTCCGCAGTTTGTTGACGCTGTTGCAAACCGAAGGCGTGACGCATGTGGCTGTTGCGTTTGATCATGTGATCGAGTCGTTTCGCAACAAGATGTTTGCAGGGTATAAAACCAGCGAAGGCGTTGACCCAATTATCTTGAATCAATTTGAGATTGCTGAAAAAGCCGTATCCGCTTTGGGTGCGCCTGTTTGGTCCATGGTCAAGTTTGAGGCGGATGATGCGATTGCGACGGCGGCGACGAAATTCAGAAAAGAAAAATCCGTCGAGCAGGTCATCATCTGTTCGGTGGACAAAGACCTGACTCAAATGGTGGACGGCAGGAAAGTAATTTGCTGGGATCGAAGGCGCGAGATTTTTTTGGACGAAAAAGGCGTGGTCGAAAAATTCGGCGTCAAGCCAGAATCGATCCCCGATTTTCTTGCCCTGGTCGGCGATTCAGCCGACGGTTACCCTGGCGTCAAAGGCTGGGGAGAAAAATCCACTGCGGCGATTTTGGCGAAATACAAACACATCGAGTCCATTCCCAAAGACCCGAAGAAAATTCCGTTGAGTTTGGGACGCGCCACGACGCTTCTTGAAAACCTGCAAGCGAATTATAAAGATGCTTTGCTGTTCAGGGAATTGTCCACGCTTCGGCGGGATGTCCCGTTGAAAGAATCGCTCAAAGATTTGGAGTGGAAGGGCGCGCGTCAAAGTTTGAAGAGGGTGTGTGAAGAGTTGCGGAGTGAAAGTGTATTGGAGCGGGTGAAGAAGTGGGAGTAACCCGGCGCAATAACCCAGCGGGTATAATGAATCCATGCCGAGCCTCTCGGAACTCATCGCCCAAAAATTGACGGAAGCAAATGTGGATGTCGTCTTCGGCTTGCCCGGCGGCGAAAATGTGGAGGCGCTGGACGCCCTGCGGAAACGCGGCATCCAGTTTGTTTTGGTTCGTAACGAACCCAGCGCGGTTTTCATGGCGGACGCGCGCGCCCGACTCACCGGCGGGATCGGCGTCGCCCTGACCACGCTTGGACCCGGCGCGACCAACGCCTACGCGGGCGTCGCCCATGCCTTTCTCGACCGCGCGCCTGTCCTTCTTCTCACCGCGCAAACCGACCCAAAACTCATCGGCTCGCACACGCATCAAGCGCTGGACTTGCAAGCCGTCTTCAAACCCGTCACAAAATTCACCGCTTCACTCACGCCGGAAAACGCGAATGAGACCCTCAATCATGCGCTGAGCATTCTTCGCGCAAATAGACCGGGCCCCGCGCATTTGAGCGTCCCGGCGGCGTTTGCGAATCGGCCGGTCAATAATATTTCGCTTCCATCGTCGTCCCCGGCGATGGGTTTGGTTGATCGAGATCGAATCGCCAGGGCAGGGGAAATTCTTTCTTCAAGCCGCCGCCCGGTCATCGTCGCCGGGTTGGGCTTGGAACCCGATAAACCGTATTCTCAACTTCGCGCGCTGGCGGAGTCGCTCCATGCGCCCGTGATTGACACGCCCAAAAGCAAAGGCGCGCTGCCCGCCGATCATCCGTTGTTCGTCGGCACGCTTGGGCTGACGACAACCGACCCCGCTTACGAAATTCTCGACGCATCGGATTGCATCCTTGCGATCGGGTTCGATGTGGTCGAACTCGTCAAGCCGTGGAAACAGCCTCAACCGACGATCTGGATTTCCAATTGGGAGAACGACGACCCGCGCATTGATGCCGAATGTGAACTGGTCGGGGGTCTCAATTCGATTTTGGATGCGTTACTGGGTTCAACCGTCCGCGTGGATGAGACCTGGGGCGAGAAAAAGGTATCCGCGTGGCGTGAAGCGCGTCTTTCCCCGCCCAAATCGGGTACGGCTCCGAATCGTATCTCCCCTGCTGATGCCTTGTCCTCCATCCGATCCAACACACCGCCTGAAACCATCGTCACGACCGACGTGGGCTCGCATAAAATATTCACGGCGCTGAACTGGCGCGCGCTCGAACCGAACGCGTTCTTCGTCTCGAACGGACTCTCTGCGATGGGCTTCGGCGTCGCATCCGCCATTGCCGCCGCGCGCGCGACGCGCAAACCGACGGTGTGCGTCACGGGCGACGCGGGACTGGCGATGGTAATCGGCGAACTCGCCATCGCCGTCGAATTGGATTTGCCGTTGATCGTGGTCGTGATGAACGACTCGGCGCTCGACCTGATCCGCTTTGCGCAAACCAAACGCGACCTGCAAATCTTCGGCACGGAATTCATCAACCCGAATTACGAACTGGTCGCGCGCGGATACGGTTTTGAATATGCGCGAATCGAAAACAGGAATCAGTGCGACGCCGCGATTGTAAAAGCGGTCGCCGGAAGAAAACCCGCGTTGCTGGAAATGATGATTGACGCCGCCGGGTATCGTTGAATATTGCGCGTTCTTATTTTGAGGTCGCAGAAACCCATTATGCCAACCAAATCACACCTCCTCGCGGTGGATATCGGCGGGACATTTACCGACATTGTTTTATACAACCTTGAGACGAATCACATCGCCGTCGGCAAAGTCCTCACGACCTACCCAGACCCGTCGCAAGCAGTGTTGAGCGGAGTGAGTCAATTATTGAATGACCACAACATTGACCCCGCATCCATCCGCCAGGCGATTCACGGCACAACGCTGGTGACGAACACGCTGATCGAACGCAAAGGCGCGCGCACGGCGTTGATCGCCACCGAAGGTTTTCGCGACGCGCTTGAAATTGGCAACGAAGGCCGCTATGATATTTATGATCTGGGTCTGGTCAAACCGCAACCGTTGACGGAACGCCGCCTGCGTTTCGGCGTCCCCGAACGGATGACGGCCGGCGGCGAAGTCTTGCGCCCGCTGGACGCAAAAGCCGTGACGGAGTTATGCAAACGACTCAACGCCGAGGGGGTCGAATCGGTGGCGGTTTGTTTGCTCCATGCGTTCACCAACCCGCGCCACGAACTCGATGTCTATGAAATTGTCCGCGACGAAATGCCGGACGCTTCGATCTCGCTCTCGCATCAGGTTTCGCCCGCCATGCGCGAATACCAGCGCGCGTCCACGACTGTGGCGAACGCCTATGTTCAGCCAGTCACCTCGAATTATCTCGAGCGGATTCGAGCGGGCTTGTCGGAAGCGGGTTTGGACGCGCCGCTCAACGTCATGCTTTCGAGCGGCGGCACAACCGACATCGAAACCGCCACGCGCTTTCCGATCCGCCTCGTTGAGTCGGGTCCTTCGGGCGGCGCGCTGACGGGCGTGTTTTGGGGCAGGCAAAACGGCTTCAAGGACATCTTCGCCTTCGACATGGGCGGCACAACCGCAAAAGCGATTCTCACACATAACGGCGAATTGAGCGTCATCTCGGTTTCGGAGGCGGCGCACGTGCATCGCTTCAAACGCGGCAGCGGACTTCCGCTCCTCGTGCCAACCATCGAGATGATCGAGATCGGCGCGGGCGGAGGGAGCGTCGCGCATTTGAATAATCTCGGGTTGCCCGCCGTCGGACCGGAGAGCGCCGGTTCTTCCCCCGGCCCGGCTTGTTACGCTCGCGGCGGGCTTGATCCTACGGTGACGGATGCCGATCTGCTCATCGGCTACCTTAACGCGGACTACTTTGCGAACGGCTCGATTCGGCTCGACGCCTCCGCGGCGGAAAAATCATTCGAGGGTCTGGCAAAAGAACTCGATATTTCAACGACCAAAGCCGCGTGGGGCATTCATCAATTGGTGAACGAAAACATGGCGGCGGCGGCGCGCGTCCATGCGGCGGAACGCGGGCTGGATATTCAAAAGTATGCGATGGTCACAACCGGCGGAGCGGGTCCCGTCCATGCCTGCGGCGTGGCGGAGCGCCTCAACGTGCGGACTGTGATCGTGCCTCCGATTGCGGGCGTCGGTTCATCCTTTGGCTTTTTGCTCGCGCCGATCTCTTTCGACTTCACCCGCAGTTACCTGACGCGCATGGACGATGTGGACATAGCCCGCCTGACGCGCATCCTCGGCGATCTCGAACGCGAGGGACGCGGGATCGTCACAAAAGCGGGCGTGCCTGGCGAACAAATCCGCGTGACGCGCAGTGTGGACATGCGCTACCTGCGGCAGGGATACGAAATCCGCGTGCCGCTGGAGGAGGGCGGGATCAGCGCTGAGTCATTGCGTCGGTTGGAGAAACGCTTCGAGGAGGAATACTTCCGCTTTTATGGGCTGTTGTGCGAGGGAGTTCCCATTCAGGCGGTGAACTGGCGGGTGGTGGTCTCGGGTCCCACATTGGAGATCGAAGGGAAGGCGCTTACGGTTGGGGAAGAGTCGAAGAAGACGAACCAGCCGCATGGGAGTCGAAGCGTGGTTTTCGATCCCGATCGGGGCGGCGCGCAGACTCCCGTCTATCGGCGCGAGTCGCTTTCGTCGTCGTTCGAGGCGAAGGGTCCCGCGATCATCGAGGAAGCGGAGTCCACGACGGTTGTCCTGCCGAACTGGTGGGCGCGCGTGGATGAAAATGGATGTTTGGTGTTGAATAAAGCATAGGACACGTTCTCCCCTGGCGCCGCCCGCCAGGGCAGGTGTAAGGTGTCCGTTGGCGTTAACCTGCCCTGAGATTGTCGAAGGGAGACCGCCAACTACACAGGAAACAATATGATTGACTCGATTTTGCTCGAAGTGTTATGGAAGCGGCTGATCTCGATCGTCAACGAGCAAGCCGCGGCGTTGATCCATTCGTCGTTCACCACGCTTGTGCGCGAGGCGGGCGATCTCTCGGCGGGCGTGTTCGACGCGCAGGGGAGGATGCTTGCGCAAGCCGTGACCGGCACGCCGGGACACATCAACACGATGGCGAATTGCGTGCGCGACCATGTTGTGAATCAATTCCCGATTGATACGTTGCAGCCCGGCGACACGATCATCACCAACGATCCCTGGGCGGCGTCCGGGCATTTATTCGACCAGACGATTGTCTCGCCCGTCTTCTATAAAGGCAGGGGCATCGGCTGGTTTGCCAGCACCTGTCACGCCATGGATATCGGCGGCTTGACGATGGGCGGCGACGCGACCGAGTTATACGAAGAGGGTTTGTTCATCCCGTTGATGAAGTTGTTCAAGGCGGGCGAACCCAACAAGGATCTGTTCGACATCATCCGCGCCAACGTGCGCGTGCCGGACGAAGTGATCGGCGACATCTACGCCCAGCAGGCGGGCAACGTGGTGGGGGGGCGCAAACTGATCGAGATGATGGAGGAATACAAACTCGACACGCTCGACGAACTCTCGAATTTGATCCTGGATCGCACCGAAAAGGGACTGCGCGACGCCATCGAGAAAATCCCGAACGGCGTGTATAAAAGCCAGGTGACGATTGACGGTTTCGACGAGCCCGTCACGATTCACTGCAAGGTGACGGTGAACGACCGCGATATCGAAGTGGATTTCGACGGCTCTTCGCCGCAGATTCGGCGCGGCATCAATGTGGTGATGAATTACACGCACGCCTACTCCACCTATACGTTGATGTGCGCCGTCGCCCCGGAGATCCCGAACAACGAAGGCGCGTTCCGTCCGATCCGCATCAAAGCGCCGGAGGGTTCGATCTTGAATTGCCGCAAACCCGCGCCGGTCAGCGCGCGGCACCTCATCGGGCATTTCGTCTCCCAGCCGATTCTGCACGCTCTCTCGAACCCGATCCCGAACAACGTCATCGCCGACGGTTCGGCGGGTTTGTGGAATACGATGTTCGAAGGCGAACTGAAGGATTCGCATGACGTGTTCGCCTACATTTATTTTTCCGCGGGCGGCATGGGCGCGCGCCCCTACCGCGACGGCATATCCGCCACCGCCTTCCCCAGCGGAATCACCGGCGTGCCTGCCGAAGTGATCGAATCCGTCGCGCCGATTCGGATGCACAAGCGCGAATTGCTGACCGACACCGGCGGCGCGGGGAAATTCCGCGGCGGACTGGGGCAGGAGATGGTCCTCGAAGTTCTGACCGGCAAGCCAGCCACGCACTCTTGCATGTATGACCGGACGAAATTTGCCGCGCGGGGCTTTCACGGAGGACTCGACGGCGCGCCCGGCGAAGTGATCCGCTCGGACGGCTACCGCCCGCACCCGAAGAGCCGCTATACCCTCGAGCCGGGTCAGACCGTGACGATTCGACTGCCCGGCGGCGGCGGCTTTTATTCGCCCCTGGAGCGCGACCCGGAATCCGTGCTGGAGGATGTGAGACAGGGATATGTTTCGGTAGGCGCGGCGAAGGAAAAATATGGCGTGGTGATTGTGGACGGGATGGTGGACGAAGGAAGAACGAAAGAGGAAAGAGGAAAGATGAAAGATGAAGGATGAAGGATGAAGGATGAAAGATGAAGGATGAAGGATGAAGGATGAAAGATGAAGGATGAAGGATGAAGGATGAAGGATGAAGGATGAAGGATGAAGGATGAAGGATGAAAGATGAAGGATGAAGGATGAAAGATGAAGGATGAAAGATGAAGGATGAAGGATGAAAGATGAAGGATGAAGGATGAAGAACGAGAGAGGAAGGATGAGAGAGGAAAGAAGAAAAATGAGGGCTTGGGCTGAGTTGACGGAGTAGTTATGACAAACGCCAAAACCGCCGAGATCGTCGTCTGCGGCGCGGGGATCGCCGGAGTCTCCGCCGCATATCAACTTGCCGTTGTTCACAGAATGAAAAACGTCGTCATCGTTGACCCACTGCCGCCGTTGACGCTGACCAGCGATAAATCCACGGAGTGTTATCGCAACTGGTGGCCCGGCCCCGGCGACGACATGGTGCGGCTGATGAATCGCAGTATTGACATCATGGAGGGCTTGCATCGCGAGGCGCCGAACCGCCTGCCGATGAATCGGCGCGGATATATGTACGCGACCGCCACTCCTGCTGGCGTTGAAGCGATGATCGCCAATGCGAAGGAGATCACCGCTTTGGGCGCGGGCGATTTGCGCGTGTATCGAAAGGCGGGGGATGACTCGCAGTATGTTTCTGTTCGTGAGCACGGATTGTTCGACGCGCCCACAGGCGCGGATTTGTTTTTGGATCAATCGTTGATCCGAAATTATTTTCCATACGTCACTGAGGACGCGCTGGCTCTCATCCACACGCGGCGCTGCGGATGGTTCGCCGCGCAACAGTTCGGGATGTATATGTTCGAGCGGGCGATCGCTTCCGGCGTACGACACATTTCGGGACGGGTATCCGGCGTCGGCGTGGAGGGAGGCGGGGTTCGATCCGTCGCCGTAGAATCCAAAGAGGGGAGTCAGGTCATCGCGACGAATCGCTTCGTCATTGCGGCGGGTCCCATGCAGAAATCGGTCGGGAGGATGATCGGACTCGAACTGCCCATCGTTTGCGAGCCGCATCTCAAGGCGATGTTCAGCGATCATCGGCGCGTGATGCCGCGCGATATGGGGCTGTTCATCTGGAACGACCCGGTGACGTTGATGTGGTCGGACGAAGAACGCGCCGCGCTTGCGGAGGATGAAGGGACGCGCCGGCTTGTGGAGGAATTCCCCGCGGGCGTGCATGGCAGGCCCGAAGGCGACGGCGATGTGATTTTGTTGCAGTGGGGCTATCATGCAGGCGCGCTGGATGAACCTGCCTATCCGATTCAACTCGATCCGCAACTGCCCGAGATCGCCATCCGAGGCATGGCTCGCGCGTTGCCGGGCATGTCGAAATATTTCAACCAAATTCCCAAGCCATTCATTGACGGCGGATATTACGCGCGCACGCCGGAGAACCGCCCGTTGATCGGTCCGTTGTCTGTTGACGGCGCCTACATCATCGGCGGCTTCGGCGGTTTTGGGATGCAGGTCTCATGCGGCGCGGGGGATTTGCTTGCAAAACACATGCTTGATCAAGAACTGCCTTCGTATGCCCCGGCGTTTTTATTGAGCCGTTACGAAGACCCGAAATATCAGGAAGCCCTGCGCCAATGGGGATTGTCGGGACAGATATAAAAAATTACCGTCATTGCGAGGAGCGTTCCTGTTCTTTGCGACGAAGCAATCCCCCGCCTTGCGAGTAGATTGCTTCGTCGGGCTAACGCCCTCCTCGCAATGACAGAATACTCGAAAGGAAACTCCATGAAACTACAAAACAAGATTGCCGTCGTCACCGGCGGCGCGCAGGGCATCGGCGCGGCCATCAGCGCGCGCTTCGCCGCAGAAGGCGCGCAGGTCGTCGTCGCCGACATTGACGAGGAAAAATCGCAGGCGCTTGCCGGTCAACTCCATGCCTCGTATGTGCTGTGCGACGTCTCGAACGCGGAACAAGTGGGGAATCTTTTCAATAAGGTCATTGAGCGTTTCGGCAGGCTGGATATTCTCGTCAACAACGCCGCGCTTGTGCATCATCCCGCCTCCAATAAGAACTTTCTCGAACTCGCGCCCGAAGCCTGGCAGCGCGCGTTGGAAATAAACCTGACCGGCATGTTCCTTTGCAGTCAACGCGCGGCGCGAATTTTTGTAAAGCAAAACCCCGAAGGCAAATCCGCGGGCGGAGTCATCGTCAATATGAGTTCGGGCGGCGGGACGCGCGCGCATCGTCACCTGATGGCGTACGACACAACCAAAGGCGGCATCGAAGCCGCGACGCGCGCCATGGCGCTCGATCTCGCCCCGTGGAAGATCCGCGTCAACGTGGTCGTGCCGGGCAACATCACAGTGGATAACGCGCTCGGCGGCGCGACCGCTCCCGAAGCCGCGGGGCGGACCATTCCGCTCGGCAAACCCGGCGCGCCCGCCGATATCGCCGCCGCCGCCGCCTTCCTCGCCTCGGACGACGCCGCGTACATCACCGGCCAACGCATCGTCGTGGACGGCGGCATGGAAGCGCAACTCCGCTCGCCCGCGGTGGACGCGCAGATTGACCTGGGGATCGCGAATCGCCTGAAATAAAAAGCGGCGGACGACAATCGCCCCTCCCATTGTTTGGCTGACCGAAAAATAAAAATCGCGCATTCATCCGAGTGCGCGGTTCATAATACATGCCCCGCCTGTGCCGTGTACTGCCGGGTTTTGAACCTGCTTTCGCAGGTGGGTCCCTACCGGGAAACGCCGCCTTGGCTCAGGCCTATCGCGTTATTTCCATTGAGTTAAGGACCCGTTTGAGGGGTGTTGGCTCAAAACGTAGAAGCAATATCGCGAACACCGCAGGGCATGATTCTTATACCATATTCTCAAGGACAAGAGAAGCATTGGATTAACGCCCGCTCTCATGAAACGATTGCCATTCGCCGGGTTTTATGCTATGGGATGAAAACCTCCCCGCCTCTTTCGGGACGGGGAGACTGGTTCGGTTTTCTGGAAACTTATACAGCCTGACAGGTTTCCAAAACCCGCCAGGTCTCATGTTAAGGATATATCCGCTTGATCGTGCGCGGGAACGGAATCGCCTCGCGGATGTGTTCGATGCCGCACATCCAGGCGGTGACGCGTTCGGTGCCCATGCCGAAGCCAGCGTGGGGGACGGAACCGTACTTGCGTAATTCCAAATACCACTTGAACGCTTCTTCGGGCAAGCCTTCTTTTTGAATGCGCGCCAAAAGTTTATCGGGGTCGCTCATGCGCTCGGAGCCGCCGCAAATCTCGCCGTAGCCTTCCGGCGCGAGCAAGTCCACAGACTTGCAGACTTCGGGGCGGTTGGGCCACGGTTCCATGTAAAAGGCTTTGACTGCGGAGGGATAGCCGTAAACGAAGACCGGCTTGTCGTGAAGTTTGGTCAACTCCACTTCATGCGGGGCGCCGAAGTCCATGCCCCATTCAAATTTGAGTAATTCTTTCTTTTCAGGGTCGGTTTCTTTTTCGTATAAATCAATTAGATATTTAGCGGCATCGTCGTACGACATGCGCGGGAAGGGACCTATGACTTTTTCCAGTTGCGAAATATCCCGCCCGAGGAATTTCAACTCGGCGGCGCAATCCTTCAAAACAGATTGGGCGATGTGGACAATCAGACCTTCTTCGATATCCATTAGTTGGTCGAGGTCACAGAAAGCGATTTCGGGTTCGAGCATCCAGAACTCGGTCAGGTGGCGGCGCGTTTTCGACTTCTCCGCGCGGAAGGTGGGACCGTAGCAGTAGACTTTCCCAAACGCGAAAATATTCGCCTCATTGTAGAGTTGACCGGTCTGCGCCAGGAAAGCGGAGCCTTCGTCGAAGTATTCGGTCTCGAAGAGCGTCGTCGTCCCTTCGGCGGCGGCGGGGGTGAGGATGGGCGTATCGAGGTTGAAGAAGCCCTGACCATCCAAATACTCGCGCACAGCCGACATGACGCGCACGCGCACGCGCAGGATCGCCCACTGGCTCTGCATACGAATCCACAGGTGACGGTTATCGAGCGCGAAATCCACGCCGTGGTCTTTGAGCGCCATCGGGTAATCAATTTCAGCGGCTTGGACGACTTGCAAGTCCTTGATGCCGACTTCGAAGCCGCCGGGGATGCCGGGCGCGCGCTTATCTTCGCGGACGGAGCCGGTGATAATGACAGATGATTCCTGCGGCAGTTTGGAGATGGTCTCGAACAGTTCAGGCGAAAGGTCACCTTTGAAGGCAACACACTGAATGAAGCCCGAGCCATCGCGCACCAGCAAAAAGACCAGTTTGCCCTTGTCCGTGCGGTTATAGACCCAGCCCTTGAGGACGACGTCCTGCCCGACGTGGTTTGAAATTTTTGAAACGCTGACGTGTTCAGTCATGTAGGGAAATTCCTTTAGTTTTGATTGCGCCAATTATAGCAGAAGGTTATTTTTATACTTTGCATTATCTAGTTAAGATAATGTCAACCTCTCCTTGTTTACTACTAGTGTTGCCTAGCACAATAGTTTGTGTCTTTTTATTTACTGGCGCGTCTACTATATTTTCTTTCCATTTAGGGAAGTGTTTTCGTAAAGATGACAATGTTGCTTCTTTTGTAAATTCTCGAGTATCAGTGCGAATATAGACTGTACCTTTTTTGTCCATAATTTGAGCTGCTGTGGAGAAAATATTGTCTAATAGCTCTAAATAACCGATTTGAGAATCGAATCTACCTTTGTACTTCTCGCTTGCCCAAGTTGGTTGTTCTTCGCCACCTAAAACCCAAAGTCGTAACCATTGATCCTTGTGATAATGTGTTACTCCATAATATGGAGGAGAGGTGAAGAATAAAGTACATTTTTTTCCAATTTGTTCACTAAAGGTATCAGCTTCTTTTTTCAATACCTTTGTACTATCAGCCATCCTAATCTTACTTTTTGAGGTTTGTGGCAAACCTTTCTCATATCGCCAATTTATTCTCTGAAGAAGAAATTGATATGGATCAATTAGCGGAGGATGCATATTTCTTTCTCTCCACCATCGGACTGAGTAAAGATGACCCATAGCTTTTGTTTGTCGAGTTTGATTAGAAAGCGCTTGAGTAATTTTTCCATGCAAATACACAAGAATAAACGACATCAAGGTGCGGTCAATTTGGTTGGTTTGCCAGTCAAGATTACGCCTTGCTGCCAGTAAAAACTTAAGTACATCTTCCGAGTAACACCAATGGAAAAATTCAGGTAATTTTTTTGCCTGAATTTTGTACATGGTGCTAGTGCTTGCTTGTGAAATCTCTCGTAATCTTTTAATGACCTCGTTTTGAGGTGATGGCTTTAACTTTACTTTAGCATAAATCCATCCTAATGGATTTATCTCAATTCCTAGCCCATGCCTACCTTTTGTTGCAGCCGCATAAATACTAGATGCTCTACCGGCGAAAGGATCTATGACTAAATCACCTGGCTTGGAGTATGTTTCGATAACTTGATAAGCAAAGTCTAAAGGAAACATAGCGTAATAAGGTCCGATGGCTGCCCATCGTCCCGTTGCTGTACTTAAACTCGGCTTTAATCCTTCCATAAGTATTTACTTGTTTTTTCCTTTTATCAATTTCTTTGCCATCTCTTCAAGAACACGAGAGCCAAGGTTCATTGGAATAGCAGCTTCTGCATTTGCAGAAATAAGAGGAGATAGAGCATTCGGGAATCTGGAAGAAGCTATTTGATCAAGTAATGTAAGTGCATCTGCTAAACGTGGATATTGATCAGGGTCTGCGCGGTGTCCATCTTCATGGGATTCGTCTAACATTGGTAATGAAGCAACTATTCTGGCTCCTGATAAAGTTTTATAAAAAAGCTTTCTTCCAAAGTACGTTTCTTTGCCATACAACTTAAGACTATCAGAGAATACAATATTTTTCTTTATATAACCATCAGACAACAGAGCAACAGTTTGTGGGGGAAATTCTCCGCTTGTGCCATTTTTGTTTTGGTCAATTCTTTCAAAATGGTTTACAAAAAAACCAGTCTTTTCTATGCCAACCATTAATATTCCTTCACCATCAGTTTTCTTTTTGGCTTTTTGATTAATTCGTCTAATCTCGTCAATAATAGGAATAAGCATGCCAGCAGGGTGACCAAAAATCGCAAGAGGTCCATCAATAACTAATGCAATATCTTTTAGTAAATATAACAATTCTTTTTGTTCGAACCATCTCAAAATATGGACAATTAATATTCTTTCAATTGTTTGCATAATTTCAGCAAACATTGCGCCATTTGTACTATCTGGCACCATTCCCTCGTGTATTCTCAGCGCATCGGTGGAATAAAGAGTACCTTGTTTCATGCAATGGCATTGATATACACCTTTGTTAATTTTGTATACAGGATCAGTTGAAAGACAATTCTCTTTGAATGGACAAATTTGTTTAACATCTTTTTGTTTTTTGTAGTCAAGAAGTGCTTCGTATGTTTCAAGAAGTGTTTCACCATCAGAAAAAATTCTAGTGTCTTGAAATGTTTCATACAAAGCTTTTCGGAGCGAAGCTTCAGGTGAAGTTTCGTTATCAATAACAATGTTACAACCCGGAAAAGCACGGTCAATGGAGGTTGCTCTTTCGGTTGTTCTAAATGCTTTTGGATCAGAAGGCCGTTGTTGGTCAAGTTCTCGTACTTTTGCCACGTCCATCATGACAGCAGCGACTGAAACATATCCAACCTCAGAACCTGGGAACCCTTTTTCAACCTGAACTGGTTGGTGACTTCCGTCGATTGCTAGCACAAGTTCGGGTTGCCATTTACTAGGCAAGAGATCAGCTAACCGTAATTTTGTTAACTCTACAATATCTTGCTTGGCATCTCTTTCCTTGGCTCGGTCTAGAATATTCTTAACTTTTTCGTTTTCGACGAGTCTACGAATTGATCTGTATTCTGCAAATTCACCATCAAATGGCATAGAGCCCCCTATATGGGTAATTCAAATTTCTTCACTTGGACGGGGATGACAAACAAATTACTTAATGTTTTTACTCTTAAGAAACCTTTGTCTTGAGCTCTTCTTATTGAAGGCTCAAAATCAATAAAATCATAATACTTACAGAGTTCTTTTGTTTCATCTGTATTATTCAAATGACTGATGAACCAGTTGGCAGTGTTTTTCAAAATATTCTTTTGAATACTACTAACTTCTTGTGTAGCATAAACCATGCCGATTCGATATTTAGAACCTTCTTTTGCGGTTCTAACCCAGACGTCTGTCAAATCTAAATCGCTGCCAGCAGGTAAAATGTTGTGCGCTTCTTCCACGTAGACCAAAATTTCAGGTGGAAGCCCTCCTGTTCTAAAAATTTCTTGATTGTTTTTGAATATACATTGCATTATTCTTTCAGCTGAAGATTTATTTAATAAAGGCTCGCCACTTGATTGGTCAATTATGACAAGCTTTCCTTTAGCTAAATCTTTGTAAATATCTTCAGCGTAATCTGTAGTCGTTGAAGGAGAGTGATTGTCCCTAACTGCCCCAATTTGTTTTGCTCCATTAGGTCTCCAAATTACTTCAAGAAGCTTTTCAAAATCACTGTCTGCCCAACTTTCGCCCGATGAACTTTTGTCAATATACCATCTATCAAATGCTTTATATTCTGTGGTTTTCATGAATTCATACAACGTTGCAAACGCTGTTGCAAGGCTTGTAAGGGTTGGATTTGATGATTGAAGTATTCGTGCCGCAGAACGGTATTTTTCAGCATTATTCTGGTCAGATTGAACATTTAACATTCCATTAAATCGTTCAGATTGTTCTCTTGCATTTGGACGACCATCAAACAATTCTGCTTTGAATAATCCTGCTGTTGATATTGATAAGTTTTTTGGAATTGCAAAATCTGCCTTGGCAAGCAATGAACGATAAGCTAATACTCTCCGGTTGTATCTTATTGTTGCACTCTTATCTGACTCCTCGGGTTTATCGAATAAAACTTGTTTGAAGTTTTCGATAAACTTTGCATCATCTTTTTTGAATGAAGAATCAATTATGTCCTTTCCGATCTGAAGGTTGTCATCAAGGTAAAAGTTGAGAAGCATCATTTTTCTGTCAGGATCGTTTTTGTGAGCATGGATACCGTAAGTCACAACTTCGTTTTCTTTTTTGCTGCCTTGTGAAAGCTTCCAGACATTCTTTAATGCAGAGTTATTATCTTGTACGTTTTCATTAGCGTATTCGCCATTTGGGTCAAATATGATTTGCCCAATTCGTAAATGATTGGCTTCTTTGTTTTTTACTGTTCGTAACTCGAACACAGATTTTGCAATAATCTTTGTCGTGTTTGATTTGCCTGTTCGTGTCATACCGAATAAAGCAGACTTTTGAGAAAGTAAGTCTGCAGGGTAAATGTAAACAGGAACATCATCGATTTGTTGGTATTTGCGATTTGTAGAGGCGTAGCGAACATAACCAAGCTCTACTTTTTCTGTGTTTCCGTATCTTTCAATATGTGATTGAATATTAGAAGGGTCAGAGTAGTTTACTATTAGCTCAAGCGCTTTACCATTAGGTTTATAAACTTTAAGCCCTTTGTTTGGGTAATAGTTAGAAATATCACTGCCAAACTTAAGAGACAAATTTCCTTTTGTGTCATTTTCTAAAAAGAATGTGCCAATTACACGGCAGTTTATTCCTGCAAATGATAACAAGTTGTTGGTTTGCGCATCCATTGTTTCAGAACTGTCCCAATGTTGCTCAATTTCTCCACTTACACGTTGTGCGCTTTGCACACGAATACGCTGGGCTTCTACATCTCCAGGGAGTTGTGCCGAATCCATAACACGTAATAAAATAACAGAATTATCTTCCTTCGTATGGTCAACAGCGTTTTCTAAATTAGTAATGCGAGTTGCTATTAAGAGGCTTAAACTCGGAATCCCCCCAACTTTTTGACGATGAAAATCATGAATTTGCACAAGTGCATGATTGTAGCTAATGGAAAAAACCTCTCCTACATATTGCGTAGGCTGGATAAGCTCCTTGAACAATTTCTTTGCAGCATCGGATAACTTGCTTGCATCTTTTTCTTTTACTATATCTTCTACTGATGACATAAGACCCTCCAAAAGACTCAAGTTTTAAGATTTTACGGAGTATAGCATAAAGTTTCAAGAGATGTTTTACCTGTGATTGTTCCATAGTTGGTAAAAGGGTGGATAAAATGGGTTACGGGACGGTCTGCCAACCATCCCGTAACCACAAAACAAAGGGACTTGAATTATATGCGCCTGAACTTGCTTTTACCAGACGTAAAACCGGGTCAAATTGAAACGCCAAAGCGCTGCCAACGCGAGGGGTGCAAAGGAAGGCGTTTTTATCCGCGCCAGGAAGTAGAGAAGAAGATTGTGGACGGAACCTATCAAAGCGTGAAGGCGTGGCGCTATGAATGTGCCTGTTGTGGATGTACATTTCGGGTCTACCCGCAAGGCGTAGGCAGTCAACACATCTCGCATCGTGTGCTGGGATTGGCTGTGATGTTGTATATCCTGGGACTGAGTTACGGAGCGGTGGCCATCGTCCTGAGCGCCTTGGGGATTGGCATAGGGAAGACCAGCGTCTATCGCGCGGTGCAAGCAGCCGCACAAAAAGCGCCGGGCATGAAGCGCAAGGCCTTATTGACTGGCTACAAAACCGGAGCGGTGGGCGCAGACGTCAGCAGCGTCCGCTGTAAAGGGAAATGGTTGCCCTTGGGTATCAGCGTGGACGCGGTCAACGGATGGACATTGAGCATTGATGCCTTGCCGGGCGAAGAAGCGCAAGAATTGAAGGAATGGCTGGAACCGATCTTGGAGGCCGTGGACGCCGATGTGTTGGTCAGTGACGATGCGGATGCGTTCAAAAAAGTGAGCGACGAAACCGGGCGGGCCCATCAAGTATGTAAAAGTCATGTCGTACGCAACACCGACGCCTTGGCGGATGAGTTGTCGGCTTTGATCCGCACGGGGCAAGATCGGTCTTTGGAAGCCATTGGGGTTTCGACCGAACAGGCTTTAGCGGACTTGGCACGGCTGAAAAGCCTCATCCGCTCCCGGCAACCGCAAGAACAGCCAGAACTCGAACAAATGTATCAGCGCTATGCCCAGGCGCGCAAAGGGGCCAAAGGAAAACGCTTTGAAGTCGCCTATCGGATGCGCAACCTGTTTCTGGACCGCTGGAATTTATGGCCCCGGCTTACTTTTTATCGAACCTGGCGAGATGAACATGGACACCCAAAATTAGACGGAACCAACAATGGCTGTGAACGCAGCATCGGTTGGTGGGTGAAAGAACGCTATCGCTCGATGAGAGGGTACAAATGTGAGCAATCGGCGCTCAATGTCAGCCGCTTGATTGCTCATGCTGGCAATCACTTGTCGCGCGGGCTGGATTTGGCGACCTTGTTTGCCTAATCGGCAAGCAATTTCGCTCTTTTGATCTGGCTGCTTGCCTCTCGTTTGTGTTTTACCAAATTTGGAACGGTCACAGACGACGTTCAAGACTCCGGACGGCGTGATACATGCGGTAAATGGCGTATCTTTCGGACTTAAAGAGGGAGAGACGCTTGGAGTGGTGGGGGAGAGCGGATGTGGAAAAAGCGTCACGATGCTTTC
>WBZO01000205.1_pt1 | contig 151898 bp, 106 predicted proteins | sample 5204261 | NCBI WGS metagenome assembly WBZO01 (sample SAMN12412400, study PRJNA552823) | activated sludge metagenome | isolation source: activated sludge from anammox sidestream of wastewater treatment plant... | place: USA: North Carolina | collected 2017-09 | reverse complement strand
CTGGACCGCGCGCCCGCCCCGGCCAGAAACGCTCACTTACCGACGACGAGGCCGCCTGACCTCGGTAACCCGATTTATGGCGCGACGGAGAGGGCTTGGGTAACAGTTACTTTTGGCGCGACAGGGGCCGCCGGCCCTCCGCCCGGCCGCCACGCCGCCCTCACCGCACGGCCGCGCGATCCAGGCCGTGGCCAACGGGAAACAGCCCCGGCAGCGCGATCGGCAACCGGCCGCCAATGGGCGCCTCGCCCGCCAGCGCCCGCACCGCCGACATCTCGGGACGATCGTAGAAATCGTAAGTGAGCAGCACCGCGGGCAACTCCGGCACCGCGGCCGCCGCGTAGGGGTTCCCGAAGATGGTCGCCACCATCGGCACCCGCCGCTCGACCGCACCGCGCGCGAGATCCTGCAGCAGGCGCGTCACGGGCGGCGCGAGATCCATGCGGCCGCTGGCCGACGCCGCGCGCACGAACATCGACACGACGATGGCGTCGTAGCGGGGCGCGGTGGCGCGCACGAGATCCAGCTCGGCCGGCGTCGTGCGATCCGACAGCTCGATGGCGGTGACGCCAGGCCAGCGCCGGCGCAGCTCCGGCGCGAACGTGCGGCTCGGCGCGGCAATGGCCCAGCCCGACGGGTAGTCGAGAACCGAGAGATAGAGCAGGTTCGACTCGCGCGGGAGCCGCAGCGGCACCTGCCCCTGATCGTCCTTGATGAGCGTGATCGAGCGCTGGCTCACCTCGTCGGCCACGGCCTGGTGGGCGCGGCCACCCACGACGGCCGACACGGCGCCGAGATCGACGGCGCGCGCGCGGTGCAGCCCGAGCCTGGCCTTCGCCCGCAGGATGCGCGTGACGGAGGCATCCACCTGGGCCCGGTCGATCTCGCCCGACTCGACGGCCGCCTTGATCGCGGCAAACGCCGCCGCTTCGTCTGGCGTGTGCAGCACGATGTCGTTGCCGGCCTTCACCGCACGCACGGCGGCCTCGGCCGGCGACAGCATCTTCGCCACGGCATCCATCGTCATCGAGTCGGTGAACACGAGGCCCTCGTGCTTCAGCTCGCCACGCAGCAGGCCGGTGACGATGGGGCGGCTCAGCGTGGCGGGAGAATCGGGCGCGGCATCGAAGGCAGGCAGCTGGATGTGCGCCGTCATCACGGCATCGGCCCCATCGGCAATCGCGGCGCGGAACGGCACGAGCTCGATCGCCTCGAGGCGCTCGCGCGGGTGCCTGATGATCGGCAGCCCGAGGTGGCTGTCGACATCGGTGTCGCCGTGCCCGGGGAAGTGCTTCAGCGTGGCCAGCGCCCCGCCCTCGTGCAGCCCGCGCACGAAGGCGGCGGCCAGCGCACCCACGCGCCGCGGATCCTCACCGAAGGATCGCGTGTTGATCACGGGGTTGCGCGGGTTGTTGTTCACGTCGGCCACGGGCGCGAAGTTCACGTGGACGCCCATCGCCCGCGCCTCCAGGCCGGTGATGCGGCCGGCCTCGCGGGCAAGCGACTCGTCGCCGGCGGCCCCGAACGCCATGGCGCGCGGGAACGTCGTCGCGCCGTTGATGCGCATGCCGGGCCCGAACTCGAAGTCGGCCGCCACCAGCAGCGGCAGCGCCGACGCCTGCTGCAGCCGGTTGGCCATGGCGGCGGCCTCCAGCGGCTGGCCGAGCACCACCGTGGAATAGGTGGGGTTCAGCAGGACGCCCGGCACGGGGATCGAGCCGCCGAAGGCGCCGAAGCCCCCGACGTGCTGTTCTTTGACGAGCTTCAGCAGCGCGTCGAAACGGGCGCTGTCGGTGCTGATGAAGGTCGACTCGAAGGTGGGCATGAGCAACTGCCCCACCTTCTGGTCGAGCGTCATCGACCGCAACGCCTGCGCCACCCAGCGCTCGGCCTCGCGCGCCGGGTCGGGCGGCGCCGCCGCCCCGGCCACGCCGAGCGCCGCCACGGCGGCCACAACGCCCGCCACGAGCCGCGAGCGCAGGAAACGGGACGAAGGGTTCGGCGTCATGCGGGCATGGTACGGGAGGCCTTCCCGCGGCGCAACGCACGAGCCGGCGGCAACGCCGATGGGGGATAATCCGCCGATGAGCGTCGCCAGCCACCGCGCGCGCGCGCCCCGGACGGCGACCTGCGCCGTGCTGACGGTGAGCGACACGCGCACCGAGGACACGGATGCCGGCGGGCGGGCGATCGCCGGCCTGCTGTCGGCGGCGGGACACCTGGTGGCCGCGCGCGCACTGGTCCGCGACGAGCCAGCCGTGATCGAGGCCGCGCTCCGGCAGTGGCTGGCGCGCGACGACCTCGACGCGGTGATCACGACGGGCGGTACGGGCATCAGCGCGCGCGACGGCACGGTGGAGGTGGTGGAGCGGCTGCTCGAGAAGCGGCTCGACGGCTTCGGCGAGTTGTTCCGGATGCTGAGCTACCAGACGATCGGCGCCGCCGCGATGATGAGCCGCGCGTGCGCGGGGCTGGCGCGTGGGCGCATCCTCATCGCGCTGCCCGGGTCGGAGGACGCGGTGCGGCTGGCGATGGAACGGCTCGTGCTGCCCGAGCTCACGCACATGGTGCAGCAGGCGCGCGCACGCTGAGGCCGGCGCAGCCCCCGCCCCAGCACGGGCGCGGGACGGGTGCAGGAGCGTCAGGATGAAACCGTTCACGCACGTCATCCCCGTCAGCGACGCGCTGCGGCTGGTACGCGAGGCCGCGCGCCCGATCGAGCGCCGCGAGCGCGTCACGCTCACCGACGCGGCGGGCCGCATCGCGGCCGAGACGCTGACGGCACGCGCGGACGTGCCGCCGTTCGACCGCGCCGCGATGGACGGCTACGCGGTGATCGCAACCGGGACGGACGGCGCCACGGCCGACGCCCCGCGCCGGCTCCAGATGGCCGGCGTCACCTACGCCGGCGACGCCCCGCACGCGGCGATCAGCCCCGGCGAGTGCGTGGAGATCGCCACCGGCGCCCCGCTGCCGCCAGGCGCCGACGCGGTCGTGATGGTGGAGCACACGGCGCGCGAGGGCGCCGACGTGCTGATCCGCGAGCCGGTTCGCGCGGGCCGCAACGTCAGCCACCGCGGCAACGACCTGCCGGCCGGCACGGCGGTGATGACGGCCGGCCAATGGCTCTCGCCGGCGCGCGTGGGCGCGCTGGCGGCGGCCGGCGTCGCCGACCTGCTCGTCTTCGCGCAGCCGATCGTGGCGCTCGCCTCCACGGGCGACGAGCTGGTCGAGCCCGGCCGGCCGCTGGGGCCGGGCCAGATCCACGACGTCAACCGCTACACGCTGCCGCCGGTCATCGCGGCGCACGGCGCGCTGGCGCGACACCTGCCCCCGATCGGCGACGGCCTCGACGCCGTCCACGCGGCGCTGGACGCCACCACCGGGGCCGATCTGGTCGTCTTCACGGGCGGCAGTTCCGTGGGCGATCGCGACCTGGTCGCGGCGGCCGTTGCCGAACGCGGCGAGATCGTCTTCCACGGCGTGGCGATGAAGCCGGGCAAGCCGACGCTGCTGGCGCGGCTGCGCGCCGAGGCGGACGCGCCGGCGGGCCGGCTGTTCCTCGGGCTGTCGGGCAACCCGACGTCCTGCCTGGCCAACGCCTACGTGATCCTGGTGCCGCTGCTGCGCCTCATGGGCCGGCTGCCGGCCTGGCAGCCGCGCCAGGTCACGGCAACGCTGGGCCGCGACATCCTCGCGCGGGCCGAGCGCCACGAGTTCCACCCCGTGCGGATGGACGGCGACACGGCGGTCACCGCCTTCAAGGGTTCGGGAGAGATCACGAGCCTGTCACACGCCGACGGCTACATCGAGATTCCGGCCGGCACGGGACGGTTGGCGGCCGGAACCCCGGTGACGGTAACGTTGTTCTCGCCGTAGCGCGCGGGTTGCTGTGCGAAGTCTCCGGCAACCTGCGCGTCTCCGGGGCCGAACGCGCAGGTTGCTCATGTCGATCCGAGCAACCCGCGCTCTACGAGCCGAACGCGCAACCCGACAAACGCGCAGGTTGCCCATGTTGATCCGAGCAACCCGCTGAACGCGCAGGTTGCTCATGTCGATCCGAGCAACCCGCGCGCTACTTCAGGCGGGCGTTCACCGCGTTCCAGTTGATCGTGTACCACCACGCGCCCACGTAGTCGGCACGGCGGTTCTGGTACTTCAGGTAGTACGCGTGCTCCCACACGTCGATCCCGAAGACGGGCGTCTTGCCGTCCATCATCGGGTTGTCCTGGTTGGGAGTGCTCTCCACCGACACGCGACCGTCCTTCTCCACCAGCCACGCCCAGCCGCTGCCGAAACGGCCCATGGCGGCCTTGGCGAACTCCTCCTTGAACTTGTCGAAGCTGCCGAAGGCACCGTTGATCGCGTCGGCCACCTTGCCGGTGGGCGCGCCACCGCCGTTGGGGCCCATGACCTGCCAGAACATCGTGTGGTTCACGTGCCCGCCACCGTTGTTGCGCACGGCGGTGCGAATCTCCTCGGGCACGGCGGCCAGGTCGCGGATCAGCGCCTCGGCGCTCCTGGTCTGCAGGGCGGCATGCTTCTCGAGCGCCTTGTTCAGGTTGTCGACGTAGGCCTGGTGATGCTTCCCGTGGTGGATGCGCATCGTCTGCTCGTCGATGTGCGGTTCGAGCGCGTTGAAGTCGTAAGGCAACGGAGCCAGGGTGTGCATGGATGTCTCCTCGCTGGATTGATGGGTGAACGCCGGGAACACGGGTTCCGGCGCGGGCCGCGGCGAATCAGGCCGGCTGGCCGCTCGGGTGCTCTATCAGGTTGTACAGCGTATCGCGTTCGAAGGGCTCGCGTCCCGCCGCCGCGATCAGCGCCCGGATCTGCGCCGGCGTCATCGCCTCCGGCGTGCGCGCGCCCGCCATGTGGTAGATGCGCTCCTCCTGCACGGTGCCGTCGAGATCGTCCACGCCGAACCACAGCGACTGCTGCGCCACGTCGACGCCGGTGGCGATCCAGAACGCCTTGACGTGCGCAATGTTGTCGAGCAGCAGCCGCGCCACGGCGTGCACGCGCAGCGTCTCGGCAGCGGTCGGCGCCGGCAGCTTGCGCATCTGGTTGTTGTCGGGGTGGAAGGCGAGCGGGATGAAGGCCTGGAACCCGCCCGTCTCGTCCTGCAGCGCGCGGGCGCGCAACATGTGATCCACGCGCTCGGCCGCCGTCTCGATGTGCCCGTAGAGCATGGTCACGTTCGTCCGCAGGCCGAGGCGATGGGCCGTGCGGTGGATGGCGAGGTACCGATCGGCGCCGCACTTGTCGTGGCAGATGCGCTGGCGCACGCGCTCGGCGAAGATCTCGGCCCCGCCGCCCGGCAGGCTCTGGAGCCCGGCCGCCATCAGCGCGCGCAGCACCTGCTCGTCGTCCATGCCGTACAGGTCGGCGAAGAAGGCGATCTCGACGGCGGTGAACGCCTTCAGGTGCACGTCGGGCCTGATGCGCTTGAACCCCCGCAGCAGCTCCGCGTAGTAGTCGAACGGCAGGTCGGGGTGCAGCCCGTTGACGATGTGGATCTCGGTGAGGGGCTGATCGGCACGCTGGCGCAGCTTGTCCCAGGCCTGCTCGAGCGAGAGCGTGTAGGCGCCGGGATCGCCCACCTTCAGCCGCGCGAACGAGCAGAACAGGCAGCTCGCCACGCACACGTTGGTCGCCTCGAGGCGGATGTTGTGGTTGTAGAAGGTCCGCCCGCCGTGACGCTTCTCGCGCTCGCGGTTGGCGAGCCACCCGACGGCGAGCAGGTCGCGCGTCTCGAAGAGGCGGAGGCCGTCGTCGAACGAGAGGCGGACGCCCTCGTCGAGCTTGTCGCTGATGTCGGTCAGGCCTGCGGTGAGGAGACGCGCGCGCATGGACACTTCACGAAGGACGGGCCGGGCCGGGCCGGGGCCGGCGATCCCGTCCACCGATGCTAATGCCAAAGGCGTGGGCGACGCCAGCGCCGGCGTCCCCGCCCGCCACGTCGCGTATACTGCTCGGAGTTCGACGCTCGCCCGCCGGTCCAGGGAAGTTGGGTGCAAGGCCCACACGGTCCCGCCACTGTGAACGGGGAGCGGCGGCTCGCCCGCCCGCGCCATCACGCCGGATCCGCATCCGGCGGCCCGCGCGGCCGGGAGCCCACGTCACGGTGCCGCACGCCGGCGCCGGAAGACGGAGCCCGCCGCGCTGATCCGCAAGTCAGGAGACCTGGCCGATTCGGGAAACGTCCTCACCGCTGCCGCACGGCAGCCCGGCGCGTGGTGACGCCGGAGGAGGTTCCGCATGATCGGTCGTGTCCCTACTATCTCGTCGGTCCTGGCTGCCGCCTGCCTGGCGGCCGCCGTCGCGTCCACCCACGCCGCCAGCCTGACGGGCACCGTCGTCGATCCGCACGGGCGGCCCGTCCCTGGTGCGAACGTTCACGCGGAGCCCCAGTCGGGCGCCGCGCGCGAGACGCGCACGGGCGCCGACGGCACCTATCGTCTCGACGGGCTCGCGGCAGGCGCCGTCGTGCTGCGCGCCTTCGGCGAGGGATTGCAGGCCGACGCGATCCTCGTCTCGATCCCCTCGGTGGACGCCAACCTTGACCAGCCGATCGCGATGCGGCTGAGCGCGCTCTCCGACAGCATCGTCGTCTCGGCGTCGAGCCTGGAGGCGCCGCGATCGACGCTGCCCGCCAGCACGACGGTGCTCAGCGCCGAGGACCTGCGGCTGGAGCAAACCGAGTCGATCGGCGACGCGCTGCGACGCGTGCCGGGCCTCGGCGTGGCTACCGGCGGGGGACGCGGCGCGGTCACCTCGCTGTTGCCGCGCGGCGGCGAGTCCGACTACACGCTGGTGATGATCGACGGGCTGCGGCTCAACGCGTTCGGCGGCGGCCTCGACGCGGCGCACCTCTCGCCGGCCGGCGTGGAACGGGTGGAGGTGGTCCGCGGCCCGCAGAGCGCGCTCTACGGCGCCGACGCCATCGGCGGCGTGCTGCAACTGGTGACCCGCCGCGGCGGCCCGCTGGGCGGCTCGGCGCTGGTCGAGGGCGGCAGCCAGCGCACGGGACGCGCCGCGCTGGAGGCGGCCGGCGGCGCGCGCGCGTGGTCGTGGCACGCCAGCGGCCAGTACCTGGGCACCCAGGGCCGCAACGGCGACACGACGCTGACGGGCGAGACGGTCGCCAACGACGACTACACGGCCCGGCAGGCGACGGCCGGCGGCGGATGGCAGGACGCGCGGCACGAGGTGCGCGGCTTCCTGCACCTCAGCTCGTCGGCGCGCGGCAACCCCGGCCCCTTCGGCAGCGATCCCCACGGCACCTTTGCCGGCATCGATCGCATCTCGCGCGGCACCACCGACCAGGCCGGCGGCGCGGTGTCGGCCTCCACCCACGTGGGCGCCGCGCTGCGGGTGCGCGCCAGCGCGACGCTGGCCGACTACGACAGCGGCTACGTGAGCGCGTGGGGGAGCACCGTCACCGAGACGCGCCGCGGCACGGGACGGGTGCAGGCCGACTGGACACGCACGCCGGCGTTTGCGCTCTCGGCCGGCGCGGAGCTGCTGCGCGAGCGCGCGCGCAACACCTACATCGTCGGCTCGACGGCCGAACCGCTCCCCATCTCGCGCGGCATCACGGGCACGTTCCTCGAGGCGCGCTCCGACGTGGCGGGGCGGCTGCTGGTGGCCGCCGGCCTGCGCGCCGAGCACATCACACGCGATGCGCTGGACGGCGATCCGGCAGGCTTCCCGCCGCGCCCGGCCTTCACGCGCGACACGGTGGTGTCGTGGAACCCGAAGCTGGCGCTGAGCTGGATGGCGAAGCCGATGGGCACGCGCGGCCGCGCCTCCACACGGCTCAAGCTGAACGCCGGCACCGGCATCCGCCCGCCCGACGCCTTCGAGATCGCCTTCACCGACAACCCGGCGCTCCAGCCGGAACGCAGCCGCAGCATCGACGCCGGCGTGGAGCAGGTGGTGGCCGGCGGACGCCTCGTCGTCGAGGCGACCTGGTTCGCCAACACCTACGACGACCTGATCGTCGCCATCGGTCCGGCGTTTGCCGACGTCAGCCGGTATCGCACGGACAACGTATCGAACGCCAGAGCGCGCGGCCTCGAGCTCGCCGCGGCCTCGCGGCTGCCGCGCGGGCTCGCGCTGCGCGCCGGCTACACGTGGCTCGACACCGAGATCCTGGCGGTGGACGGCGGAAGCCAGGCGCCGCCGCCGTTTGCCGTCGGACAGCCGCTGCTGCGCCGGCCGCGACACCAGGGGTTCCTCGACCTCACCTTCGCCGGCGATCGCCTCGACGGGTTCGTGCGCGCGACGGCGCGTGGCGAGGCGCTCGACGTGGACCCGTCCTTCGGCGCGTTCGGCGGCACGGCGATGGCGCCGGGCTTCGTCACCGCCGATCTCGGCGTGTCGTGGCGCCCGCTGGCGCGCGCGCGGCACACGGTGTTCGCGCGGGTCACCAACGTCCTCGATCGCCGGTACGAGGAGGTGCTCGGCTTCCCCTCCCCCGGCCGCGCGGTGATGGCGGGACTGCGCCTTGCTCACGGCCGATAGGCTCTCGTTCGCCTACGGCACCGAGTCGGTGCTCGACGCCGTCTCGCTCGAGGTGCCGCGCGGCGCGCTGGTCGGCCTGCTCGGCCCGAACGGATCGGGCAAGACCACGCTGCTGCGGCTGCTCTCGGGCGCGCTCGCGCCGGGCGCCGGCACGGTGCGGCTCGACGGCCGCGACGTGGCGCGGATCCCGCGCGTCGAGATGGCGCGGCGCGTGGCGATGGTGCCGCAGGAGACGCAGCTCGCCTTCGACTACTCGGTGCTCGAGATCGCGCTGATGGGCCGCTACCCCCACCTCGGTCCGTTCGAGCTGGAAGGGCCCGAGGACATCGCCATCGCCCGCCGCGCGCTGGAGGCGACGGGCACGGCGGCCTTCGCGCGACGGCCGTTCGCCACGCTGAGCGGCGGCGAGAAGCAGCGGGTGGCGATCGCCAGCGCGCTGGCGCAATTCGAGCCGCGCGCGCGGCCGGCCGCGCCGGATCCGGCAGGCGCGCCGCCGCCGGCGCAGCTGCTGCTGCTCGACGAGCCCACGGCCAGCCTCGACCTCCACTACCAGCTCGAGGTGGTGTCGCTGCTGCGCCGGCTGAATTTCGAACGCGGCCTCACGACAATCGTCAGCACGCACGACCTGAACGTGGCCGCCTCGCTCTGCGAGCGGCTGGTGATGCTGCGCGGCGGCCGCGTGATCGCCAGCGGCCCCACGACCGAGGTGCTCACCGCCGGGACCGTGCGCGAGCTCTACGGCGTGGACGTGCACGTGGCGCGGCACGAGGTGTCGAAACACCTCACGGTGGTGCCGCTGTGGTAGGCGACGCGACGCGAACCGCCCCGGAACGACTGGCGGCGATGTCGCTGCGGCGCAGGGTGTGGATCAGCGTGGCGGGCTTCGGCCTGCTGGCGGCGGGCGCGATCCTCATCGCCCCGACGATCGGCTCGACGCCGGTGAGCCTGGCCCGCGCGCTCGACGGCGCGATCCCGTTTGCCGACAACGTCGACGCGCAGATCCTCTTCGTCGCGCGCCTGCCCCGCACGCTGGCCGGGGCACTGGTGGGCGCCGCGCTTGCCGCCGCCGGCGTGGTGCTGCAGGCGCTGCTGCGCAACCCGCTGGCCACGCCCTTCACGCTGGGCGTGTCGGCCGGCGCCTCGCTCGGCGCCATGCTCGCCATCATGGCCATCGGGCCGTTCGGCATCGGCGGCCTCTCCGGTGTCCCGCTGGCGAGCTTCGCCGGCTCGCTCTGCGCGGTGGGCGTGGTCTACGGGCTCGCACGCATCCGCCGGCGCGGCCTCTCCACCGACGTCCTGCTGCTGGCCGGCGTCACGATGAACGCGTTCTTCTCGGCTCTGATCCTCTTCGTGCAGTACTTCGCCGACTTCGCCCAGACGTTCCGCGCGGTACGCTGGCTGATGGGCGATCTCGACGTCGGCAGCTACCAGCCGATCCTGGCGGCGCTGCCGCTGCTGGCCGCCGCCTTCGCGATCTTCGCGTGGCTGCCGCGCTCGCTCAACCTCCTGGCGCTGGGCGCCGAAGCGGCCACCACGCGCGGCATCGACGTGACGCGCGCGCAGCGGCTCGCCTTCTTCAGCGCCTCGGTGGCCACGGGCGCCGCGGTGTCGCTCGGCGGACCCATCGGCTTCATCGGCATCGTCGTGCCGCACCTGGTGCGGCTGATCGTGGGCGCCGACCACCGCGTGGTGCTGCCCGCCGCCACGCTGTTCGGCGCGGCCTTCCTCGTGACGTGCGACGTGGCGGCGCGCACGATCATGGCGCCGATGGTGCTGCCCGTGGGCGTGATCACGGCGCTCATCGGCGGACCTTTCTTCCTGTGGCTGCTCGTGAAGCGGGCGTAGCCGGACACCGGTCTGCCCGCCATCGACGCCGGAGGGATCGGGAGCCCGCGACGTGAAGACCACCCGACGACTCGTCATCGCCCTGCTGCTTGCGGCGGCTGCGACGCTCACCGCCGGCGCGCAGGCGAGCCCGCCCGCGCGGCGCATCGTCTCGCTCGTGCCGGCCGTCACGGAGATGCTGTTCGCCATCGGCGCCGGGCCCCGCGTCGTGGGCGTGAGCAGCTTCGACACCTATCCGCCCGAGGTGGCCTCCCGCGCCCGGGTCGGCGCGCTGGTGGACCCCGACCTCGAGCGCATCCTCGCCTTGCGCCCGGATCTGGTCGTCGTCTACGTCTCGCAGGACGAACTGCGCGCCCAGCTCGCCCGCGCCGGAATCGCCAGCTTCGTCTATCAGCACCAGGGGCTGGCCGACGTGCCGGTGGCCATGCGCCGGCTCGGGCAGGCGATCGGCCTGGAACCGGAAGCCGATCGCGCGGCGCGCGAGTTCGAGCAGCGCGTGGCGCGCGTGCGCACGGCGGTGGCCGGCCGGCGGCGGCCGGCGACGATGCTCGTCTTCGGCCGCGCCCCGCGAAGCCTGCGCAACATCTACGCGAGCGGCGGCACCGGCTTCCTCCACGACGCACTCGATGCGGCGGGCGGCGCCAACGTCTTCGCCGACGTGCCGCGTGAGTCGGTGCAGGCCTCCATCGAGCTGATCCTCGCCCGCGCCCCGGAGGTCATCATCGAACTGCGGACGTCGGAACTCGTCGGCGATGGCAACGCCCCGTCGCCGTGGCTGCAGCTGGCCTCGGTGCCCGCCGTGCGGCAGGGCCGCATCCACACGCTGGCGGGCGACTACCTCGTGGTCCCCGGACCGCGGCTGGCGGACGCTGTCGAGGCCCTGGCCCGCGTGCTCCATCCGTAGCGCGGCCCGGCCCCGGCCGGCGCGCACGGTCCCGTCACGCATGGGCCCGGACCAGGGGGTGCCGGCAGCGATCCGCGCTGGCAGACTAGAATGGGCGGATCATGCGCATCACCGTAGCCCACAGCCCCGACTCCGACGACGCGTTCATGTTCTACGGCCTGGCCAGCGGCGCCGTGCCCACCGGCGACCTCGAGGTGGATCAGGTGCTGGCCGACATCGAGAGCCTCAACCGCTGGGCGTTCGAGGGCAAGTACGAGGTGACGGCCGTCTCCTTCCACGCCTTCGCGCACCTCGGCGACAAGTACGCGCTGCTGCCCCACGGCGCCAGCATGGGCGATGGCTACGGACCGATGGTGGTGGCGCGCGCGGACGGCCCCACCTCACTCGAAGGCGTCACCGTGGCGATCCCGGGCACGCTCACCTCGGCGTGGCTCGCCCTGCAGCTCTACGCCCCGGCGATCGCGCACGTGGTGATGCCCTTCGACGAGATCCAGCAGGCCGTGGTCGACGGCCGCGTGCAGGCCGGCCTGCTCATCCACGAGGGCCAGCTCACCTACGCCGACGATGGGCTGCGGCTGATCGTGGATCTCGGGGTGTGGTGGGGCGAGCGGACCGGCGGGCTGCCGCTGCCGCTGGGCGGCAACGTAATCCGGCGCGATCTCGGGCCGGCGATGATGTCGCGCGTCTCGAAGATGCTGCACGCCAGCATCGCGCACGCGCTCGCTCACCGCGCCGAGGCGGTGGCCTACGCGAAGACCTTCGGCCGGGGCCTGGACGGCGCCCGTCTCGACCGGTTCGTCGGGATGTACGTGAACGACCTCACGCTCGACTACGGCGAGCGCGGTCGCTCGGCGGTCCGCCGCTTCCTGGACGAGGCCTTCGAGCGGGGCCTGATCCCGCACCGTGTGGAGATCGAGTTCGTATCGTAGCCGCGACGGCAGCCGCACGCCGGGCCGGAACCGGCCGTCGCCGGGCGTCAGGAGCGGGCCCCCCGGAACGGGGCGCCAGCCCGTCATATGACGCGTGCGCGCGTCCCGGCCGCCGGCCGGCGTGCTAGAATCCGGACTGTTGTAGTCGGATATCCGCCCGTCCCTTGCCATGGCGTGTCCTGCCGGGTACAGCGGCGGCGCACCGCCCCCTTCCGCGATGCCCACGACCATCTACATCCCCACGCCGCTGCGCCCATACACCGACAAGCTCGACACGGTGGAGGTGGAGGCGGCGACGGTTCGCGAGGCGCTGGCCGCGCTGACGAGCCGCTACGCCGACCTGCGCCGGCACCTCTACGGCGACGATGGGCAGCTGCGGCGTTTCATCAACGTCTACGTCAACGACGATGACATCCGGTTCCTGGAGCGGGAAGCGACGCCGCTGAAGGCGGGCGACACGATCAGCATCATCCCGTCGGTGGCCGGCGGCTCGGGGGCGGTGGACACGCTGCCGGGCCTGAACCACGACGAGGTGAAGCGTTACAGCCGCCACCTGATCATGCCCGAGGTGGGCATGGAGGGGCAGCGCCGGCTGAAGGCTGGCAGCGTGCTCTGCATCGGCGCCGGCGGGCTCGGGTCGCCAGCCGCGCTCTACCTCGCCGCCGCCGGCATCGGGCGGCTCGGCCTGGTCGACTTCGACGTCGTCGACTTCAGCAACCTGCAGCGACAGGTCCTGCACGGGACGTCCGACGTAGGCCGCAGCAAGCTGGAATCGGCGCGCGCGCGGCTGACGGCGCTCAACCCCGAGATCCAGATCGAGACGCACGAGGCGACGCTCACCTCGAGGAACGCGCTCGATCTGTTTGCCGGCTACGACGTGATCCTCGACGGCACCGACAACTTCCCCACGCGCTACCTCGTGAACGACGCGTGCGTGCTGCTCGGCAAGCCGAACACCTACGGCAGCATCTTCCGCTTCGAGGGGCAGGCCTCGGTCTTCGCGGCGCGCAACGGGCCGTGCTACCGCTGCCTCTACCCGGAGCCGCCGCCGCCCGGCCTGGTGCCCAGTTGCGCCGAGGGCGGCGTGCTGGGCGTGCTGCCCGGCGTGATCGGCACCATCCAGGCGACGGAAGCCATCAAGCTGATCGTGGGCATCGGCGAGCCGCTGGTCGGCCGGCTGGTGGTCTACGACGCGCTGCGGATGAAGTTCCGTGAGCTGAAGCTGCGCAAGGATCCCGACTGCCCCGTGTGCGGCACGAGGCCCACGGTGACGGCGCTGATCGACTACGAGCAGTTCTGCGGCGTCGGCGGCGCGACTCACGCCGATCCCGTGGCCACGACACCGGCCGCGGCCGAACCGAACGGCCTGGAGATCACGCCCCTGGAGTTGAAGGCGCGGCTGGATCGAGGCGACGACCTGGTGCTGCTCGACGTGCGGGAGCCGCACGAGACGCAGATCTGCAGCCTCGACGGCTTCACGCTCGTCCCGCTGGGCGACGTGCCGCGCCGGCTCGAGGAACTGGATCGCCAGCGCGACCTGATCGTCTACTGCCGCTCGGGCGCACGCAGCCTGCGGGCGGTGATGTTCCTGCGGCGGCAGGGGTTCGACCGTGCGGTGAACCTCACCGGCGGCATCCTGCGGTGGATCGACGAGGTGGATCCGTCGCTGGCGAAGTATTAGCAGTCCCGAGGGCCGACGCCGGTCGCCGATGGGGCAGGGCTCGGGCCCGTCAGGACAACCGCCCGCCCGGCGGCGGCCACGGCAGGCAGCCGGAACGGGCGGGTTCCGCGCTCCGCGGGCTCCTCAGCCCGAGAGGAGACTTCGTCAGGGTTGATGGATGCGGTGCGGGCCCGGAGATCCGGGGTCGTCCGCGCGGACGTCTCGACATGCTGCGTCTTTCGAAGAAGGCCGACTACGCCCTGATGGCGATGAAGCACCTGGCGCTGCGGACGGACGCCGGTTCGGTCAGCGCGCGCGAGATCGCCGAGCAGTACGACATCCCGGTGGAACTGATGGCGAAGGTGCTGCAGCGGCTGGCGCGCCACGAGCTGCTGGTGTCGCAGCAGGGCACGCGCGGCGGCTACCTGCTCGCGCGCGCGCCGGCGCGGATCTCGGTGGCCGAGGTGATCGAGGCGGTCGACGGGCCGCTGGCGGTGACCGCCTGCGCCGCCACCGACGAGAACTGCGAGCAGTTCGCCAAGTGCAACGTGCGCGATCCGCTCTGGAAGATCAAGGACCGCATCCTGCAGGCGCTGGCCACCTGTTCGGTCCACGAGCTGGCGACCGATACGCTGGCCGAGCCGGCCCCCGCGCTCCCGGTGGTGCGCCGGCCGGCGGGTCGAGGGGTGCCGGTGTAGCCGTCCGATATGCCACCCATCATGGACCTGTCGCGCTATTTCGACTACCACGCCACCACGCCGGTGGACCCGCGCGTGCTCGAGGCGCTGCTGCCCTTCTTCACGGCGCACTTCGGCAACGCCGCGAGCCGCAACCACCGGTTCGGCTGGGCCGCGGCCGAGGCGGTGGACCGGGCGCGGGCGCAGGTGGCCGATCTCATCCACGCCCGCCACAGCGACATCGTCTTCACGAGCGGCGCCACCGAGGGCAACAACCTCGCGATCAAGGGCGTCGTGCAGGCGCGGCGCGGGCGGGGCAACCACGTGGTGACGGTGGCCACCGAGCACCCGTCGGTGCTCGACACGTGCCGCGCGCTGGCGCGCGACGGGATCGAGGTGACGGTGCTGCCGGTGGGCCACGACGGGCTGGTCGATCCGGTGGAGGTGGCGCGCGTCGTCACCGAGCGGACGATCCTCGTGTCGGTGATGACGGCCAACAACGAGATCGGCGTCCTGCAGCCGGTCGAGGACATCGCGCAGCTCTGCCGCGCGCTCGGCGTCGTCTTCCACACCGACGCCTCGCAGGCCATCGGCAAGGTGCCGTTCGACGTGGAGCGGGTCGGCGCCGACCTGGTGTCGTTCACGGCGCACAAGTTCTACGGGCCGAAGGGCGTGGGCGCGCTGTGGGTGCGCCGCAAGTCGGTGGAGGTCGCCATCCAGATGCACGGCGGCGGCCACGAGCGCGGCCTGCGGTCGGGCACGCTCAACGTGCCGGGCATCGTCGGGCTGGGCCAGGCCTGCGAGCTGTGCCGCCTGGAAGGCGCGGAGGAGGCGCGCCGGCTCGGCGCGCTGCGCGACCGGCTGCTCGCCTCGCTGCGCGCGCGCGTGCCCGACCTGATCGTCAACGGGTCGCTCGCGCACCGCCTGCCCCAGAACCTCAACGTGAGCTTCCCGGGCATCGATGCCGAGTCGCTGGCCATCGCCATGGACGGCGTCGCCATCTCCTCGGGGTCGGCCTGCTCCACGGGCAAGCCGAAGCCATCGGCCGTGCTCAAGGCCCTCGGCCTGTGCGACGACCTGGCGTTCGCCTCGCTGCGCTTCGGCCTCGGCCGGTGGACGACGGAAGAGGGCGTGGACTTCGTCGTGGAGAAGACGGCGTCGGTGGTCACGCGGCTGCGCGAGGTGCGCGCGGCACTGGACGGATAGGAGGACGCCTCGGGCGAGGCACGAGGCAGTCAGCGAGCCATCATGATCGAGATCTCAGAGAACGCGAGCCGGCACATCAGGAAGATCGTGACGAAGCAGGCGATGCCGGCCACGGCAGGCCTGCGCGTGGGCGTGAAGGCGGGCGGCTGCTCAGGACTCAGCTACGTGTTTGCGTGGGACAACGAGCCGAAGTCCACCGACCAGGTGCTCGAGGCCGAGGGCGCGCGCGTGTTCGTCGACCCGAGGAGCCTCAAGTACCTCGAGGGCACGCGGCTGGACTTCGACACCGGGCTGCTCAGCAAGGGCTTCTTCTTCTGCAACCCGAAGGCGAAGTCCACCTGCGGCTGCGGCACGTCGTTCTCGGTCTGAGACCCCGCTACCGCAACCGCACGACGACCGTCACCCGCGCCGCCAGTTCGAGCTCGCCGGCCTGGATGGGCGTCTCGGGCGGTGCATCGGCCACGTTGCCGGCCACGCGCACCGCGCGGAGCATCCTCGGCTCGGCCGCCACCGGCACACGGGCATCCTCGATTCGCAGGATCTCGCCAAGCGAACGGCCGGCGCCGGCCGCCATCGCGGCGGCGCGCTTCATCGCGTCCTGGACGGCCGCGGTGAGCGCCTCGCGTTCCAGGTCGGCACGCCGCTTCAGGTCGAAGCGCAGCCCCTCCACGCGGGACGCGCCGGCGGCCACGGCGGCATCGATCACCTCCGGCGCCTTCTCCACCTCGTCGACGCGGATCTCGAGCGTGTTGCGCGCCACGTAGCCGCGAAGCGTCTGCCGGCCGTTGGCGTAGTCGTAGTCCGGCTGCAGGTCGATGCCGAGGGTCTTCATCGCGGCATCGGCGATGCCGGCGGCCTTCAGCCGCTGCTGCACCGCCGCCATCGTCACCGCGTTCTGGCGCTGCGCCTCGCGCGGCGCGCCCGCCCGCGACTCGGCCACCACCGTCACGTAGGCCACGTCGGGCACGCCGCGGGTCATCGATTGCCCGAACGCCACCACGGTGTCGACCGGCGGCACGGGCGGCCCCGGATCCGGCGGCTGGGCGGCCGCCGCGCTCCCCAGGACACCGAAGATCGCCAACAGCAGCAGCGGATAGCGGATCATCAGCACGTCTCCTCGATCAGTCGCAGTATAGTGCGGGCCGCCTGCGCGCGGTGAGCAGGCGCGCCCGGACATCTCGCCATGACGACGTGGAACCTGATCCTCGTGGGCTTCGGCAACGTGGCGCGGCGCTTCGTGCGCCTGCTCGAGGAGCGGCGCGCAACGCTGGCGGACGACTTCGCCACCGGCTGGCGCGTGTGCGGCATCGCCACCGCGCGCCACGGCTCGGTCTTCGACGCGGCCGGACTCGACGTCACGCTCGCCTGCGCGCTCGTCGAGCGGGGCGAGGCGCTGGCGCCAGCCCTGTTCTCGTCCGCGGCGAGTGCCTGCGCCGACGCTCGCCACCTGATTCGCCACGCCGCGCGCGACGGCCACCCCCACGGCGTGATGGTCGAGACGACGACGCTCGACGTCGTGGATGGGGAACCCGCGGCCACGCACGTGCGCGACGCGCTCGGCGCGGGCCTTCACGTGGTGAGCGCCAACAAGGGCCCCGTGGCCTGCGCGTACGAAGAACTGCGCGGGCGGGCCGCGCGCGCGCGGCGCGAGTTCCGGTTCGAGGGCGCGGTGATGGACGGCGTCCCGATCTTCAACCTCGTGCGCGAGACGCTGCCGGCGGTCGGGATCCGGGGGTTCCGCGGCGTGATCAACAGCACGACCAACCACGTGCTGTCCGAGATGGAGCGCGGGGTTCCCTTCGACGAGGCGCTGCGCGAGATGCAGGCCCGGGGCATCGCCGAAGCCGACGCCTCGCTCGACGTGGACGGATGGGACGCCGCCGCCAAGACCGCGGCCCTCGTCAACGTGATCATGCGCGGCCGCATGCGCCCGGCCGGCGTGACGCGCACGGGGATCGCCAACCTCACCCCGGCCGACCTCCAGAGCGCGCGCGATCAGGGGCAGCGCCTGCGCCTGATCGCCTCGGCGCGGCGGCTGGGCGACGGTACGATTGCGGCGTCCGTGGCGCCGCGGCCGGTGCCGGCCGGCGACCTGCTGGCGCAGCTCACGGGCATGGCCAACGCGCTGGTGCTCGAAACCGACCTGCTGGGCGAGGTGGCCATCGTGCAGCGCGACGGCGGCCTGACGCAGACCGCCTATGCGCTGCTCACCGACCTGCTGAGCCTGCCGCGAACGAACTGATCGCCGCGCGCAGCGCCGCCTCGTCGAAGCCGACGATCACGCGGCCGCCGACGGCCGTGGCGGGCACCGCCCGCACGCCGAGCGCGATCAGCTCGTCGTAGGCGCGGTCGTCTTCCTCGACGTTGCGCGTTTCGAACGCCACGCCTGCCCGTGAAAGGAACCCCTTCACCCGCTCGCAGGCGATTCAGGCGCCGCCGGTGTAGAGGATGACGCGTGGCATCGGCGGTCAGCGGCCGAGGAAGGGCGTCGCGTCCTCGAGCAGCGCGTCGAGCACCTGTGCAGGCGAGACGTGGTCGTAGTCGATCCCCTCGGCCACCACGCGCTCGCCGGTCGAGACCTGGCTGCCGCGCGTGTAGCTGCTGCGGAGGAGGATGGCGGGCGGCCGTCGCGCGGTGTCGAGGACGAGCTCCAGGTAGTCGTCGGCCGACCGCTCGGCCTCGATGCGGGCGACACCGGCCGGCGTGACGAGGCGGAAGAGCAGTCCCTCGGCGCGCAGCACGCCGGCGAACTGCCGGAAGAGCGGGATGCCCACGCGCTCGAGCCAGGGTTCGTAGGCCGCGGTGGCCGCGCCGGCCTGCGCGCGGTGATGCGCCGCCTCGTGCCTGAGCGCCTCGATGCGCAGGCGCACCCGGCGCTTCACTTCGGCTACGTCGAGCATGTCGTGTTTGAAGCCGGACATCGCGCCGACAGGGTAACAGAAAGGCCCGAATCGCTGCTGGCGTGCGCGACGGGGCGGGCGCTTCAGCGTCGCGGCGCGGTTCCGGCGACGTAGACGCGGATCAGTTCCACCACCTTGATGCCCTTCGTCTGCCACGAGGCCACGACGCGCTCGGTGCGCAGGTACTGCAGCATGCCTTCGTCCTGGTAGTCGGGCTCGCCGACGGCGTCGAGCGCCGTCAGGCGCGCGGCGATCGTCTCCAGGGTGGCGGCCGGCTCGGCCACCTCGCGTTCGCGCGACAGCACGCCGAGCCACGGCTCCCGGCGGCGGGCCACCCGCGTGGCGGGCTGGACGAACACCTCGTTCGAGAGAAACGCGTAGCCCGTGTCGGCACGGCTGGCGGGCGAGTCCTGCACGCGCACCTCGATCACGTCGGCCATCGCCGCGAGTTGCTCCACCAGGCGCCGCGTGAAATCGCCGTCGCCCGACCAGTCCGTGCTCTCGATCCGTGCGCTCATGTCAGGTCCTATACTAGCGGGATGCGATCGATTGGCGCCGCGTTCGGCTTCCTGGTGCTCACCGGCGCGCTCGCCGTGCCGGCCATCGCGCAGCCCGCATCCGAAACGCCGCGGCCGCAGCCGCCGCGCGGGGTACTGCCGCCGCAACCCGGCGCGCCGGCCGTGCCCTCACCGGCCGCGCAGGCGCCCGCCCCGCAGGCGCCAGCGGCACAGGCGCCGCAGCCTGAGCCGCAGCCCCCGGCGCCAACCTCCACCGCCGAGCCGGTGCCGAGCGAGATCGTGCTGGGCGCGCCGGCCTACCCGGGCGCCACCTTCCTCGGCTCCTTCAACGCCGGGCAGGGCCAGCGCTACTACCTCTTCGGCACCACGGACGGGTACGCCTCGGTCGTGGCCTTCTACCGGCAGGCGCTGAAGTCGCGCGGCAGCGAAGTGTACGACGTGCCCCCGGTCTGGACCTTCGACCTGGGGCGCTTCCGCGAGGACACGATGGCGTACCCGCCCAGCGTGGTGGTACGCGATCACGTCGCCGGCGGACTCCAGGGCTACCTGCACGCCAACGGTCTGCAGGCGGAGCGCTACGCGACGGTGATCCAGATCGTGCCCGCCCCGCTGGGCGCGCGACGATAGACTCGCGCGGCGCCGCCACGCGCGCAACCGGTCCCACCCGCCGGCGCGGCGGCCCAACGGGCGAGACCGACGATGCTATCCTGCTGGCATGGCGTCACCGGCGCGGCAGGCTCCCCCGGATCGCGTGGATCCCCGGCTCTACGCGGAGCTGTGTGCGCTGCCGGCCCATCAGGTCGGCGAAATCCTCGACCAGCATCTGCACGTGTCGCCGAGGCCGAGGATGGCCCACGCGCTCGGCGCGATGGGCCTCTCGAACATCGTCGGGGGTCCGTTTCATTTCGGCCGCGGCGGCCCGGGCGGCTGGATCATCCTCACCGAGCCCGAGCTGCACCTGTCGGCCGACGTCGTGGTGCCCGATCTCGCGGGCTGGCGGCGCCAGCGTCTGCCTCGTCTGCCGAACGCCCCAGCGCTGACGCTGGCGCCCGACTGGGCCTGCGAGATCATCTCGGCCTCCACCGAGCGAATCGATCGCACGGTGAAGCGCGACATCTACGCGCGCGAGGGCGTGGGCCACCTGTGGTTCATCGAGCCCACGGCCCAGACGCTCGAGGCCTTCCGTCTCGAAGGCGGGCGCTGGACGCTCACCGCCACCGTGGCCGGCGACGCAATCGCGCGCATCGAGCCCTTCGACGCCATCGAGCTGGAGCTGGCCCTGCTGTGGGCCGACGTCGAGCCGGCGCCGCCGGAGTGACGCGGCGGCGCGGCGCCCGTCATCGCGCGCCTCACCCCACGCGCCGCAGCACCAGGCACTTCAGGTAGTAGGTCTCGGGGACCCCCAGCAGCACGGGGTGGTCGCGGCCCTGCATCCGCTTCTCGACCACCGTCACCGGCACGCGCGCGTCGATCGCGGCCTCGTAAATCACCTGGCCGAAGGTCGCCTCGTCCACGTGATAGGAGCACGTGCAGGAGACGAGCACGCCGCCGGGCGTGAGCAGCTTGAGCGCGCGGAGGTTGATCTCCTTGTAGCCCGAGAGCGCCTTCGGCAGCGCCGCGCGGCTCCGGGCGAAGGCGGGCGGGTCGAGCACGATCGTGTCGAAGCGCTCGCCGGCGCGCTCCAGCTCGCGGAGCTCGTCGAAGACGTTGGCGGCCCGTGCCTCGATGTTGGCGATGCCGTTGGCCGCCGCGTTGGCGGCGAGGCGGGCCACGGCCTCTTCCGAGACGTCGATCGCCAGCACCGAGGCGCAGGCGGGCGCCATGTGGAGGGCGAAGCCCCCGTTGTAGGCGAAGGCGTCCAGCGCGCGGCCCTTCGCATAGCGGGCCGCGGCCTCCCGGTTCTCGCGCTGATCGAGGAACAACCCGGTCTTCTGGCCGTGCCACAGGTCGGCCTCGTACTCGACGCGCCCCTCGCGCACGCGCACGGCCGGCGGCACCTCGCCGTGCAGCAGTTCCACCTTCTGCTCCAGCCCCTCCAGCGTCCGCACCCGGGGATCGTTGCGCGCGAGCACCCCGCGCGGCGCCAGCAGGTCGACGAGGTGCCCGACGATCTCGGCCGTGCGGCGCTCGATGCCCTGCGAGAGGGCCTGCAGCACCAGGCAGTCGCCGTACCGGTCGACGACGAGGGAGGGCAGCAGGTCGGCTTCGCCGTGCACCAGCCGGCAGGCCGTTGCGTCGAGCGCGAGCGACCCGCGGAAGGCGATGGCGCGCTCCAGCCGGTCGCGCCACAGCGTGGCCGGCAGCTGCTCGTCGCGCGTGAGCAGGCGCAGCGCGATCTGGCTGCGATCGCTGTAGAGCGCGTGTCCGAGCGTGCGGCCCCGCTGATCGCGCACCACGACGCAGTCGCCGGCGGCGGCCTCGATCGCGGTGAGGTCGGAACGATAGATCCAGGGGTGGCCGGCCCGGACGCGATCGACGCCCTTCGCCGAGATCCTGACGTGGGGTGGCGGTGTCACGGGGCCATGGTAGATCGGGGTGGGTTCTTCGACGTCGCGCCGCCACATCCATTGGGTCCGGGTGGCGTCTCGGGCCGGGCGCGCGTAGTAGTAGAATCCCCTTCATGCGCGTGGCACTCGCCGCCGATCACGCCGGCGTCGCCCTCAAGCGGGACGTCAGGCACCTGCTGGCCGACCTGCACGCCGAGGTGGACGACTACGGCACGGACACCGACGCCTCGGTCGACTACCCCGACTACGCCGCGCCGGTCGCGCGCGCGGTCGCCGCGGGGCAGGCCGACTTCGGGATTCTCATCTGCGGAACGGGCATCGGCATGGCCATGGCCGCCAACAAGGTGGCCGGCATCCGCGCCGCGCCGGTGATCGACGTCGAGACGGCGCGCCTCAGCCGGGAGCACAACGACGCCAACGTGCTGGCGCTCGGCGCGCGCACGACGCCCATCGATCGCGCCATGGCCATCGTGCGTGTCTTCCTGAGCACCGCGTTCGCCGGCGGCCGTCACCAGCGGCGGCTCGACAAGGTCGCCGCGATGGAGTGCGTGCCGGCCGATCGCCACGAGGCGTCCTGACGGACGAGATGCGGCGCGCAGGAGCCGAGGGTCCCTGTCGGTCGGGATGGTCGCCCGCCGCGGGCGGGCAGAGCGGACAGCCGCCCTGGCGAGGCGCCGCGCTCTTCGGGCTCACCGCCCTCGGGCACGGACACGCCAGCGTTCGGATTCGCGGCCACCGGCCGCACAGCCTGCCCCGGCGCCTGGCGCGGGGCCGGAGTTCTCCCCCATGACCCCGATCAGCCTCCCCACTGGCGTGCGACGCACGCTGAAGGACACCGACCCCGAGATCTGCCGCGCCATCTCCGACGAGATCCACCGCCAGAACACCGGCCTCGAGCTCATCGCGTCGGAGAACTTCGTGAGCCAGGCGGTGCTCGAGGCGATGGGGTCGGTGCTCACCAACAAGTACGCCGAGGGCTATCCGGGCAAGCGCTACTACGGCGGCTGCGAGGTGGTGGACGTCGCCGAGCAGCTCGCCATCGATCGCGCCAGGGCGCTGTTCGGCGCCGAGCACGCCAACGTGCAGGCGCACTCGGGCGCGCAGGCCAACATGGCGGTCTGCCTCGCCACGCTCGAGCCGGGCGACACGCTGCTCGGCATGAGCCTGGCGCACGGGGGCCACCTCACCCACGGCCACCCGCTCAACTTCTCCGGCAAGCTCTACCAGATCGTCGCTTACGGCGTGCGCCAGGACGATGAACGGCTCGACTACGACGAACTGGCCGCCAAGGCGCGGGAGCACAAGCCGAAGCTGATCGTGGTGGGCGCCAGCGCCTACCCGCGGGCGATCGACTTCGAGCGCATCGCGGCGGTGGCGCGGGAGGTGGGCGCGCCGGTGCTCACCGACATGGCGCACATCGCGGGCCTGGTGGCCGCCGGCGTCCACCCGAACCCGGTGCCGCACTCCGACTTCGTCTCCACCACCACCCACAAGACGCTGCGCGGACCGCGCGGCGGGCTGATCCTGAGCCGGGCGGCGCACGCCAGGGAGCTCGACAAGGCGGTGTTCCCCGGCGTCCAGGGCGGGCCGCTGATGCACGTCATCGCGGCCAAGGCGGTGTGCTTCCGCGAGGCGGCCGAACCCGCCTTCGCCGACTACCAGCGGCAGGTCGTGCGCAATGCCGCGCGGCTGGCCGGGGTGCTCGCCTCCGGCGGCTTCCGCATCGTGAGCGGGGGCACCGACAACCACCTGATGCTGGTCGACGTCTTCAGCAAGGGGATTACGGGCCGGGTGGCCGAGACGGCGCTCGGCCGCGCGGGCATCACGGTGAACAAGAACGCGATCCCCTTCGACAGGAACCCGCCGATGGTGGCCAGCGGCATCCGCATCGGCACGCCCGCGGTGACCACGCGCGGGATGCGCGAGGCCGAGATGGATCGCATCGGCGAGCTGATCGCGCGCGTGCTCGCCTCGCCCGACGATGCGGCGGTGGCGGCGATGGTCAAGGCCGAGGTCGAGAAGCTGGCCGGCGAGTTCCCGCTCTACCCGGAGGCAGCCTGAGCCAGGAGCCGGTTCGCGCCTTCGAGGCCGGCGGCGCGCTCGCCGGCGTGCTCGCGGGCTTCGAGGCCCGCGCCAGCCAGCGTGCGATGGCCGAGGCGGTGACCCGTGTCATCGACACCGGCGGCGTGCTGCTGGTCGAGGCTGGCACGGGCACCGGGAAAACGCTCGCCTATCTCGTACCCGCCATCCTCAGCGGGCAGCGCGTCGTCGTCTCCACCGGCACCAAGAACCTGCAGGAACAGATCCTCGAGAAGGACCTGCCCCTGCTGCGCCGCGCCCTGGGCCGCGAGATCACCGCCACGGTGATGAAGGGCCGCGGCAACTACCTCTGCCTGCACCGCTACGAGTCGGTCGTGAACGCGGCGGCGACCAGACCTCCCGCCGATCGTGTCGCGCTCGCCCTCGTGGAGGCATGGCTGCCGCACACCGGGACCGGCGATCGCGCGGAGGTGGAAGACCTGCCGGAGGACGCCGGCGTCTGGGCCGACATCGCCGCGACCACCGAGAACTGCCTCGGCAGCGAGTGCCCGCGCTATGACGACTGCTTCGTCGCGCGGATGCGGCAGCGCGCGGCCGAAAGCGACGTGGTGATCGTGAACCACCACCTGCTGTGCGCCGATGCCTCGGTGCGTCGTCACTCCTTCGGCGAGGTGATTCCGCCCGCGCCCATCCTCGTGGTGGACGAGGCGCACCAGCTCGAGGACGTGGCCACGCAGTATTTCGGTGTGGCGGTGAGCAACTTCCGCGTGGACGCGCTGGTGCGCGACGGCCTGCGGGTGCTCGGCGCGAAGGCGGTCGCCGACCGCCGGAAGGCGGCCGACCTGCGCGCCGCGCTGGGGCAGGTGGAGCGCACGGCGCGGGATCTCTTCACGTCGCTTCAGTTCCGGCGTCCAGGCACTTCCACGCGCACGCGCGAGCGCGACGGCCTGTTCGACGAACGCCTCCGCCTCACCGAGGGCGTGCTCGACGTGGTCGGCGAGAGCGGCCTGCTGTTCACCGAGGCGCTCGGGCACGCGGAGGCGGCGCTCGCCGGCCTGAAGGAACCGGGCGAGGACGTGCGCGGGCTGGCGCGGCGCGTCACCAGCCTGCGCGAGGACGCCCGGTTCCTGCTGCGCGCCATCGACCCGGGCTTCGTGTTCTTCCTCGAGATCCGCGGGCGCGGCGTCTTCCTGCGGGCCACGCCCATCGACGTGGCGGCGCTGGTGCGCGAGCACGTGCTGCAGCGGCCGCGGACGGCGGTGCTCACCTCGGCGACGCTCTCCGTCAACGGGTCGTTCGAGTACGTGCGCGGGCGGCTGGGCATCGCAGAGGCCGCGCAGATGCGCCTGCCGCCCGAGTTCGACTACCGTACGCAGTCGCTGCTCTACCTGCCTCGCAGGATGCCCGATCCCCGGTCGCCCGACTTCGTGGCCGCGGCGGCGCACGAAGTGGTGGAGATCCTCGGACGCAGCGAGGGGCGCGCCTTCGTGCTGTTCACCAGCTACGCGAACCTGCGCGAGGTGCAGGCGCGCATCGCCCCGCGGCTGCCCTACCCGATGCTGGTGCAGGGCGAGGCGCCGCGCACGCAACTGATCGACCGCTTCCGGCGAACCCCCAATGCCGTGCTGCTGGCCACCTCGTCGTTCTGGCAGGGCGTGGACGTCGCGGGCGAGGCGCTCTCCTGCGTGATCATCGACAAGCTGCCCTTCGCCTCGCCAGGCGACCCCATCGTCGCCGCGCGCATCGAGGCGATCGGCGAGGCCGGCGGCGACGCGTTCCGCGACTACCAGGTGCCGCTGGCCATCCTCACGCTGCTGCAGGGCCTGGGCCGGCTCCTGCGCCACCACACCGATCGCGGCGTGCTCGCCATCCTCGATCCCCGGCTGACGTCGATGGGCTACGGCCGGCGTTTCCTCGACTCGCTGCCGCCGGCTCCCGTCACCCACCGGATCGAGGAGATCGGCCGGTTCTTCGGAACGAACGGGTAAGGCGCGGGCGAGACTACCCACGATCGACGTCAGGCGCCGCCTCGCGTGACGCGCGTCACACGGCCGCCGTCCGGACATCACTTGCGGGATCGCGCCCGGCGTTCCTACACTCGGCGGGCGGCGGCCCCGCGACGCCCGCGCGCGTCGCACCAGCACCTCCGGCGCCGCAATGTCCTCGTTCAGGTTCCAGGGAATGGGCCGTGGTGCAGGGATTCGAACGGGAACGTGCGGCCATCCGCAGCGGCGACCTTCGCGAGGCGCGGCGGCTGCTGGTCGTGGCCGCGACGCGGCCGCTGACGCGTGAGCAACGCGCGACCCAGCGCGTGACGCTCGCCGAGGTGCTGCTGCTCACGGCCGAACGCGAGGAGGCCGTCCGGCTAGCCACGCTCGCGCTCACCGAGTCGCCGGCGCCGGCCGAGCAGGCGCGCGCGCACGTGGTCCGGGCCGTGGCCCATGCCGATGCCGGCGATCTCACGGCGGCGCTGGCGGAGTTCCGCCGGGGGATCGAACTGGCACGATCCACGGCCCTGCCCGCCGAGATCGCCCGCGCGCAGGTGCGACTGCTGGCCACGCTCGCCGAACGACTCGACGACGGCCACCTCTCGGCGCTGGCTCCCGACGTGCGACAGAACGTCGTGCGCGCCGGCGACCCGCACCTGTCCATCCACTTCTACCTCGCCGAGGGCCGCCTGGCCGCGAAGCTGGGTGCCATCGACCGGGCCTGGCATCACTTCGACCTCGCCGCGGCGCTGCTGCCCATCGAGCCCAACCACGTGATCGAGGCGCTCTACGGCTTCGCCGCATCGGCGCTCTGCTCGCTCACCGCCGATCGGACGTCGGCCGTGGCCTACGGCCGGCGGGCGCTCCACGCCGCGCGGATGGCGGGCTACACGCGCCTGGTGCCCCGCGTGCTCGCGAACCTCGCGCAGGCGCTCGTCCACCTCGGACACGTGGACGAGGCGGAGGTCCTGCTCGACGAGGGGCTGCACCAGCCGTCGGTGTCGGCCGAGGTGCGGGTGGCGCTGCTCGATTCGCGGGTGCAGGCGTCGCTGCTCCGCCGCGACCTGGCCGCGAGCCGCCAACTGCTGGCGCGCATCGACGCCGCGCTCGACCAGCGCGATCCACACTGGGACTGGCCCGGCCTCAGCCGCCGCGAGACGATCGTGCGCGTCCTGCTGGCCAACGGCGATCACGAGGACGCCGCGACGCTGGCGCGGGAAGCCCGCGAGGCGGCCGCCCGCCTGGGCGACGGCCTGCACGCCGCGCTGTTCGCCCTGCTCGAGGCCGACGCGCGCCTCACGCGCGGCGAGCTGGCCGAAGCGCGGCGCCTCGTCGATCTCTGCGGTGGTCCGGCCGACGTGGTGTCACTGGTCGTGGCCGGCGAGCGCGAGCGACTGCGCGCGCGGCTGTCGGTGTACACAGCCGATCTTCGCGGCGCGCGCGTCCATGCCTTCCGCGCGCGGCGGCTGACGGAGACCGTCGGCACCGCGCAACAGCGCCTGACGCTCCAGGAGCAGCTGCCCGACCTGATTGAGTGGACGCCGGCCACCCGGTCCGTCGAGGGCGCTGCCCGGCTCGACATCGACTGGCTCAACCACCTGTTCACGGTGGCGCAGCATCCGCTGCTGCTCGCCGAGGAGACGATCGAAGCGCTGCGGGGCCTGCCGCGCGTCGCGGCCGCGCACGTCGTGCTGGCCAACACCGACGTGCCGCCTCGCGGCACGCGGCCGGGCTTCGGCCCGATCACCCCGGCGCCCGACTGGCACGCCGTGACATGGACGCTCGGCGACACCCGCGACGGCCTGGTGCAGGTGCGCCTGTGGCTGCGCGATGCCGCGGGCCAGGCCGATCTGGCCACGTTGGGCGACCTGGTGGCGGCAGCCGTCGCGCTGGCCGATCGGCGGCAGCGCGAGGGCTCGCTGGTCGCCGGCTGGGACGCATCGCCGCCCGACACGCCCGTGTTCGGTGTGTTCGGGCCGTCGATGCGCACCCAGATCGCCCTGTTGCGGCAGGCGGCGGTCACGACGCTGCCGGTGCTGGTGACCGGCGAGACGGGCACGGGCAAGGAACTCGTCGCGCGCGAACTGCACCGCCTGGCGCGGGCGGCCACGGGAGCGTTCGTGCCGTTCAACTGCGCGGCCATCCCGCGCGACATGCTCGAGAGTCAGCTCTTCGGCCATCGGCGCGGCGCCTTCACGGGCGCGGCCGCCGACTTCCGCGGCCTGGTGGGCGAGGCCGCCGGCGGCACGCTCTTCCTCGACGAGATCGGCGAACTGGACCTCACCCTGCAGCCGAAGCTGCTGCGCTTCCTCGAGACAGGCGAGGTCCAGCGCCTGGGCGACGCGCGGCCTGCCTCCTTCGACGTGCGCACGATCGCGGCCACCAATGCCGACGTCGATGCGCTCGTGCACACCGGCGACTTCCGCCCCGACCTCTATCACCGTCTCAACGGCCTGCGCCTGCACCTGCCTCCGCTGCGCGACCGGCGCGACGACGTGCCGGCGCTGGCCAGGCACTTCCTGGAGCGGTTCGCGCGCGAGGCCGCGAAGCCGCCGCTGCGCCTGGGCCCGGCCGTCATCGAACTGCTCACCATCTACGACTGGCCGGGCAACGTGCGGGAACTGCTCAACGAGATGCGGCGGCTGGTCACCTTCCTCGAGCCCGGCACCGAGATCGGCCTCGATCAGCTCTCCCACACGATCCGCACGCGCGCCCTCGAGACCTCGCGCAAGGTCGGGGAGGCGGTGGCGATCCGCGTGGATCAGCCGATGGCCGAGGCCGTGGAGCAGTTGCAGCGCCTGATGGTGGAACGCGCCTTCCGGCTCGCCGCCGGCCGCGTGGGCGATTCGGCGTCGATCCTCGGCCTCTCGCGCAAGGGGCTGTTCCTGATGCGCAGGCGACTCGGGCTGGAGTAGCCGGCCCCGGTGAATCGGGGCGGCGAATTCGCCGCCTCCCGCTACAATCCAGGCCGTGGCGCGCGACGTCCTGGCGTTCGGACCCTTCCGCCTCGATCTGCGGGCACATCGCCTGCTGCGCCAGAGCGAACCCGTGCCGCTCTCGGCGCACCTCGTCGACCTGCTCGCCCTGTTTGCCGTCCGCGCCGGCGAACTGCTCACGAAGGACGCGCTCTTCGAGGCGATCTGGCCCGGCGTCTTCGTCACCGACAACACGCTGGCGCGTGCCGTCGCCGACCTGCGGCGCGCACTCGGCGACGACCCGGCCAATCCCCGCTACATCCAGACCGTGGCGCGCCGCGGTTATCGCTTCGTGGCCGAGGTCGGCCCGGCACCGCCCGAGGCGCCTCCGGCCGGCTCCGGCGGGGGCGAGGAGACCTACGAGGAACTGCGCCAGTTCGTCGTGTCGGTCACCGCGCTGGAGCGCCTTCGGACCGACGGGCTGGAGGCGGTGCGCGCACACCTCGAACGCGCGGCGGCCGTGCTGCCCGACTACGCGCCGGTGCACGTGGCGCTGGCCTCGGCACTGACGCTTGCCAGCGAAGCGATGCGCTCCAGCGGCGTGCCCGACCCCGAGCCGGCCGAACGCGCCGTCATGTCGGCGCGCCGGGCCTGCGAACTCGATCCCGGCCTGGGCGAGGCGTGGGCAACGCTCGCCTTCGCCCTCACCAGCGCCGGCCGCAGCGATCAGGCGCGCGCGGCCGCCCGCCAGGCGGTGAGGCTCGAGCCCGGCAGCTGGCGGCATCACTTCAGGCTGGCCTTCGCGGCATGGGGCGAGGAGCGCCTGCGTGCGGCCCGCCGCACCCTGGAGCTGCTGCCCGGCTTCCCCTACGCGTGCTTCCTCGGCGCCACCGTGCTCGTGGCCCGCGGGCTGCTCGGCGAGGCGCGGGCCCTGACCGCCGAAGCGACTTCAGCGGCGCCGCACCCGCGCGTGGCCGAACGCCTGCCGGCCAGCGGCCTCAATTGGCTGCAGGGCGCCATCGCGGCCACCGATCCGTCGGCCGCCGGCGAGGCGCTGATCAGTTTCGCCCGCGAGATCGGCACGCACGACGCCGGGCGGCTCTACTCCACCGAGTTCGTGCTCGACGCCCATCACTGGCGCGCCGGCCTGCTGGCGCGCCTGGGACACGCCGACGCCGCACTGGCCGATCTCCGCGCCGCGCTGGCCATCGAGCCACAGCACCCCCGTTCGCTGGCAGCCCTCGGCGCGCTGCTCGAGCGGGAAGGGTCTCCGGAGGCCGATGACATCACCGCGCGGGCCGATCAGGTTTCCGGCACGCTCGCCGCGGGGGGACGCGCGGCCGAGGCCGCGCTGTGTCGCGCCACCCGGCAGGTGATTGGCGACGACGCGGCGGCCGCGCTCGTCACGCTCGAACGGCTCCTGGACGAGGCACCGCCCGATCACACCGGGTGGACGCTGCCCATCGAGCCGTGGCTGACGCCGCTGCACGGCCACACCGCGTTCGACGTGCTGCGGCGACGGCTGGCGCAGCGCGCGGCCTGACGGCCCCGCGACGGCCGCCTGCTGTCCCGACCCGGCTCACGCGACGACGCTCACGCTTTCTCAGCGCGCCCTCAAGACACCCGCTCCGTCGAGGCGTAACCTGCGCTCTTGAAGGAGGTGGGCCATGACGAGACAGTGGATCGCTGCCGCGGGCCTGGCCACGCTGACCGCGCTGCACCCGGTACCGGCACCTGCGCAGAGCACCCGGCCGGACGCCAACACCACGCGCCTGTTCTTCGCGCCCACGGGCCGGACGCTCGCCAGAGGCGAGGGCTACGTGGGCATCTATGAAGCCGTGCTGCCGTTCGTGCAGGTCGGCATCACCGACGGAATCACGCTGGGCGGCGGCACCCCCCTGTTCTTCGGCCTGGAGTCGGGACACCCCTTCTGGCTCACGCCGAAGGTCGCCATCGTCCGGGGGCCGCGCGTGAACGTCGCGGCGGGGGTGCTCCACTTCGTCAACGTCACGGACAGCGGGAGCGCCGGCATCGCGTACGGGGTGGCGACGGTGGGTTCTCCCGACGCGTCGGTCACGGCCGGCGCCGGGTGGACCGACAGCTCCTTCGATGACGACGGGAACACCACGGCCCTCGTGATGGTCGGCGGGGAGCGCCGGATTGGGCCGCGGCTCAAGCTGATGACCGAGAACTACGTCCATGAGGCCGGCGGACTCGTGTGCGTGGGCGTCCGGTTCCTGGGCGACCGGCTGTCGGCCGATCTGGGCCTGGCCAGTCCCATCGGCGAGGATCACCTGATCGTGTTCCCGGTGGTGAACTTCGTCTGGCGGTTCGGCGATTCGGCCGACGGCCCACCGCCGCCCAGCCTCCTGCCGCGCCATCGGTGAGCGGCGCACGGCACCGGCAGCGCGCGGATCAGCGCGGCCTGACCATCGGCACGAAGCGCACTGACCTCGAGAGCGGACATCGCCCGCGCGACGTCTCGTTCGCCTTAGATACCGAGCTGCTCGATGGCCAGCGCCGGCGTGATGATCGGGACGTTCCTGAAGCGCCCCAGCCGCAGCAGGTGCGGATCGCCCGAGACGATGCGGTCGGCCCCAGCGCCAACCGCGCACGCGAGCACCGCATCGTCTTCGGGGTCGTCCATGATGGTCGGCTGGATGACCGCTGGAACCCCCACTACTGCCAGAGCGGCATAGCCCTCGAAGATCTCCGCGGCGGACAAGCCGCGCGCCGCGAGCGCCCTCGTGAACTTGTCGCGGCAAATCACGTCGTGCAACTCGGCAAGCAGTGGCGCGCTGGTGTGCAGCGTCACGATCGCTGCGTACGCGGCATCGATCAGCTTGCCGGGAGTTCCGTGCCAGAGCAGCCCGGAAATGGCCACATTCGTGTCAAGGACGAGCCGCACGACGCGCGTCCGACCGACAGGCGTCGATCTCGGCCTGGATTTCCTCGGATGTCATGGGCGGAAGCGGGTTGGCCGCGAGTGCCCTGCGCGCCTCCGCCAGCCTCTCGACCCGCCTGGCAAGGAGCGCCCGACGCACCATCTCCTCGACGGCGGCCGGCTCCAGCAGGCCGGCCTCTCGCGCCTGCTCCGCGAGCGCATCAGGGAGCACGATTTCGAGATTGAGCCGCGTCATGGTGGAACTCACATGCCTGGGAGCCGAGAATAGCACGCGGATCACCTGATCGTGTTCCCGATGGTGAACGTCGTCTGGCGGTTCGGAGGTTCGGTCGACGGCCCACCGCCGCCCAGCCTCCTGCCGCGGCACCGGTGAGCGGCGCACGGCACCGGCAGCGCGCGGATCAGCGCGGCCTGACCATCGGCACGAAGCGCACCGGGATGGTGCGCTCCTCGACGATGCGGTCGGGCAGCTTCACGAGAATGCGGATCCACTGATCCTGTTCGCCCACGGGCGCGATCAGGCGCCCGCCGACGGCGAGCTGGTCCACGAGCGCGGCGGGCATCTCGGGCGGCGCGGCCGTCACCATGACCCGATCGAACGGTGCGTGCTCAGGCCAGCCGCGGTAGCCGTCGCCGGTCAGCACGTGCACGTTGCCGACGCCGAGCGCGGCCAGCGTCGCCCTGGCCCGCTCGGCCAGTTCGGGCACGATCTCCACGCTGTAGACCTCGCGCGCGAGCGAGGCCAGCACGGCCGCCTGGTACCCCGACCCCGTGCCGATCTCGAGCACCCGATGGTGTGGCGCCACCTCGAGCTGCTCGCTCATGTAGGCAACGATGTAGGGCTGCGAGATGGTCTGGCCCTCGCCGATGGGCAGCGGGGAGTCGTCGCAGGCCGCGTCGACCAGGTCGGCCGGCACGAACCGGTGGCGCGCGATGGCGCGCATCGCGGCCAGCACGCGCGGGTTCCGCACGCCGCGGGCGACGATCTGCTCGGCCACCATCCGCTCGCGCCGCGCCGCCTGCATGGCCTCATCGCTCGAGGCGCCGGCCGCCGGGGGCATCGCCCCGGGCGGTCCCGAGGCGCACGACACGCCCACGGCGAATCCCGTCAGCCGTGCCAGGCGCCCGAGCGTGCGGCCGATGCCATTCACCATGACGCATGGTCCCCTGAGCCATTCTACCCTTCCGGATCCCGGAGGCAGCCGCGGGCGCGACACCACCCGGGCCGGGGGCGCCACGACCCGCCGGCCGGGACGCGCGGGGCCAGGGCCAGGGCCGCACCAGCGCGCGGACGGCGATTCGGCGCCGTCCCGAAGCAGGCGGCACGCGAGGGTGAGGCCTCCATGACGATGGCCGGCCGGATATGATCGGCCGCGCGGAGGCAGCCGGTGGATTTCGACGACGACGGGCCGGGGCGACAGCGTGATGCGTTGAACGGACTGATGCTGGCGGCCGCGGTCGCGGCGCTGGCGACGCTGGCCGGAGGGGTCTGGTGGGTCGCGTCCAGGCCGGCGAAGCCATCCCCGCCCACGACGTCAACCGCTCCCACACCCGCCGCACGGCCGCCGGCGGACAGGGTCGCGCCGGCGACGGAGCCCGAGGCCGCGCCGCCGCCGTCGCCGGGGCGCCGCCGCGAGCGCGCGCCGCGCGCGGCGGATGTGCCAGCTCCGGAGCCGGCGCCGGTCCCCGTGCCAGCCGGCCCGGTGCTCGTGGTGGAAAGCGACGTCGCGGGCGCGTCGGTGTTCTTCAACCGCAAGTACCTCGGCACCACGCCGCTGCGTTCGACCGAGGTCACGCCGGGCGCCGGGCAGATCAACGCCTCGGCCGAGGGCTACGACGGCATCGTCCAGGCAGTGGAGGTGGCCGAGAGCGGTCCCACGCAGGTGACGCTGCGGTTCAAGGAGGTGCGGCTCGACGCGTCGGTGGCCGTCGTGCACAGGCACGGCATGGGATCGTGCGAGGGGACGCTGCGCGCCACGCCCGCCGGCCTGCGCTACGACACGTCGAACAGGAACGACGCGTTCACGCTGGGCTTCGACGACCTGGAGGTCTTCGAGGTGGACTACCTGCAGAAGAACCTGAAGGTGAAGCAGCGCGGCGGTCGGACGTGGAACTTCTCGACGAAGGCGGCCAACGCGGATCCGCTGTTCGTCTTCCATCGCGACGTCGAGAAGGCGCGCGCGAAGCTCCGGTGACGCGGCGGCCGGGGTGATGGGCGGGCGGAGCGGGCCGGCGCGGCCGAACCTCGTTCGCGCCGCGGGGGCGTGGGGAGACGGCCGCATGCGGATCCCCGTGGAATTCCCGGCGAGATGCATTACCATTCGCCCAACCTGAGGAGCCCATGGTCAAGCCCGGCATCCGACGTGTCCTGGCAAGCGCGCTCGCGGTCACCGCCTGGTACGGGTTGTCGACGACACCCCGCGCGCAGCCGGCGGGGGCGGCAGCTCCTGCTCCAGCGGCCGCCCGCGAGGCGGTTGCGCCCGCAACCGTCGTGCGCTCGCCGCGCAACGCGAACTATTCGATCGACGCCAGCCTCGACCCGCGCACGCGCACGATCAGCGGCCGCGGCGTCATCACCTGGCGGAACGTCACGTCGCACGACACCAGCGAGCTGCGCCTGCACCTCTACTGGAACGCCTTCAAGAACACGCGGTCGACGTTCCTGCAGGAGCGGCTGCGCGCCGCGTCGCCCGCCGACCGCCGCGCGCTGCTGACGCGGCCGCTCGACGACTTCGGCCACACGACGATCTCGGCGGTGAGGCTGGTGGGCGCCGGCGCCGCGCCGCCGGTGGATCTCACCTCCGGCGTGCACGCCATCCAGCCCGACGACGGCAACGCGGACGACGAGACGCTGGTGCGCGTGCCGCTGCCGGCGCCGGTCGGGCCCGGCCAGACCGTCAACGTCGAGGTGGAGTGGACCGCCCGGGTGCCGCGCACCTTCGCGCGCACCGGCGTCGTCGGCAACTACTACTTCGTCGGCCAGTGGTTCCCGAAGGTCGCCGTGCTCGGCGAGCGCGGCTGGATCTCGCACCAGTTCCACGCCTCGACGGAGTTCTTCTCCGACTTCGGCGTCTACGACGTCCGCCTGCGCGTGCCCTCGGGGTGGGTGGTGGGCGCGACCGGGCTGGCGCAGCCGCCGCGGGAGAACGGCGACGGCACCACGACGCACCGGTTCCTGCAGGAGGACGTGCACGACTTCGCCTGGACGACGAGCCCCGACTACGTCGTGCGCGAGCAGCGATTCGAGCACGCCGGCCTGCCGCCGGTCGACATGCGGCTGCTCCTGCAGCCCGAGCACGAGTCGCAGGCCGACCGTTATTTCGCGGCCACCGGCGCCGCGCTGCGCTATTACGGCGAGTGGTTCGGGGCGTATCCGTACGGCCACATCACGGTCATCGACCCGGCGTGGCAGAGCGGCACCGGCGGCATGGAGTACCCCACGCTGTTCACGGGCGGGACGCGCTGGCTGTCGCCGCGCACGACGTCACAGCCCGAGGGGGTCACCATCCACGAGGCCGGCCACCAGTTCTGGTACGGGATGGTGGCAACCAACGAGTTCGAGCACGCCTGGATGGACGAGGGCTTCAACAGCTTCTCCACCAGCCGCGCGCTCGACGAGCTGATGCCGGTGCGGTTCCACAGCGAGCGCTTCTTCGGCGGCTTCCTCCCGTGGGTGATCGACGACATCACGCAGCCGCGCGCCACCGACGGCAACGGCTGGCCGCGGTACCGGCGCGACGCGAAGAGCGACATCCCCTCCACGCCGTCGTGGCGGTACTGGCCGGGCACCTCGGCCAGCATCACCTACAGCAAGACCGCGCTGTGGCTGCACACGCTGGAGCGGATGCTGGGCTGGCAGACGCTGCAGCGCGTGCTCTCCACCTACTTCGAACGCTACGCCTTCCACCACCCCTCGCCCGAGCAGTTCTTCGCCGTGGCCAACGAGGTGAGCGGACAGGATCTCACCTGGTTCTTCGACGAAGTCGTCGGCTCGGCCGACGTGTTCGACTACGGCGTGGACCGGCTCACCTCCGCGCGCCGGACGGTGCGCGGCATCGTCGATCGCGACGGGAAGAAGGTGGCCGTGGGCGCCGAGCCCCTCGGCGACGTGTACGAGACGCAGGTCGTGGCGCGGCGATACGGCGAGGCGATCTTCCCGGTGGATCTGCTCGTGCGCTTCGAGGACGGCAGCGAGCAGCGCGTGCGCTGGGACGGCCGCGACCGCTGGCGCCTGTTCACCTTCGAGCGGCAGGCGCAGGCGATCTCGGCCGAGGTCGATCCCGACCGCGTGCTGCTGCTCGACACGAACTTCACCAACAACAGCCGGACACTGGCCCCGCAGGGACGGGCTGCCGCCACCAAGTGGTCGCTCCGCTGGATGGTGTGGCTCCAGGATCTCCTGCTCACCTATGGGTTCTTCGCGTGATCACCAGGCTTTCACCCGTCGCCGCGTATCGTGAGGGGCTGCGCCGCGTGAGCGGCGCACCGTGGATGTGGCTGGGCGCGTGGCTGGCCACGCTGCTCGTCGCGGTGCCGGCCGCGATGGTGGTGCGCGAGATGATCGCGGACCACCTCGGGGCGAGCCTCGTCGCCGAGCGCGTCGCCGCCGGCGTCGACGTCGACTGGTGGCAGGAGTTCCGGGCGCAGGCCTCGGGGCTGGGCGCCACCTTCGTGCCCGCGATCGTGGGTGGCGCCGCCGTCCTGAAGAACCTCTCGGACCTGGCCGACAACGCCCGGATGGAGACCGCAGCCGCCGGACTGGTCGCCGTCTGGCTGCTGGTGTGGTCGTTCTTCGCCGGCGGCGTGCTCGACCGCTATGCGCGGGGCAGGGCCATGCGCGCCGCGGAGTTCTTCGCGGCCTGCGGCACCCACGCCGGGCGGCTGCTGCGGCTGGGCGCGCTCGCCTTCCTTGCCTACTACGTGCTGTTTGCGCACGTCTACGGCTGGCTCTTCGGCCAGGGGCTCTACGCGACGTGGACGCGCGACACCACGGTGGAGCGGCGCGCGTTCGTCGCGCACCTGCTGCTTCAGGTGGTGTTCTTCGCCCTGGTCGCGCTGGTGAACCTGCTGGTCGACTACGCCCGCGTGCGGCTGGTGGTGGAGGATCGCCGCAGCGCGGTGTTCGCGCTGGTGAGCGCCGCGCGGTTCGTGCGACGCCACGCGACCGGCACCGTCGCGCTCTACCTGCTGAACACCGCGGGCTTCCTGGTGCTGGCCACGCTCTACGCGTTCGCGGCGCCGGGGGCGGGGCGCACCGGCTGGACCCTGTGGATCACCGCGCTCGTCGGGCAGGCCTACGTGGCGGCCCGCCTCGGCGTGAAGCTGGGGTTCTACGCGAGCCAGGTGGCCTACTTCCAGGGCGCGCTCGCGCATGCCGGCTACGCGGCGGCCGCACTGCCGGAGTGGCCCGAGTCGCCAGCGGTCGAGGCGGCCCGCGGCGAACCGGATCCCACGCCGCCATCGCCCTCGTGACGCGCTGATCCCGGATGGGGAAGGTGGATGAGTTCCTGCTCGCCCTGATTGGCATCGCCGTCGCCCTCGGCACGTTCCTGCTGGTGATCGTGCTGCCAGTGGTGACGTTCCTGCGCGTCACGCGTGCCGTACGGGAAGCCGAGCGCGCCAACGCCCGCGTGGACGCGCTCGCGCGCGTGCTGCAGGACCTGTTGCGCGAGCGCCGCCTCGAGGGCGAGCCCGCCACCTCGCCGGCCGACGCGCCGGAGTTGTCCGAGGACGAGGCGACGGCGGTCACCGATACGCCGGCCTGGGAGCCGGCAGCCGCGTCGGAGCCACCCGGGACGGTCGTGGCGGCAGCCGCGGTGGCCGCCGGGACGCCCCCGCAGCCGGAGGCCGACGCGCCGCCGCCGGCCGGGCCGCCATCGCCGCCGAGCGTGCAGCCCTCGCACGCCGCCGCCCACGCGCACGTCTCGGCGCGCCCCTCCCTCGAGCAGCGCATCGGCCAGCGCTGGCTGCTCTACGCGGGCATCGCGGCCCTCGTCCTCGGCGCGAGCTACATCGTGAAGCTCGCCTTCGAGAACGACTGGATCTCGCCGGCCACACGCATCGCCCTCAGCGCGGCAGGCGGCGGGGTGCTGGTGATGGGTGGCCTGCGCTTCGCCGCGGGCGGGCTCGGCTTCTTCGGCTACACGCTGACGGGCGCCGGCTTCGCCGTGCTGTACGTCTCGGTCTGGGCGGCACAGCACCTCTATGGGCTGGTCGAGCGCGGCACCGCGTTCGCGCTGATGACGCTGGTCACCGTGGTCGCCGCCTGGTTCGCCGACCGTCGATCGGCGCAGCCGGTGGCGATGACGGCGCTCATCGGCGGCTTCGCCACGCCGTTGCTCCTGGGCGGCGAAACCGGCGCGTACATCGCGCTGTTCTCCTACCTCTCGCTGCTGACGGTTGGCGCGGCCCTGCTGGCGCGCCGGCACGCGTGGCCGCTGCTCACGCTCGCGTGCTTCACGCTGCTCGCCTTCAGCTTCAGCGCATGGGCGGCCACGGCCTACCGCAGCGACCGATATCTCGTCGTGCAGGGCTTCCTCACGTTGTGGCTGGCCGCCTGCGTGGCCGCCGTCGCGTGGGCTCCCGCGCGCGAGGGCGAGGCGGCCGCCGGACGTCCTCCAGCCGCCGACGCCCTCACCAGCGGCGTCACGCTCATCGTCGGCGCGCTCGCCCCGGCGCTGTACCATCTGGCCTCGCTCGCCAACCTCTACAGGCACCCGCGCGATCTGCTCATCTACTTCATCGCCGCCACGCTCGCCGGCCTGCTCTACTCGGCCGACGGCAAGCGGCCGTGGGCACGCTTGATCACGTGGCTCGTCGTGTGGCTGCCGATGGTGAGCTGGCTGATGGATCACGCGGCGCGCGGCGCACGCGTCACGGTGCTGGCCGTGTTCGGCCTGCACCTGATGAACGAAGTGCGCGTGCTGCTGCACGACCGGACGCGCATGGCGTCGACGCTGGTGCTGCTGCTGCACCTGAACGGGCTCGGGCTGCTGGCGGCCCTGCTGGTGCTGCTCCCGCGGTGGGACACCGGCATGATGTCGGCGACGGTCGCCGGCGCCGGCGTCTTCTACGGTGTGCTGGCGCTCGTCATGCGGCCGCGCCACGACGTGGCGCCGCTGCACTATTTCGCCGTCGCGGCGGCGTGCGCGGCCGGGGCGATCGCGCTGCGCTTCCAGGGCGCATGGGTGACGGCCGGCTGGACGATGGAGGGCGCGCTCGTGATCTGGCTCGGCCTGCGCGAGCGGCGCCACTGGCTGCGCGCCGGCGGCTGGATCCTCTTCGCGCTGGGCCTGCTCCACGGCCTGGATCACATGAGCAGGCCGGCCTCGACCGCCACCCTGCCATGGGTGAACGCGCCCGCGCTCTCGCTGGTGGCCGCCGCGGCGCTCCTGCTCTGGGTCGCCAGCCGCTACCGCGCGCTCGGCGGCGCACTGCCGGGCGGCGCCGCGCGGCCCATCGGCGCCGCCGTCATTTGTGCCGCGCTCACGGGCCTGGTGGTGCTCAGCGAACAGATCAACGGCATGTTCGGCCGCTTCGCCTGGCAGCAGGCCGTCGAGGCGGGGCCGATGGCCGCCGGCGCGACCGGCCTCGCCCGCCAGGTCACGCTCTCCATCGCGTGGGCCGCCTACGCCGTCGTCCTGCTCGTCGCCGGCATCGCGCGGCGCTACCCGCCCGTGCGGTACCTGGCGATCCTGCTGTTTGCCATCACCATCGGCAAGGTGTTCTTCGTCGATCTGGCCCGTCTCGATCGGTTCTATCTGATCTCCAGCGTGGTGGGCCTCGGGCTGCTGCTGCTCGTCGCGTCGTACCTGTATCAGCGCTTCGTCAGCGACGAGCCGCCGGCCGATGCTGGAACGAGCTCGACCTTTCCGTGACGCGACCAGCCCATTTCCGCCCGTCCGTACGGATTCACCTCTTGCCCCCGGGGCGCGACTTGCCAACAATAGGGCGACCCCCAGGGGTTTTCGACCGATATCCATGGCCGATACCGACCGGCAAGCCGGCTGCATCCTGATCGTCGACGATCAGGAGAACAACGTGCGCATCCTCGAGCGGATGCTCAGGAAGGCGGGTTACGATCAGCTCGTCAGCACCATCGATCCCCGCACGGCCCTGCCGCTGCTCGAGGCGCACAAGCCCGACCTGATCCTGCTCGATCTCCACATGCCGTATCTCGACGGGTTCGGCGTGCTCGAGCAGTTCTCGCCGCACATCCCCGAGGGCACCTACCTGCCCATCCTGGTGCTGACGGCCGACATCAGCACCGAGGCGAAGCAGCGGGCGCTGTCGATGGGCGCGAAGGACTTCCTCGCCAAGCCCTTCGACACCACGGAGGTGCTGCTGCGGATCAGGAACCTGCTCGAGGCCCGCTTCCTCTACATCGCGCTCCAGATGCAGAACGACGTGCTCGAGATGAAGGTGCAGCAGCGCACACGTGAGCTGGAGGATGCCCAGGTGGAGATCCTGGAGCGCCTGGCGCTGGCCGCCGAGTTCCGCGACGACGCGACGCAGGAGCACACGCAGCGGGTGGGCCAGTACTCAGCGCGCCTCGCCCGGCGGCTGGGCCTGCCCGATCACGTGGTCAACCTCATCCGTCTGGCAGCCCCGCTGCACGACCTGGGCAAGATCGCGGTGCCCGATACGGTGCTGCTGAAGCTCGGGCGCCTCACCGACGAGGAATTCGAGCTCATCAAGAGCCACACGCACGTGGGGGCCCGCATCCTGTCGGGCTCGCGTCATCCGCTGCTGCAACTGGCCGAGCAGATCGCGCTCACGCACCACGAGCACTGGGACGGCAGCGGATACTCGCCCGGGTTCCGCGGCGAGGAGATCCCGCTGGTGAGCCGCATCGTCGCCGTGGCCGACGTCTTCGATGCGCTGACCCACGCGCGGCCCTACAAGAAGGCGTGGCCCGTGGCCGATGCCGTGGCGGAGATCCGGCGGCAGAGCGGCCGCCAGTTCGATCCCCGCGTGGTCGAGGGCTTCGTCGAGTTGCTGCGGGAAGACGGTTTGCTGCAGGAGGCCGAGCCGCCGGTGGCGACGCCCGTGCCAGTCACGACGCCACACGACGCGGAACCCGCGTGAGCGCCTCCCGGGCGCCGCGCCCGTCCCGGTGCGACGCGGCACTTCCACCATGGGCTGCTAGCCCAGACCCGCCGTCCCCTGCCTGACGTCGAAGACGCCCGTCTCGGCGCCGACCCGCTCCTCGGGCGCCGGCACCGCTCCGACGTCCACGCCTGTCAGCCGCTCGCGGGCCGCGCGTACCGTCTCACGCAGCAGCGGATCGCTGGTGCCGGCGAGCCGGTCGAGTTCGCCCGACAACGACGTGAGCCGCAGCGCTCCCACCGCCCACACGCCGCAGGAGCGCAGCCAGGGGTCGCTGGCCGCCATCAGGGCCCGGACGGCCTCTTCTCGCGTGGTCATCGCCGCGCCGACCAGCCCGTTGGCCAGCCGCATGCGCTCGGCGACCGACACCTGGGGGTCGACCAGCGGCAGGATCAGCCGCCGCAGATCCGGGCTCAGGACGTGGTCGAGCAGTTCGAGCGCGTTGGCCCGCAACGAGGCGTTGTCGCCGCCAAGCGCCGCGTAGGCGTCCTCGATGTCGCTGTTCCGCGCGAGCAGCCCCAGCAGGCCGAAGATGCGCTCGCGCTCCTGGCGGATGGACTGCTCCAGTCCGCTGGCGATCGCGTGGTCCGCCGCCAGCGCCTCGCGAATCGTGCCGAGGATCTGGTAGGAGCGGTAGTGGCCGACGATTTCGGCCGCCAGCACCACCTCCACCGCCTGCCGGTCCACGGCGCGGGCGGGACGCTGGTGCTGCAGTCGCGCCAGCGCGGCGATCGCGCCGTACCGCAGCACCGCGTCGCCCACGAGCAGGTGATCGTAGAGGGCGCGCTGCGCCTCCTCGGTTCCGATGGCGGCGAGCGCCGCCGGGACGCCGCGGCGCGCCTCGATCGGCAACGCGTCGTCGTCGATGGCCGCCGCCAGGGGCGCCACGGCCATCGGCCCGAGGCTGGCAAGCGCCGTCGAGGCGTCGCCGGCCAGCTCCGGCTCTCCCAGCGCGCGCAGGAGGTAGCCGACGGCGGCCATGGTCCGCGACCGGCCGGCGGCCACGATGGCCGCGCGGCGCACGCCGGAATCGGCGTCCTCCAGCAGGCTCCGCAACTGCGTGCCGCACGGCACCGGCAGCGATCCGATCAGCTTCGCCGCCTCGAGCCGCGACCCGGTCGTCGCACCGGCCGCCGGATCGATCAGGTTGTCGAGCATGAAGCGGGCGGCCTCGACGTTCTGCATCGGCCCCGGCCGGCACAGGAACCCGATCATCCCCGCCTGGATCGAGTAGTCGGGGAAATCGCGTACGGCCAGGATCTCCTGAAGCGGATCCTCCTGTCCGTGGTGCGCCAGGAAGAGCAGCGCTTCGGTGCGCGTCTCGGGATCCGGATCCTTCAGCAGCCCCTTCACCTGGGGCATGACGGCGAGATCGCCGGCGTCGTCGAGCAGGCCGAGGGCGCGACGCCGCACCTCGGCTGCATGATGCGACAGCAGACTCCGCACCGCCGGATGGAGGCGTCCCCTCGCCTGGGACTCGTAGAGCGCCAGGGCGTAGAGGATCTCCCCCGGATCGCTTGCCTGGAGCTTGTCGGCGAGCAGTTCGTGGGCCGACCGATCGAGAACCTGCGGCGCGGCGCCGGCGGCGTCGAGGCGGTGCTGGTGGATGCTCTCGCGGATCGCGTCGACGTAGCCCCGGCGCAGGCGCCACGCGATGCCGATCCAGGCGAGGCCGAGCGCCAGGCTCATCACCGCCAGGCCCCTGAGGCCGGCGCCGGCGCCCGGCACCTCGAAACCGCCCACGGCGAACCCCTGCGTGGCCAGCCCGAGGAGCACGCCGCCAACGCCATCGGCGACCCGGTTGAACACGAGGTCGATGGCCGCCTTCACCCGCGCGCGGATCTCGGGGTTCACCGGCAGGTAGAGCAGTTCGAAGCTCGCCTTGTCCACGGAGAACCGCAGGCCCTGGTCGAAGGTGTTGGTCAGCAGCACGGCCCAGAGCCCCGGCCACACGACGGTGAGCAGCGATCCGACGCCGATGGCCGCCGGCAGGATCAGCAGCGTGAGCGACAGGCCGAAGCGGCGCAGCAGCGGCCCGGTCACCACCAGTTGCGTGGCGAAGGACACGAGCCCCATCACGAGGTTGAACATGCCGAGGAACCGCGTGATGCCGTCGGCGTCCTCGCCGAAGCGCTCGGCCACGACGATGCTGAACTGGAAGCTGGTCCACTGGGTGACGATGGCCACCAGCATCACCAGCACGACGATCGAGCGCAGGTAGCGCGTGCGCAGGACGAGGGCGAGGGTGCCGCCCACCGCGGCGGGCTGGTGCGCGGCAACCCGCACCTGCCGCTGGCGCTGGCCCCAGGCGAGGTTGACGAGCAGGGCCGCCGAGAGGATGAGCGCCGCGAGCACCAGCAGCAGGTTCACCGTGCCGAGCGGCCCCACGAGGAGGCGGGCGAGCAGGCCGCCGGCGATGGCGCCCAGCGAGGCGCCGGATCCCACCACGCCGAACAGGCGCCTGGCCTGCCGGGTATCGAACACCGCGTTGGCGAAGCTCCAGGCCTGCACGGGCGCGATCACGCCGTAGCAGTTCACCCACACGTAGAAGGCGGCGGCCAGCCAGGCGGCGTCGTAGCGCCGGAAACCCCACCAGAACAGCAGGACGTTCGCGGCGAGGAACACCAGGCTGCCGGTGATGACCAGCCGCTGTCCGACCCGGCGCGCCCCGGCCTGGTAGAGCGGCATCAGCAGGGCGAGGACCAGCGGCACGCCGATGTAGGCGTAGACCAGCTTGTAGGGTCCGAACTCCCGCAGGAACAGCCCGTTGCGGATCGGCTTGGCGAGCAGGAACGACGCGACGGCAATCGCGATGTAGAGCGAGACGTAGAGCACCGCGCGGCCTTCGCCCGGCCGTACGTCGAACCACCGCATGATGCGGGTGAGCATCGGGCCGACAGTTTACCGGAGGCCGGGCGGCGGGATCCGGCTCCCCCTCTTGGCGTCTCCCCCGGACCGCGGCGCCTCGATTGTCGCCCCGTCAGCCATCGCATAGGATGGAGCGGCCCATTGCACTTCACCGCGCCGGCCGCGCGCCCGCCGCGCGCCGGCGCCGGAGCCCACGGCCTATGTCCCGCCTGCTCAAGCGCCTGCTGCGTCCCATCGTCGACGTCCAGGAACACGAAGCCGTCAACCTCGTGCTCATGTTCGCCTACTCGTTCCTGGCGATGACGGCCTACAACATCCTGAAGCCGCTCACGCGATCGCAGTTCATCAGGAGCCTGGGCGCCGACAACCTGCCCTACGTGCTGATCACGGCCGGCGTGCTCATCGGCCTCGTCATGGCGGGCTATTCGCGGGCGGCGAGCGCGCTGCCGCGCAAGGCGGTCATCCCGGCGACGCAGGCGGTGCTGGCCGGCCTGCTCGTCCTCTTCTGGTTCCTGTTCCGGACCGGCAGCGACTGGGTGTCGGTGGGGTTCTACTTCCTCGGGCTGATCATGGGCATCCTGCTGATCAGCCAGTTCTGGACGCTCGCCAACGAGATCTACGACCCGCGGCAGGCCAAGCGCGTCTTCGGGTTCATCGGCGGCGGATCGAGCCTGGGCGGCGCCACGGGATCGTTCCTGCTCACCTCGCTGGTCTCGATCACCGGCCCGAACAACCTGCTGCTGGTCAGCGCCGCCATCCTCGGCCTGTGCGCGGCAATCGTGATCGCGGTGCTGCGCCGCGAGCGCGGCCTCTCGCTCGAGAGCGTCACCGAGACGGGCGAGGAAGGCGGCGTGAAGTGGACCGAGGCGTTCCGCCTGCTGCGGTCTTCGCACCACTTGCAGATCATCGCGCTGGTGATCGGCTTCGCGGCGGTCGGCGCGGCGATCATCGAGCAGCAGCTGAACATGGCGGCCGCCGAGTTCGCCAAGGGCGGCACCGACCTGGAGAAGATCCTCGGCAGCGTGCAGCTCTACCTGTCGTTGATCGGGTTCGTGATCCAGGTGTGGCTCACCAGCCGCATCCACCGCTTCCTGGGCATCGGCTTCGCGCTGCTGATCCTCCCGGTGAGCCTCGGCGCCACGGCCCTGGTGATGCTGTTCAACAAGGCGCTGTGGGCGCCGATGACGGCGCGCATCAGCGACACGTCGCTGCGCTACACGGTGGACAAGACCACGCGCGAGATCCTGTTCCTGCCGCTGCCCGCCGAGCTGAAGTCACGCGCCAAACCGTTTGTCGACGTCACGATGGACCGGCTGGCGAAGGGCCTTGGCGGCCTCCTCATCCTCGTGCTCATCCAGCCGTGGGGCCTGAACCTCACCTGGCAGCAGCTCAGCTACGCCAGCCTGACCATGACGGCGCTGTGGATTGCCGCGGCGATGGTCGCCAAGCGCGGGTACCTGCGGGCCTTCCGCCAGAGCCTCGAACGCAAGGACGTGGCGCCGCGCGACCTGCGCCTGCGCGTCGGCGACCTGCAGACGGTGGAGACGCTGATCGGCGAGCTGGCCGATCCCGACGAGCAGCGCGTGATCTACGCGATCGACATCCTGGAGTCGCTCGACAAGCGCACCCTGATCACCCCGCTCCTGCTGAGCCACGAGTCGCCGCGCGTGCGGGCCCGCGCGCTGGAGGCGATGGCCGGCGCCGCGCCCGCCGTCGCCGAACGCTGGCTGCCCAACGTGCAGCGGATGCTGAAGGATGCCGACCCCCGCGTGCGGGAGGCGGCCGTGGCCAGCCTCGCCAGCCTGCGGTCGGCGCCGGTCGCCGATCTCGTGCGGCCGCTGGTGGAAGGCGACGACCCGCGCCTGGCAGCCACCGCGAGCGTGGCGCTCGCGCACAGCGGGCGCCCGGAGGACGCCGACCTCGCCGCGGCCACGCTGACGCGGCTGGCCACCGACACCGCGCGCCCGGACGTGCGCCGCGAAGTGGCCGCCGCCATCCGCCAGGTGGACGATCCGCGCGTCCGGCAACTGCTCGTCCCGCTGCTCTACGACGAGGCCCCCGCGGTGGCCGAGGAGGCCATGGCGAGCGTGCGCGCGACGAAGACAGGCGACTTCAGCGCCGTGCCCACGCTGATCGCGCTGCTGCGTCACCGCCGGCTGAAGCGGGCGGCACGCGAGGTGCTCGTCGGCTACGGTGACGACGTGGTCCCGGCGCTGGCCTACTTCCTCGACGACCCCGAAGAGGACGTGTGGGTGCGCCGGCACATCCCGGCGACGCTGGCACGCATCCACTCCCAGCGCTCCATGGACGCGCTCGTGGAGTCGATCGGCCGCGGCACCGACGGCTTCCTGCGCTTCAAACTGCTGGAGGCCATCGACACGCTGCACCGCGCGCGGCCCGATCTGCGGCTGGATCCGAAGCGGTTCGAACCGCTCGTGCGGCGCGAGGCGCAGCGCTCCTGCACCTGGCTCAGCCTGCGGCACAACCTGTTCGTGCGCGCCGGCCTGCCGCGCACGGCGCTGCTCGACCGCGCGCTCGGCGACAAGCTCGCCCGGTCCCGGGATCGCATCTGGCGGCTGCTGGCCACGCTCCACTCGCCGGCCGACATCGACGCGGCGCGCGCGGCCGTCGAGGGCCGCGACCCGCGCCCGCGCGCCAGCGCGCTCGAGTACCTCGACAACGTGCTCGAGGGGGGCGTGCGGCGCATGGTGATGCCGCTGCTCGACGACATGCCCGAGGAGGAGCGCGTGCGGCGCGGCAACGTCCTCATCAGCTCGCGGCCCCGCGACGTGGAGGAGACGCTGCTGCAACTGATCAACGACGACGACCAGGTGGTGGCCGCCTCGGCCATCCTGCTGGCGGCCGAACAGGGCATCTGGAGCCTGGTCGACGACATCGAGCACGTGCTCGCGCACCGCGCCGCCAGCGACTGGTTCGTGTTCGAGGCGGCATCCTGGGCGCTGGCCGCGCACCGCATGCCGGTGGAACGGCGGCGCTCGCTGTGGCACGAACCGTTGCCGGCCGTCGAGGTGGCCGCCCGGCTGGCCCTCTCGCCCGTCTTCGCCAGCACCTCGGTGGACGAACTGTTCCGCCTCGCCGAATCGGGCCGGCAGGTGCGTCACGACACCGGCGTCACGCTCTACGCCGGGGGCCAGCGCCCCGAAACCATCCAGGTCCTGCTCGACGGCGCGGTCACGGCGACCGCGCCCGGCGGCGCGTCCGTCGAACTCGGACCTGGTGCCGCGCTCGCCTTCGAGGAGGCGGTGCAGGGCATCGTGATGGCCGCGTCACTGCAGACGACAAGCCGCGCCGTGTGCCTGCAGGTCTCCACCGACGAGGCGCGCACGCTGCTCGCCGAGAATCCCGACCTCATCGAAGGGCTCTTCCGCGTCATCGTCGACAGCGCGCCGTTTGCCGGCACGGCCTCGGTGGTGCACGGCGCCGGTCCGGCCGAGCCGCCGGCCGCCGGCGACCTCCCGCCGGTGGAGAAGCTGCTGGCCATCCAGCGCTTCCCCACGTTCTCCGGCTTCCAGGCGGCCGACGTGCTCGCCCTGGCCGATGCCGCCCGGCAGGTGACGCTCTCCGAAGGCCTCACCCTGTGCGGCGAGGGCGCGCCGCCGGCGCTGCTGATCGTGCTGGACGGCGAGGTGGAGGTCGAGGGCGCCAACGGCGCGAAGGCGATCGCGCGGGCGGGCGATGCCGTCGGGCTCTACGAGTCGCTGGCGGGACGCGCGCTGCGCACCGCGCGCGTGACCCGCCGCGGGGTCGCGCTGCGCCTCGAACGCAACGACCTCTACGACCTGCTCACCGACCGCCCGCCACTGCTGCAGCAACTGTTCGTCGCGCTGTTCGGCGAGCGGGACCGGCCGGCCGCGCGGGGGTGACGGGAGACGGATTCAGCCCGGCCGCGGCGCCGCCGGGCCCCGGCTTCCTGCCACCGGACGGCTCGGCGACGGCCGCGGCGTACGGACGTCGCGGCTCGGTGCCCGCGTGCACCAGCCCGCGTGCCTGGTCGAAGAGCACCGCCGCGGCAAAGCCGTACCGCAATTCGCCCTTGCCGCCGATCTTCCGGAAGAGATGCCCGCGCGCAACGAGGTCGTCGAGCACGGCCTTCGGGAAGCGATCCTCGATCTGCACCCGCGCGCGCCGCCCGGCGCCGTCGGCGGGATCGCGCGCGACGAGGAACCGCGGCGCCTCGATGGCGGCCTGCACCGGGCGTCCGCCATCGAGCACCGCGCTCAGCACGCCGTAGATCGAGGCCGGAATCCACGCATTGCCGGCCGCCGCGATCGCCAGCCGCGGCTGCCGTCGCCCGTCGCGCTCGTCGACCACCAGCGTCGGCAACGCCGTCGACGAGGACCGCATCGAGGGACGCAGGTGCCCGTAGGCATCGGGCGAGGTCCGGTAGCCGCGCAGGTGGTTGTTGTAGAGGAAGCCGAGGCCGTCCGACACGTAGAAACTGCCGCCCCACGTGCTCAGCGTCTGCGTCACCACCACGACGTTGCCCGCCGCGTCGGCCACGACGAACGCCGTCGTGCCCCGTCCCAGGCGGCCGGTGTCCTCGCCCCCGCGTGGCAGGCCGTCTTCTCCCGGGGCCGGCATCGGTCCGGCGCGGCGCGCGTCGATCTGCGCGAAGCGCGCGGCGGCGTGCGCGCGAGAGAGAAGCGTGGCGAGATCGACGGGCCACACGGCCGGATCGGCGATGCGGGGGCTGGGCTCGCGCGCCTTCCACGCCTCGATCGCATAGTGCAGCACGTCGGCCTGCCGGTCGTAGCGGGCCGGAGTCGGCGGGACGTAGTGGTCGAGGATCTGGAGCGCTTCGATCAGCGAGGCGCCGGCGGCCACCGGCGGCGACGCGGTGTAGACGGTGTGCCCGCGGTAGGTTCCGCGCAGCGGTTCGCGCTCGATCGCATGATAGTCGCCGAGGTCGGCCTCGCTGATCAGGCCACCGTTGGCCGCCATGTCGATGGCGATGCGCCGCGCGAGATCGCCGCGATAGAACGCGTCGGCGCCGCCGGCCGCGATCTCGCGCAGCGTCGCGGCGAGGTCGGGGTTCACCAGGCGGTCACCCTCCAGCAGCGCGCGCCCTGCCGGCAGGTAGATCGCGGCCGCCGCGGGGTATCTGGCAAACAGCGCGCGCCCCTCCGACACCGTCGCGGCCAGCGCCGGGCCGACCACGATGCCCGCCGACGCGAGACGGGCCGCCGGCAGCACCAAATCGGCCCACGGCATCCGCCCGCTGCCGAAACGGCGATGGATCAGGTCCATGCCGGCCACCATGCCGGGCACGTTGACGGCGGCTGGGCCGTCGCCCACCAGCCGTTGGTCGCGGAAGATGCGCGGCTCCTCGAGGGTGGCCCGCGCGGGCGACCGATCCTTGAAATCGACGATGGCTGGAGCGTCCATCGAGGTCAGCCACACCAGCGCCATGCCGTCGCCGCCGATGCCCGAGGCGTCGGGCTCGGCCACGCCCAGCGCGAAGGAGACCGCCACGGCGGCATCGGCCACGTTGCCGCCGCGCGCCAGCACGCTGGCGCCGATGTCGGAGGCGAGCCGGTCTCCCGACACGACCAGGCCTCCCGCCGACGACACGGGCGGCTTCACCAGCGGCTGCTCGGCGATCAGCTCGTCGACGGTCCGCTCGAACGCCTCAGCGTCGGCGGCCGCCGCGGCCCGCGGGCGCACGCGATCGCCGAGACGCCGCCACTCGGCAGCCGCCGGGCCGCCGGCGTAGTAAAGCGCGCGGAGGCGCTCCCAGACGCGGTCGAAGACCGCCGTCCACTGGTCGGGGCGCCGGGGGCCGGCAAGCGGCCACGGCACCGCACCGTCATCGGGCGGCGTTGGCGCCGGCAGCCGCCGCAACACGTAATCGTCACCGGGGAAGGCCGATGCTGGCGCCGGCCCGCGCCATCGCGGCTCGCCATTGAAGGCGGGGGGCGGGTCGGGCAGCAGCGCCACGACGATCGATTGACCGTCGGGCGCCCACGCCGCGGTTCCGTACCGTCGTGAGAGCAGCACGGGCGGCGACGACGGCCGGACGGCGGCGCCGGCAGGCGATGGCACCGCCAGCGCCCACAGCGTGCCCACGCCATCGCGCACGGCGGCGAACACGATCTGGCGTCCATCAGGTGACCACGCCGGCCGGCTCTCGCCGCCCGGCGCGCGCAGCAACCGCACCGCGCTCTGACGTCCGTCGCCGGGCGCGCCGGCCGCGGCCGGTTGCGCGCGCGGCGGCATCGGCATCCACCACAGGTCGGCGTCGTCGTCTCCGCTGCCGGCTGTCGACACGAACGCGATCGTCAGGCCGTCTGGCGACACCGCGGGCTCGCGCTCGTCGGCCTCGCTCGCTGTGAGCGGCGACGCCCGCGGCGGCGTCAGGCCGCTGGTCTCGTCGGGATCGACGATGAGGAGATCCCACTGCCGGCCATCGTGCGCGGCGAAGACGATGCGTCCGTCGGCGCTCCACGACGGCCACCGCTCGTCGCCGGCCAGGAACGTGAGGCGCCTGGGGCTGCCGCCCGATGCGACCAGGATGTAGAGGTCGAAGCCCTCGCCACGATCGGCGGCAAAGACCAGGCGCAGGCCGTCGGGCGACCACGCGGGATCGCGCTCCACGGCGGTGGCGCCCGCGTCCCAGACGGTCAGGGGATCGCCGAGCCGTCCCCGATCGTCAGCCAGCCGCAGGCGCTCGTGGACGATCAGCGCGAGCCGGCGCCCGTCGGGGCTCCACGCCGGATCCTGCGCGCCGGCGACGCCGGCAACCACCGGCGCCCCGGCTGGCGGCGGATCCTGCGAGGGCCCGGCTGCGCCGCGTGCGGCAGGACGCGCGCCTGGCGCGGCCACGAGCAGGCCCGTGACGCCGAGCGCAACCCAGGAGAGGCGGGCGCCGGGCGACGCGGACACGGCGTCAGAGCTGCCTGACCGCCGCGACGATGTGCGCGGCGGAGATCCCGTAGCGGTCGATCAGCACGTCGGGCGGGCCGCTGCGCGGGATCTCGCGCACGCCCAGCCGCACCACGCGCACGCCGCGATCGCCCACGGCGGCCGAAACGGCGTCGCCCAGCCCGCCGGCGATGTAGTGGTCCTCCACGGTGAGGATGGCCCTTGTCTCGCGGCCGGCCTTCTCGAGCGCCGTCCGGTCGATGGGCTGCACCGAGTAGGCGTCGATGACGCGTATCGCCACTCCCTCGGCCGCGAGCAGGTCGTGCGCCTTCAGCGCCTCGAACAGCGTGACGCCCGCGCCGACGACCGTCGCCACGTCGCGCTCGCTCTGGCGCAGCGTCTTCGAGCCGCCGATCGGGAACGCCTCCGCGTTGCCGTAGATCACGGGCGTCTTCGGCCGCGAGGTCCGGATGTAGGCCGGGCCGGGATGCCGCGCCGCCTCCACCACGAGGTGCTCGGCGCTGACGGCGTCGCAGGGATAGAGCACCACGCAGTCGGGCACGGCGCGCATCGTCGCGAGATCCTCGAGCGCCATCTGCGACGGCCCGTCCTCGCCAATGGACACGCCGGCGTGGCTGCCTGCCAGCTTGATGCCCACGGCGCTGACGCCCGCCATGCGGATGAAGTCGGCCGCCCGGGAAAGGAAGCACGCGAAGGTCGACGCAAACGGGATCGCCCCGCGCGCGGCCAGGCCCATGGCGGCGCCCACCATCGCCTGCTCGGCGATGAAGAACTCGTAGAAACGGTCGGGGAACGCGGCCTCGAAGCGGTCGCTGAAGGTGGAGTTCTTCACGTCGGCGTCGAGTGCGACCACGCGCGGATCGACCGCGCCCAGCCGGGCGATTCCGGTGCCGAACGCCTCGCGCGTCGCCACCATCTGGCCCAGGGTGTAGGCAAGAGGCGCCACGGCCGGCGGGGTGGCCGGCGTCGCGGGCTCGTCGGGCCGGGAGGGCGGCGGGATCGGGAACGTGGCGCCCCCATCGTCGACGAGCTGCCGCTGGAGTTCGGCGAGGGCGCGGTCGGCTTCGTCGCCGGGCTTCAGGGGCCTGCCGTGCCAGCCGTCCCTGTTCTCGACGAACGAGACGCCGTGGCCCTTGAACGTCCGCGCGAGGATCATCGTGGGCGTGCCCGTGGTGGCGCGCGCCTGGTCGAAGGCGGCCTCCAGCGCGCCGAGATCGTGTCCGTCGACGACCAGCGTGTGCCAGCCGAAGGCGCGCCAGCGCACGGCGAGGTGGTCGATGTCGTGGCCGAACTGCGTCTGCCGGCTCTGGCCCAGGCGGTTGACGTCGGTGATGGCGCAGAGGTTGTCGAGCCCGAAGAAGGCGCCGGCCGATGCGGCTTCCCAGACCGAGCCTTCGGCCGATTCCCCGTCGCCCAGCAGCACGTAGGTGCGGTAGTCGGATCCGATGCGGCGCGCGTTGAGCGCGCAGCCGATGCCCGCGCCCAGCCCCTGGCCGAGCGAGCCGGTCGCCACGTCGACGAACGGCAGCCGCGGTGTGGGGTGACCCTCGAGATCGGAGTCGATCTTCCGCAGCGTCAGCAGGTGCTCGCGCGGAAAGAGCCCCGCCTCGGCCCAGGCGGCGTAGAGCAGCGGCGCCGCGTGCCCCTTCGAGAGGATCAGGCGATCGGCGTGCACGTGCCGCGGGTTCGCGACCTCGTAGCGCATCTCGCCGAAGAACAGCGCCGCCACGATCTCGGCGGCCGACATGCAGCTGGTGGGATGGCCGCTGCCGGCCGCGGTCGTCGACGTGATCGAGTCGATGCGCAGGCGGGTAGCGACGTTCTGGAGCAGCGGACGCGCGGCGAACACTCGGGTCAAGGGGCACACCTCCGGACAGCGGCGGAGTGTACCACGGGCACCGGCGGCGGCCGGGCGGCCGGCTGTGCGGCTCAGCTCATCCTTTCCCAGATCGCGGCGCGCGCCCGCGACGCGTTCACACGGAAGATCAGGCGCCGGGATCCAGCGCGATCACCACCTTGCCGACGTGGACCGCGCGCTCGAGGTGGCGGAAGGCGGCGGGTGCGTCGGCGAACGGGAACACGCGGTCGATCGCGGGCCGCAGCCGGTGCCTGGCGATGGCCGCGTTCATGCGCCCGAACATCTCGCGCGAGCCGACCAGCACGCCCTGCACGCGGATGTTGCGCATCAGGACGGGCGTGAGGTTCACCGCGGCCGGGCCCGCGAGGACGCCGATCAGGCTGATGGTGCCGCCCGGCCGGACCGCGCGCACCGACTGATCGAAGGTGCCGTGGCCGCCGACCTCGATCACGTGATCCACCCCTTCGCCACCGGCGAGCCGTCGCACGCGGTCGCCCCAGGCCGGGTCCTCGTGGATGTCGACCACCTCGGTCGCCCCGAGTTCGCGCAGGCGGCCGGCCTTCGAGGGCGTGCGCGTGGTCACGAGCACGTGCGCGCCGGCGAGCGTCGCCAGTTGCAGCGCGAACACCGAGACGCCGCCGCTGCCGAGCGCCAGCACGGTCGAGCCTGGCGGCAGCGGCGCTTCCTCGAACAACGCGTGCCAGGCGGTGAGCGCCGCGCAGGGCAGCGTGGCCGCTTCCTCGTGCGAGAGGTGAGCGGGCGCCGGCATCACGCCGTGTTCGGGCAGCACGAGCGTGTCGGCCAGCGCGCCGGGGCCGCCGGCGCCCAGCGCTGACTTCGCGGCGGCCAGCGTCAGCCCGCCCGCGCGCCACTCGGGCGCGAAGGTGGACGTGACGCGATCGCCCACGGCCAGCGATCGCACCCCGGGCCCCACCTCCACCACCTCGCCGCCGGCGTCCGAGCAGGGCACCAGCCCGGGCGAGACGCGCCCGTACCGGCCGTTGATCATGAGCAGGTCGCGGAACTGCAGCGACACGGCGTGCACGCGAATCCGCACGTCGAAGGGGCCGAGGACGGGGTCGGGACGGCTGGCGAGCGCGAGGCCGTCGGGACCGGTGGGCGAGACGAGTTCCCAGACGCGCATGGCCGCCATGTTACGCCCTGGCCCGGCGCTCCGGCCTCTCGAGCCATCCGCGCGTATAATTGCGGCGGTTCCGGCCGCGCGCCGGACCGCCGGCACCCGCCGCCGGACCCGGCGGCACATCCCTGCGCCCTCTCATGTCCCATCGCATCACGCTCATCCCTGGCGACGGCATCGGTCCCGAGATCACCGAGGCCGTCCTGCGCATCTTCAAGACCGCGGGGCTCGACATCGAGTGGGACCGCCACGACGCCGGGATGCTGGCGTTCAAGCGCCAGGGCACGTCGCTGCCGCGCGGCGTGATCGACTCGGTGCTCCGCAACCGCGTGGCGCTGAAGGGCCCGGTGACCACGCCGATCGCCGAGGGGTTCACCAGCGTCAACGTGGGGCTGCGCAAGGCGCTCGACCTGTTCGCCAACGTGCGTCCGGTCTACAAGCTGCCGGGCGTGCACACGCGGTTCGATCAGGTGGATCTGGTGATCATCCGCGAGAACACCGAGGATCTCTACTCCGGCCTCGAGCACGAGGTCGTCCCCGGCGTGGTGGAGAGCCTGAAGATCATCACGGCGCGGGCCAGCGATCGCATCGCGAACTTCGCCTTCCGCTACGCCCGCCAGGCGGGGCGCCGGCACGTGACGGCCGTGCACAAGGCGAACATCATGAAGCTCAGCGACGGGCTGTTCCTCGACAGCGTCCGGAAGGTGGCCCTCGACTACCCCGACGTCAAGTACGACGAACGCATCGTCGACGCCCTGTCGATGCAGCTGGTGATGTTCCCCGAGCGGTTCGACATCCTGGTGCTCCCGAACCTCTACGGCGACATCGTGTCGGATCTCTGCGCGGGGCTGGTGGGCGGCCTCGGGGTGGTGCCGGGGGCCAACCTCGGCACGGACAACGCGGTGTTCGAGGCGGTGCACGGCAGCGCGCCCGACATCGCCGATCAGGGCATCGCGAACCCGACGGCGCTGCTGCTGTCGAGCCTGATGATGCTGCGCCACCTGCAGGAGCACGAGGTGGCCGACCACATCACCGCCGCGCTCGGCCGCGTGCTGGCGCGCGGCGAGGTGCGCACGCGCGATCTCGGCGGCCAGGCCAGCACGCGCGAGTACACCGACGCGATCTGCCGCGAGATCGAGCGCGGGACACAGGCGTCGGGCGAGGCCGGGCCGCCGGCCTGACCGGCCCGAACGGGTCCTCAGGTCCACGCCAGCCGCCGGCTTCCCCCTCCGCCGCCGGCGCCGCGGGCGAGGGGTATAATCCGCCGCGATGCAGGACGAAGTCACGCAGGCCGTGCTGGCACGCGAGGACGTCGCGAAATACCTTCGCGCGACGAGCGGACAGACCGAGGCGCAGGCCAGGGAGCGCATCCACGCCTACCTGGACGAACTGCGGACGACGCAGCGATATCCGATCTACCGGGCCCTGAAGCACCCGCTCTACCCGATCCTCCGGAAGGTGGATCGCCGCGTGGAGCACATCGAGATCGTCGGGCGCGCGCAGGCCGCCGGGCGCGTCATCTTCATCTCGAACCACAAGAGCCACCTCGACTACCTCGTCGAGCCGCTCGCGCTCGACGACCATGGCCTGCGGCCGCCGATCATCGCGGCGGGCATCAACCTGTTCGGCGGCCCCCTCGGGCTGCTGCACCGCCACGTCACCGGCGCCGTCCCGATCCGGCGCGACGCGAAGGATCCCGCCTACCTGGTCACGCTGAAGGCGTACATCGCCGAGCTGCTGAAGCGCCACGACCTGCTCTTCTACCTGGAGGGCGGCCGCAGCTACAGCGGCGAGATCAAGTCGCCGAAGACCGGGCTGCTGCACGCGGCGCTGCAGGCCGGCCGCGACGACATCGTCATCATCCCCTGCGCGGTCTCCTACGACATGGTGCTGGAGGACCGCGTCCTCGCCCGCCAGGGCACCAAGCGGCGGCAGCGGCCCTTCTCGCGCGAGCTGGCCGAGATGATCGGCACCGCCGTCGGCTACGAGTCACGGTCCTTCACGAGCTTCGGCCAGCCGATTCCGCTGGCGGGATGGGATCCGGGATCGCGCCGCGACGTCATGACGCTGGCCTACACGGTGCGCGAGGCGATCGGACGGCTCTACAAGGTGCTGCCGAGCGCGATCGTGGCCTGCGTGATGCGCCCGTCGCTGCCCGTCGCCGACCTGCCCGGCCACATCGCGGGCCTCGTGACGACGCTGAAGGAAGCGGGCGCCAACCTCGACATCGAGGATCCCGAGCTCATCGCCCAACGGGGCGTCGCCGTCCTGGCGGCCCGCGACGTCATCGTCGAGCAACGCCATCTCCTGCGTGTGCGCGACCGCCTGGTGTTGCGCTACTACGCCCGTACCCTCGAACACCTGCGCACGCCGCCCCGGCGGCTCCGGACCCCGTGATGCTGGACGCCCTGTCGAAGAGCTTCTTCCACGCCCTCGCCGGCAGCAAGTCGATCAAGTCGCTCGCCTCGCGCTACGGGATGCGGCGCACCACCAGCTTCGGCCGCCGGTTCATCGCCGGCGAGAGCGTCGAGGAGGCGATCCCGGCCGCGCGGGCGCTGGCCGCCCGCAACCTGCTGCTCACGCTCGACCAGCTCGGCGAGAGCGTCACCTCGCTGGACGAGGCGCGTGCCGCCGTCGAGAACTACCTGAAGATCCTGGACACGATCGTCGCCGCCGGCATCGAGCGCAACATCTCGCTCAAGCTCACCCAGCTCGGGCTGCACCTCGATCGCGCGCACACCACAGACAACCTGCGGCGCATCCTCGATCCCGCGCAGCGCCACGAGTTCTTCGTGCGCATCGACATGGAGGACTCGCCCTACACCGACCTCACGCTCGACATCTTCGAGACCCTGTGGGGCCTGGGTTACCGCAACGCGGGCGTGGTGCTGCAGTCGTGCCTGCACCGGAGCGAGAAGGACCTGGCGCGCGTCAACGCGCTCGGCGCCCGCGTGCGGCTGGTGAAGGGCGCATATCGGGAGCCGCGTGAGGTGGCCTACCAGAGCAAGGCGGAGGTCGACGCCTGCTTCCAGCGGATGACGCAGTCGCTGCTGCTCGAAGGCACGTACCCGGCCATCGCGACGCACGACGTGAAGATGATCGACTACACGAAGCAGGTGGCCGCCGGACACGGCATCCCGCACGACCGCTTCGAATTCCAGATGCTCTACGGCATCCGGCGCGACCTGCAGGCCTCGCTCGTGGCCGACGGCTTCCGCATGCGCGTCTACGTGCCGTTCGGCACGGAGTGGTTCCCGTACTTCATGCGCCGGCTCGGCGAGCGCCCGGCCAACGTGGGGTTCGTGCTGCGCGGCGTGCTGCTCGACCGGTAGGACGGCAGCGCGCCCACGCGGCACGGGGGGCCGGCGACCGTCCTCAGCAGAACCGTTTCGCCAGATCCACCAGGACGTCGCGGCACGCCGCCACCTCGTCGAGGCTGACGTACTCCTCGGTCGAGTGCAGGCCCGAGCCGCCCGGCCCGAACACGACGCTGGGAATGCCGGCGGCCGCCGTGATCTGGGCGTCGGTCCAGAACGACGTGCCCGTGAGCGGCGCCGGCCGCCCGATGGCGACGGTGCTGGCGCGCAGCGCCTGCACGATCTCGGCGCGCTCGTCGATCTCGTACGCGGTGCGGGCGAACACGAGCCGCGCCGTGGCCCGGAGGCCTGGATCGAGGCGCCGTGCGGCGTCGAGGATGCCCTGCGCCTCGAGCAGCGGCGCCGATGCCGCCTCGCCCGGCAGCGTGCGGCGCTCGTAGCACAGCACCGCCCGGTCCGGATAGGTGCTCCACTCCGTGCCGCCTTCGATGGTGGACGCATGCAGCGACGCGCAGCCGAGCCGGGGATGGCGCGCGCCCTGCTGCAACTCGGCGTCCAGGCTCGCCAGCGCCGCCAGCACGCGCCCCATCCCCAGGATCGCGTCGCGGCCGTCCTCGGGCCGGCTGCCGTGGGCGGCCACGCCCGCCGACTCCACCTCGATCCAGGCGAACCCCTTGTGCGCGATGCCGATGGCGAGGTCCGTGGGCTCGGTCACCACGCAGGCATCGGCGCGCCAGTCCTTCACCAGCGCGTCGGCGCCCAGGCTGCCGTGCTCCTCGTCCACGACGCAGGCGAGGACGAGGCGGCCGCGTTCGAGGCCGCCGGAAGCGGCCAGGTGCCGCGTGGCGTCGACCATCGCCGCGAGGCCGCCCTTCATGTCCTGCGCGCCGCGGCCGTAGAGCCGCCCCTCGCGCTCGCGCGGCGCGAACGGCACGTCCATGCCGGCCACGCCCACCGTGTCCATGTGCCCGCAGAACATCAGCGTGCGGCCTGGTGTCCGTCCCTCGAGCACCGCCATCACGTTGGGACGTCCCGGGGCGACCTCCTGCATCGTGACCGCGAGGCCGGCGTCGCGGCACACGGCGGCGAGCGCCGCGGCGATCTCGCCCTCGCCGCGTGCGCCGGGCACCAGCGACGGGTTCACCGAGTCGATGGCCACGAGGTCGACGAGGAGGGAGCGGAGGGGATCCATGAGCCTGCGAGCAGGACCTCGAGGCGAAGCCCGGGGCTTGCGGCCCCGGGCCCGCCTCGCTCCGAACCTACTTCTGATCCACCCACTCGGCGATGAACACGTTCGTGTCGGTGGGGTTCACGTTGTGCCGGTTGGAGGCAAACACCAGGGACTTCCCGTCGGGCGACCACATGGGGAACCCGTCGAAGCTCTCGTTGAAGGTGACGCGCTCGAGGCCGGTCCCGTCGATGTTGATCAGGTAGAGATCGAAGTTGCGGCCCTTCGGGTCCTCCATGTTCGACGAGAAGATCAGCCGCTTGCCGTCGGGGTGCAGGTAGGGCGCGAAGCTCGATCCCTTGAAGTCGGTCACCTGGCGCACGTTGGTCCCGTCGGCGTTGGCCACGAAGATCTCGAGGTCGGTGGGCCGCCAGAGGCCCTCCTTCAGCAGCGCCCGGTAGTCGGCCAGTTCCTTCTCGTCCTTCAGCTCCTTGCCGCGCCACACGATCATCTTCCCGTCCTTCGAGAAGAACGCGCCGCCGTCGGGCCCCAAGCGGTGCGTGAGCCGCTTCACGTCGCTGCCGTCGGCGTTCATCGAGTAGAGCTCCATGTCGCCGTCGCGCACGCTGGTGAAGATGATGCGGCCATCGGGACCGACGGTGGCCTCGGCGTCGTAGCCGTCGGTCGATGTCAGCCGCTTCAGGTCGCTGCCGTCCGGCTTCACGCTGAAGATGTCGTAGGAGTGGTAGATGGGCCACACGTAGCCGCGCTCGAACCCGGGCTTGGGCGGACACGCCTTGCCCCCGAGGAACGTCGAGGCGTAGATGATGCGGGCATCGCCGGGAAGGTAGTAGGCGCACGTCGTACGGCCCTCGCCGTTGCTGACGCGCCGCACGTCGGTGCCGTCGATCTTCATCGAGAAGATCTGGTCGCACTCCACACCCTGGCGCGTCGACTGGAACACGAGCCGCGTGCCGTCGGACGAGAAGTAGGCCTCGGCGTTCTCGCCGCCGAAGGTGAGCTGGCGCACGTTGCGAAGGCGCCACTCGCCCTCGACGGGCGGCACGGGCGCCGAGCCCTGTCGCGCCGCGGGCGCCTGCGAAGCGGCCGGCGGCGGCGCCTGCGCCGTGAGATACAAGCCGGCGGCCACAACCGCCAGCATCGTGAAGGCAAACGAGAGTCGTCGCACGAACATCCTCCAGGGGCTTTCGGATTCGTCCCGCTGTCTGGCAACCAGCTTCCAACTCTGGCCGAAGGCCGTGAGGCTGTCAACGACCCCGCGCCGCGGATCGGCACCAGGTCGGTTCGCGCCGGCGGCGATTGGCATCCATGGTTGAGCCGGTACGCGCCCAACGGCTGTATCATCACGGGACGAGCCGCCGTCGCGCCCCGCTGTCCTCACGGCGCCGCACGACCGCGACCGGCACTGGCTCGACGGTCATCCGCGGCTGGTCTCCACGGACCATCCTCGTCACGCCCCCGACCGGGAACGCCGCGTCCGCTCTCGCTCCGTGCGAGCCATCGGCCCGGAGGCAGCGCCATGCGTGACCGTCATCTCATCCTTCCGTCGGTTCTCCTCTCGTGGCTCGTCCTCGCGATCGGGCCGACCGCCGTCCTCGCCCAGACCACGGGCGTGGTCAGCGGCCATGCCGTCCAGTTGGCGAGTGCGACGCCAGCGAGCCGGGCAGGCAACGACGTCAGCTACAGCGGCGTGGTCCAGGCGTTGCCGTCGGGCCAGGTGTGCGTGGCATTCGGCTCGCGGGCCGGCAACCTGGTCGACGGCGACGTCAACGATGCGCCGGACGTCTTCGTTCGCGAGGCCGGCGGAACCACCCTCGTGCGGGCGCGGCTGGCCGGCGGGTTCGAACCCGCCGGCTCCGCCGACATCTGGAATCCGGTGGCCGTGAGCGCCGCCTGCCGGCTCGTCGCCTTCGGCGCGCACCTGGAGGAAGCGCCCGGCGTGCCCGCCAGCCGCCAGGACGTGTTCGTCCACGATCGCGCCCTGCACCTGACCGAGCGCGTGAGGGTTGCGCCCGGGCAGGTGTGGCGCGGGTTGGACGCGGGCTCACCGAGCCTGAGCGAGGACGGCGGGATCCTGGCGTTCGATACCACCGTGGATCCGCTGGTCGCCCACGGCCACGTCTTCGTCGTCGATCGAACCAGCCGGCAGATGACGGAGATCGACGTCGGGCGCGCCCGTCGTCCCGCGGTGAGCGGCGATGGCGCGGTGGTGGCCTTCGCCACCTACTGGCGGGGCGGCGTTCCGGGTGACCTTTACGACGATCGTTTGTGGATTCACGACCGTGCCACGGGGACCAACCGCGTGCTCGCGCAGCTCGGCGACCCCAGTGACGACTACGATGGCGCCGGACGGCCCGCCATCTCGTTCGACGGCCGCTGGGTCGCCTTCGCCTCGTCGCGTCCGTTGCTGCCGGCCGACACCAATCGCTACCTCGACGTCTACCTGCAGGACACCGTCTCCGGCGCTCGCGTGCTCGTGAGCGCCGGCCCCGATGGCGCGGCCGTGGGCGGCAGCGCCCCGGTGCTGAGCCGCGATGGCCGGTTCGTCGCCTTCGCGTCGGCCTCGCGCACGCTGCTGCCGGCCGATGGATCGACCTACGGCGTGCACGTGCTCGACCGGGTCACCGGCCGGGTGACGCTGGCGGCCGCGGTGACCGGTGACTACGTGTTCCCCACGTCGTTCTCGCCCGACGGCCGGGTGCTGGCGCTCCAGGCCAATGTCGCCCTGGTCGCCGCCGACACCAACGGCGTTGACGATGTCTACCTGCTCTCGCTCGACACCGACGGGGACGGGATGGTGGACGCGTGGGAAACGCTCTTCGGACTCGATCCCCGCGTGCCCGACGGCGAGGACGACGCCGACGGCGACGGCGTCAGCAACCTCGACGAGTTCCGGGCCGGCACGCACCCGCGCGGCACCATGCGGCGCTATCTCGCCGAGGGCGCCACCGGTTTCTTCTCGACGCTGGTCACGCTGGCCAATCCGAACGCGACCCCGCTCACCGCGGTGGTGTCGCTCCTGCCCTCGCAGGCTTCGACCGCATCGCCCGTCCGCCGCCTCGTCGAGATCGCCCCGCTCACCAGCCACACCATCGACGTGGGCCGCGTGCCGGGCCTGGAGGCTGCCGAGTTCTCCACGCTGGTGGAGGCCGACGCGCCGATTGCCGTCGAGCGGCTGATGGCCTGGGACGCGCGCTGGTACGGGGGGCACACCGAGACGGGGGTGGCGGACCCCTCCACGACCTGGTACTTCGCGGAGGGCGCCACGCACTCGGGTTTCGACCTGTTCTACCTGCTGCAGAACCCGGGCCCGACGACAGCGGACGTCGAGGTGCGCTACCTGCTGCCCGACCCCGAGCCGCCGCTGACCGCCCACTACACTGTCGCGCCGCACAGCCGCCGGACGATCTGGGTGAACCTCGAGGAGGCGCGCCTGGCGGACACCGACGTGTCGGCCTCAATCCTCTCCAGCGTGCCGATTGTCGCCGAGCGCGCGATGTATCTCGGGCGCCCGGGCCTGCCGTTTGCCGCCGGGCACGCGGCGGCCGGCGTCACCGCGCCGGCCACGTCGTGGCTGATCGCCGAAGGCGCCACGGGGTCGCTCTTCGATCTCTTCGTCCTGCTGGCGAACCCCGGTGACGTGACGGCCCGCGTCGAGCTGCGCTACCTGCTGCCCGACGGACGTCGCGTAACGCGCGAGCACGAGGTGCCGCCCTCCAGCCGCGCGACCGTGTGGGTGGATTACGACGCGCCAGAACTCGCCGACACCGCCGTGTCGACCGAGGTTATCGCGCGCGATGGCGTACCGGTGGTGGCCGAGCGGGCGATGTGGTGGCCAGGGCCCACCCCGGCGCACTGGCTCGAGGCGCACGCCGCCCCGGCCAGCCACGTCACGGCGCGCCGGTGGGCGCTGTCGGCGAGCCCGGCGTTCGTGACCGGTGCCGACAGCTACCTGCTGCTGGCCAATCCCGGCGACACGCCGGGCATCGTGACGGTGCGGCTGCACCCGGCCGAGGGTCCTGCGGTGGAGCGCAGCTGGTGGCTGCCGGCCACGAGCCGGACCAGCGTGTGGGTGAACTACGACTTCCCGGCGCTGGTCCGCCGCGCGCACACCACGCTGGTGGAGGCCACGGTCCCCATCGTGGTCGAGCGCGCCGAGTACTGGCAGGCCGAGGGGATTGCGTGGGAGGGCGGCACGTCGACCGGCGCCACGCCGCTGCCCGAGCGCTAGCGGCCCGTGGCGAACGTGGCGCTGCATTCGACGGGCGGGGCATCCCGGCGGGCGGCGTTGCTCCTCCCTCAAATACTGGCCGTATTCTCGGTCGTCGCGCCTGGCCAGCCGGGCGCCGCGCCCGTCTCGGTGCGACGCGGCACTTCCACCACGGACTGCCAGCCGGATCGGCGCGGCCGGGTATGATGCCCTCACCATGACGTCACTCGCCGGCCGCGTGGCGGCCGTCACGGGCGGCTCGGCGGGCATCGGCGCCGCCTGCGCGCTGCGTCATCAGGCCGCAACGCTTGGCCCGCCGCGACACCCCGGTCGCCTTGATGCCGTCGCGAGCCATCGAAGGGCCAGCGCCTCGGCTCCGGCAGCGGCCACGCATCGCCGCAGGCGTCGGCCGAGCTGCGTGTCGAGCAGCTTGGGTCGGCGCCCTCCCAATATGGGGACAGCATGACGCCTGGCCTCAGGTATTGAACGGCCATTTCTCTGGCGACTCCTCCCCGTGTCTTGAAGCCCCGGGGCGGCGGAAAGGCGCGGGGTTGACATGTCTGCCGTGCTGCTCTATTGTGAATCACGATTCGCATCCGGCGTAACCTACATGGCTGAGAGACTCGATACCGAAACCCGGCAGGAGCAGATCGCCCAGGCGGCCTTGGCCGTCGTTGGGCGTCTGGGCGTGGCCGGGCTGAATGTGGCGGCCATCGCGAAGATGGTGGGTCTCGTGCCTTCGGCCCTCTACCGCCACTTCGGGGGGAAAGACGAAGTAATCGACGCGGTTCTGGCGATGGTGCGCGCCCGGTTACTCGACAACGTACGCCTCGTCTGCGCCGCGAGTCAGGATCCGTACGAGCGCCTGCACGGACTCCTGATGCGCCACACCGATCTGATCCGGGCCAACCACGCATTGCCGCGCATCGTGTTCTCGGATGAAATCTACACGGGCCCCCCCGCCCGTCGCCGGGTCATGTTCCGGGCCATTCAGGCCTACCTGGACGGAGTGGGCGAGATCGTGCGGGAGGGGCAGGCGACCGGGGCCGTACGTTCGGACATCGAGCCCATCACGGCCGCCGTCATGTTTCTCGGGTTGGTGCAGCCAGCGGCCATCCTGTGGCACATCAGCAACGGCGCCTTCGACGTCGCGGCGTACACCGAAACGGCCTGGCGCGTTTTTGCGGAAGCGCTTCGCCCAGCGTCCGCCTCCCCTGGCACCACCTCGGGCGACGAGCCTTGACATGGCTACGGTCGTCATCATGGCGCTCTCGTTGGCTGCTGGATTCGGCTTGGCGCCGTCCCTGGCGCGCGTCGCCGGAGCCAGTCGTGAGCGAACCAGATGTCGAAGGCCGGCGCCCATCGGGAGGTTCTCGTCCAGCTTCACAGGGCGCGCTGCCGACCGTCGCCTTCTGCCTCGACCGGGAACGGTCGGGGATGTCATCCGGATTGCCGGCGCCCCGATCGCGTGCAGGGCAATGGAGGGCACCGCCAGCTGTGTCTCCGGAACTGGAGACAACGCGCTGGCGATGACCGGCCCCTCGCGGGGATGGCACGGTCGCGGAACGCGATCGCCGGGACAGCAGACGCGTCTGCCTCGGGGACCGCCCTGCCGTCAACCGAGGCCTGTCCACCGTCCACCAGCACGACATGGTTCGAGCAGCGGTGGATTGATCGACGAGCGAGGATAGTACCTGACGATCGTCCTGATGCTGCCGCACCCCACTGGGCCGGGACATGGTACCGGGTGCTTCATCAGGGGGCGTACTTGCGACCGATAGTGAATTCGTTTTCACATAACAAGGAAGGAACTTGTGACCGCACGCGTTCGCCGCTCTCCCCTCTTTTTTTTGACCAGATGTGAATCTCAGTTCACGTCCCGAGGACAGATCATGACCTTCACGCGCCACACCCTGCTTGCGTTCATCCTCACGCTCGGATTCACGAGTGTCACTCACGCCCAGCCCGCCGACAGCCCCTGGCGGGTGACCTTTTTCCCGACCGGCAGCCTCATAGCGACCGAGAGCAGCCAGACGACGACCACAGCCCTCGACTCCTTCACTCTGGGTGGCTCGGTCTCGTTCGCCCTGTCGCGTCTCTTCGCGATTGAAGGTGAGCTGTCTGGCGGCATCGGCCGGGCACAAGACCTCACGTTCGGAGGAGCGAGCGTTCGTGCCGACAGTCCGTCGAGCCTGCTCTACAACGCGAACCTGGTGTTCAACACCAGGGATCGCGGACACGCGGTCGTCCCGTATCTGACCGGCGGCGTCGGAGGTGTGACGCTCTTCAGCGAATCGTCGGTGGGCATCGGCGCAACCGAGCATCGCCTGGCAGGCAACGTCGGCGGCGGCGTCACTTTTTCGTTCGGACGCTGGGGTCTTCGCGGCGACTACCGGCTCTTCGTCGTCGACGGCGCTGAGGATGCGTCGCCGTTCCTCGGCGAGAGCGCGCGGTACGCCCACCGCGTCTACGGGGGTCTCACGGTGGATCTTGGATCGCAGACACCGTCACGGGCCAGCCGGCAGCACTGAAGACCCCGGTGGTCAACCAACGCCCGGAGAGCGCCATGAAGACACGAGTTCCCAAGGCGTCGGATACCGATCCTCTCGCTGCGATCCCCTTGCAGGCGCTCACACGAGAAGTTGGTTACCTCGTCGTGTCGTACTTGCGTGTGCGGAGTGCATCTCCGGCGCTCGTCTCAATCGACCGGCGTCTCGCCGGCGCACGCCAGGCACTCTCGGCGGCACGCGACCCGTCGAGCGCCGGTGCGCTGACGGTCAGCGAAGCGTCCGACGCCGAGGCGGCGGTGCTTCGCGCGCATGACGCCTGGCAACACTTCGTGGGCGAATGGCGTGTCGCGCACGCGTCGCTGGCCCATCTCGTCCGTCGCGTGGCCAGGAGCGAGACGGCGAGGCGGCGAGGCGCACGTAGTCAGCAACGCCAACCGGCTACGCTCCAGCGTGCGGCAGTTCCCGAGTGACATCGACTCTTCTGGTTGATCGTGTCGTCTCGGACGCGGGCGTCCGTCGCTGCCTGGTCTTGCTGAAGTGCTGCACCGGGCTCATCAGCGAGCGTTTCGCCCGGATTGTGCGCGAGCATGCGTGACTGCCTGGGAACAGCAACGCCTCCGCCTGGTACATGGGCCTGCTGAGGGCCACTTCGCCACACGGAGGCGTTGCTGTCGAACGGGCCGCGTCACGGTGAGGCTGCGCCCGGCCGGCGGTCCGGCGTCGGACTGCTGGCCGGATCGGCGCGGCCGGGTATGATGCCCTTACCATGACGTCACTCGCCGGCCGCGTGGCGGCCATCACGGGCGGCTCGGCGGGCATCGGCGCCGCCTGCGCGCGGCGCTTCGCTTCAGAGGGCATGGCGGTATCGCTTGCCGCCCGCCGTCCCGATCGTCTCGAGCACGTGGCCGGCCGCATCGGCCAGGCGGGCGGTCGCGTGCTGGCCGTGTCGGCCGACGTCACCAGCGAGCCGGACATGCGTGCCTTCGTCACGCGCACGCTGGCCACCTTCGGCCGCCTCGACGTGCTGGTGGCCAACGCGGGCATCGGCTTCCACGGCACGCTGGAGGACACCACGCCCGAGGTGATGCGGCAGCTGCTCGAGGTGAACTTCATGGGCACGCTGCACGCCGTGCGCGCGGCGATGCCGCACTTCGAGGCGCAGCGGTCGGGCCACGTGCTGGTCGTTTCGTCGATCGTCGGCCGGCGCGCCGTTCCCGGGTCGGCGGGCTACGCCGCGACGAAGTTCGCGCAGGTGGGCCTTGCCGAGTCACTGCGCGCCGAACTGCGCGGCAGCGGCATCCACGTCAGCCTCGTCTACCCCGTGGCCACCATCACCGACTTCCACGCGGCCATGCGCGAGAACTACGGCTTCGGCGTCGAGGCCAACGGCCCGCGCCAGACCGCCGAACAGGTGGCCGAGGCGATGCTGCGCTGCGTGCGGCGGCCGCGGCCCGAGGTCTATCCGCACGCGCTCTCGCGCGGCCTGGCCATCCTCGCCGTCGTTGCGCCCGGCCTCTGCGACCGCATCGTCCAGCGGTACGGGCGGCGCCGGACGACGACGGATCACGCGGGCTGAGGCGGCCGCAGTGCGCGTGCCGCGCTGGCCGGGGCGATCGCGAGACGCCCGACCAGACCCTGGCTCGCCTCGCGCAGCATCGCGCGGTGCGATGACGTTCTGCGAAGCGTCGTGGTCGAGCTGACGGGAGGACGTCGAGACGGATACCCGCCCGTCGAGCGAGCGACGCGGCGGGAGCCCGCGGCCGGGCCCTCGTGCCGGGCCGGCGGTCGCGGCCCGGGTGGCGCCGTGGCACGAGCGACCGAAAGGTGACAGCGTGAACCACAGCGAAATCGTGAGCTTTCTCTGGGGCGTCGCCGACCTGATCCGCGACACCTTCAAGCGCGGCAAGTATCAGGACGTCATCCTGCCGCTCACCGTCCTGCGTCGCCTCGACTGCGTACTGGCCGACACCAAGGAGAGGGTGCTGGCAAAGCAGGCGGAGCTGCGCGGCAAGAAACTCGAGAACCTCGACCCACAGCTTCGGAAAGTCGCGGGCTTCGCGTTCTACAACACCTCCCGCTACGACTTCGACAAGCTCATCGCCGACGCACCGCATCTCGCCGCCAACCTGCGCAACTACATCGCCGGGTTCAGCCCGAACATGCGCGAGGTGCTGGAGAAGTTCGACTTCGACAACACGATCAGCAAGCTCGACGAGGCGGGGCTGCTGTTCCAGGTGCTGGAGCGCTTCAAGAACGTCGACCTTCACCCGGACAAGATCGACAACCCGACGATGGGCACGATCTTTGAGGAGCTGATCCGCAAGTTCAACGAGGCGCTGAACGAGAACCCCGGAGAGCACTTCACGCCGCGCGACGTGGTACATCTCATGGTGGACCTGATGCTGGCTGGGGACTCCGACCGCATCCGGCGCAAGGGAGTCGTGTGCACCGTCTACGACCCGTGCTGCGGCTCCGGCGGCATGCTCATGATCACGAAGGAGCACATCACCGTCGGCCTGCGCAAGAACGGCGACCTCTTGCGGCCCGCGATCAACCCCAACGCGGAGATCCATCTCTTCGGTCAGGAGGTGAATCCGGAAACGTGGGCAGTTTCGAAATCGGATCTCTTCATGAAGGATCCGACCGGACGCGATGCCGACAACATCGCCTACGGCACCGTGCTCTCCAACGACAAGCACGCTGGCCGCCCCTTCGACTACCTGATCGCCAATCCCCCCTACGGCAAGGACTGGAAACGCGACGAGGACACCGTGCGGGCCGAGCACGAACGTGGTGCTGCGGGCCGTTTCGCGCCGGGGCTGCCGCGCATCAGCGACGGCCAGCTCCTCTTCCTGCTGCACATGCTCGCGCACGCGAAGGAGCCGAAGGAAGGCGGCTCACGCATCGCCATCATCATGAACGGCTCACCACTCTTCACGGGAGACGCCGGCAGCGGCGAGAGCGAGATCCGCCGTTTCATCCTGGAGCACGACCTGCTCGAGGCGCTGATCGCGCTTCCCGAGCAGCTCTTCTACAACACCGGGATCGCCACGTACGTGTGGGTCGTGACCAACCGCAAGGCGGTGGCCCGCCGGGGCAAAGTGCAGCTCATCGACGCGACCTCGTTCTGGGTCCCGATGCGCAAGAGCCTCGGCGACAAGCGGCGCGAGATTCCGCTCGAACGCTCGCAGGACATCCTGCGGATCCTCGCCGACTTCAAAGACGGCGAGACGCGAAAGGTGGCGAAGGACGGCAAGGAAGAGGAGCTCGTCATCAGCCGCATCTTCCCGACCACCCACTTCGGCTTCCGCAAGATCACGGTCGAGCGGCCGCTCAGGCTCAACTTCCAGGCGAGCGACGAGCGCATCGCGCGCCTCGAGGAGGAGAAGGGCTTCCAGTCGCTTGCGCAGTCGAAGAAGAAGGGCGGCGCCGGGGCGAAGGAGCAGGCCGAAGGACGCGCCCTACAAGAGGCCATCCGCAAGCTGCTGCGCACACTGCCCGCCACCCTCGTCAAGGACCGCGACGAGTTCGAGCGCCTGCTCGATGCCGCCGCGAAGAAGGCCGGCGTGAAGCTCCCGGCGCCGGCGCGCAAGGCCGTTCTCTCTGCGCTCTCCGAGCGCGACGAGACCGCCGGCATCTGCCGAGACAAGGACGGCAACCCCGAGCCGGACCCGGAGCTGCGCGACACCGAGAGCGTGCCGCTCGCCGAGCGTATCGAGGTGTTCTTCGACCGCGAGGTGAAACCCCACGTGCCCGACGCCTGGATCGACACCTCCCGGCGCGACTCCAGGGACGGGGAGGTCGGTCTCGTCGGCTACGAGATCAACTTCAACCGCTACTTCTACCGCTACACGCCGCCCCGCCCCCTCGAGGAGATCGAGGCGGACATCCGGGCCATCGAGGGCGACATCAGGCGGATGCTGGCGGAGGTCACTGCGGGCCGGGCTGGTTGATAACGCGGAATGTCGGCACTCCCCACCAAGTGCCGACGTTTTCCGTCGGGATGGATCGGCCCCCCGGAAGCCGGGGCCGGGGCATTTGACCCCGAAGGTTCGTCCTCCGAAAAGTGGCAAATCGTTGACAGCCGCAAACAAATGAGTACGATTTACCACATGCCCAAGACTGCTCGGCAACGCATCCTGAGCCTAGTCAAGCAGAAGGACTACGTGACCGCGCGCGCCGTGTCCCGGGCCGGGATCCATACTCAGGAGCTGACGCGCCTGGTGGCTGACGGCACTCTTGAACGTGTCGGGCCCGGGAAGTACCGCCTCGTGAGCGCGGAGATCAGCGAGCACCACGGGCTCGCCCTGGCTGCCGCGGCTGCGCCCGGCGGCGTGATCTGCCTGCTGTCCGCGCTCTCCTTCCACGGGATCGGAACCCAGCTCCCCGCCGAGGTCTGGCTGGCCATCGAGCGGGGCCGGCGCCCCCCGAAAGTGGCGAGCCTGCGGCTGCGGATCGTCCGCTACAGCGGCCCGGCCTTCCGCCAGGGCATCGAGGTCCATGAGATCGAACGGCAGCGCGTGCGCATTTACAGCGTCGCCAAGACGATCGCGGATCTCTTCAAAGCCCGCCATCGCGTCGGGCTCGACGTTGCGGTGGAAGCACTGCGCGAGGCGTGGCGTGACCGCCGCTTCGCGATGGCCGACCTCGACCTAGCCGCCCGGGCCTGCCGCGTCGAGAGCGTGATGCGTCCCTACGTGGAGGGAGTGGTCGCGTGACGACGGGGCTCGCCCACTCGGTCCAGGTCCGGCTCGTTCAGCATGCGAAGAAGCTCGGGATCGATCCCAACGTGGTCCTGGTGCGTTATGCAAGCGAGCGACTGCTGTATCGGCTGTCGCGATCGCCGCACGCCGAACGCTTCGTGCTGAAGGGCGCCCTGCTGCTCCTGGTGTGGCTGGGCGAGACGATCCGCCCCACGCGCGACGCCGACCTGCTCGGATTCGGCGAGCTGGACACCGAATCACTTCGCAACCTGTTCGACGAGATCTGCGCGCAGTCGGTCGAGCCGGATGGGCTCGAGTTCGACGCCACTACGCTGCGGGTCGGACCGATCCGAATCGAGGACGCCTACGGCGGCCAGCGGGTGGAGATGACCGCTCGGCTGGGGAAGGCCCGGCTCCGGGTGCAAGTCGATGTCGGCATCGGTGACGCTGTCGTTCCGGAGCCGCAGTGGATCGAGTACCCGAGCCTGCTCGATCTGCCACGGCCGCGCCTGCGCGCCTATCGGCCCGAGACGGCGATCGCGGAGAAGCTGCACGCCATGGTCGTACTCGGCGTCGCCAACAGCCGCATGCGGGACTTCTTCGACGTGTATGCGCTTGCGTCGGGTCATGAGTTCGACGGAGTCCTGCTCGCCGAGGCCATCGCAGCCACGTTTACCCGCCGCCGGACGGATCTGCCGCAGGAACTTCCGATGGCGCTGACGCGGGAATTCGCCCAGGTGCCCGGAAAGTCGGCACAGTGGACCGGATTCACCCGCAGGCTCCTGGGCGCGGGATCGCCGCCGGAACTGCCAGTCGTGATCGAAGTGATTGCGGGCTTCGCCGGACCGGCGCTCAACGCGGTTGCTCGCGGCGATCGTTTCGCCGGCAGCTGGCCCCCGGGCGGCCCGTGGTCGCCCCACCCATCGACGGAGGCCCGATGACCACCACCCCCCGCCCCTCGCGCGAGATCGACGGCAAGGGCCGCACCGTGCGCGAGCTGCTCGCCGGCCGCAAGTACTCGATCGACTACTACCAGCGCGAGTACAAGTGGCAGCAGAAACAGCTCGCCGAGCTGATCGACGACCTCACCGCCAAGTTCCACGAGAGCCACGAGCCCGGCAACGAGCGCAGCGCCGTCGCCGACTACAGCCACTACTTCCTCGGCTCGATCATCGTGAGCGACAAGGACGGGCAGAAGTTCATCATCGACGGCCAGCAGCGCCTGACGACGCTGACCTTGATCCTGATTTTCCTGCACCACCGCCTGCACGACGCCGAGCAGAAGGGGCAGATCGCGGAACTCATCTTCTCGCAGAAGTACGGCAAGCGTTCCTTCAACCTCGACATCCCCGAGCGCGCCGCCTGCATGGAGGCGCTCTACAAGGGCGAGGAGTTCGCCGATCCCGACCCGCCGGAATCCATCGCCAACATCCTCGCGCGCTACGCGGAGCTGGAGGACCTCTTTCCCGCCGACCTCGACGACCGCGACGACCCCGCGCTGCCGTACTTCGTGGACTGGCTGGTCGAGAACGTGCACCTGGTCGAGATCACCGCCTACTCTGACGACGACGCCTACACGATCTTCGAGACCATGAACGACCGCGGGCTCTCGCTCACGCCCGCGGACATGCTGAAGGGGTACCTCCTCGCGAACATCACCGATACGGAGAAGCGGACGCGGGCGAGCCGGGTCTGGAAGGAGCGCGTGCAGGCGCTCGCCGAGCTCGGCAAGGACGAGGACGCCGATGGCATCAAGTCGTGGCTGCGCAGCCAGTACGCCGAGAGCATCCGCGAGCGCAAGCGCGGCGCGGCGCCGCAGGACTTCGACCTGATCGGCACCGAGTTCCACCGCTGGGTGCGCGACCACGAGGCGGCGCTCGGCCTCACCGCGAGCGCCGAGTTCGCGCGCTTCATCGAGCGCGACTTCGCCTTCTACGCCCGCTGGTACGAGCGCCTGCGCCGCGCGGGCGAGACGCTGACGCCGGGGCTCGAGTGCGTGCACTTCAACGCGCAGCACAACTTCACGCTCCAGTACCCCGTGCTGCTCGCGCCGCTCAGGGTCGAGGACGACGAGGCGGCGGCGCTGCGCAAGCTCCGGGTGGTGGCCGCCTACCTCGACATCCTGATCCACCGCCGCATCTGGAACTGGCGCGCGATCGACTACTCGACGATGCAGTACGCGATGTTCCTCGTGATGCGCGACGTGCGCGGCAAGAGCGCGGACGAACTGGCCACGATGCTGAAGAGCCGGCTCGACCCCGAGACCGCGCCCGACTTCGCCGCGAACGGCGCCTTCCGCCTGCACGGCACGAACGGCCGGCAGATCCACCGCCTGCTCGCGCGGATGACCGACTACGTCGAGACCCGCTCCGGCCAGGCGTCACGCTACGCCGAGTACGCCCAGCGCGGGAAGAAGGGCTACGAGATCGAGCACGTCTGGGCCGACCACCCGGAGCGGCACCGGGACGAGTTCGGCCACCCGAGCGAGTTCCAGGAGTACCGCAACCGCATCGGGGGCCTGCTGCTCCTGCCCAAGAGCTTCAACGCCAGCTACGGCGATCTGCCCTGGGCCAAGAAGCGCGGGCACTATGCCGGGCAGAACCTGCTCGCGAAGAGCCTCCACGAGAGCGCCTACGACCACAACCCCGGGTTTAAGCGCTTCATCGCCGAGAGTGGCCTGCCGTTCCGCGCGCACGCCGAGTTCCGGAAAGCCGACCTCGACGCGCGGCAGGCGCTCTACCAGCAGCTCGCGGAGCGGATCTGGAACCCGGAGCGGCTGGCGCGGGAGGCGGCGTCGTGAGCGAGCTTGCGCGCAGGCCGGACGCGGAGACGCCGCGGCGGTTCAAGCCGTACCCGGAGTACAAGGATTCCGGCGTCGAGTGGCTCGGCGAGATTCCGGCGCATTGGGAGGTGAAGCGGCTGAAGCATCTGGCCGTCCTGAATCCGGAGGCACTGCCGGAGGACACAGATCCGACGCTGCAGATGGTCTATGTGGACATCGGTGGCGTAGACAGCCTCGGCCGGATCAACGAGCGCGAGCAGGTGACGTTCGCCGCCGCTCCTTCGCGAGCGAGACGGCTCGTTCGCCATGGCGATGTGATTGTCTCGACCGTCCGCACTTATCTTCGCGCTATCGTACCGATCAGCGATCCGGAGCCCGGGACGGTGGTCTCGACTGGCTTCGCCGTCGTCCGACCCGCCGACGATCTCACCACCGACTACGCCGCGTATGCCCTGCGGGCTCCGTACTTCGTCGAGCGCGTCGTGGCGAACTCGAAGGGCGTCAGTTTCCCCGCCATCAACGAGAGTGAGATGGCGACCTATGAGATTGCTGCTCCCCCCGAGCCCGAGCAGCGCGCCATCGCCGCGTTCCTCGACCGGGAGACGGCGCGGATCGATGGGCTGGTGGCGAAGAAGGAGCGGCTGATCGAGCTGCTCCAGGAGAAGCGCACCGCCCTCATCACCCGCGCCGTCACCAAGGGCCTCGACCCGACCGTCCCCATGAAGGACTCCGGCGTCGAGTGGCTGGGGGAGATTCCGGCGCATTGGGAGGTGAAGAAGTGGCGGTACTGCTGCCACGTTACAGAAGGGCAGGTTGCGCCGGATGACGACCGGTTCCGCGACAGGATCCTGATTGCGCCCAATCACATCGAGTCAGGGACTGGTCGGATCCTCTACACGGAGACGGCGGATGAGCAGGGCGCGATAAGCGGGAAGTACTTGGTCGCGCCCGGCGCCATCATCTACTCGAAGATCAGGCCAGCGCTGAACAAGGTGTGTATCGCTGGCGGGCACTGGCTCTGCAGCGCAGACATGTATCCGGTCGCCATCGCGGAGGAACGGTTGGAAGCGCGATTCCTGCTCTACTTCATGCTTTCTGAGCCATTCGTGCGGATGATGGTGGACGAGTCAATGCGGGTAGCAATGCCCAAGGTCAATCGGGAAAAGCTAGCGGCCTGCCCGCTGATCATTCCCGACACTGACGAGCAACGCGCCATTGCGGCCTTTCTGGACCGCGAGACCGCGCACATCGACGCCCTCATTGCCAAGGTCCGCGACGCCATCGCCCTCCTCAAGGAACTCCGCACCGCGCTCATCTCCGCCGCGGTGACGGGCAGGATCGACGTGCGGGAGGAGGCGGCCGCGTGAACCGCGTTGCCGACGTGTCCCGGATGCTCGCCTCCCCGGTTCGTCCCGGGCTGGCAATTCGAAGCACGGGTTGACGCCACTGACTAATAAAGCGAATATGTACTGGCTTTAGTTGCGAAGGGCGTTACTAAAGTCGCTTTCACAGGAGCCGCACGAGTGAAACGGACCCGGACCGGGACGTACGAGACGACGGCTGCCGGCGGTGAGACGGTTCGGGCGTTCGTGCCGGCCCCGCTGCCGCCGGCACCGCCGCTCGTTCTGGACGGCGCCGCCCGCGAGGCGCTCGACGCGGCGCTGCTCGCCCTGGGCCGGCTCGACGGCGTCTCGAGCGTGCTGCCGGATACGCACCTGCTCCTCTACTCGTACATCCGCAAGGAGGCCGTGCTCTCCTCGCAGATCGAGGGCACACAGTCCACCCTCGCCGACCTGATGCTCTTCGAGCTGAAGGAGGCGCCCGGCGTCCCGCTCGATGACGTGGTCGAGGTCTCGAACTACGTGCGCGCGCTCGAACATGGGGTGAAGCGGCTGCGCGGTGGCTTTCCGCTCTCGAACCGGCTGATCCGCGAGGTGCACGAAATCCTGCTCTCGCGCGGCCGGGGCGCGGGAAAGAGCCCGGGCGAGTTCCGCCGGACCCAGAACTGGATCGGCGGGACGCGGCCCGGCAACGCGCGTTTCGTCCCCCCGCCGCCGCATCGCGTGACGGCCGCCATGAGCGATCTGGAGAAGTCCCTGCACGACACTGCGACGCCGCCCGTGCTGGTCAGGGCCGCGCTCTGGCACGTCCAGTTCGAGACCATCCATCCCTTCCTCGACGGCAACGGGCGTGTCGGGCGGCTCATGGTCACGCTGCTGCTCTGCGCCGCGGGGCTATTGCGCGAGCCGATGCTGTATCTGAGCCTCTTTCTCAAGCAGCACCGCGCCCGCTACTACGAGCTGCTCGACTCGGTGCGCCGCGAGGGCGACTGGGAGTCCTGGATCGCGTTTTTCTGCGAGGGCGTGGCATCGGTGTCGGACGGTGCGGTAGCGAGCGCGCGCCGCCTGCTCGACCTCGCCGGCGAGGATCGCGAGCGACTGGCCCGCCTCGGCCGCCAGGCGGGTTCCGCGGCGACGGTTCAGACTGCGCTTCTCAGGATGCCGGTATGTGCGATTCCGCTGTTGGCAAAGCGGACCGGCCTCACCTTGCCGACGATCGCGAAGGCGCTCGAGGTGCTGCTGGACAGAAAGATGGTCAGTGAGACGACCGGGAAGAAGCGGAATCGCGTGTACCGCTACGACCGCTACCTCGAGATCCTGAACGAGGGGACGGAGCCACTGTGAGCCCCGAGATCTCCGAGCGCGCCTTCGAGGAGGCGATCGAGTGCGGGCTGCTCCAGTACGGCCCCGACGCCTGCGCGGGTGAGGCGACCGCGATCCGCGAGACGCAGCCGCCCTACGGCGAGAGCCCGCCGGGCGGCTACCGCAGGCGGCGCCCCGAGGACTACGACCGCACGCTCTGCCTCCTGCCGCGCGACGCGCTGGACTTCGTCCTCGCCACGCAGTCGAAGGAGTGGAAGAAGCTCGAGCAGCACCACGGCACGGCGGTGCGGGAGCAGTTCTTGAAGCGCCTCGCCTCCGAGATCGAGCGGCGCGGCGCGCTCGACGTGCTGCGGAACGGCCTCAAGGACTCAGGGGTCAAGTTCCGGCTCGCGTACTTCCGCCCCGCGAGCGGGCTCAACGAGGAGACGCGGCGGCTGCACGCGGCGAACCTCTTCGCCGTGGTGCGCCAGGTCCGCTACAGCACGAAGAACGAGAAGAGCCTCGACCTCGTGCTCTTCCTGAACGGCATCCCGATCTTCACCGCGGAACTCAAGAACCCGCTCACTGGGCAGAACGTCGAGGACGCGATCCGCCAGTACCAGACTGACCGCGACCCGCGCGAGCCGCTCCTCAAGTACGGCCGCTGCCTCGCGCACTTCGCGGTGGACCCGGATCTGGTCTACGTCACCACCCAGCTCGCCGGTCCCAAGACGCGCTTCCTGCCCTTCAACCAGGGCAAGTTCGGCGGCGCCGGCAACCCGCCGGTGCCGCCCACGACACAGGGCTACGCCACGGCCTACCTCTGGGAGGAGACCTGGGCGCAGGACAGCGTGCTCGACCTCGTGCGCCAGTTCATCCACGAGGTCGAGGAAGAGGACGAGAAGGGCAGGAAGACCGGCAAGCGCTTCCTGATCTTCCCGCGCTACCAGCAGCTCGACTGCGTGCGCAGGCTTGTCGCCGATGCTCGCGCGCGCGGCGCGGGGCAACGCTACCTCATCCAGCACTCGGCCGGCAGCGGCAAGAGCTTCACCATCGCCTGGCTTGCCCACCAGCTCTCGACGCTGCACGACGCGGGCGACCGGCGCGTCTTCGACTCGATCGTCGTGATCACTGACCGGCGCGTGCTCGACCGCCAGCTCCAGACCACGATGCGCCAGTTCGAGCAGACGCTCGGGGTGGTCGAGAACATCGACACCACCTCGCGCCAGCTCAAGGAGGCGCTCGAGTCGGGCAAGACGATCATCGTCACCACGCTGCAGAAGTTCCCGGTGATCGCGAAGGAGATCGGGGAGCTGCCGGGCAAGCGCTTCGCGCTGATCGTGGACGAGGCGCACTCGTCGCAGTCGGGCGAGAGCACCAAGAGCCTCAAGACGGTGCTCAGCTCGGGGTCGCTCGAGGCGGCGGAAGCCGAAGAGGCAGGCGCGGCGACGCCGGAGGAGGAGCTGGAGAGCACCGTCCTTGCCGAGATGGAGAAGCGCGGGCGCCTGCCCAACCTCTCGACCTTCGCCTTCACCGCCACGCCGAAGCCGAAGACGCTGGAGCTCTTCGGCGTGCAGCGCGCCGACGGCAAGTTCGCGCCCTTCCACCTCTACAGCATGCGGCAGGCGATCGAGGAGGGTTTCATCCTCGACGTGCTGGCGAGCTACACGACCTACAAGGCCTACTGGCGGCTCTTGAAGAAAGTCGAGAGCGACCCGCGCTACGACAAGAGGAAGGCCGAGTACCTGCTCAAGTCGTTCGTCGAGCTGCACCCGCACGCGATCGGCGAGAAGGTGAAGCTCTGCGTCGAACACTTCGCGGCGCACGCGCAGGGCGAGATCGGGGGCAAGGCGAAGGCCATGATCGTCACGCGCTCGCGCCTGCACGCGGTACGCTACAAGCTCGCGGTGGACAAGTACCTCGCCGAGCGCGGCTACTCGTTCAAGGCGCTCGTGGCGTTTTCGGGGAAGGTGCAGGACGGAGGAAGGGACTACACGGAGGCCAACATGAACGGCCTCCCGGAAGCCCAGACCGCGAAGACCTTCGAGCAGCCCGAGTTCCGGTTCCTGATCGTCGCCAACAAGTTCCAGACCGGATTCGACCAGCCGCTGCTCCACACGATGTACGTGGACAAGAAGCTCGGCGGCGTGAACGCGGTGCAGACGCTATCGCGATTGAACCGTACGCATCCGGAGAAGAGGGGCACGATGGTGCTCGACTTCGCCAACGAGGCCGACGAGATCAAGGCCGCCTTCGAGCCCTACTACGAGACGACGCTGCTCTCGGAGGCGACCGATCCCAACCTCCTCTACGAGATCCAGACGCGGCTCGGCGCCTTCCCGGTCTACGGCGAGGCCGACGTGGAGGCCTTCGCAAAGGTCTATTTCGATCCCAGGGCGACGCAGGACCGGCTCTACGCGGTGCTCGCGCCGGTGGTCGAGCGCTTCGGGGAGCTCTCGGATGAGGAGCAGCATGACTTCCGCGGTCAGCTCACCGACTACGTGCGGCTCTACGCCTTCCTCGCCCAGGTGCTGACCTTCGCGGACGCCGATCTCGAGAAGCTCTACGTCTTCGCGCGGCACTTGCGGCGGCTGCTCCCCGCCGACCGGGCCGAGCTGCCGCGCGAGGTGCAGCAGAACATCGACATGGAGTCCTACCGCATCCAGCAGACCGGCAGCGGCAAGATCGCGCTGGAGCGCCGGCCCGGCGTGCTCGAGCCCGTGAGCACCAAGCAGGGCCACGGCGCCACGCCAGAGGAGCTGGAGACCCTCTCCCGCATCATCGCCGAGCTCAACGAGCGCTTCGGGCTCAACCTCGGCCCCGAGCACCGCGTGACCCTCGGCCAGATGATGGAGAAGCTCGACGACGATGCTGCGCTCGACGCGGCCGCGCGCGTGAACACGCGCGAGAACGTGCGCCTCACCTTCGACCAGAAGGTCGAGCACGTGATCCAGGAGATCGTCGACTCGAACTTCGACCTCTACAAGCGCATCACCGACGACCGCGCGTTCGGCGAGGTGGTGAAGAACTTCCTCTTCGACCAGTACCTGCGCAGCCACCGCAACGCCGAGGAACTGATCAAGCGCGGCGAGTCGAAGACGCTGGAGTTCAAGTCGACGCTGCGCTGGAGCCTCAAGGAGGACCGGCAGGACGACAAGGGCGTGACGCACGCGGCGCTCAAGACCATCGCCGCCTTCCTGAACACGGAGGGCGGAGATCTGCTGATCGGCGTGGCCGATGACGGCTCGATCGTCGGCATCGAGCGCGACCGGCTCGAGAACGACGACAAGTTCATGCGCCACCTCGCCCAGGTGGTGCGCAACGGCCTCGGCGATCGCGCCGGGACCTGCATCGATCCGAAGATGCAGGTCGTCCAGGGAAGAACCGTTTGCGTGGTGAGCTGCCAGCGCAGCCCGGAACCTGTCTTCCTGAAGTGGAAGGGGCTCGAGGCCGCGCCCGACGGCGACTTCTTCGTCCGAAGCGGCCCGGGCACGGTGAAGCTGCCGCCGGAAAGCGCCCGCGAGTACATCCGGACGCGCTTCGATTCCCGAGCAACGCAGCGAGAGACGTGAGGCCACCCCGAAGGGGGCTGTCGGGCACCCCGCGCCACGCCCGAGACCGCCTCGCGGCCCCGCAGCCCACGGAGACCGGACCGCCAGTCCCCCAACCCAGATCGTCCAGCAGCCCTCGAGCACGCCGCCGTGACCGACACGCCCGCCTCCACCGGACCTTCGCGTGACCCGCTCGCCGCCGCGCTCGACGTGGCGCGGCTGGTGCGCGCGCACGGCGGCCGCGCGCTGATTGTCGGCGGCTGGGTGCGCGACCGCCTCCTCGGGCGCGCGTCGAAGGACATCGACCTCGAGGTGTTCGGCCTCGACGCCGCCCCGCTGCGCGCGCTGCTCGAGCAGATCGGGCCGGTGAACACCGTCGGCGAGAGCTTCACCGTCTACAAGGTGCACGATCTCGACGTCGCGCTGCCGCGGCGCGAGTCGAAGACCGGCCGCGGCCACCGGGGCTTCGAGGTGACGGGCGATCCGCGGCTGTCGCCGGCCGAGGCGGCCCGCCGCCGCGACTTCACGATCAACGCGATCGCCTGGGACCCGCTGTCGGATGCCTACGAGGACCCGTTCGACGGGCGCGGCGACCTCGCGCGGCGCGTGCTGCGCGCCGTCGACACGGCCACCTTCGGCGACGACAGCCTGCGCGTGCTGCGCGCGGTGCAGTTCGCCGCGCGCTTCGATCTGACGCTCGACGAGACCACCGCCGCGCTGTGCCGCGCGCTGCCGCTCGACGACCTCCCGGCCGAGCGCGTCTGGGGCGAGATGGAGAAGCTGCTGCTCCAGGCGGCACGGCCATCGACGGGCCTCGCGCTGGCGCTGGATCTGGGCGTCGTCGCACGGCTGTGGCCGGAATGCCTGGCGCTGGTGGGCTGCCCGCAGGAGCCGGACTGGCACCCCGAGGGCGACGTCTGGACGCACACGCTGCAGGTGGTCGACGAAGCGCGCGCGCGCATCGACAACCTGTCACGGCCGCAACGCGTGGCGGTGATGCTCGGCGCCATCGCGCACGACTTCGGCAAGCCGGCCACCACCGCGACGGTCGACGGCCGCATCCGGTCACTGGGCCACGAGGAAGCCGGTGTGGAGCCGGCCGGCCGCTTCCTGGATCGGCTCAACGTGCACACGATGGAAGGCTATGACGTCCGCCGTCAGGTGCTGGGCCTGGTCGCACACCACCTGAAGCCGGGCGCCTGGCACAAGGCCGCGTCTGGCGTGGGCGACGGGGCCTTCCGCCGCCTCGCACTCAAGGTGGATCTCGACCTGCTCGCCCGCCTGGCCGAGGCCGATTGCGTCGGGCGCCGACCGGGCACCTTCGACTGTTCGGCGATGGGCTGGTTCCTCGACCGCGCGCGCATGCTCGGCGTGCAGCACCGGGCCCCGGCGCGCCTGCTGCTCGGCCGTCACCTGCTGGCGCTCGACGTGCCGCCCGGCCCCGGCATGGGGCGCATCCTGGACGCGGTCTACGAGCGCCAGCTCGACGGCGAGGTGACGACGGTCGACGAGGCCCTTGCGGCCGCCCGCGCCCTCATCGCTGCAGCACCTGGATGATCGCGTCGGCAAACGCCTGCGCGATCGCGCGGTAGCCGTCGACCGTGGGGTGCAGGCCGTCGGCGCTGAGCAGCGACAGATCGCCCTCGAGCGCCGCGTGCACGTCCACCAGCGTGGCGCCGCGCTCGCGCGCGATCCGCCGCATCCAGTCGTTGTAGGCGGGCAGCAGTTCGATGAACGAGGCGCGCGATCCGCCAGGCCGCTGGGGCGGCAGCGTCGCGAGAAACACCATCACGCCATGGCGGCCGGCGTCGGCCACCATCGACTCGATGGCCGCCGTCGCCGGGTTCATCCCGCGCGCGCCGAGCGCCGCCAGGTCGTTGGCGCCCTCCATGAGCAGCAACACCTCCGGCTGGTACCGCGCCAGCTCGTCGCGCAGGCGGTACTGGCCGTCGGCCGCCCACTCGCCCGACCGGCCGGCGTTCTCCACCTGGATGGTCTGCGTGGGATAACGCTCGACCAGCATCTGCCGCAGCATCGACGGGTACGACGTGACCGGGTCGAGGCTGTAGCGCGACGAGACGGCGCTCTGGCCGTCGGTCATGCTGTCGCCAAAGGCGAGGAACCGGGTGCGCTCCAGCGTCACGACCGGTGCCGGCGGAGATGGCGGCGGGGATGGGGACGGGGGCGGCGCCGGGTCGGATGGGACCGACGCCACCGGCGGAAGGGCCGTCGGCCTCACCGGCGATCCTCCGCACGCCTGGGCGAGCGCGGCGGCGACGGCGACGAACAGGACGGTGAAGCGGGTCATGGCGGCCGGGGCGCGGCCGCCCATTGTAGCGCTGGCGCAGTTGGCCGAGCCGATTCAAGCGTGGGCGCGGCGGGACGATTGCAGAATCGGGACTGGCCGATGCGATCGCTGCTCACCCACCCACCATCGCCCGACCGCACGGCGCCGCCGGGTGCCGGCACGCCCATGCACTGGCGCCGGCTGCCGCCAGCCGGCGCGCTGGATCTCGCCGGCGACCTTGCGTGCACCTGGCGCGCCGACGACCTCCGCGGCATCGAGGCAACCTGCCGGTCGCCGCGGGGTCCGTCCGCTACTGAAGCGAGATCCCCACGCTGAACACCAGGAGGCTCATCTTCGGGTGACCGGCCGAGAGCGGCGACGGCGCGAGCGCCGGCAGGCGATGGATGCGCACGTCGAAGGAGAACGCGAGGTGATCCTTCGCGAACCAGCGGCCGCCGCCGCCCCAGTTCATCGTGCTCACGTTCTGCGCCACTTCCTCCAGCGCATCGTCACGTGAGATGGTGAGCGCCGCCCGCCCGAGCCCCGCGCTCAGGTAGCTCCACCCGCGCCGGTGCCCGAAGTTGATCGAGGCCTGCGGCGCGATCGCCGTGAACCGGGTGGTCACCGTTGGCCCGAGGTCGAGGGCGGGGGTTTTCTCGTCTGCGTCGGGCGATCGCGAGCCCTTCACCCGCTGGTAGCTGGCGCCCAGCCCGAGCGACATCCGGCGGCCACGCAGCGGGTACACGTGCGCGCCAAGCGTGACGCCCGGCCCCCACGGCGGGAGCGAACCCTGGCCCAGCCCGCGGGGATTGCGCACGGGATCGCCGGTGGGCAGCTTGGGCAGCGCGCCCTGCGCGTCGACCACGAACAGCGGCAGCGGCTCCCGCTCCTGAGCCGACGCCCCGGCCGGCAACCAGGCGATCGCCACCAGGGCGGCGAGCAGCCCGCGCATGGGGGCCGCCATCGATCGCCGGCCGCGCGCCGCCTTCCGACGGCTCACGCCTGGGCCCGCGCGTTGCGCCACTCCTCGAAGAGCCGCGGCACGTTGTTGACGATCGATCCCAGCGAGGGCTGCCAGCCGAGCGCGCGGGCGCGCGGGCTGCGCACGATTTGATCGAGCGCGAGCGCGTCGGCGTACGGCCCCATCTTCGAGCGTGCCTCGGCGATCGGCATGAACCGGATGTCGGGCGTCTGCTGTGGGTGCGAGGCGATGGCGGCCGCGACCTCCGCCACCGTCAACTGCGTGTCGTCGGTGGCATGGTAGATGCCGCGCGCCTCGGCGTTCGAGACCAGGCGCACGTAGAGATCGGCCAGGTCGCGATCGTAGACGAGCGGCCAGTGGTTCTCGCCGGTGCCGATCACGCGCATGATGCCGTTCTCGGCGTCGCGCAGCATGTCGCCGACGATGCCCCGGCCACCGCCGTACACCAGCCCGGGGCGCACGACCATGGCGCGCAGCGAGTCGGAGCCGAAGGCCAGGGCCGCCTGTTCGTGGGCCGGCCGGAACGCCACGAGCGGCGTGGGGTTGGCGATCGCCGTCTCGTCGGCGCCGGTCGTCTGGCCCAGCACCCAGATGCCCGAGGTGTAGAGGAAGGCTGCCGCGCCCGACTCGCGGGCGGCAGCGCCCAGCGCCTCGACGGCCAGGCGATCCACCTCGGGCCCGCGGGCCGAAGCCTCGAACGCGGTGTGGATGTAGGCATCGAAGCCCATGAACGATGGCGGGACGGCCGCCTGCTCGCCCAGGTCGGCAATCACGCACCGCACCGCACGACGCGCGACGCGTTCGGCGGCCGCGTGGGTGCGAACGACTGCCGTCACCTCATGCCCCGCGCGCGTCAGCGCCTCCTGCACGCCCGATCCGATGTAGCCCGTTGCACCCGTCAGCAGTACTCGCATCGCCCTGTCGTCCGTTCCTCGAGGTCAGCCTGGCCGGGCGCCTATTCTACGCGGCTCCGGCCCCGTGTGCCGTTCCGGCTCACAACTCCCACAGTTTCGTGCGGTCGTAGCACACGATCCCGCCGTCTTCGCTCACTTTCAGCACCGGCCCGAAGCGGCTGGCCGCAAGCGCCGCGGTGCTGCGGGCGCCTTCGGTAACGCCGTCGGCCGACGGTCCCCTGCCCGGCGGGGGCGCCGGATGACGCAGGATGGCGCCGACGGCGACGAGCCGCCCGTCGCGGTCGCACACCGTCGCGCCGTCCATGCTCGCGAAGCCGGCCAGCACGCTCTCGTCGAGCGTGATCACGTTACGCGATGACATCAGGAACGAGAAGTCGCGGCGGGTCAGGCCCGCGTCGGGCGGCCGCGCCGGGTTGTCCATGATGATGTCGGAGGACGCCAGCAACTGCGCCATGGCGTTCAGCGGGTTGCGCAGCACCACGAAGAGCGCTCCTTCGCGCGCGTCCGACAGGTCGAGCGCCACCCGGAACAATCGCTCGGCGAGCACGGGGTGGCCCACCGCACGGGCCCACAACCTGAACTTCGCCTCGAGGTCGAGCAGGCGCCAGCTCGCCCCCCGGAACCCGAAGACCTGCGTGCCGCCGGCAAAGACCTTGATCTCGTGCGTGGGGCTCAGCACGGCGCACACGTGGCCGTTGTCGAGCGTCGCCCGCGCGTGCGGGTGGAAGGTGGCGGCGCAGGGCACCTGCAGCGTCCGGCCGCCGCTGGCCTCGCCCGCCCAGCGCGCGATGTCGACGATGTCGATCATCTGGCCCGAGCGGTTGACCAGCACCACCGTGCGCAGGCCGTCGCACAGCCGGTAGAACGACTTCACGCCGGTGAGCGCCCGCGTGTAGCGGACGGCGTTCTCGGGCACCCGCCGGTGCAGGCACGGGTCGTCGTCGCTGTCGAGCAGCAGCACGCCGGTCGAGATGGGCCGGTTCTCGTAGCTCGAGAGCGCCGCGACGCGCAGCACGGCAATCGCGTCGGCGATCTGATCGGCGCGCTGCCAGCGCCCTTCGAGCCGATCCTCGTCGCCGGCCAGGAACGCCCCGACGTAGCGGTCCTCGAGATCGCCCTGGAACAGGTCGGCGCGATCGGCCATGAGCCTCGGATCGAAGACCGCGGCATGACGCGCCTCGAGCACGGCCGCCACCACGGTCGCCAGGCGCACCTCGTGCCCGGAGAACGGGCGATCGGCCGGCACGCGCAGCAGGTAGCGCGCATCGAAGGAGCGCATCGCGAGCACGCCGGGATCGCCGGTGACCTCGATGCCGGGCCGCTCGGGCGGCGAGTCGGCCACGGCCGGCTGCCTCTCGACGGTCGCGCGCGGCAGGAACCGGCGCAACGCCGTCTGCAGCAGGCGCTCGTAGAGGCCACTGACGGACAGCGCGGGCGGAAGCGAACTGATCATGCGGGGCGTCCGGGCCGTGCGCCCCGCCGCGGATGGATCGCGGGGTCGGGGGCGCGCGGTAGCCGCTGACGGGAAGCCTATGATAATCCACGCATGGCCCGCGACACCCTCGTGGACTGCTTCGCCGATCTGGCCCGGTGCCCGGGCGAGTTCCTCGCCTACGACGATGGGTTCCGCACCTGGCGCTACACGTACGCCGAGGTGGCGAAGGCGGCGCGCGCCGTCGCGCGGCGCCTGGAGGCGGCCGGCCTCGTCAAGGGCGACCGGGTGCTGGTGTGGGGCGAGAACCGCCCGGAGTGGGTGGTGGCCTTCTGGGGCTGCGTGCTGCGCGGCGTGGTGGTGGTGCCGATCGACTTCCGCGCCTCCGGCGAGTTCCTCCTGCGCGTGGGCGCCATCGTCTCGGCACGCGTGGCGCTGGTGGGTGAGGACGTGCAGGCGCCGATCTGGCCCGCGAACCTGGACGTGTGGTCGCTGGCGCCACTGCTGCGCGAGGCACCGGATGCGCCCGACGCCGGCAGCCCCGTCGCGATCGGGGCCGACGACCTGGCCGAGATCATCTTCACGTCGGGTGCGACCGCCGAGCCCAAGGGCGTGCTCATCACCCACCGCAACGTGCTGGCCAACCTGCGGCCGATCGAGGGCGAGATCCTGAAGTACCGGAAGTACGGCCGGCCCTTCTTTCCGCTGCGATTCCTGAACCTGCTGCCGCTCAGCCACATGTTCGGCCAGTCGATGGCCACCTTCATCCCGCCGATGCTGCCCGGCGTGGTGGTGTTCATGCGCGGCTACAACCCGCAGGAGATCGTCCGCCAGATCCGGGTGCGCCGCGTCTCGGTGCTGGTGTGCGTGCCGAAGATCCTCGACGTGCTGCGCGAGCACCTCGTGCGCGCGTTCCCCGAGGCCGACCCGCCGCTCGAGACCAGGGAGCACTTCACGCGGCGCTGGTGGCGCTACCGGCGCGTGCACCGCGCGTTCGGCCTGAAGTTCTGGGCGTTCGTGGTGGGCGCGGCGCCGCTCGAGCCCGCGCTCGAGGCGTTCATGGGCAAGCTGGGGTTCGTGGTGATCCAGGGCTACGGCCTCACCGAGACGGCCCCGATCGTCACGCTCAACCATCCGTTCAACACCCGGCGGGGCAGCGTCGGCAAGCCGATTCACGGCGTGGAGGTGCGGATCGCCGCCGACGGCGAGGTCCTCGTCCGGGGCGAGAACGTCACGCGCGGCTACTTCCGGCCCGACGGCGAAACGGCCGGCGCCTTCGAGGACGGCTGGCTGCACACGGGCGACATCGGCGAAGTCGACGCCGAGGGCCGACTCACGATCAAAGGCCGCAAGAAGGAGATGATCGTCACCGCCGACGGGCTCAACGTGTTCCCCGAGGACGTCGAGCGTGCGCTGCTGGCGGTGGCCGGCGTCCGCGAGGCGGCGGTGGTCGGCCGCGTAATCGACGGCGAGGAGCGCGTGCACGCGGTGCTCGTCGTCGACGCCGGCATCGAGCCGCACGAGGTGCTGCGCGAGGCCAACCGCGCACTCGCGTCACACCAGAAGGTGCGGGGCGTGTCGGTGTGGCCCGGCGCGGCGCTGCCGCGGACCGAGGGCACGCGCAAGCTGCGCCGGCGCGAGGTCAGGGCATGGGTGGACGCCGGCGCGCCGCCGGGCACCGGCGCCGCCAGCGGCGAGGACGCCGGCGTGGCGCAGGTGGTGGCGCGCTTCGCGCACGGCGCGGGGACGGTGACCAGCGACACGGTCATCGACGACATCGGGCTCAGCTCGCTGGAGCGCGTCGAGCTGCTGATGGCGATCGAGGAGCGCTTCCAGGTGACCGTCGACGAGACGGCGTTCGCGGCCGCGCGCACGGTCGGCGATCTCGAGCAGCTCGTGGCGCCCGCCTCGCCGATCCAGCCGCCGCCGGCGCAAGGCCCGGCGACCGGCGCGCCCGCCGCGCCGCGGGAGGCGACCGAACCGCTGGCGTTCCCGTCGTGGAACCGCCGCGGGCTGCCGTGGCTGCTGCGGCGGGTGAGCCTGCCGGCGTGGATCCTGCCGATCGCGCGCCTCTTCGCGTGGATCCGCGTGGAGGGCCTCGCGCACCTCGACCTGGTGAAAGGGCCGGTCGTGTTCGCCGCCAACCACCAGAGCCACATGGACACGCCGGCGATCCTCGCGGCGCTGCCGCCGCGCTGGCGGTATCACGTGGCGGTGGCGATGGCCAAGGAGTTCTTCAAGGCGCACTTCTTTCCGCAGCAGCACGGACGGATGGCCTGGTTCACCAACAGCCTGAACTACTACCTCGCCTCGCTCTTCTTCAACGCGTTTCCGCTGCCGCAGCGCGAAGCCGGCGCGCGCCACACGCTGCGCTACATCGGCGAGTTGTTCGCCGAGGGCCAGTCGCTGCTGATCTTCCCCGAGGGCAGGCGGACGATGGCCGGTGAGATCAACCCGTTCCGGCCCGGCATCGGCATGATCGGCGCGCGGCTGGGCGTGCCGGTGGTGCCCGTGCGCCTCGAGGGCTTGGATCGCGTGCTGCACCAGCACTGGAGGATGGCGCGGCCCGGGCGCGTGCGCGTCGTCTTCGGCGCGCCGCTGGCGCTCGAAGGCGACGATTACGAGGCGCAGGCGCGCCGTGTGGAAGCGGCCGTGAGGGCGCTGTGAAGGCTGCCTGCGACACCGCCGGCGGCAGCGTCGCGGCGTGCGCGCACGACGAGGTGCGCGAGGCGCGCCTCGCCTGTCGTGTCGTGGCGCCATTGCAGGCAGCGTGCTCCTGTGGCACACTGTCGCGGGAGTTGCGTTGAGCAAGGATGATCTGATTGACGTGCAAGGCACGGTGGTCGCGGTCCACAGCGGTGGGCTGTACCGCGTGCAGTGCGATTCCGGCCAGGAAGTGCTCGCCCAGTTGAGCGGCCGCATGCGCCGCTTCCGCATCAAGGTGGTGCCCGGCGATCGCGTGACGGTCGGCGTGTCGCCCTACGACCCGGTGCGCGGCATCATCACGTTTCGCGCGCGGTAGTCATTCCCGGCGATGTGGGTGGCGGCGTCGCACCCCGCCGGTTCCTGTCGGATCCCGTCGGTTCACCTGTTCTGTTTCCTATGAGTGATCAGGTTCGCGTCGACGCGTTGCCGCCAGTCGTGCCGGCGGTCGTGGCGCAGGCGCCCTCGCCGGAACCGGGGCCGACGGCGGCCACCCGGCGATTTCACGCCTGCCGCTGGCACAAGCCCGCCGAGACCGGGGTTCCCGCGCACTGCGGTCACCGCGACGTGCTGCCGATGGCCGGCGCGGGCGGCTTCAGCGCCGACGCCTGGTGCGCCGACTGCCCGCACTACAAGCCGCGGCGCCTGGCGCGAAGGACGACGTATTAGTAGGCTTGAGGCCTAGCAGTCCGTGGTGGAAGTGCCGCGTCGCACCGAGACGGGCGCGGCGCCCGGCTGGCCAGGCGCGACGACCGAGAATACGGCCAGTATTCGACGGAGGAGCAACGCCGCCAGCCGGGATGCCCCGCCCGTCGAATGCAGCGCCACTTTCGCCACGGGCTGCTAGGGCTTAGGGCCTGACCGGTTCGCTGCGCTGGCCACTGCGCGCTCGCCGCGACTCAAGCGAGATCAGCGAAGTGGGACTCGCGGCCTCAAGTCCCAAGCCCCAAGCCCCAAGCCTCAGGCCCCAAGCCCCGATCATTCCGCCCCGAACTCCCGCGCCAGATCGATCCACTCGCCGCCGGGCGCCAGTTCCTGATACGCGCGCCAGTGCCGCCTGGCCTGGTCGCCGCGCCCCAGCTTCTCGAGCGCCACCGCCAGGTAGAAGTGCGCGTCGGCGTGCGACGGCCGCCACCGCAGCGCCTCGACGTAGCAGCGCACCGCCTCCTCCAGCCGGCCGCGGTCGTGGTGGATGTTCCCGAGGTTGAACCACGCCTCGAAGCTGGCGGGATCGATGAAGGACGCCAGCAGGTAGAGCGCCTGCGCCTCGACCAGCCGCTCCCCCCCGTAGTGCAGGTTGCCGAGGTTGATCAGCGCCGGCACCAGTTCAGGATCCAGTTCCAGCGCGGCCCGGTAGGCGGCCATCGCCGCTTCAGGATCGCTGGAGGAGGGTGTGTCGAGCTTCGAGGCCTCGAGGAACTTCAGCTCGGCGGGCGTCGGTGGCGGCGAGGAGCCGGATGGCGGCTGACTGGAGGCGTCAGGCCGGGGCGCCCGGCCGCCGAGCGACAGCACCTTCGCCGGCTGGGAGTCACTGCGCGCGGCCCGGAAGTCGAGCGACAACTGCCCCTCGCGCGCGGCCACCAGTTCGCGCAGCGCCGCGCGGAGACTCATCCCGCGTTCGAGAGACGCGTCCAGCCGACGGATCACCGCCATGTCGCTGAAGCCGTAGGACACCTCGCCGCCGCGGTCCCGGCCGCCGGCCGCCAGCAGCCCCCAGCGTTCGAGGCAGCGGAGGTGGTCGGCCCTGATGCGCGGATAGAGCGAGCGCACCATGCGCGGGGTGTATCCGACGGCCGCATCGGCGGCGATCCCTGGCGCCGGCTCACGGGACATCGGTGCAGTGTAGCGCAGGCGTTCCATCCCGCCGGACACGATCGAATCCGATTCGCCGGCGCGCCCGGTGCCCGTTGCGCCGGCTCCGCGCGCGCGGGCTGCCGGCGGGAACCCGACGTCAGGCCGGCGCGTGACTTCCCACAACGGTCCATGGCACAGGTATAATCCCCGGACCCAGATTCCCCCCCGGGCTGCGGCGCGGCCCGGGGGGCGCGCCGGGGCCCGGCGCCTGTACGCGACGACTCGTCCGCGCGGCCGGCAAGCCCTTTTCGCGAGAACGCTCCCCGTGAGCGAGGAGGTGGTTGGAATGCGTTCCGTTCGTGTGCTCCGAGCGTTCCTGGCGTTGCTGTTCCTCTCCGCCGCGCTCCCCGCTCTGGCCCAGCAGACTGGTGTCCTCAGCGGCAAGGTGACGGCGACTGACGGGTCGCTGCTCCCCGGCGTCACCGTCGAGGCCCGGGCCGACGTGCTGCCGGCGCCGCGCGTGACGGTCACCGACGCCAACGGCGGCTACCGCATGCCCGCGCTGCCACCCGGCAGTTACACGGTCACCTTCAGCCTGGCGGGCATGACGACCATCACCCGGCAGACGACGGTGCTGCTCAACCAGGACACGACGATCGATGCGACGCTGGCCGTTGGCGGTGTCACCGAAACCGTGGAGGTGACGGCGCAGGCCTCGCTGATCGAGCGCGACGCCGCCTCGATCAAGAGCACGGTGGCCGCCGATCAGATCGAGCAGCTGCCGGTCGGGCAGCAGTACCGCGACCTGGTGAAGCTGGTGCCCGGCGTGCAGTACACGCAGGACGGGACCCGCGGGCCCAGCGCCGGCGGCAGCGGCCAGGACAACGCCTACAACTTCGACGGCGTGAACGTCACCATGCCGCTGTTCGGCACGCTGGCGGCCGAGCCGTCCAGCCACGACATCGCGCAGGTGACCACGCTCAAGGGCGGCGCCCGCGCCGTCGACTTCGAGCGCGCTGGCGGCTTCTCGATCGACTCGGTGAGCAAGTCGGGCACCAACAAGTTCTCGGGCCAGTTCAGCTACCAGTTCCAGCAGAGCGGCATGGTGGCGGAGCAGGCCCCCGGCGCCACCTCGCGGTACGATCAGGACCGCACCTGGCTCACGCTCAGCGGCGGCGGGCCGGCGATCCCCAACAAGCTGTTCTTCTACGGTTCGTACTACCGGCCGGAAACCAAGCGCGCCAACGCGTCGAACTTCTACGGTGCCCTGCCTGGCTACAAGAGCACGCGTGACGAGGGCTTCGGCAAGCTCACGGCCTCGCCGACCGCCACGACGCTGTTCAACTTCGGCTACCGCTACTCGCACCGCCTCGACAAGGGCGACACCTTCGGCTCTGCCTCATCGCCTGCCGGCGGCAGCGGCTCGGAAGTGTGGCAGAAGCTCCTGACCGCCGACGGCTCGTGGGTGATCACCCCGAAGAGCTTCGTCAGCTTCAAGTACACGTACTTCGCCTACCCGACGTCGGGCCGGCCCGACAACGTGGCCGACATCACCCCGACCACGGCCGTCGGCACGCGCCTCGACGTGAACAACCTCGACCGGATCGGCCGGACCACGGTGCCGACGCCGGTGGCCGGCGCTACCGACTACAACATGTTCGTCCAGCCGCTGATCGACCGCTACGGCTACACGCTGAACGGCGTGCGCACGGGCGGCGGCACGGTGGGCTACGGCGCGGAGTTCAACGACCAGGACTTCTACCGCAACCTGGGCCAGCTGTCCTACAACCTCACGCTGGGCACCAGGGTGTCGCACGAGCTCCACGCCGGCTATCAGGCCTACGAGGATCGCGAGGAACTGGTCCGCACCTCCAACGGGTGGGGCCTGATCACCGTGCCCGGCGGCCGCCTGCCGGCGACGGGCCTGCCGGGGCAGCCCGCCTACTACGTGGCGACGTTCCTGCAGCAGGGCGTCGGCAACATTCCGGCCATCGTGTCGAAGTACCGCTCCCAGAGCATCGAGGTGAACGACACGATCCGCTGGAACCGCTGGACGTTCAACGCCGGCCTGCTCATGAGCAACGACAAGCTCTACGGCCAGGGCCTGAAGGAAGACAAGTCGACGGTCTCGGGCTTCGTGCTGGCGCCGGGCAACACGTACAAGATGTACGAAATCCCGTTCAAGAAGATGCTCCAGCCGCGGCTGGGCGCGACGTGGTCCTACAACGGCCGCGACACGGTGTACGCCAGCTACGCCCGCTACAACCCGGCGGCCAGCTCGCTGCCGCGCGCGGCCTCGTGGGCACGCAACCTCGGCGGCGCCACCATCGAGGCGTTCTTCGATCAGACCGGCGTCCTCTACGGCTCGCGCCAGGTGGCATCGTCGTCGGGCAAGCTGTTCGTGGACGACATGACACCGCGACACGTCGACGAGTTCATGCTGGGCAGCGCCCGCCAGATCAACGCCAACTGGTCGGGCCGCATCTACTACCGCTACCGCAAGGGCACCCACTACTGGGAGGACACGAACAACAACGCGCGTGTCATCTTCAACCCGCCGCCCAGCATCCCGCGCGAACTCTACATCCCGGATCTCTCGGCGAAGCTCGCGCAGATCGGCAGCGGATCGACCTACGTGATCGCCGAGCTCGACGGCGCGTTCACCCGGTACAACGAGGTGACGGTCGAGAGCGAATGGCGCGGGAAGAAGGCCTTCGTCCGCGGGTCGTACACCTGGAGCAAGTACTACGGCAACTTCGACCAGGACAACTCGTCGATCGGCGCCGGCAACGACGCGAACATCTTCATCGGCTCGTCGAACATCGGCGACGGCGCCGGCCGGCAGCTCTGGGACATGAAGGAAGGCCGGCTGCGCGGAGATCGCCCGCACATGCTCAAGCTCTACGGCTTCTACATGCTGCCGTGGAACGCGACGGTGGGCGCCTTCGCCGTGGCGCAGTCGGGCCAGCCGTGGGAGATCCAGAGCTACGAGCCCTACATCGCGCTGACGACGAGCACGTCGGACACGAACCGGTTCGCCGAGCCGGCCGGCTCGCGACGGACGGATCCGCACTACCAGCTCGATCTGAACTACACGCAGACCATCCGGGTGGCGCCGCGGCTCAACACCCAGATCGTCGCCGACCTCTACAACGTGTTCGACAAGCAGACACCGTACAACTACAACCCTTCGTTCCACGCCGCCACGTTCATGAAGCCGCAGAGCTTCTTCGCGCCGCGGCGGTTCCAGCTGGCAGTGAGGGTGCAGTTCTGACGCGGACGCGGGGCGATGCCCCGCGCCCGCGGACCTGTGGCCTGAGGCTCGAGGCTTGAGGCCACCCGACAGTGAATGACGAAGGGCCCGGCAGGATGTCCTCCTGCCGGGCCCTTCACGTCTCCGGCACCGTCACTTGCCCCACCGCGTTTCAGCGGAAATTACACCCGACCCCATTTACTTGAACAGCCGTTCGCTGGCGATCAACCCCCGCGTCGTCGCGTCAGCCCGCTGCCGCGCCCGCGCGATGCGCGCCGGCGCGTCCGGCTCCTTCAACAGGACGCTCACCTGCGCGCGCTTGAACAGCGCCATCGGATACTCCGGATGCGTTGACGGCACACGGTCGAGCGCCACCCTGGCATCCTCCAACCGCCGCTCGGCCATGTACAGCACGCCCAGCTCGAGGTCGTGCGCGAAGGCGGCGCCCTGCGCCCGCCGCGCCTGCTCGAACGCCTCGAGCGCGATCGGCGTGCGGCCGACAGCCATCGCCAGCTCGCCGACCTTCACCAGATCGCCGGGCACCGGCTGCCGCAGCGCACTCACCCGCTGCCACAACGACAGGGCGTCCTCGACGCGCCCCTGGCGCTCCCGCACGCGCGCCAGCGCCTCCACCGCCGGCAGCCGCTCGGGCGTCTCGGCGACGATGCGCTCCAGCACGGGAGCCGATCGTGCCCAGTTGGGGCCGCGCTCGTAGTGCAGGGCGAGGTAGAGGGGCACGTCCTGTGACTGCGGCGCGGCCTTGGCGGCCTTCGCGAAGGCAGCCTCGGCCTGCGGCGCCCGTCCCAGCATCGAATAGGACGTCGCCAGGCGCAGCATGGCGTCCAGGTTGTGGGGATCGTCGCGGAGGATCCGCTCGAGCAGCGGGATGACATCGGCATAGCGCTGCTGCACGAAGAGCGTCGAGGCGCGCTCGATGACGTCGAACAGCCGCACCATGTCGACAGGGCGCGGCGCGTCGCGGCGCACCACCGGCTGCGCGCCGGCGCTCACGTAGCCCAGGCTGGCCAGTTGCTGGCGCGCCTCCTCGCTCAGCGATTCCGGCGCGGGCGCGGCTCCCGGCGCCGGCACAGGGTAGTCGTCGGCGGCCTTGCGCAGCGCCGCGGGCACGCCAGACACCGGTTCGAGATCCCTGGCCTCGCCGGGGTCGGCGGCCACGTCGTACACCTCGTACCGCCCGGCGAAGATCACCTTCTTCGTCGCGTCCACGGCCATGATCTGGGGCTGCCAGCCGTAGCTGAGGAACGGCTTCATCGCCTCGCCCAGCACCACCTCCGGCTCGCCCCGGCGGAGGCTGTGGCGCGCGGCCTCGCCCGAGGGATCGAGCCCCGCCCAGTCGATCAGCGTGTGGTAGACGCGCCGCAGGCTCACCGGTGCGCTCGTCGCGCCCGCCTCCACGCCAGGTCCCGCGATCACCAGCGGCACGTGCATCGTCGGCTGGTAGAGCAGGTGGCCGTGCTGCAGCTCGCCGTGATCGCCAAGGCCCTCGCCGTGGTCGCTGGCCACGATGATGGCCACCGGCCCCGGAGCGCGCTTCTCGAAGGCCTGCGCGAGCCGGCCCAACTGCTCGTCCATGGCCGCCACCTCGCCGAGGTAGGGCCGCTCCGCATAGCGCGTGCGATACGGCTCGGGCGGCGCGTAGGGCGCGTGCGGATCGAAGTAGTGGACCCAGAGCAGCAACGGCCGATCGGCCGGCAGGGTCTCGAGGTACCCGATGGCGCGATCCGTGGTGTCCTTCGCGCCGCGCTCCACGGCGCCCGGCGCCAGCTCGTCGTCGTAGGCATCGAACCCGCGGGCGAGGCCGAAGCGTCGGGCCAGGATGAACGCCGAGACGAAGGCCGCCGTCCGGTACCCGCCCTTCTGCAGCAATTCCGCCGCGTGCGGGAGATGTCCCGGCAACGTGCGCGCGTTCTCGTGGATGCCGTGGCCCGCCGGGTAGAGCCCGGTGAGCATCGAGGCGTGGCTGGGCAAGGTTTCCGGCACGGTGGCGTAGGCCTGCGTGAAGCGCCGCCCCCGCGCGGCCAGCGCATTGAAGGCCGGCGTCTCCACGCCCACGGCGTCGGGCCCGATCGCATCGGCCCGCGTGGTGTCGAGCGTGACGAGCAGGATCGACGGACGCGGCGCCGCTGCCGGCTGGCTGACCGAATCCCTGACGCCACCCCGACCACACGCGGCGAACGCGCAGCAGGCGGCGAGAACCAACGCGACGGGAACACGAAGGACAGACATCGACACCTCGCGGCCGCACGGGCCCGCGGCTCCGGGGAACGCCCCATTATCACCGCGCGGCCCTGGCGCGGTGGCCTTCTGGGATCTGGTCCCCGGGCCCCAAGCCTCAAGCCTCAGGCCCCAAGCCCCAAGCCTCAAGCCCCCTCCCCTCCGGCCGATTGATCGCGTGATCCGGCGTCCACCCGCCGGCGATCGGCCGCACGAAGCGGCCCCGGTGACGGAGGTCGATGGTGACAACCGCAGGCCGCCCCTCAGGGACGAGGGCGCCGCGTGCCCAGGCTCCAATGGATCGCGCCCGCCGCGGGCGAGCGCTGCTCGCGCTGGCGCTGTGGATCACGGCGGGCGCCGCCGTAGCCGGCGCGCAGACCCGGGCCGAGCCGCTCGTCTGGGGTCCCCCGGGCCGGCACGGTCAGTTCGCGCCGCTCTCGGGCTCGTGGGCTGCCCTCGGCGCACTCGACAGCGCGCTGAACGCGCCCGCCGACGGCGCCACCGTGTTCGTCAGTGGCGGCGGGGCGGCGCTGCGCGTGGCCGTGTCCTCGGCCGGGTCGGGCGGCACGCTGATCGAGATCACCGACTCGGCCACCTACGACTGGCTGGAGTTCAACAACAAGTCGCGGATCTACATCCGCGCCCGGGCAGGCCAGACCCCGCGCGTCGTCTCCGATTCCGCGCCGCCGGATCCGGCTTCCGGCGGCAACAGCAACGCCATCGTCTTCAGCGGCGCCAACTCGGACATCGGCATCCAGGGCCTCACCTTCCTGGTGCGCGCCTACGGCAATGCCGAGACCGTGCGCCGGCCGTCGAAGGTGGGCGCCATCCGCTACAGCACGCTCGCCGGAGGCACGCGCCTGCAGGGCCTGCTGATCCAGGACTGCCGGTTCGAGCCGCTGGACCGCGCGCTGGGCGCCGTCGTGGCGATCCAGCTGGCCAACGAAACCGGCTCCACCAGCCTGCACCGCGACATCGGCATCCGCCGCAGCGTGTTCGACAGCACGGGCACGGTGGAGGCGGCATCAGACGATCTCGCCGCCATCAGCGTGGCCGACTTCGAGAACGTGCTGGTCGCCAACGTCCACTTCAAGCGCACCTCGACGCAGCCCGCCGCGAGCCAGATGCGCGGCGTTCGGGCCAACGTTCGCAACGGGCTGATCGAATACGCCTACTGCGAGGACATCGGCAACGTGGGTGGCGCCAACGAGTGCGCGTACGTGTCACACCGCACGGGTGACGGCCTCGGTTCGCTCGACGGCCTCGACGTCACCGTGCGCAACACCGCCGCGCTGAGCGCGAACCGCGCCTTCGCCGTGACCAGAGCGAACTCGACGATGTCGGTGGATCACGCCGTGGTCGTGACCGGATCGGCCGAGCAGGTGCTGCAGATCGGCGACGCCACCTCGTCGCTCTCCGTCAGCAACTCAATCTTCGTGCAGCTGTCGGGCAACGCCATGCTGTTGCACAACCCGCTGGCCGGCCCCTTCACGACACACCACAACCTCTATCGCTGGATCGGCCCGCGGCCGTTCACGCCCGACGCCACCGACAAGTACCCCGGGGCGATGACCTGCAACGCGAACTGCGATCCGCTCTTCATCAACCCGCTGGGCAGCGATTTCCGGATGGCCGCGGGATCTCCCGCGCTGAAGGCCGCCAGCGACGGTGGCGACATGGGCCTGCTGCTGTTCTCGATCTCGCCGGCGACCCGGTCCTTCGGCACCAGCGGGGGAACGGGCGCGGTGACGGTCACGGCATCGGGACCGTGGACGGGGGCGCCCACCGTCGGGTGGATCACGCCGGCGTCCTATGGCCCCGTCGGGGGTGACGGCACGGCCAACTATCTCGTCGCCTCCAACAACAGCAGCACGACGCGCACCGGCACGCTGGTCCTGGCGGGAATCTCCCACACGGTCACGCAGGCCGGAATCGCCTGCAACCTGACGATCTCGCCCCCCACGCAGTCGCCGCCGGCCGGTGGCGCCAGCGGCGCGTTCACGATCTCGCAGGCGGCCTCCGACTGCGCGTGGAGCGCGGCGAGCGACGTGGGCTGGATGGCCGTCACGGGCGGCAGCACGGGCAGCGGGCTCAGCGGCAGCGTCGCCTACGCGGTCGGCGCCAACGCCAGCTCGGGGACGCGCGTCGGCACGATCTCGGTGTCGGGCGGAAGCGTCACGAAGACCTTCACCGTCACGCAGGCCGGCGTGGGCTGCAACTACACGCTCGACCGCTACACGACGACGCTGCCGCCGACGGCGGTGACGGGCCAGACGGTGCAGTTGACGGCCGCCGTGGGAGACTGCGCCTGGTCGGCGGCCTCCAACGCGGGCTGGCTGCAGATCACCGCCGGCGCCGGCGGTCTCGGCTCCGGCACGGTCACCTTCCGGGCTGACGCGAACCCCAACAGCGCCGCGCGCAGCGGCACGCTCACGATTGCCGGACAGACGTTCACCGTCCAGCAGCAGGGCGTCACATGCACGCAGCAGGTGTCGGAGACGGCGGCCTTCATCGGCGCCGCGGGCGGCGCCGGCAATCCGGTGAGCGTGACCTCGTCGGCTCCCGACTGCTCGTGGACGGCCAACGTGAGCGGAACGTCTCCCTGGATCGCCCTCACTTCGGGGAACGTGCGGACCGGATCGGGCCCGGTGACGTGGCGCGCCGATCCGAACTCGAGCAGCCTGATGCGGACCGGCACCATCACGATCGCGGGCACCCCGGTGACGGTGAACCAGGCTGGCGCGGCCTGCGCGTTCACGCTCACCGGCAACGGCACGCCGGCCCCGATCCACTCCGGCGGCGGCGCGGGCAGCATCGGCGTCGACGCGACGGCGGTCGACTGTCCGTGGTCGGCCGCGAGCCAGGCCGACTGGATCACGCTCACCGGCCCCACCTCGCTGACTGGCGACGGCGCGGTGAACTTCAGCGTGGCGCCCAACGCCAGCAGCCTGCCCCGCCTCGGCACGATTCTCGTCGCGGGCCAGTCCTACACCGTCACGCAGAACGGGCTCTCCTGCGCCTACGCGATCTCGCCGACGCTGGCGATGGTCGGCGTCGAGGGAGGCACGGGGATCGTCGACCTGACGGCCGCGGTGGGCGACTGCACGTGGAGTGCCACGCCCGCGGCGGGCGTCGACTGGATTTCGGTGACCTCGCCCAACCCGGTGGTCGGCAGCGGCACCGCCACCTACGCCGTCGCTGCCAATCCATTGAGCACCGAGCGTGTCGGGCTGTTGCAGGTCGCGGGCCTCGGCCTCACGGTGCGTCAGCCGGGTGTGGCGTGCACCTACACGCTCTCGGCGCCCGGCGCCTCGGCCGGCAGCGCCGCCACCAGCGGCACCGTGACGGTGACCACCAGTGCCGCCGACTGCGCCTGGACCATCGTCGCCGGCGAAGCGTGGGTGACGACCTCGGGGCCGGCGCAGCGGGTCGGATCGGCCGCCGTGAACTTCTCGATCGCCGCCAACCCGAGCAGCCTCGCACGCGACACCACGCTCTCGATCGCGGGCCGGGGCTTCGCCGTGCACCAGAATGGCGTGCTGTGCACCTATGCGCTCACGCCCGCGTCGGCCAGCGCGACGGTGGCCGGCGGCACGCAGACCGTGAAGGTGACCACGCCCGCCTCCGACTGCGCCTGGACCAACACGAGTTCGCACGACTGGCTCGCCATCACCTCCGGCGCGCAGCGCCAGGGCACCCAGAACATCACGCTGAGCATCGCCTCCAACGCCGCTTCGTCGAAGCCGCGAACGGGTACGGTGACGATCGCCGGGGGCAGCACGACGAGCACCTACACCGTGACCCAGGCGGCCACCGCATGCACGATCGTCGTGCCGGCTTCGGTGGCGGCGACCGTCGGCGGCGGCACGGCCGGCATCGACCTCGCGCTGACGCCTGCCGACTGCGACTGGACGGCCACCACCGACGTCCCGTGGCTGACGCTCGCGCCGGATCAGCAGGCCGGATCCGGCAGCCGGCGGCTCGAGGTGACCGTCGCGCCGACGACGTCGAGCAAGGCGCGGACGGGAAACGTCACCATCGGGTCGAAGAAGGTGGCCGTGACCCAGCCCGGCATCACCTGCGCCTACACGCTCTCCTCGCCAACGGCGAACTTCGACTACAAGGCGGCCACCGGGGTGGTGGAGCTCACGTCGAGCGCGGTGGACTGCCAGTGGGGCACCACCAAGAGCGCGGCATGGGTGACGCTGGGCGTCACCTCGGGCACCGGCAGCAGGCTGGTCCCCTACACCGTGGCGGCCAACGCGACCACGCTGCCCCGCCAGGCCTCGGTGATGGTCGGCGGCGTCGAGCACCTCATCACGCAGGGGCCCGCACCCTGCGGCATCTCGCTCGCCAGTTCGGGCGGCAACGTCACCGCGGGCGCCACCACGGGATCGTTCTCGGTGACGGCGGTGTCGGTCGAGTGCTCGTGGTTCGTGTCGAGCACGGCGCCCTGGATCACGATCACGCAGCCAGGCCCGGTGACGCCGGACAGCCCGCTGCCGCTGAGCGGCCAGGGCAGCGGCGCGGTGAAGTTCTCGGTGGCCGCCAACACCTCGAGCAAGCCACGGGCCGGCGTCATCAACGTCGGCGATCGGGCCTACACGGTGACGCAGGCCGGCGCCGCCTGCACCTACACGCTCGCGCCCACGTCGGTGGCCGTGCCCCCGGTCGGCGCCTCGGGAACCATCGGCGTCACGGCATCGGTCACCGACTGCGAGTGGACCGCCTCGACCACGGTACCCTGGGTGGTGCTCGGCAGCCGATCGGGCACCGGCAACGGCGGCCTCTCCTACTCTGTGGGCAGCAACACGGGCACGAGGTCGCGCACCACCAGCATCACGGTGGGCGGCAAGTCGGTGGCGATCAACCAGTCGGCGCAGGGCGTGGGCGGCAGCCTGTTCACACGTTACCTCGCCGAAGGCGCGACCGGACGGCTCTTCTCGACACGGTTCGCGCTGTTGAACCCCGGCACGTCGACGGCCGCGACGACCATGCGCTTCCTCACCCACGACGGCCGCGTCGTCGAGCACAAGCTGAGCATCAAGCCATCATCGCGCGTCACCGTCGAGGCGCAGCCCCTGGTGGGCGACGCAGAGTTCTCCACAGAGGTCACCTCCACGGCGCCGCTCGTCGTCGATCGGACGATGACGTGGGATGCCACCGGCTACGGCAGCCACGCCGAGACCGCCGTGCAGTACCCCGCCGAGACGTGGTACCTCGCCGAGGGCTCCACGGCCGGCGACTTCGACCTCTTCTACCTGATTCAGAATCCCAATCCGGAGCCGGCCACCGTCGAGGTGACCTTCCTGCTGCCCGGCGGCATGACGCCGGTGAAGAAGACCTATCGGGTGCCGGCCGACTCGCGGTACTCGGTCTGGGTCGATCTCATTCCCGAGGTGTCGGACACCGACGTCTCGGGCGTGGTCACCGCCGACCGGCCGATCATCGTCGAGCGGGCGATGTACATCAGCCGGCCCTGGGCGATGTTCGCCGGCGGGCACGAGAGCATGGGCGTCACTGCGCCGAGCACCGAGTGGTACCTCGCGGAGGGTTCCACGGGCCCGTACTTCGACACGTACTTGCTGGTGGCGAACCCCTCGACAACCGCGGCCGACGTGCTGGTCACCTACCTGCTGCCCGGCGGCGGCGCCCTCGAGAAGTCCTTCCCCGTTGGGGCGCAGAGCCGCTTCACCATCTGGGTGGATCAGGAGGACCCGCTGCTCGCCGATACCTCGGTTTCTGCGATCGTCCGCGCGACCAACGGCGTACCGATCATCGTCGAACGCGCGATGTGGTGGCCCGGCAACTGGACCACCTGGCACGAGGCGCACAACAGCGCCGGCGTGACCGAGACGGGCACGAAGTGGGCGCTCGCGGAAGGAGAAGTGGGCGGCAGCCGGAACACCGAAACCTACGTGCTGGTGGCCAACACCGCCGGTCGCGCCGGTCAGGCGAAGCTGACGCTGCTGTTCGAGAGCGGCGCACCGGTGTCGCGCACCGTCGACCTGCCGCCCAACAGCCGCACCAACGTGGACATCGGCAAGACGTTCCCCGAGGCGCGCGGCAAGCGCTTCGGCACCATCGTCGAAAGCCTCGGCACCAGCCCGGCGCCCATCGTCGTCGAGCGGGCCATGTATTCGGATGCCGGCGGCGTCCACTGGGCCGCCGGCACCAACGCCGTCGCCACCAGGCTCCCGTAGAGCGCGGGTTGCGCGGATCAACACGAGCAACCTGCGCGTTCAGGCGGGTTGCGCGGATCAACATGAGCAACCTGCGCGTTCACGCGCGTTGATCGCGGCGCGGTCCCGGCCGGTTCCAATTGGGGATAGAATCCGCGCGGAGGGGCGATGGCCCACACCATCTTCGATCCGCGGGTTCGCGATTCGCTCGTGCAGCGGCTCCTCACCCTCACGCCGGAGCGGCGTCCCCGGTGGGGGCGGATGTCGGCGCCGCAGATGGTGTCTCACCTCATCCAGGCCTGCCGGATGGCATGCGGCGAACTGCCGGTGGCGCCCAAGGCATCGCCACTGCGCTCGTTCCCGCTGAACTGGCTGGTGGTGCACTGGCTGCCGTGGCCGAAGGGAGCGCCCACCGCGCCCGAGCTGGCGGCCCGGTCAGCCGAGCAATGGGACCGCGACATCGACGACCTGGTGACGCGCATCCGGAGGTTCAGCGAGCGCAACCCCTCCGATCGGTGGCCGGAGCATCCCGCCTTCGGCGCGCTGTCAGGTGCCTCGTGGGGAGTGCTCGCCTACCGTCACATCGACCACCACTTCGACCAGTTCGGCATCTGAGGGCAACCCGAAACCTCGGGACACCAGCTCGAACTGGTCAGGCCCCCGGTCATCGAGCCACCGGACGAGGCCGGTCCGCGCCGCGAGGGCCGCGGCAGGCCAGCCTCCCCTGATCGACGCGGACCGAACGTCCGATAAGGTACGTGCCCATCGCCGACGTCCGGCTCCCCGGAGTACCTGTGTCCGAATTCCGACGATCCTTCCGCAGCTGCCTGAGCCTCGCCGTGCTCGCCGGCCTCCTGCTGGCCCGCCCCGCCCTGGCCCAGACGGCCACCGCCCCCGAGTCGCACCGCTGGGGCGTGAACGACGACCACATCGTCACCGGTCCGGCACCCGACGAACAGGGACAGCTGCCGCCAGGCGACGTGCTGCTCCAGGCCCGCCAGGCGGGCCTCGGCTGGGCGCGCTACGTGCTGTTCTGGTTCGCCGTGAACCCGGCGCAGGGCACCTACCAGTGGGATGCGCCCGACCGCGAGATCGCCCGGCTGCGCGCCGCCGGCTTCAACGTCCTCGTGCACGTCGCCTATCCGCCGGCGTGGACCACCGGGGCCCGCTACGCGAACCAGCACTCGGCGTTCTGGTGTCTCGACGAGCAATCACCCGACGGCGTGAAACAGGGCCAACCCGGCTCGGACGAATTCTTCAACTGTCGGGACTCGGAGCGCCGGCCGGGCTACCGCGCGCCCGGCCAGCCACCGCTCGCCGATCGATCCGCCGACTTCCGGACGTTCGTCGACGCCGCCGTCCGCCGCTACCAGGGACAGGTGAAGGCCTGGAGCTTCGGCATGGAGGTGCACAACCAGGTCTTCTGGCGCGGCAGCATCCGGCAGTTGATGAACGAGGTGCTCCGGCCCGGCTACGAGGTGGTGAAGGCCGTCGATCCGGGCCTGCTCGTCGCCGGCCCCGACGAGGACGTCGAGGCGTCCTACGACGCCGTCATGGCGATGGAAGCTGCCGACATCGCGAGCGGCAAGGGCCGCGTCTTCGACGTGCTCGCCTTCCACGCCTTCAACCACTCGGGCTGGGACACGCCGGAGAAGATGGACCGGAAGTGGCGCAACGGCGGATGGGGGGATTGCCAGTTCGAGACCCCGGGCATGCCGCCATCCTGCTCGATGAGGGGCATCGCCGAACACTACGCGAAGGGCCGGCCCGTGTGGCTCACCGAGTTCGGCTACCAGGCGGACTCGGCGGCGGACGCCAACGCCGGCGCCTGGCTGGCGAACTGGATCGACGGCATCAAGGCGCGGCCCTGGATCGACAAGGCGTTCTTCTATCGGCTGCGGCAGGACGATGGGGTGAAGGACTTCGGCCTGTTCGCGGCCGTGCCCCCGGCTCCAGGGACGCCTGCGCCCGCCGCCACCGCGGTGCGGTCAAGGCTGGCGACGCAGGCGCTCCCCGAGTTCAGCTACCTGGCCGAGGGCGCCGTCGCCGACTTCTTCGATCTCGACGTGCTGGTGGCCAACCCCAACCCGCAGCCCGCGCCCGTCAAGCTCACGTTCCTCCGCGACGACGGCGCGGTGGAGACGCTCGCCGACACGCTGCCGGCCACCTCGCGGCGCACCTACGCGGTGGGACGAACCGCCGTGCCCGCCCTCGCGACAGCGCGCGGCGTCTCGACGCTCGTCGAGTCGACCCTGGGCCTGCCGCTGGCCGTCGAGCGCACGATGTTCTGGGATCGCACCGGCTACTACGGCGGGCACACGGGCTCGGCGGTCGCCGAACCGGCCACGCGCTGGTACTTCGGCGAGGGCTCGCAGGGCTTCTTCGACACCTACGTGCTGCTGGCCAACAGCGGCAACACCGACGCGCACGTCACGGTGACGTTCCTGCTCGACGGCGAAGGGCTCGCGCCGGTCGTCGGCCAGGTTCAGGTGCCCGCCAGGACGCGCAGCACCATCGGGGCGATGGACTACCCGGAACTTGCCGACAAGTCGTTTGCCATCATCGTCGACGCCGACGCGCCCATCATCGCCGAGCGGGCGATGTACTTCGGCCAGGTCCCGTTCTGGGCCGGCGGCCACGAGTCGGCGGGCGTCACCGCGCTCTCGAGAACCTGGCTGCTCGCCGAGGGCGCCACCGGCACGTTCTTCGACAACTACGTCCTGGTGGGCAACCCGGGCGAGACGGACGCCGAGGTGACGTTCACCTTCCTGCTGGCGAACGGCAGCGTGGTGGTCGGCACGCCGCATCGCGAGAACGGCGCCACCGGCCTCGGCCGCGTCGGGGCGCGGTCGCGCTTCACGCTCGACGTCGAGAACGCGGGCCTCCGACTCGATGTCCTCGCGGGCGATCCGGCGCAACTCAGCGACGCCGCCGTGTCGGTGAAGGTGGAGGCGTCGGAGCCGGTGGTCGTCGAGCGCGCGATGTACTGGCCCGGGAACTTCACCACGTGGGCCGAGGCGCACAACAGCTTCGGCATCACCGAGACCGGCACCCGGTGGGGCCTGGCCGAGGGGCGCAACGGCGGGCCGCGCGCCTTCGAAACCTACATCCTCGTCGCCAACCCATCGGACCAGGATGCGACGGTCACCGTCACCTTCCTGCTGCCGGACGGCACGACGCAGGTGCTCGACAGGGACGACCAGGGCAGTTCGCCGCTCGTGGTGAAGGGGAACTCACGCTACACCGTGCCGCCGTGGCAGATGCCGTCGGGCGAGTTCGGCGCGGTGGTGGAATCGACCAGCGGCGCGCCGATCGTCGTCGAGCGCGCGATGTACTGGACGCCGCCGGGCGGGACCCCGTGGGCCGGCGGGTCCAACGCGACGGCGGTGAGGCTGAGATAGAGGAAGGCTTGGGGCTTGGGGCTTGGGGCTTGGGGCCCGGCGCCTGGGGCGTGAGCGCCCAGCCTCGGAGCTGGAGCCCGCAGCCAGATTGAACCCTCCATGTCCCTGGTGTCCGTCGGCGTCGTCACGTGGCACTCCGAGCGCGAAATCGCCGCGTGTCTCGCGTCGGTGCGCGCGCAGACGCATCCTGACGTGGAACTGCTCGTGGCCGACAACGATTCGCGCGACGGCACGCGCGCGGCGCTCGAACGGGAGACGGCGGCGCACGAACGGGTCTGGCTGGATCGGAACACCGGGTTCGCGGCGGCGCACAACCTGCTGATCGCGCGCAGCCGCGGCGACTTCTACCTGGCGCTGAACCCCGACGTGACGCTCGCCGCCGACTACGTCGAGCGCCTGGTGACGGCCTGCGCGGCTGGCGATCGCATCGGATCAGCCACCGGCAAGCTGCTGCGCCGTGAGCCGGCCGGTGTGCTCGACTCCACCGGCATGGTGATGCTCCCGTCGGTGCGGCACCTCGACCGCGGGGCGGACGAGCCGGATCGCGGGCAGTACGACCGCGAGGAGGACGTGTTTGGCGCCTCGGGCGCCGCCGCGCTGTACGCGCGCGCCATGCTCGACGATGCGCGCGTGGAGGGTGAATGGTTCGACGAGGACTTCTTCGCCTATCGCGAGGACGCCGACCTCGCATGGCGGGCGCAGCTGCTCGGCTGGCGATGCCGCTACGTGCCCGGGGCGGTGGCGATTCACGGCCGCCGCGTCACGCCGGAGCGCCGTGGGCTGCTGCCCGCCGGGATCAACCGCTGGTCGGTCAGGAACCGGTTCCTGCTGCGGCTGAAGAACCAGACGGCGGCCCACGCGCTGGCGTTCGCGGCGCCGGCGCTGACGCGCGACGCGATGGTCGTGGCCTACGTCCTGCTGCGGGAGCGAACCTCGCTGGGCGGCCTGGCCGACGTGGTGCGCCTGCTGCCGCGGATGCTGCGCAAGCGGCGGGCCATCATGGCGCGTCGGCGCGCGAACGCCGGCGACATCGCGCGGTGGTTCAGAAATTCGACCCAACCCCATTTCTGACCGCTGACAGAAATTCGACCCGTGACAGAAATTCGACCCGACCCCATTTCTCGACCCCATTTCTGACATTTCTGACGACCCCATTTCTGACCTCGCGCGGCGGTTCAAAAATAGACCCGACCCCATTTTCTGGAGGATCCAGATATGTCAACCATACCGGCCGGCGCCGTCAACCGCCCCCATGCGTGGTATAACAACCGAGGCTTCCCCGACGCCCAGGCGCCAGTGATCTCCGAGCGGGCACGACTCGTCACAGCTTCATACGTTCTCGCGGACGCCCTGTCGACCTGTGCGGCGTTCGTCGTGGCGCATGCCGCGCGCGCCGCGGTCAGCGACACCCACGCCGCGCTGGGGCCCGTCTACCCGCTGCGCGACTACCTCCCGCTGCTCGGCTTCATCGTCCCGATCTGGTTCCTCACCTTCCACGTGGCGGGCCTCTACGGCCGGCGGGCCTCGCAGGCGCTGGGCACCGAGGTCGCCCGGCTGCTCCGCGCGCTCGCAGTGGCCGCGCTGCTGCTGTTCACGATCCTCTTCGCCGCCCGGCTCGACTTCGTCAGCCGGCCGATGATCGTCCTGTTCCTGCTGCTCAACGCCATCTTCGTCGAGGCCGGACGCGGTGCCGTGCGCGCGCTGGTGATCGAGGGCAGCATGCGGCGACGCGTGATCGTCGCCGGCGGACGCGAGGAGGCGCTGCACGCCGCCGCGACGGTCGACGCCCACCGCGACTGGGGCCTGGACGTGATCGGGCTGGCCACCGACGGCTCGTGGCTCGACGCGCCGGGCTCGAATCACCGCGTGCTGGGCGCCTGCGGCGACATCTCCGCGCTCGTGCTGCGCGGCGAGGTGGTCGACGAGGTGCTGTTCTCGCCCGCGCTCGGCCACATCGACGACCTGAAACAGCTCGATCCGGTGTTCCGGCAACTCGAGGAACTGGGCATCGTCACGCGGCTGGTGGTCGACTTCCTGCCGCGCGGATCCTCGAACCTGTCGCTCGACGAGTTCTCCGGCCTGCCGCTGCTCACCTTCAGCACCGCGCCCCGCGACGAGGTGCTGCTGTTCCTGCGCCGCTGCGCCGACGTCACACTGGCCATCCTCTTCATGCTGCTGCTCAGCCCGGTGTTCGCCGCCATCGCGCTGCTGGTGAAACTCACCTCACCCGGACCGGTGCTCTTCGAGCAGATGCGCTGCGGCCTGCACGGCCGCCCGTTCACCTTCCTCAAGTTCAGGTCGATGTACGTGGGAGCCGAGTCGCTGAAGGAGCAGCTCGCCCCGTTCAACGAGATGGACGGCCCGGCCTTCAAGATGACCAACGACCCGCGCGTGACGCCGCTGGGCCGCTGGCTGCGGCGCACGAGCCTCGACGAGCTGCCGCAATTGTGGAACATCCTGCTCGGCGACATGAGCTTCGTCGGCCCGCGGCCGGCGGTGATCGAGGAGGTGAGGCAATACGAGCCCTGGCAGCGGCGCCGGCTGTCGATGCCGCCCGGGCTGACGTGCCTGTGGCAGGTGAGCGGCCGCAACGACCTCAGCTTCGACGAATGGATGCGGCTCGACCTCGAGTACATCGACAACTGGTCGCTGTGGCTCGACGTCAAGATCGCCCTGCGGACGATTCCCGCCGTCATTCTCGGGAAGGGCGCGAAGTGACGCCGCGGGCACGGATCTGAGGACCCGCCGCCCGCCGTCGAGGGTCCGGACGCCGCCGGGCCGGCGCCCGGCCGCGCATCGCGATACGATCCCTCCGCGATGTCCTCGCCAGCCCCCCGCCTGCACGTGCTCGGCACGCGCGGCATCCCCAACCGCCATGGCGGCTTCGAGGCGTTCGCCGAGCGCCTGGCGCCGTGGCTGGCCGCACGCGGGTGGGACGTCACCGTCTACTGCCAGGAGGAGCGCGGCGGCCCCGCTCGCGAGGAGATGTGGCGTGGCGTGCGGCTCGCGCACGTCCCGGTGGCACATCCCGGGGCGCGCGGCTCGATTGCGTTCGACTGGCGATCGGCACGCCAGGCGATCGCCGCGGGCGGACCGCTGCTGACGCTCGGCTGCAACACCGCCGCGTTCTTCGTCCTGCACAGGCGGGCCCGCCGGCCGCACGTGGTGAACGTGGACGGCCTCGAGTGGCAGCGACGGAAGTGGCCCCGCCCCGTGCGGGCGTGGTTCTACGTCAACGCCTGGCTGGCTGGCTGGCTGGCGACGGCGCTGGTGGCCGACCACCCCGAGATCGCCCGGCTGTGGCGCACGCGTCATCCGCGCGCGTCGATCGCGACGATTCCCTACGGCGCCGATTGCGTCGAGGATGCCGATCCCGCGCTCCTCGAACCATTCGGCGTACGCCCCGGCGCGTTCGGGCTGATCGTCGCGCGATCCGAACCCGAGAACTCGATCCTCGAGATGGTGCGCGCCTGGTCGGCGGCGCCCCGCGGGATGCCACTGCTGGTGCTCGGCGAGTACGACGACGGGCACAACGCCTACCAGCGCCGCGTCCGCGAGGCGGCCGGCCCGCTGGTGCGGTTTCCCGGCGCCGTCTACGATCCGTCAACGGTGGCGGCCCTGCGCCTCCACGCGCGACTCTACCTCCACGGCCACACCGTGGGCGGCACCAACCCGTCGCTGGTGGAGGCGCTCGGAGCCGGATCGCCGACGCTCGCCCACGACAACCCGTTCAACCGGTGGGTGGCGGGCGAGGCCGCACGCTACTTCTCAGACGAACGGCAGTGCGCAGACGCGCTCGGCACGCTGCTTGGCGGCGACCCCGCGCTCGCGCGCATGCGGCGCGCCGCGCGGGTGCGCCACGCCGAGGCGTTCACCTGGGAACGGATACTGCCCCGGTACGAACAGCTGCTGATCGAGGCGGCAAGAGGGAATCCGGCGCCAGCCTGACGGCCGTGACCACCGGATCGAGGGTCAGGCGCGCCCGCGCGACTTGATGGCGGCGCGCGCCTCGCGCTCGGTCTCGCGGCGGCGGATCGTCTCGCGCTTGTCGGGCGCATGCTTGCCCCGCGCGAGACCCAGCGCCACCTTCACGCGGCCGTCCTTGAAGTAGAGCCGCAGCGGCACCAGCGTGAAACCACGTTCCGCCGTCCTGCCCACGAGCTTGCGAATCTCGTCGCGGCGCAACAGGAGCTTGCGCCGGCGCAGCGGCTCGTGGTCGGCGTAGCCGCGGTGCGAGTAGGGGCTGATGTTGACGTTGTGCAGCCACACCTCGCCATCGTCGATCTTCCCGTAGCTGTCACGCAGGTTCACGCGCCCCTCGCGGATCGCCTTCACCTCGGTGCCCAGCAGGGCGATTCCGGCCTCGTAGGTGTCGAGGATGTGGTAGTCGAAGAGGGCCTTGCGGTTCTCCGCGATCAGCTTCCGGGCCTTCTCGCGCTCGGTCTTCCCGATCATCGCGTGCCTGGCGCCCTCTCACGCGCCCACGGGCTGCGGTCGCGCCAGCCGCGCCGCCAGGCGCGCCGCCGCGACCAGGCTGGAGTGGTCGGCAAGCCCCTTGCCGGCGATGTCGAAGGCCGTCCCGTGATCCACCGAGGTGCGGATGATGGGAAGCCCCAGCGTCACGTTCACCGAGTCGCCGAAGGCGAGCAGCTTCACCGGAACGAGACCCTGGTCGTGGTAGGCGGCCACCACCACGTCGAACTCTCCCCGCAGCGCGCGCACGAACAGCGTATCGGCCGGCAACGGGCCCCACACGGCCATGCCGTCCGCGCGACAGGCCTCGACGACCGGCACGACGACCTCGTCGTCCTCGTGGCCGAGCAGGCCGTGTTCGCCCGCGTGCGGATTCACGCCCGCCACGCCGATGCGCGGCCGCTGCACCCCGAGCCGCGGCAGCCATTCGTGCGTGAGATCCAGCACGTCGCGCAGGCGGCTCCTGGTGAACACGCGCGTCACCTCCGCCAGCGGCACGTGCACCGTGGCCAGCACCACCCGCAGCTGATCGGAGTGGAACATCATCGCCACCTTGCGCACGCCGCACAGTTCCGCGAGCAGTTCGGTGTGGCCCGCCCAGCGCAGGCTCGCGACGGCGAACGCCTCCTTGTTGATGGGCGCGGTGGCCATCGCCTCCACCCGGCCGGTGCGGGCCGCCTCCACGGCGCCGACGATGGCGTCGTAGGCCGCGCGGGCGGCGCCGGCGTCCACCACGCCGAGCGGATAGCGCGCGCGCGCCTCCTCCAGCGAGGGGCCGAAGCGCACCGGCTCGCACACCTCGAGCAGGCGCGAATCGGTCATCGCGCGCTGGACGATTTCGGGGCCGATGCCGGCGGGATCGCCGACGGTGAGAGCGATGCGGGGGAGCGCCATGGAAGACACGCGGATCCTACGCCGGATCGGGCCGGACGATCAGGTTCGGGGGCGGCAGAGGCCTCACGGCGCGCATCCCCCGCAGCCCGTCCCGCACGCGCCGCCGCCGGCACAGCCCTCGTCGTCGCCGCGGCCGCGTCCGGCCGCGCAGCGGCGCTGCGCGGTGCCCTTGCCGTCGGCCAACTCGTACCGGAGGCAACACTTCAGGCGGCCGCACAGCCCCGAGAGCTTCGAGGGATTGAGGCTCAGGTTGAGCTGCTTGGCCATCTTGATCGACACGGGCTCGAAGGACTGGAGAAACGTGGTGCAGCACAGGGGGCGGCCGCACGAGCCATAGCCGCCGAGCATGCGCGCCTCGTCGCGCACGCCAATCTGCCGCATCTCGATCCGGGTGCGGAACTCGGCTGCGAGGTCACGGACCAGCTCGCGGAAATCGATGCGTCCGTCGGCCGTGAAGTGGAACACCAGCTTGGCGCCGTCGGCCTGCTGCTCGACACGCGTCAGCTTCATGGCGAGGCCGCGCTCGCGGATCTTGAGGAGACAGAACTGGTGCGCGCTGCGCTCGGTCTCCTCGTGGCGCAGGCGCTGGGCGGCATCGGCGCGCGACCCGCGGCGTACGACCACGGGAGCCTCGGGCCCCGGCCGCCGCCGCCCGGCCACGGCCGGCGCCGTGGGAACCACCGTGCCGGCCGCGCTGCCGGCCGGCGTGCGGACCACGACCGTCTCGCCAGCCGCAATGGGCGGATCGGGCGCGTCCTCGGGCAGCAACACGCTATGCACACGCCCGGCGCGCGTGAACTTCACGCTGACGTACGGACGAGTCTCTTCGGCCATCGTCCCGGCAATCTATGCGCGGGGCGGCCGCCGGCCGCGTCAGAGCTGCAAGGCCAGCCAGTCGGCGACGACCTTCGGACTGGCATTGCGCTCGAGCGCCGCCAGCGCCCGATCCACCGCGGTAAACGCGTGCCCCGCGCGGCTGCCGGCGAACGACCCCGCCACCTCGCCCAGTTCGGTGGCGAGATCGGCGGAAGCCAGCCGGCGGCCGTCGGCACGCGACGACAACACCTGCACGTCGCGCAGCAGGGCGCCCAGCGCCTCCAGGCGATCGGAGAGCACGGCGCGCGACACCCCGTCTCCCCCTTTCTTTCGGCTGTTGTCACCCTCGCCTTTGCCCGCCAGGATCCGGGCGGCCTCGAGGCGGCTGGCCGGCCCGCGCGCCCCCGACGCCGCACGAAGCGCCGAAAGCGCCACGGCGCGCGAGTCGCGCGTGCGCCCGCCCGCCATCGACAGCGCCAGGCCCGGGCTCCCCTCCCCGAGCGCCGCCGCCGCCCGCGCCGACGCGTCGTCCATGCCATGCCCTGCCACGAGCAGCGCCACCACCTCCGCCGTCGACAGCGTGCCGAAACGGATGCGCGGGCAGCGCGATCGGATGGTCGGCAGCAGCGCATCGGGCCGCGACGTGACCAGCACGAAGCAGGTGGCCGGCGGCGGTTCCTCCAGCACCTTCAGGAGCGCGTTCTGCGACGACACCTCCAACTGCCCGGCATCGTCGACCAGCGCGAGGCGGCGCGTTCCATCCATCGGACGGTACGCCGTGCGCTCGATGAAGCTGCGCGTGGGCTCCACCTTGATCGAGCGCTTCTCGTCGGGCCGCAGGACCAGGTAGCAGTCGATCGCCGGCTCCGCGCCCGCGCGCAGCCTGGCTTCGGCCCGGGCGATGCGCGCGCACGCCGGGCAGGCCCCGCACGCGTCGACCGCGAGATGTCCGGCCGCAGCCCCGCTCACCGGACGTTCGCAGTTGAGCGCCTGCGCCAGCGCGACCGCGACCGTTCGCTTGCCCACGCCCTCGGGCCCGGCAAACAGCAGGCTGGGCGGCAGAGACCGCCGGCTGACGGCCAGCGACAGCAGCCGGAGCGATTCGCGATGGCCAGCAATCGAGGAAAACGGCATCGGGAGAGCGACCGCCGTGGGCGCCAGATGACGATCCGATGCTACCACGCGCCATCGCGCGAGGGCCGGACGCCTGCCGGGGCCGGGACGCCCGACAGCGGGGGGTGCGGCGGATCCGCACCGGCGCCTGGTGGCGGCGCGCCCTCGACCGGAGGGGGCGCCGCGGCGCCGTGCAGCGGACAGAAGTCCACCGGGGCCGTACCGCGGCGGAAGTACTCCGTGTAGGCCATCGACTTCACCTCCACCTCGCCGAGATCGTTGGTCACCTCGACCGCGGCGCACCCGTCAACGGCGAGCCGTCCCGACATCCGGCACAGGGTCACCGCCACGATGCCGTCCGGCCGTTCCAGCCACTCGGGGCGCTGGCCGGCGGTGGCGGCCTTCATGATGTCGGTCCACACCGGGACGGCAACCTCACCGGCATAGCCGTCGGGCATGATCGGCTGCGGCAGGTCGAACCCCACCCACACGCCGGTCACCACCTTCGGCGTGAAGCCCACGAACCACGCGTCCACATAATCGTTGGTCGTCCCGGTCTTGCCGGCGGCTGGAAGGGTGAACCCGAGGCTGCGTGCCCGATACCCGGTGCCGCCGTTGATCACGTCCTGCAGCATGGACGCCACGAGAAACGCGGTCTGCTCGCTCATCGCGCGGCGCGGTTCGCCCTGGTCGTCGTAGAGCGGCCGGCCGTCGCGGTCCTCGACGCGCGTGATCAGCATGGGCCGGCGGACCAGGCCCCGGTTCGCGAAGGCACCGAAGGCGGCCGTGAGCGCTCCCAGGGTCACTTCACCCGATCCGAGCGCGAGCGACGGCACCTCGGGCAGCGGACCCAGGCCGAGGCGATCCACCATGGCCAGCGTCTTCGCCAGGCCCACCTCGCGGATGAGCCGTGCGGCGGCGCGGTTGCTCGACGTGCGCAGGGCGGACCGCAGGCTCATCGCGCTGGCGCCGGAATGATCGTCCTCGGGCATCCACGCGCCGTCGGGCGTCACCGTCGGGTCGTTCAGGTTGGTGATCAGGCGGGAAGGCCACCAGCCGTCCTCGATGGCGGCGGCGTACAGCACCGGCTTGAACGCGGATCCCGGCTGGCGCCGCGCCTGCAGCGCGCGGTTGAACCGGCTCTGCCCGAAGTCGCGTCCCCCGATCAGCGCACGCACCTCGCTGGTGGCGGCGTCGAGCACGACGACGGCACCCTGCAGGTAGGCGGTCGTGCCGGCTTCGACGCCGGCCGCCGCTCGTGGTGCGTGCGGGAACCGCGGGTTCCGCTCGATCCGCACGAGGCCCGCCTCGAGCAGCCGTTCCGCCTCCTGCTGCAACGCGGAATCGATCGTGGTGTAGATGCGCAGGCCGCCTTCCGATACCCGCTCCCAACCGAAGCGATCGACGACCTCGCGGCGCACGGCCTCCTTGAAGTAGAGCCCGAACGGCTCGTCGCGCTGCAGGCCGTTGACCAGCGTGAGCGGCGCCTCCCGCGCCGCCTCCTGCTCTTCGCGGGTGATGGCACCCGTGTCCGCCATCGCCTGCAGCACGATCGCGCGGCGCGCCAGCGCGCGGGCGGAATTGCCCGTGGGAGCGTAGGCCGATGGCGACTGGATCAGCCCCGCCAGCAGCGCGGCCTGGTCGAGGGTGAGATCGCGGGCGGCGGTCGCGAAGTAGCCACGCGAGGCCGCCTCCACGCCGTAGTAGCCATCGCCGAAGTAGACCTTGTTGAGGTACAGCTCGAGGATGTCGTCCTTGCCGTAGGCGTGCTCGATCTGCGAGGCCAGCAGCATCTCCTTGAGCTTGCGGCGGACGGTCTTGTCGGGCGTGAGGAAACTCTGCCGGGCCAGTTGCTGCGTGATGGTGCTGCCGCCCTGCGCGCGCCGGCCGCTGCGCAGGTTCGCCAGCATGGCTCCGCCCACCCGGATGACATCGATGCCGCGATGATCCCGGAACCGCTGGTCTTCGATGGCAATCACGGCCTGGATGAGCCGCGGCGACATGGCCGACAGCGGCACCTCGATCCGCTGCTCCTTGAAGATGGTGAAGACGGGACGCCGCTGGCGGTCGTAGATGGTCGTGGACTGCGCCATCTGCCCCAGTTCCCGCAGGGCGGCGCGGCCCGGCAGGTCCATCGTGAGATCCCACGTGAGCCACGCGGTCACGGCGGCCAGGCCCCACCCCGATGCCGCCACGACGAGGACAGCGGCCGCAAGCAGCCGGGGGCGGCCGGCGAAGGCGGCCTGCAGGAAGCGCCGCGCTGGCGCCAGGCAGTCCGTCAGCAGGCGTCGCACCCGCGCAGCATAGCGCACCCGCCGACACGTCCGCGCAGCGGGACGGTCCCGCGGCGACGGCACATCCCAGGTGAGTTGCCGGCGACAGGCACCGCGCGGCTCTCGCGGATGCCAGGACCGCAACCAGCGGTCCCACCCGACATCACCGCCGCTCCATCCGGCTGAGGTGCCGTGAGGGCGCCCCGCCGCGCTCCCGGACGACCGACCACACGACCCTCGTTGGGGCGCACGGCCGTGCGCCGCGACACCTGGCCGCGGTCCTGTGCGTCGGGCCGGCCGTCAGAGGCAGGTTTCGCGGTAAGCTGATGGCTTGCGGCCGCCACCGGCTGGGTGCCCCGGTCGGGCCCGTCGTGGCCATCGCCGACGAAAGCCCTGCATGTCGACTCCTGTGCGAACGACCCTGCTGGCCCTGCTCGCCATCGCGGCGGGCGTGGTCGTGTTCTCGCTCTCCCGCTCCGATTCCGGCGTCTCGGCAACCACGCAGGCGGCGCCCCCGGGTGTCGGCGCCGGCACCGCGGTCGTCGCGACGGTGGACGGCGAGACGATCACGGTCGCGGAACTCGATGCCGCGCTCGGCGCCGAACTCGGCCAGCTCGAGCAGCAGATCTACGAGATGAGGCGCCAGCGGCTCGATCAGTTGATCGGCGAGAAACTGCTCGCGCGCGAGGCAGCGCGCCGGCAGGTGGCCGTCGACGCGCTGCGGAAGGCCGAAATCCTCGACAAGGTGACCGCGGTGACCGACGAGGAGGTCACGCGCTTCTACGAGGCCAACAAGGCCCGACTGCCCAACGCGCCCAACATCCGCGATCAGATCAGACGTTACCTCGAGATGCAGGGCGTCGAGACGCGCGAGGCCGCCTACCTCGACTCGCTGCGGGCCAGCACGAAGGTGGCGGTCACCCTCGAGGCGCCGCCGATCCGGCGCGCGCACATCGACGTCGCCGGCGCGCCCATCCGCGGCGATGCCGCCGCCCCGGTGACCATCGTCGAATTCTCCGATTTCCACTGCCCGTTCTGCCGGTCGGTCCAGCCCACGCTGCTGCAGGTGCTGGACCGGTACAAGGGCAAGGTACGCCTGGTCTACAAGGACCTGCCGCTCGACGGGCTGCACCCCAACGCGCGGCGGGCCAGCGAGGCGGCACGCTGCGCCGGCCAGCAGGGCAGGTTCTGGGAGTTCCACGACGCAATCTACTCGGGCGCGGCGGGCACCGACGTCTCGGCGGAGGCCCTGCGCAAGCTGGCCTCGACGGCGGCGCTCGACGTCGAGGCCTTCGAGCAATGCCTCGCGAAGAACACGCACGAGGCCGGCATCCGGCGCGATCTCGCGCAGGCCCAACAGCTCGGATTGAGCGGCACGCCCGCCTTCTTCGTCAATGGCCGGCTGCTGACCGGCGCGCAGCCGTTCGAGGCCTTCGCGAAGGTGATCGACGAGGAGTTGGCGGCCTCGCGGTAGGCGCGTTCACACCTGGGGGTGGGCGACGGGCGCGCGATCCACGCGCGCGATGAGCACCTTGTCGACCCGCCGCCCGTCCATGTCCATCACCTCGAAGCGCAACTCGCCCCACGTGAAGTGATCCCCCGCCCGGGGGACCCGCGAGAGCCGCGTCATCACGAAGCCCGCCAGGGTGTGGTAGCTGCCGGCCTCGTCCTCGGGCAGCGGGCCGAGATCCACGTCCTCGGCGAGGTCCTCGAGACGGAGGGCGCCATCCACCAGCAGGCTGCCGTCCTCGCGCCACACCACCGGACCGCCTTCGGTCTCGGCTTCGTCAGGAATCTCGCCGACCAGACTCTCGAGCACGTCGGTGGGCGTGACCAGGCCTTCGATGGCCCCGAACTCGTCGAGCACCAGCGCGAGGTGCGCATGGGTGCCGCGGAAGCGATCGAGCAACTGGTGCACGGTGAGCGTGGCCGGCACCTCGAGCGGCGCCCGCAGCGCGGCGCGCACGTCGAGGGCCCCGCCGCCCAGTGTCTGCGCCAGCAGATCCTCGGCGCGCGCGAACCCCAGCACGGTGTCCAGACCTCCGTCGCAGAAGAGGATCTTCGGGTGCTTCACCTCGACTAGGTGCTGCCGGATGCCCTCGAGGCCGTCGTGGATGTCCACCCACTCGATGTCGTGACGCGGCGTCATGATGGCGCCGAGACGCCGATCGCCGAGGCGGAACACCTGCTCGACCAGTTCCCGTTCCTCGGGCGCGATGTCGCCGGCGACGGTCGCCTGCTTGATCAGCGCGCGGATCTCCTCCTCGGTGACCGCCCGCTCGGCGCCAGGCGAAATCCGCAGCACCTTCAGTACGACGGTCGTCGACCAGCTCAGGAGCACCACCAGCGGCGTCGCGATACGGGCGACGACCGCCACCGGCGTGGCAACCAGGCTGGCCACGCCTTCCGGGTTGTGAAGCGCGATCGCCTTGGGCACCAGTTCGCCGATGACCAGCGAGCAGTAGGTGATGCCCGTCACCACGACGCCCAGCGCGATGCCCTCGGCATAGGGCGCCAGCAGGTCGTACCGGGCCACCAGTGGCTGGAGGTGTTCGGTGAGGGTCGTGCCGCCGTAGGCGCCGGCGAAGATGCCCACCAGGGTGATCCCCACCTGCACGGTGGAGAGGAAGCTGGTCGGGTTGGTGGCGAGCGCCAGGGCCGCGCGGGCGCGCGCATCGCCCTCCTCCGCCCGCTGCTGCAGGCGCACCCGCCGGGCGGTGACCACGGCGATCTCCGACATGGCGAAGACGCCGTTGGCGACGAGCAGCAGGAGGATGATGAGGACTTCGGTGGTCATTCAGCCGACGGCGGGGCGATCTTATCAAGGGTGGGGCCGTCGGCCCGAGGATCGCCACCGGATCCCAGGTGACCGCCGGCGTCCGCCGGGTGTTCGCGCGCGCCGTGCGAGCGGGAACCGCTCACCAGATCCGCCAGCCTCCGGTGGAGCAGGCGCGAAGCCACAGCATGAACAGGAAGAACCCCAGGACCAGCGCCACCCACGGGCGGACCACGTCCCACGCCGACACGCGCGAGTCGGGCGCGAAGCGCGTGCCGTGGTCGCGCCAGGCGGCGCGGGCGGCATTGAGGCGGGCGAGGTCGCGCGCATCGGCGCGGCCCATGTCGTATCCGCACTGCACGCACACGCTGCCGGACGACTCGTCCCAGGAAGCCGAGCAGACCAGGCACTTCACAGCTTCTCTCCGCAGCGCGCGCAGAACTTCGCACCCGGCGTCGCCGGCGCGTCGCACGCGCGGCAGGTGCGGAATTCGAGCGATGCCCCGCAGTCCTGGCAGAAGCGCCCTCCCTGTGTCTGCGCCTGACCGACCGGACAGGTGATGGAGGCCGACGGCGCAGGCGCCGCGGCGTCGCCGCCGGGCAGCGGCGGCGGCCCGGACGCGGTGACGGCGCGGTCGCGGGCCAGTTCGGCCGCACGCCTGGCGGCGGCCTCGGTGGCGCTGGGCGCGCAGCCTTCACACAGCCCGAACGTGCCGTTCCAGCACTGCGCGCGGCACACCCACTGGCCGCAGGCCGCGCACTTCTCGAAGTGCACCAGCGCCTCGTGCACCGCGCGCTCGTAGGCCGCGTCTCGCTCCTTGCCGCGCAGGCCACGATCGAGTCCTTCGACCGCCTCCCGCGCGCCGTACCCCGCGGGCCACCGGAACAACTGGAAGAACTGCACGACGGTCTTCAGCAGGTTGCCCTTCGATGAGACGTACTGGCTCTCGACCCCGGATCCGCACCGGTCGCAGGCGAACCTGAACTTGAACCCTCCATCGTCGGACAGGTCCTGCACGTTGCGCACGAAGACAGTGAGCGGCATGGGGCCGGCATGGTACACCAGGGCGCCGGCGATCGCGGCGCGCCCGCGGTGCGTGGCGCCTGGAGCGGCCGGGAGGGCGCCGCGGCCCAATCGGGACGGGTCGGGCGCCGGGAGATCCATGAGGAGGGACGGGCCCGGTGACCTGAGGTCCACGGGCCCGCCCATGCCGGCGGCGATGCCGGCCGCTGGCGCTCCGCCGCTTCAGAACGTCACGCGGAACGCCATCTGCACCAGGCGCGGATCGGCCGCGCTCAACAGCCGGCCAAAGGACGCCGGCGTGCTGAAGACCGTGCCGACGCCGGTGAAGTTCGTCTCGTTGAAGGCGTTGAACGCCTCCAGGCGGAACTGGCCCCTCACCCGGTTGGTGAACACGAAGTTCTTGAAGAGGCCCAGGTCGGTGACGTGGCGGTAGGGCCCGCGCACCACGCTGCGCGGCGCGTTGCCGAACTGGTTGGCCGCCGGCACCGCGAAGGCCGATGTGTTGAACCACTGCCCGATCGTCTTCGGCCCCTCCGGTTCGCCCACGAGGTCCGGCCTGCGCGTGACGTTGCCGAAGGAGTTGCTCGTGTTGGTCGCGGTGGTGATCGTCAGCGGCACGCCGCTCTCGTACCGGGTGAAGCCGGTGAACTGCCACCCGCCAGCCAGGTTGTAGAGCAGCCGGTTGGCCGGATCGCGCAGGAACGGCAGTTCCCACACCCAGTTCACGCCGAAGATGTGCGTGCGGTCGTAGCTGGCCACCGCGCGTTCGGCGTCGAGGTTGTTCTTGTCCTGCGCGAGGTCGGACCTGTCGGACGGCGAGTCGGCCGTCACCCTCGAGAGGGTGTAGTTCACGTTGAGCTGGAGGCCGTCGGTGAACCGCCGCGACAGGCTGGCCTGCAGCGCGTTGTACAGGGAGGTCGCGTCGGTGGCCCGCAGCGTGATGTTGCCCCAGCCCCGGTAGGGCCGCGCCGCGTTGGTGGGGTTGGTGGTGCCGGCCGGCGTCTGGTTGATGTCGTAGGCGCGCAGCAGGTTGCGTCCCGCGCTGCCGACATAGGCCACGTCCATCACGAAGTTCCACGGCAGCTGCCGCTGCACGCCGAGACTCCACTGGTGCGTCATCGGGATCTCGAAGTCCGTGCTCATCACGGTGAGGTTCGGCACCAGGATCTCGTTGTCGCGCGCCGCGCCCGCCGTCGGATTGCCCAGCGTCGGGCCCGCCCCGCCGCTGGCCGTCACCTGCGCGCCGAATGCGAACGGCGGGTTCAGGAAGGCGTTCTGCAGCGCGATGCCGACCAGGGTGCGATCGAAGTACAGGCCGTAGCCGCCGCGAACCGCCATCCGGGCATCGCTGCCCACGTCCCACGCGAAGCCCGCGCGCGGGCCGAACCGCGCCCAGGGGCTGTCGACGATGCGCCGGCCGAACGGAGAGTTCTGACCCGCGATGATGATGCCGTTCAGCGGGTCGCCCGTTCCCTTCACGCGGACGTTGCCAGCCGAGATCTGATACGCACGCGCGGGATCGAACTTGCCGGGATCGAAGTTCGTGAGCACGTCCTCGGTGTCGTACGGCTGGCGGATCCACGACCACCGCATGCCGAGGTTCAGCGTCAGGTTCGGCCTCACCTTCCAGTCGTCCTGGACGAACGCCTCGTACATCTCGAAGCGCAGGTGCGACGCGATGTCGATGTTCGTCTCGTTGTAGGCGCTGGCGCGGCCGAGCAGGAAATCGGCGAAGGCATCGCCGGTGGACCGGAAGTCGGCGCTCGACGTGCCCGGGAAGGTGAAGGCGCCGTTGGTGCCGCTGGCCGCGTTCTCGTTCTTGAACTCCCACGAGAGCAGCAGCCCGCCCTTGACGCTGTGGTTGCCTTTCACCCACGTCAGGGTGTCCTTGAATCGGTGCGAGCCGTAGGTGTTGTCATAGGGGCCGAAGAAGTTCCAGCCACCGTAGCCGCCGCTGCCGAAGGCGATCCCGGGCAGGATGCGATCGCCCGGTGACCCGGAGTAGATCTTCGGGATCGAGACGCTGCGCTCGTAGGTGCCGTTGAGCGTGCTGAGGATCGCGCCACGGCTGTACTGGTAGGAGGCCTCGTTGAGCATGCTCGGCGACAGCACCCAGTTCCAGGCGCCGACGAAACCGCGGCCCGGCTGGTCGGAGTCGAGCGAGGCGATGCCGGGAAACGCCGCCTGCAGGCTGCCGAACACCTCGCCGAACGGCTGGTTGGCGGGCAGCGTGTCGTGGATGAACCGCCCGTAGAAGGAGTGGGCCGCCGACAGGCGATAGTCGATCCGCACCAGCTCCTCGCGGAAGTCGACCTCGGTCTGCGTGGACGCGCTGTAGTTCCGGTTGCCGCCGAGCACGTTGGGATCGGCATTGGGCTGCGGGAACAGGCTGAGCAGGGATCGCGCGAGGGGATCGATCCGGTCGGAGGGGATGACGTTGCCGGAGAACGGCAGCCCCGTCAGCGGATCGACGATGGCCGTCGGGAACTCGGAGAAATCCCCCGCCCGCTGCCGCGCGGTCGGCACCCGCGTGTTCTGCACCCCGCCGCCGAGCACCCGCTTCCAGTTGCGGAACTCGTGGCCCCAGAAGAAGAACAGCCTGTCCTTGAGCACCGGCCCGCCGACGGTGTAGCCGTAGTTGTCGTAGGTGAGCGGCGAGGCGTCGCGCTTGCCGTTCCGGTCGCGATCGAGCGTGCCGAAGAACGGCGAGGCGTCCCAGTCGTCGCGCCGCGCGAACCAGAACGCGCTGCCCGAGAAGGCGTTGGTCCCCGACTTGGTGACGACGTTGATCTGGCCGCCGCCGCTGCGCCCGAACTCCGCGCTGTAGTTCGATCGCAGGATCTTCACCTCGGCCACCGCATCCACGTTCACGAAGTTGATCAGCCCGAGGTTCGAGCCGACGTCCACGTTGTCGGCGCCGTCGAGCATCCACGCGTTCTGGCTGGCGCGGTTGCCGTTGACGTTGATGGCCGTCGTCCCGCCGGTCAACCCGGGCAGGATCGTGCTGCCCATGCCGGAGGACACGCCGGGCTGCATCGCCACGAGCTGGATGACGCTGCGGCCGTTGAGCGGCATCAGCTCCACCTGCTTGTTGTTGATCAGGGTGCTGACGTCGGAGGATTCGGTCTTGATGATGGGGGTGGCGGCCTCGACCGTGATCGTCTCGGCAATCGCGCCCGGCTCCATCGTGGCGTCGATGCGCAGACGATCGTTCACGCTGAGCTGGATGCCGGTCCGCACGAACCGCTTGAAGCCGTCGAGTTCGACCGCGACCTCGTAGGCGCCGATCGGCAGCAGCGGCGCGACGTAGATGCCGGTGGCGTCGGTCACCAGCGTCAGCGTGGCGTTGGTACCGGTGTTGCGCACCGAGACGGTCACGCCCGGCAGCACGGCCCCGGACTGGTCGCGCACGGTGCCCGTGATGGTGCCGGTGATTTCCTGGGCCGCGACAGGCACGGCCGCGAGAAGGCCGGTGACCAGCGCCAGCGCAAGGACCGTCCTGAAACGATGGTTCAGGGCATCCATCGATGACCTCCTCCAGTGGTGAACAGGCTCGGCCCGGCTGGTCGGGCTCATCCCCTGGCGTCGGGCCGATATGGATGAGATGCAAACGGAGTTCCGCGGCCTTCCCGGCCGTCGCTCCGGACGGCTCGCCGCGCCGCGGCACCGAACCGGTCGAATCCGGGCCAGCCCCGCGCATCCCGGCGAAATCCGCGCACACGCGTGCGAGGGGCCACGCCTCACGGTCGCGGGATCGATCCAAGGAAATGCAGGAGCCCGCGCCCGGGATCTCGAAAATTGGACTCCGGCGATCCCCTCTCGGGCGTCTGGCCGGCTCCCGGGTCCGCGTGGCGCGGGTATCGGACCCGCCTGCCGCGCGCGTATAGAATCCCTCCATGCCGGCCGGGGCTCTCGACACCGATCTCTACCAGTTGACGATGATGGCGGGCTACGACGCGGCGGCGCTCGACGCCCGTGCCACCTTCGAGCTCTACGTCCGATCGCTGCCGAGCCGCCGCCACTACCTCGTTGCCGCCGGCCTCCACCAGGCGCTCGACTACCTCGAGGCGCTGCGCTTCACCCCCGAGCAGCGTGAGTGGCTGCGCGGCCAGCCGCAGTTCGCCGGCGTCGCCCCGCGCTTCTTCGACGAGACGCTCGCCGGCCTGCGCTTCACCGGCGACGTGTGGGCGATGCCCGAGGGCACGCCCTTCTTCGAGCACGAGCCGGTGCTGCGCGTCAGCGCGCCGCTCGTCGAGGCGCAACTCGTCGAGACCGCGCTGCTGTCGATCATCAACTTCCAGACGCTGATCGCGAGCAAGGCCGCCCGCATCGTCTCGGCCGCCAACGGGCGCGCCGTGCTCGAGTTCGGGACCCGTCGCGCACACGGGCCGGAGGCGGGCGTCCACGCCGCCCGCGCCGCCTACCTCGCGGGCTGCGCCGGCACCTCGAACGTCGAGGCCGGCCACCGCTTCGGCATCCCCGTCTCGGGCACCATGGCCCACTCGTGGGTGACGACGTTCATGGACGAGGAGGAGGCGTTCAGGGCGTTCGCCGCGGTGTTCGGCGAGCGCGCGGTGTTCCTGATCGACACCTACGACACGATCGAAGCCGCGCGGAAGATCGTCCGCATGGGGCTCAAGCCGCTCGGCGTGCGAATCGACAGCGGCGACCTCATCGCCCTCAGCCAGGCCGTGCGGGGCATCCTCGACGCGGGCGGGCTGCGGCAGACGCAGATCGTCGCCAGCGGCGACCTCGACGAGTGGAGCATCGCGGAGGCGCTGGGCCGTCACGCGCCGATCGACGCGTTCGGTGTCGGCACGGCGCTCAGCACCTCGCGCGACGCGCCGTCGCTCGGCGGCATCTACAAGCTCGTCGAGGTGCAGCGCGGCGGCGTCCCCGTGCCGGTCATGAAGCTGAGCGGCGGCAAGGCCTCCTACCCGGGACGCAAGCAGGTGTGGCGACGCCTGCGCAGCGGCGTGGCCTACGGCGACGTGATCGGGCTCGAGGACGAGCCGGGCCCGCCCGACGGCGTGCCGCTGCTCGCGCCGGTGCTGATCGGAGGACGTCGCGTGAGGCCGCCCGCGCCGCTCGAGGCGTTGCGTGCGAGCCATCGTGCGGCGATGAGCCTGCTGCCCACCGCGGTGCGCATGCTGCACGTGGTGACGCCGTACCGCGTGGCGCGGTCCTACAAGCTCGAGGCGCTCACCGACTCGGTGCTGCAGGCGCTTCGGGAGTAGTGGCCGCCCCGGGGCGGTGGGGCCTCGGGGCCCCCGGCCTCGGGCACAGTCCTACAATGATCCGCCATGCTCCCTCCCGCCCCACCTCCTCCGATCACGCCAGGGCGACCCCGCGAACGCGTACAGACCAGGCTTGCCGACGGCCGCATCCTCGAGGCGCCTCCGGGCACGCGCCTCGCCGACGTGCTCGCGGCAGCCCAGCGTGGCCGCGTGCCCGCCATGGCTGCCATCGTCAACGGCCGGCTCAGCGGGCTGGATCACCGCCTGCTGCACGATGCCGACGTCACGCCCGTGCTGCTCACCGACGAAGACGGCTCGCGCGTCTACCGGCGATCGCTCGTGCTGCTGCTCGTGACGGCGATTGCCGAGCTCCACCCCGGCGCCACGGTCACCGTCGAGCACGCCGCCGCGACGGCCGGCGCCCACTTCTGCCGCGTGTGGGGACGCGCCCCGCTCACCCAGCGCGAGCTCGACGCCCTGTCGCAGCACATGAGCGAGATGGTGGCGGCCGACCTGCCCATCACCAAGCGCCAGGTGAGCGTGGCCGAGGCGGTGAGCCTCTGCGACGCCCGCGGCGACGACGACACCGCGCGCCTGCTCAAGCACCGGCGCAAGAACCCGCTGGTGCTCCACGAACTGCGCGGGCGCGCCGATTACGTGCAGGGCTACCTCGTGCCGTCCACAGGGCTGCTGAAGCGATTCGCCCTGCACGCCTACCCGCCGGGGTTCATGCTGCAGTTCCCCCACCGGCAGCGTCCCGCGGAACTGGATCCGATCACGCCCTACCCGAAGCTCTTCGCGGTGTTCGAGGAGCACGCCGCCTGGCTCAACCGTCTCGGCATCCGGGGCGTCGGCGCGCTCAACGACGCCATCGACAACGGCACGCTGCCGGAGGTGTCGCTCGTCGGCGAGGCGCTGCACGAGGCACGCATCGCCACGATTGCCGCCGACATCGCCGCGCAGCGCGACCGCATCCGCGTGGTGCTCATCGCCGGCCCCTCGTCGTCGGGCAAGACGACCTTCTCCAAGCGGCTGGCGATCCAGCTGCTGGCCTCGGGCCTGCAGCCGTTTCCCATCGCGCTCGACGACTACTTCCTCGAGCGGGACAGGACCCCGCGCGATGAGAACGGCGAGTACGACTACGAGAGCCTGGGCGCGCTCGACGTGCCGCTGTTCAACCAGCAGCTGATCGCCCTGATGGCGGGTGAGCCAGTCGCGCTGCCACGCTACAACTTCAGGACCGGCCTCCGCGAGGCGCAGTCGACGGTGACGCTCGGCGCCGAACACGTGCTGATCGTGGAGGGCATCCACGGGCTGAACCCCGACCTCGTGCCAGCGCTGCCGCCCGAGGCGGTCTACCGCATCTACATCTCGGCGCTCACGCAGCTCAACCTCGACGGGATCAACCGCGTGGCGACGACCGACCTCCGCGTGATCCGCCGGCTGGTGCGCGACGCCGCTACGCGCGGCTACGATGCGACGGCCACGCTGCACCGGTGGCCGTCGGTCATCGCCGGCGAGAAGCGGCACATCTTTCCCTACCAGGAGAACGGCGACGCGATTTTCAACTCGGCGCTCGTGCACGAGCTGGCCATGCTGCGCCCGATGGCCGACCCGCTGTTGCTGCAGGTGCGCCCCGACACGCCGGAGTGGCTCGAGGCCAACCGGCTCCTGTCGTTCCTGCAGTGGTTCAAGCCGGCGCCGGTTGACGCCGTGCCAACCAACTCGATCCTGAGGGAGTTCGTGGGCGGCTCCGTGCTGGAAACCTTCAGGTTCGCCCGGTAGAGCCGGTGAGGCTGGCACCCGAGCTCGCGGTCGGAACCGGCGGTCCCCGGGCCGCGGAGGCGATGTCCGCGCTCACGCCGGCTTTCCGGCAGCCGGCAGGCAGGCGCCGGGACCCGGGGGCGGATCGGCCTGCGATCGGCATGGATTCCCGATTGGCTCCGCTGGCAGCCGGCTTGCAGGCCTGTTCGTGCTTCCCCCAGGGTGGGGGTGAGTGACGCCTATGCGCTGGTGGAACCTGCTCGGCGTGCGGATGGCCGTCACGGTGCTCGTCAGCACCGTGGTGGCGATGACCGCCTTCACCTGGGTGCTGCTGCGGGCCCAGGAATCATTCCTCGTCAGCCGGATTTCGGCTGGCGCCGGCCTGCTCAGCGATACCATCCAGAACAGCGTGCATCACGCCATGCTGGAGGACCGCCGGGACGATGCCTATCAATCGATGCGGCAGATCGCCCGGGAGCCCAACATCGAGCGCGTCCGCCTCTTCAACAAGGAAGGGCGCATCACCTTCTCCACCGATCACAGCGAACAGGACCGGTACGTAGACAAGAGGGGCGAGGCGTGCTACGCCTGCCACGCCGCCGATCAGCCGCTCGAACGGCTCAACGTGCCGTCGCGCGCCCGGATCTACCGTTTCGACCAGCACCGCGTGCTCGGCATGGTCACGCCGATCTACAACGAACCGAGCTGCTCCACGGCGCCCTGTCACGCGCATCCGCCCGATCGCACCGTGCTCGGCGTCATCGACGTGAGCATCTCGCTGCAGCCGGTGGACGCCAGCCTCGACGAGTTGCGGTGGCGCACGGTGCAGATGGGGATCCTCGCCGCGCTGGCGGTGGCCTCGGCGGTCACCCTCTTCGCCCACCGCAAGATCGTGCGACCCGTGCAGAGCCTGCTGCGTGCCACCAGGCGCATCGCGCAGGGCGATCTGTCGAAGCCGCTGCCGGTGGCCACCTCGACCGAGATCGGCCAGCTCCAGGCCTCCTTCGACGAGATGCGCCGGGGCCTGGCGGCCGCCAACGCCGAACGTGATGCGCTGCTGGCCTCGCTCGAGCAGCAGGTGGAAGATCGGACGGCGGCGCTGCGCAAGGCGCAGGACTCGCTGGTGCGATCCGAGAAGCTGTCGTCGCTCGGACGGCTCGCCGCCTCGGTGGCGCACGAGATCAACAACCCGCTGGCCGGCATTCTCACCTACGCGAAGCTGCTGCTGCGGGGCTACGAGGCGCAGTCGGGCGAGGATCCGCAGCGGGCCAACGCCGTCAAGTACCTCAGCCTCGTCAAACGCGAGACCGAGCGCTGCTCGGCCATCGTCCGCAACCTGCTCGACTTCGCCCGCGAGCGGGCCCTCAAGCTCGTCGACGTGTCGCTGACGGCCGTCCTCGAGGAGGCCCTCACGCTGGTGAGCCACCAGGCCAAGCTCCAGAGCGTGACGATCGAACGCGACATCGGGCCGTTGCCGCCGGTCCACGGCGACTTCGGGCAACTGCGCCAGGCGTGCGTCAACGTCATCATCAACGCGTGCGACGCCATGAAGGGCGGCGGTACGCTGCGCATCACCGCCCACGAGTCGCCTCCTGGCCGGGTGGTGCTCTCCTTCGCCGATACCGGCACGGGCATCCCGCCCGAACACCTGTCGAAGGTGCTCGATCCCTTCTTCACCACCAAGGAGAAGGGGACCGGCCTGGGCCTCTCGGTGGTCTACGGCATCGTCGAGCGACACGGCGGCACGGTGGAGATCGCGAGCGTCGTCGGACAGGGCACCACCGTCACCTTCACGCTGCCCACGGCGGCCACGTCTCCCGTGCGCGATCAGGGACTCCCGCCCGCCGCACCGACGCCGGCGGATCTCGGCACCGGCGCGCTCAACCGCGGCCATGGCGCGTGAGGCCATCTGCATGTGGTGGCTGGGAGCGGACAAGAGCAGCGAGCGGTTGCTGGATCTGGTCGAGCGCGGGCTGGCGCGCGAATTCGGGCTGCCGATCCTGCGTCATCACGGCACGCAGCGCCCCGACCAGACCTTCGATCCGAGGCGCGGCCAGCACTCCTCCGGCGCCATCCTGCGCTGGCTGCTCGCCAACAGGCCGATCGAGGCCCGGAAACTCGTCGCCGTCACCGACGTCGACCTGTTCATCCCGGTGCTCACCTTCGTCTACGGCGAGGCGCTGCTCAACGGAGCGGCGGCGGTGGTTTCGACGGCGAGGCTCGGTGACGCGGAGCCGGCGCTGCTGGTCCCGCGGCTGCTGAAGACCTGCATCCACGAACTCGGCCACACCTTCGGTCTCGTGCACTGCGACGACGGACGCTGCGTCATGCGGCGCTCGACGAACCTTGCCGGCGTCGACATGAAAACGGCGGCCTTCTGTCCCGACTGCCGCGTGCGGCTGCGCCTGGCCCTCGAACTCCCGGAGACCCTCTCATGAACCGCGAACACATCCGCATCCTCGTCGTCGACGACGAGGAGATCGTGCGGGAATCGCTGTCGGGCTGGCTGCAGCAGGACGGGTACCACGTGGAGGTGGCCGAGGACGGGCCCAGCGCGATCGCGCGCGTGCAGCACGACCGCTGGTCGGTGCTGCTGCTCGACCTGAAGATGCCGGGCATGGACGGGCTGCAGGTGCTGGAGGAGGCGCGCAAGATCCAGCCCGACCTGACCGCCGTGATCATGACGGCGTTCGCATCGGTCGACACCGCGGTCACCGCCATGAAGCTGGGCGCGTACGACTACCTCGTGAAGCCGTTCGACCCCGACGAACTCAGCATGATGATGCAGAAGATCGTCGCGCAGCAGGCGCTCGTCCGCGAGAACGCCCTGCTGCGGCAGGCGCTCAAGCGCGACTACCGCTTCCGCGACCTGGTGAGCAAGAGCCCCGTGATGCAGCGCATCTTCGAGCTGGCGCGCACGGTGGCGCGCAGCTCCTCCACGGTCCTCATCCTCGGGGAGAGCGGCACCGGCAAGGACGTGTTCGCCCGGGCCATCCACGCGGAGAGCCCGCGCGCCGACGAGCCGTTTGTCGCCGTCTCCTGCGCCGCGCTCACCGAGTCGCTGCTCGAGTCGGAGCTGTTCGGCCACGAACGCGGCGCCTTCACCGGTGCCGTCGCGCGCCATCGCGGCAAGTTCGAGCTCGCCGACCGCGGGACGTTGATGCTCGACGAGATCGGCGACATCACCGCCAAGCTCCAGCTCGACCTGCTGCGCGTGCTCGAGGAGCGGCGCGTCACGCGGCTCGGCGGCGTGGAGAGCTTCCCCGTCGACGTGCGCGTGATCGCCGCCACCAACCGTGACCTGCAGAAGGCCGTGGCCGACGGCAGCTTCCGCGAGGACCTCTACTACCGCCTCAACGTGATCTCGATCACGATCCCTCCGCTGCGCGAGCGCAAGGAGGACATCCCGCTGCTGGTCGACAACCTGATCGAGCGGCTGACGGCCGAGGGCCATCGCCGCATCGACGGCATCTCGCGCGAAGCCGTGGCCGCGCTCATGGCCCACGACTGGCCCGGCAACGTGCGCGAGCTGCGCAACGTGATCGAGCGCGCCATGGTCGTGACCCCGGGCCACCTCATCCAGCCCTCCGACCTGGCGCTGCAGCCAGGCGCCACGCCCGCCGCAACCGGCTTCGATCCGGCCAACGCCACGCTCGAGGCGATGGAACGCCGGCACATCGCGGCAATCCTCGACCACACCGAGTTCAACATCACGCATGCCGCGCGCATCCTCGGGATCGACCGCGTGACGCTCTACAACAAGATCAAGAAATACCGCCTGCGCGAGGAAGAGACGGCGTAGACCGGACGGCTTGGGGCTCCAGGCCCCAAGCCCCAAGCCTTGAGGCCTCAAGCCGTTGAATTCCTCCACGGTGCGTTGAGTTCTTCTACATCGTCGAGACTTTCAACAATCGTCAATGTTTGCGGGCCTGTTCGCACGTTGGCCCGGCGGACACGTTGACATTCTCAACGGTTGTCATTTCGGGCCGTATTGCGGCGATCTCGCGCTTGACACGTAAATTATTGATATCAAACGATTTATATGTTGTCGGCCATGCGTTCGATGTTGGCCCAGATGTTGCTATGAGAGTTGGCGGGGCCACGGGAGGTCCTGACGGACGCAACACCGGAGACGCGCAGGAGAACGCCATGAGCTGCCCACATCTGAAGGAAGTCGTGATGCTCTTCTGCGACGCGTACCCGGTGAAGAAGATGCTGCCGCTGGACCGGATCGCCTCGGCCCACCCGTGCCTCGGCCGGGATTTCGAGCGTTGCCCGCTCTACCAGGAGCTGGTCGCGCGTCTGGCTCGCAATTGTGACGCGTGCGGCTCGACCGAGGCCGTGACGTCCGCTACGCCCGTTGGGGAGGTGTGCCATGTTGCTCGCCCTGCTGTTGACCCCGATCACCGCGATCCTGCTCGGCCTGTGCGCCATTGAGATGCGCGCTCACGCCCGCCACTGACCTCGCGAGGAGCCAGCCATGAGGCTGCAGAGAAGAACTTTCCTGAAACTGAGTGTTGCCGGGGCGGCCTCCGCCGCGGTCGCGATGCCGCCGCCGGCCGCCGCCCAGGACGTGACCGACGCCGAACGTCTCGGCGTGCTCGTCGATACGACCAAGTGCATCGGTTGCCGCGCCTGCGAGGCGGCGTGCAGCGAGGTGAACCACCTGCCCGAACCCGCCGAGGCTGGTGACAGGGCCGTGCTCGACACCGATCGCACGCCCACAACGACGGCCTACACCGTCGTCCGCCACGCGGGGACCAATGCCAGCGGGGAGGACCGGTTCGTCAAGCGGCAGTGCATGCACTGCGTCGAGCCCGCCTGCGCGTCGGCCTGCCTCGTGCGGGCCCTGGAGAAGACGGCGCAGGGGCCGGTGCGCTACAACGCGGACCGCTGCCTCGGCTGCCGCTACTGCATGGTCGCGTGCCCGTTCGGCGTGCCGCAGTTCGAGTACGAGAAGGCCGTGCCCTACGTGAAGAAGTGCAGCTTCTGCATCGAGCGTCAGGCGCAGGGCCTCGAGCCCGCCTGCACGTCGATCTGCCCGACCGGGGCGCTGACCTTCGGCAACCGCAACGCGCTGATCGAGGAAGCCAAGACCCGGATCTACCAGAACCCCGACCGCTACGTGCACCACATCTACGGGGAGCACGAGGTTGGCGGCACGAGCTGGATGTACATCACCGACGTCCGGTTCGACCAGCTCGGCCTGCCGGGCGGGCTCGGCACGGCGCCGGCCGCCGGTTACGCGCAGGACGCGCTGTCGGGCGTGCCCGTCGTCATGACCGTCGGGCCCGCGCTGCTCATGGGCCTCTACCGATTCGCCAGCCGCCGCGACGAAGTCGCCGGAGACCGGGTCGCCGCGGAGGACCACCATGTCTGACACCGCCCTCACCGTCCCGACCACCGGTTCTTCCTGGTTCACGGAAAAGATCCTGATGGGCGCGACCCCACGCGAGTACGCGCGCAGCCTGGTCACCCCGTTCAACCTGTTCGCAGCCGTCGTGCTGCTGGCAGGCGCCGTCGCCATCATCTATCGCTTCATCTACGGACTCGGCGCGGTGACCAACCTGTCGCAAGTCAACGCGTGGGGCATCTGGAAGGGTCTGAACGTCATCACGGGCGTCGCGCTCGGCGCCGGTGGCTACACGCTCGCCGCCGCGGTCTACATCCTGGGCCTGAAGGAGTACCGGCCGGTGGTCCGCATCGGCGTGCTCGCGGGCTTCCTCGGCTACTCCTTCGCCGTGGTCGGCCTGCTAATCGACATCGGCCAGCCGTGGCGGATTCCCTACCCCCTGGTCTACTCCTTCGGCGTGACGTCGGTGCTCTTCGAAGTCGCCTGGTGCATGTGCCTCTACCTGACCGTGCTGATCCTCGAGTTCAGCCCGGCGGTGTACGAGTGGCTCGGCTGGCGCGGCATCCGCGAGCGCACCCTGCACCTGTCGGTCGGCTTCGTGGCCTTCGGCGTGATTCTCTCGTCGATGCACCAGCCGTCGCTCGGCGCGCTGTTCCTGATGGCGCCCTCGAAGCTGCACCCGCTGTGGTACTCGCAGTACCTGCCGACGATGTTCTTCGTCTCGAGCGCGGTGTCGGGTCTGACCATGGTGATTGCGGTCTCGACGCTCGCCAGGTGGGGCATGCGCGACGCCTTCTCGCCGTCGCTGCTCGCCAGGCTGCCGCACCTCTCGCTCGGCCTCGGCCGCGGCACGGCGCTGCTGCTCTTCGCCTACCTGTTCCTCAAGCTCCAGGCGCTCATCGACGGTCATCACATCGACCTGCTGGCGACCGGCTGGGGTGCGTGGTACCTGCTCGAAGTCATCGGCTTCGTGGCCGCGCCCTGCCTCCTGATGGCCTACGGGTCGCACCACGCGCGGCTCGGGCTCGTGCGCGTCGCCGCCTTCTGGGCGCTGGCGGGCATCATCCTGAACCGCATGAACGTGTCGGTCATCGCGCTGAACTGGAACGTGGCCGACCGGTACTACCCCAGCACGGGCGAATGGCTCATCGCCGGCGCGCTGCTGATGGTCGCCATCGTCGCGTTCCGCTGGGTGTGCTACCGCATGCCGGTCCTGTTCGACCATCCCGAGTTCGAGGCGCATTGAGGCGGCATCGGACCCGTCCGATCCGAGGAGACAAGGAATGGAAACCCACGGCATCCTGACGCTCTACTCGACGAAGACCATCGAGTACGTCGTCGCCATCAGCTACCTGCTGCTCTTCATCCCCTTCTGGCGCTACGTCTCGGCCGGCCGCCAGAACGCGCTGGCCGCGACGCGCCCGGCGCGCAGCCTGACGACCACCATGACGGAGTGGTTCGAGCTGGCGAAGGACGCGGCCTACCACCCCGGTCACGCCTGGGCGAAGCTCGATGGCACGACGGCGGCCCTGGTCGGCGCCGATGACTTCGCCCAGAAGCTCGTCGGCCCCATCCACCAGATCGAACTGCCCGGGGTGGGCACCGAGGTGCACCAGGGCTCGCCCGCGTGGCGGCTGCACGTGGACGGCAAGGTCGTCGATATGGTCTCGCCGGTCACCGGCGTCGTCACCGCGGTGAATCGCGAGGCCATCGACCAGCCGGCGGTCGTCAAGAGCGATCCCTACCACCAGGGCTGGCTGCTGAAGGTGGAGGGGCCCCGCGTGGCGCCCACGGCCCGCGGCCTGCTCACCGGCGACCTGGCCCGCCGCTGGATTCAGCAGGCGACCGACGCGCTGCGGCTGCGGATGACGCCCGACCTCGGCCTCGCCCTCCAGGACGGCGGCGTCCCGGTGGACGGTCTCGCCGCCGCGATCGACCAGGAGCGGTGGGACGAGATCGCGCGCGAGCACCTGCTCTCGTAGAGGAGACTGCCGTCATGCGACGCCTGTTCTTCGCCTGCTTCCCGGCCATCGCCCTCGCCGCGCTCGTCGGCGGCGGCCTGGCCGTCGCGCAGGCGCTGCCGAAACTGCCCGGCGACGGGCTCAAGCTCACCATGGGGACCGACAGCCCGGGCCAGGTGAGGTTCAACCACTCGACGCACGTCGATGCCTCGAAGCCGGAGTGCACGGCGTGCCACCCGAAGGATCACGGCATCCTCGGCTCGCGCGGAACGCCGGTGCCGATCCTCCACAAGAACTTCGACGCGCGCCGCCAGTGCGGACGCTGCCACAACGGCGAGGACGCGTTCGCGGTGACCGACGACTGCAGCTTCTGCCACGTGTCGGATTGAGCCAGAGGAGACGACCATGGAACCGCTCACCACCTTCTTCCAGACTGCAGCCATCGCGGTGGTCGGAATCCTGATCCGGTTCCTGGTCGCCGCCGCCCTCCTGGCGCTGATCGTCGCGCCGCTCGCGCTGTTCTTCCTCGGCGCCGAGCGCGTGGCCCGCTGGCGCGAGCGGGCGCAGGGCCTCGTGCGCGATGGCTCGCTGCTGTGGCGCCGCGGGCTCTACTACGCGTCGGGCCACACCTGGCTCGGCGAGCAGGGCGACGGCTCGGTGCGCGTCGGCCTGGACGACATTGCCCAGCGCGTCCTGCCCGGCGTCCGCGTGCTGCGGATGGCGCCGGTGGGAACCGACCTGCGGCGCGGCGACGAGCTCGCCACGCTCGAGGTGGGCGACCACCGGCTGCCACTGGCCGCGCCCACCGGCGGCCGCGTCGTCTCGATCAACGAGCGCGTGGCGCGCGAGCCGGGCCTCATCCACCGCGACCCCTACCGCCGCGGCTGGATCGCGGCCATCGCGCCGCACACGCGCGAGTTCGAGTCCTGGCCCACGGGCGAGCGGGCCCATGGCTGGCTGCGCCGCGAGGATCACCGCCTCAACGGCTTTCTCGAGATGGAACTCGGCATCGCGGCTGCTGACGGCGGCGAGTGGCTCGTCCCGCCCACGGCGATGATGACCGGCGCGCAGTTCGAGGCGCTGCGGCGCGGGTTCCTCACGCCACACGAGGAGGATCGCGAGGTGTAGCGCCATCGGGTCCGGAGTTTGCCGCGCACGGCGCGCGGCCACGAGGTCGGGAGGCGGGAGATTGGAGGCCGGGACTTTGGGGGCACCGGCATCCGAGATCCCGCCTCCCGGCGTGTACGCCGCCGGCGGGTCCACTGTAGAATCCCCAGGGTCAGGCCCAATGACGCGATGAGCGCCCCCGATCCCCCCGTCCCGGCGATCGCCTCGCCTGAGGTGCCGGCACCCGCCGCCAATGCCGATCGCAGCCTCCCCGAGGTGCACGGCTCGGTGCCCGTGCCGGCCGGCGCCGGCTTCTGGCGCCGCATGCTCGCCTTCGCCGGCCCCGGCTACCTGGTGGCCGTGGGCTACATGGATCCGGGCAACTGGGCCACCGACATCGCCGGCGGCGCGCGCTTCGGCTACGCGTTGCTGGCGGTGGTCATGGCGTCGAACCTGATGGCCATCCTGCTGCAGGCGATGGCCGCGCGGCTCGGCATCGCGAGCGGCCGCGACCTCGCGCAGGCCTGCCGCGACTCCTATTCGCGCCCCGTCACGCTCGCGCTCTGGCTGCTGGCCGAGGTGGCCATCGCCGCCACCGATCTCGCCGAGGTGATCGGCGCCGCCATCGCCCTGCAACTGCTCTTCGGCCTGCCGCTGCTCTGGGGCATGTGCCTCACGGCCCTCGACGTGCTGGTCGTGCTCTACCTCCAGCAGCACCGGTTCCGGTACGTGGAGGTGCTGGTCGTGCTCCTGATCCTCGGCATCGCCTCGGCGTTCGCCGTCGAACTCTACCTCTCGCGGCCCGCGCTGGGCGCCGTGCTGGCGGGCTTCGTCCCCTCCCTCGACCTGGTGCGCAACCCCGAGATGCTCTACATCGGCGTCGGCATCCTCGGCGCGACGGTGATGCCGCACAATCTCTACCTGCACTCCTCGATCGTCCAGACCCGCAAGTACGGCGACGACGAGCCGAGCCGGCGGAGCGCGATCCGCTTCGCCACCCTCGACTCGACCGTGGCGCTGTCGAGCGCCCTGTTCATCAACGCCGCGATCCTCATCGTGGCCGCCGCGACGTTCCACGGGACGGGCTACGAGCACATCGCCGACATCGGCGACGCCTACCAGATGCTGGCGCCGCTGCTCGGCACCTCGCTGGCCAGCACCGTGTTCGCCCTCGCGCTGCTCTTCAGCGGCCAGAACGCGACGATCACCGGCACGCTGGCCGGCCAGATCGTGATGGAGGGCTTCATCGGCCTGCGCCTGCGCCCGTGGCTGCGGCGGCTGATCACGCGCCTGCTCGCCATCGTGCCGGCCATCGTGGTCATCAGCCTCTACGGCGAGCGCGAGACGGGCCCGCTGCTGATCTTCAGCCAGGTGGTGCTCAGCCTGCAGCTGCCCTTCGCCGTCTTCCCGCTGCTGCTGTTCGTCTCGGATCGCCGGAAGATGGGGGTCTTCGCGATCCCGTTCTGGATGAAGGCCCTCGCATGGCCGGTCACGCTGCTGATCGCCGGGCTCAACGTCTGGCTGCTCGTCCAGACGATGACCGGGAGCGTTGCCGTGGGGTAGTGACGTGTATCACCGGATCCTGATTGCCATCGAGCACAGCGGCGCCGACGCGACCATCGTCGATCACGTGCGCCAGCTCGCCCGCCTCACCGGCGCCGCGCTCGTGCTGGTGCACGTCGCCGACGGCTGGGCCGCGCGCAACTACGATCGGCTGAAACTGCGCGAGTCGGAGGAGATGCGCGAGGATCGCGAATACCTCGATCGGCTCGTCAACGACCTGCGCGCCGAGGGCTTCGACGCGTGCTGGCGCCTGGGGCTGGGCGATCCCGCCAGCGAAATCGTCCGCATCGCCGCAGACGAGCGGGTCGACATGGTGGCCATGGCCACGCACGGCCACCGCGGTCTCGGCGACCTCATCCACGGCACCACGGTGAGCCGCGTCCGCCACGAGGTGGACGTCCCGGTGCTGCTGTTGCGCGCGAAGTCGTAGCAGCAGGCCCGCGAACCCGGCCGCCGCATCGGGACCCCCGCGGCTCGCGGGGGTCCCGACGCTTCAGAACGCCGGCCCCAGCAGCACCGCGTTCACGAACAGCAGCATCGTGGACTCGGCGAACGCCCGCGCGTTCGGATCCTCCGCGAACGCGATCAGGTGGCCTTCGCCCATGGGCTGGTGCACGAGGAACGCCTTCTGCGCGAGCGGCTCGCCGCTGCCGGGCCACAGGATGCCGCTGGCCAGCAGGCGATCGGCCTTCGCGTAGGTGCCGACGTTGCGCCCCTTGTCGAGCGTGATCGGGGTGAAGATGCGCTGGCTCTCCACCTGCGCCTGGATCTCGCCGTCGGTGCCCGCCGCCAGCCAGTGCTCGGTGTCGAGCGACACGCGCAGGATGGCGCCCGGCACCGGATCGGGACGCTCCTGCGGCGGCTGAATCGCCGTATCGAGATCGAAGGGCTGCTTCGGGGCGTCGCCCCTGGGCTTCGGCGGGGCATCGCCCTCCGGCGCGCCGCCGCGCAGCTCCGTGCGCGACTCCAGCAGGCCGACGGCCTCGCGTGCGGCCCATCGCGATGCCTCGGCGACGGTGATCAGCGTGCCGCCGCGCGTCATCCACTCCTTCAGCCGGCGCGTCGCTTCGGCGCCGAGCGCAGGCGAGTAGGTGCCCGATGGCAGCACCACCACGTCGAACTCGTCGAGCGGCACACGCCCGAACGACGCGACGCGAACGGCGGTGACCGCTACGCCGTAGCGCCGTTCCAGCACGTAGCGCGCCCACCCCGCCGAGAGGCTCGACGCGGGCGCGTCCCACGCGAGCAGCACGCGCGGCGCCTTCATCACGCGCACCTGCCCGCTGCCGAGCGAAATGCCCGACTCGACGAACGCCGTGTCGATCGGCACCACCGTGGCCCCGTGGCGCCCCGCGATGGCGACGAGGCGGTCGCGAAGGCGATCGGGGTTGTCGGAGACGCGGAGGATGGCCGTGCCACGCTCGAAACTGCGTCCGGCGAGCGTGAACGTCCCTGGCGAGAACCGTACCTTGAGGCCGGCGCCAAGCGCGTCGGCGATGGCGCCTGCCGTGGTGGCATTCCACGGCAGCAGGTAGCCGACTTTCGCCTCGGGCAGATCGGGAGCAGCCGGCGCCGCCCCGGGCGTGTAGGGCTCGGACCCGGCGCCGATGGGCGTCGTGGCGGCAAGCGCGTCGATATCCCACAGCAACGGCAGGCTCCACGCCGTCACGTCGTAGATCTGGTCGGGCAGGCGCATCGCACGCCGTTCGTTCTGCCGTTTCACGAACGCGGCATTCATCGACGTCTGCGCGTCGAGCAGGTTGCGGGCGAGCCGGCCGGCAGGCTGGGCGAGCGAGACGAGGAAGGCGCCCGCCGGAACGGTGCGGCCGCCGGCGACCACCGCCTCGCGGGCACGCCTCACCTCGATGCCATTGCGCACCAGCAGCCGCGCCAGCCGCTCGGTCTGCCCGGCGTCGCCGCTGGTGAGCACGTACTCCCGTGTGCCGGTCTCCCCGTCGCGGATGGCGCTCCGCCGGAACTCGACGTATTCACGCAGCATCCGCTCCCGGTGGCGCGCCGCGGTCTCGGCCGTGGCCAGCGCGGCGGTGAAATGTTCCAGGATGCCGTCCTCGTAGGTCAGCCGCGTGCCGTCGGTACGCCGGTACACCAGCCCGCGCGCCGAGGCCATCTCGAACGTCATGCCGATGGCGCCCTGCGCCGTCGGCCACGACACGCCGTAGCCGGGATAGAACGCGTCGAACACCTCGCCCGTGAAGAATGGGAACCCGCGTGCGTCGAAGCGCGCCGCCATCGCGCGGCCAAAGACGTCATAGAGCGCCTTCTGCGCAGCCGTGGTGTGCGGGTTGCCCGGCTCGGCGGCCGGGGGGAAGTAGTAGGAGGAGTCGCCGCCCATCTCGTGCAGGTCGACCACCACCTGCGGCGACCAGTCGAGCAGCAGCTTCACGCGGCCGGCGCTCTCGGGCTGCGTCTGCGCGAACCAGTCGCGGTTGAGATCGAAGAGGTAGTGGTTCGAGCGCCCGCCCGGCCACGGCTCGTCGTGCTCGGCCGAAAACGGCAACGGGTCGGGGGCGGCCGCGCGCCCCTGGGCGTTGCTGGCCACGAACCGGGCGCGGCCGTCCGGGTTCTGCGTGGGATCGATCAGGACGATCGCCTCGCGGCGAATCAGGTCGGCCGCGGGATCGTTGCGCGCGGCGAGCAGGTGGTGCGCCATCGCCATCGCGGCGCCGCCAGGTGAGATCTCGTTGCCGTGCACGCCGTGCACCAGCGCCACCACCACGGGCAGGTCGGCCACCAGGCGCGCATCCTCGCCGGGCGCGAGCGTTCGCGGGTCGGCCAGCCGGCGCAGCCCGCGCTGCACGTCGTCGAGCCGCGCGATCCGCTCTGGCGCCGCCACGATCAGCGCAACCAGCGGGCGCCCCTCCCACGACCGCGCGTACTCGACCAGGCGGGTCCGATCGGGCGCGGCCTTCGCGAGCGCCTGGAGATAGACGACCAGGTCTTCCGGCGGCGCGATCCGCTCGCCGACGGCGTAGCCAAGAACCTCGCGGGTGGTCGGGATGGCCGGATCGTAAGTGGTGCCTGGAACCAGTTCAGCGGCGGGAACCGGCGCGGCCGCGGCAGCCTGGACGCTCAGCGCCAGCACGAAGGCAGACAGCATGACGGGATGCCCCCGGGTAGCGGCGCGCCGGCATGGCGCGCCGGGCGATATCACTATCACACCCGGCGCCCCGCCGCCCCGGTCTCATCCGCCGCCGCACGATCTCCCGCACGCCACCCGATGGCGGGCGCGCCGCGGTCAGGCCGCCTGCGCCTGCACCGACGCGGTCACGCGCACCTCGTCGCCGACGAGGAAGCCCCCGGTTTCGAGCGTCGCGTTCCACGTGAGGCCGAAGTCCTTCCGGTTGAGCACGATCTCGGTCTCGAACGCCAGCTTCTCGGTGCCCCACGGGTCCTTCGCGATGCCGAGATAGGTCACCGGCAGCACCACCGGCCTCGTGGTGCCGCGGATGGTGAGGTCGCCGGCCACGTCGAACCCGCCCTCGCCGCGCGGCGTCATCCCGGTGCTCACGAAGGTGAGCGTCGGAAAGCGCTCGACGGCGAAGAAGTCCTCCGACCGCAGGTGCGCGTCACGATCGGCCTGGTTGGTGTCGATGCTCGCCGTCCTGATGGTCAGCGACACCGAGGAGCGCTCGGGCCGCTCGGCATCGAAGTCGATCGTGCCGCTGAAGTCGTCGAACTGGCCACGCACCTTGCTGAGCAGGTGACGGACCTGGAACAGCAGCTCCGAGTGGGCGAGGTCGATCTTGTACGCACGGGTCGTCGCGGTGGTCACGATGCAGTTCCTCCTGTGTCGTCGGTCACCGCGGTCCCGGTCATCGAAACCGCGGCATGGCTGTCGTCAAGGCAAGAGCGCTGCCAGCGCTCCTGTCGTCTCGAATGCCGTCCTTCGGCCATCTTTGCGTCCGGCCATGCACGACACCTACCAATTTGATAGATTTGCCATGTCAGATTGAGAGGCTGATCATGCGTGCCCGCGATCTCGATCTTCGGGAGCTGCTCGAGTTCCATCCGAAGGGTGGTGTCCTGCGCTTCGCGTCCGACCGAGCCGTGCTGTTGAATACGGCGGCGCTCGGCCTGCTGCGTCGTGAGCTGGTGGGCACGCTCGGGATCGCCGCCGCCCGCGCCGTGCTGACGCGCTTCGGCTTCGCGCACGGCTGGCGCACGGCCGAGGCCCTGCGGACCACCTACGACTGGGACAGCACGCGCGAGTGGCAGCTTGCGGGCGGCCGCCTGCACCAGTTGCAGGGGTTCCTGCGTTATGAACCGGTGCCCCGGCCCAAGGGCGCCGCCCCCCGCCATTTCGCCGAGGCGGTGTGGTACGACTCCTACGAAGCCCAGGAACACCTGACGCACGTCGGGGCGGCCGACGAACCGGTCTGCTGGACGCTGTGCGGCTTCGCCAGCGGCTACCTCAGCTGCAGTCACGGCCGCGACATCTACTGCATCGAGGAGAAATGTCAGGCCCGGGGCGACGCGTGCTGCCTCATGGCCGGCCGGCCCGTCGAGCAGTGGGACGACAGCGTGAAGGCGCAGCTCGCGTATTTCAATCGCGAGTGCCTGGACGAGGCGCTGCGCCAGGTGACCGACCTGCTGAAGCTGACCGAGCGGCGCCTTACCGTGCGGCGCCGCGAGCTGGCGCGCGTGCAGGTGGAGGAACAGCAGACGGGCATCGTGGCGCAGAGCGCGACGATGCAGCGCGTGCTCGACCAGGCGCGGCGCGTCTCGCGCGTCGATTCCACGGTGCTCATCAGCGGCGAGAGCGGCGCCGGCAAGGAGGCCGTCGCGCGCCTGGTGCACGACGAGTCGGGGCGGGCCGCGCACGCCTTCGTCGCCGTCAACTGCGCCGCCGTGCCCGAGGCGCTGATGGAGAGCGAGCTGTTCGGGCATGCGCGCGGTGCCTTCACCGGTGCCGCGCAGGATCGCGTCGGCCTCTTCGAGGCGGCCAATCACGGCACGCTGCTGCTCGACGAGGTGGGCGACCTGCCGCCATCGATGCAGGCCAAGCTGCTGCGCGTGCTCCAGGATCGCGAAGTGCGCCGCGTGGGCGAGAACCGCTCGCGCCGCGTCGACGTTCGCGTGCTGGCCGCCACCCATCGCGACCTGGCGGCGGAGGTGACCGAGGGGCGCTTCCGGCAGGACCTGTTCTACCGGCTGCGCGTCATCGAGATCCACATCCCGCCGCTCCGCGACCGGCGCGACGACATCCTGCCGCTGGCGCGCCGGTTCCTGGCCGAGACCTCCAGGCGGCTGCAGCGCCCCGTGGACGCCTTCACGCCGCGCGCCGCCGACCTGCTGCTGAAGTGGCACTGGCCCGGCAACGTCCGCGAACTGCAGAACGTCGTCGAACGGGCGGTGGTGCTGGCGCAGGAGCGACGGGTAGAGGTGGAGGACCTGCCCGAGGAAGTGCGGGCGACATCCGGCGTCGATCGCGGCGGGAACCCACTGCGGCTCGCCGAGGTGGAGCGCGCGCACATCCTGCGCGTGCTGGAGGACACCGGCGGCAACCGCACGAAGGCCGCCGCGCTGCTCGGCATCGGCGTGGCGACGCTGTTCCGCCGGCTGAAGGAGATGGGTGACACGGCGCCGCCGGCGCTGCGCGCCGCCGGCACGCGCCGCTGACGGGCGCCAACGGTTGCAGGTCAACCTTCCGTCACGGGTTAGTATTCCCACGCCATGGCCGCGCTGCTCGCCAGCCATCTCGTGAAGCGCTTCCCCGGCGTCGCCGCCGTCGACGACGTGTCGCTGGAGGTCGGGTCGGGCGAAGTGGTCGGCCTGCTCGGACCCAACGGCGCCGGCAAGACCACCACGCTGCGCATGCTCGCGGGCATCCTCACGCCCGATCGGGGCCGCGTCACCATCTGCGGCATCGACCTGGGCGCCGATCCGCTCGCCGCCAGGCAGCGCCTGGGGTTCCTCTCGGGCGACACGCAACTCTACCAGCGGCTGACGCCGGTCGAGGTCCTGCGCTACTTCGGCCGGCTCTACGGGATGCGCGGCGCCGGGCTCGAATCGCGCATCCGCCACCTCGTCGACGCGCTCGACATGGGCCCGTTCGCCACCCGGCCCTGCGGCACGCTCTCCTCCGGCCAGAAGCAGCGCGCGAACATCGCGCGCGCCTTCCTGCACGGCCCCGACCTGCTGATCCTCGACGAGCCCACCACCGCGCTCGACGTCATCAGCGGCCAGTTCATCGTGGAGGCCATCCGCCGCGAGCGGGCGGCCGGGCGCGCCGTCCTGTTCTCGACGCACATCATGGGCGAGGCCGAATACCTCTGCGATCGCATCTACCTGCTGCACGCCGGCCGCATCGTCGACGCCGGCCCGCTGGCCGACCTGCTGGAACGATCGGGCCAGACGAACCTCACCGACGCCTTCCTCCACCACGCCGGCCGCGCGACGGGCGCCGCGTAGCCTGAGATCGCCATGCGGCTGGAGCGAATCCTCACGATCGTCGGCAAGGAGCTCGTCGAGACGCTGCGCGATCGCCGCACGCTGCTCATGATGATCGGCCTGCCGGTGCTGGTCTACCCGCTGCTGATGATGGGCCTGGCCCGGCTGCAGGAGTCGCAGGAAGCGGCCACCGAGGCCCGGCGCTCGGTGGTCGCCACCTGGGGCGACACGGCCCCGGCCCTCGACGCGGCGCTGAGGGCCGAGGCCGCCCGCCTCGACGTCAGGCCATGGCTGGAGGCGCCCGATGACCTGCGGCGCGCCTTCGACGACGGGTCGGCGCGCCCGGCGGCGGCGGCGCCCGGCGAGGCCGCCGCCGGCAGCGAGCGGCGCAACGGGCCGGTACTCTACGAGCGCGAGAACGCCGTCATGGCCGCCGCGCGCGCGCTGCTCACCTCCAGGCGCGCCGATGCCGTGATCGTCACCTGGCCCGGCTTCCAGCAGGCGCTCGACGCGCAGGACCAGGCGCCCGTCACGCTCTACTTCGACTCGGTGCGAGACGACTCGCGCGCCGCGCGCGAACGTGTGGAGACCGTGGTCGCCGGCTACCGCGCGTCGCTGCTCGCCACGCGCCTGCGCGCGAAGGACCTGCCGCCGGGTTTCGCCGAGGCCGTCGACCTGCTCAGGCGTGACGTGGCGCCGGCAGCCCGCCGCGCCGGCTACCTGATGGGCTCGCTGCTGCCCTTCATCCTGGTGTCGCTCTCGCTGTTCGGCGGCTTCTACGCCGCCATCGATCTCACCGCGGGCGAGAAGGAACGCGGCACCATGCAGACGCTGATGGTGGCGCCGCTGCGGTCGAGCGAAATCGTCGCGGGCAAGTTCCTCGCCGTGTGGGTGGTGGGCCTGACCGCCGCCTTCGCCAACGTCGGCAGCCTGTCGCTGACCGTGGCCCGCCTCCTGCCCGGCGGGCAGTTCTCGATCGCGCCATCGGCATTCGGGCTGGCGGCGCTGCTGCTCGTGCCGATCACGATGACGACCTCGGCGCTGTTCCTCGCGGTGGCGGCCTTCGCGAAGGACTTCAAGGACGGCCAGAACTTCCTCACGCCGATCTACATGCTGATTGCGCTGCCGGCCGGCGTCACCATGCTGCCGGCGGTGGAGCTCAACGCGTGGACCTCGTTCGTGCCGGTGGTGAACATCGCCCTGCTGGTGAAGGCGGTGTTCTCGGGCGAGCTCCGCCACGATCTGCTGTTCCTGGTGCTCCTCTCGTCGGGCCTCTACGCCATGCTGGCCATCGCGCTGGCGGCGCGCGTGTTCGCGCGCGAGCAGATCATGCTCGGCGGGCGTGAATCGGCGCGCCGCGTGCTCGGACTCGAGCGGCGGACCGGCGGCGTGCCGACGCCGGCCGTCGCGCTCGTCACCTTCGCCGTAGCGATGGTCCTGGCCTTCTACGCGAGCCTGCTCGTCGAGAAGCGCGGGCTGCTGGCGGCGCTGCTCGTCGTCCAGTACGGCTTCTTCCTGCTGCCGGCGCTCGCCGTGGTCTTCGGCTTCGGCTACTCCGCCCGCGACACGCTGCGCCTGCGCATGCCCGCGCCGGTCCACCTGCCGGCCGCCCTCGTCATCGGCGCTTCGGCGTGGATCGCCATCGTCGGCGTGTTCATGCGCATCGCGCCGCCGCCCGACTCGCTGACCAGGGGGCTCGAGCAACTGCTCACGCTCGGGGATCCCGGCCTGCCGGTCTGGGTGGTGCTGCTCGGCGTGGCGATCACGCCCGCCGTGTGCGAGGAGCTGTTCTTCCGCGGCGTCGTGCTCTCGGGCCTGATGCGGCTCGGCGCCTGGCCGGCCGTCTTGCTCTCGGCGCTGCTCTTCGGCCTCGCGCACGCCTCGATCTACCGCATGCTGCCCACGCTGGCCCTCGGCATCGTGCTGGCCTGGCTGGCCTGGCAGACGGGTTCGATCCTGCCGTCGATGACGGTTCACGCGATGAACAACGGCCTGATCGCGTGGCTGGCGCGCCATCCGCAGGCGGGGCGTCCGCTCGGCATCGACGAGACCTCGTCGCTGCCGCCGATCGCCGTCACGCTCGCGGCGGCGGCCGTGTGCGCGGCAGGCCTCTGGATCGTGTGGAAGACGGCTCGTCAGGACCAGCCCCTCCAGACCTGACGGCCATCGGTTCGAGGCCGGATGCGCGCGATCGCGTCAGGCGAGGCCGTCGTGAGCGTCCGTCTGCCCGCGACTCGAGCAGGCCCGCTATCGCAGCGGGGGCGTGGAGGCCGGCGGCCGCCGATGCTGCGTTGCCTGCTCGTAGGCATACGCGAACCGGATCAGCTCGTGGTCGGCCCAGGGCCGGCCGAAGAAGGTGATGCCGGCCGGCAGCACGCCGCGCGTGTAGCCCATGGGCACCTGCACGGCGGGAAACCCGGTGACCGGCGAGAAGAACTGGCTGTTGTCGCCGTGCGGCGTGTTCAGGTCGCCAATCAGCCGGGGCGGATGGCTCCACGTCGGGTACACGAACGCATCGAGGTTGAGCGCATCCATCGCCGCCAGCACCGTCCGGCGCACGCGTTCCCGGTAGGCTGTCTCGGCGTCGCACTCCGGCGATCCGGCCGGGTGCGAGGGTCCGGCCTCGGCCCGTTCCAGTTGCCGCCTGACCGTCGGATGGAACCGGCCCGACTTCACGATCTCGGCAAGGCTCTTCACCGGCACGCGTTCGCCGTGCGCCGCCAGGTAGGCGTTGATGTCGTGCTTGAAGCCCATGCACGGCTCCACGCCATCCTGGCGCCGGATCGCGTCGAGTCCCTCGATCGGCGCCGGATCGACGATGACCGCGCCCGCCCGGGCGAGGTCGTCGATGGCGCGCCCGAACAGCGCCAGCACCTCGGCGTCGGCGGTCTCGGGCCCGTACGCCTCGCGCAGGATCCCAATCCGCCGGCCCTTCAACCCGTCGCGTGAGAGGCCCTCGGCGTAGCGCACCACCGGCCGGCCGCGCGTCGCCGCGGTGACGGGATCGTCGGGATCCTCGCCGGCGAGCACCTCGAACACCCTCGCCGCGTCCTCCACCGTGCGCGTCATCGGCCCCGCGATGTCGGCCAGCAGGCTGAGCGGCATCACGCCCGACCGGCTGGTCAGGCCCATCGTCGACCGGATGCCCACCAGCGCCTGGTGGGCCGAGGGCCCCCGAATCGAGTTGCCGGTGTCGCTGCCCAGCCCGACCGCCCCGAAGCTGGCCGCCACGGCCGCCGCCGTCCCCCCGCTGGATCCGGCCGTCACCCGGTCGAGCGCGTACGGGTTCTTCGTGTAGCCAGGCAGGATCGAGCTGACCGTCTCGTAGGGCGTGAACGCCCACTCGGCCATGTTCGACTTGGCCAGCACGATGGCGCCGGCTTCCTTGATCCTCCGCACCTGGAACGCGTCGCGGGCGGAGACGAACCCGGCGAGGGCGAGCGATCCGTCGGCGCTCTGCAGGCCGATGGTTTCGAAGTTGTCCTTCACGATGGCGGGGACACAGTGCAGCGGCCCCGTGAGCCCGTCGCGCTCGAAGCGCCGGTCGAGGGCATCGGCCTGCGCGAGCGCGTCGCCGTTGAGGACGACGAGGGCGTTGATGGCCGGTCCGTTCCTGTCGAACGCGGCGATACGCGCCAGGTAGGCCTCGACCAGGGCGCGGCACGTGAGGCGCCGCCCGGCGATGGCCGCGTGGATGTCGGCGATGGTGGCCTCGTGCACCTCGAACCGTGTCTGGGCGGGCGCCGGCAGCGTCCCGGCCGGGGCGGCAGCCAGCAGGGCGATGGCAATCAGGTGACGTCGCATGGCCGCACATCGTACGCCACGACGTGCGCGGCCGCGAGATCCGAAGTCGTCCACCGTGAGGTGGCCGGCGTCACCGCCGGCGCACGTGCCGGCGCAACCGGTTCGTCCCCCTCCCGTCCCATCGATCGCCAGCCGCGGATGCCGGCGCTATGATGCGTGTCTCATCCGCGCCGCGCCCGGCGCGAGGAGGACGCATGCGAGCCGTTCGCCCTTCGATTCGATTCGCGCTGCTGGTTCCCGTTGCCGCCGCCCTCACGCTCATCGCCGCGCAGGCGCCGCCCGCATCCGACCATGTCCGCGCACGCTACACGAAGTACGAATTCCAGGTGCCGATGCGGGACGGGGTGAAGCTCTTCACCTCGGTGTACGTCCCGAAGGACGACAGCCACGCCTGGCCGATCCTGCTCAACCGCACGCCGTACAGCGTGGCGCCGTACGGATCGGGCGCCTACCGCGACAGCCTCGGGCCCTCGGACGTCACCGCGAAGGAGGGCTACATCTTCGCCTACCAGGACGTGCGCGGCCGGATGCAGTCGGAGGGCGAGTTCGTCAACATGCGCCCGCACATCGCGAAGAAGGCGGGCCGCGCCGACATCGACGAGAGCACCGACACGTGGGACACGATCGACTGGCTCGTCAAGCACGTGCCGAGCAACAACGGGCGCGTGGGGCTCTACGGCATCTCCTACCCGGGCTTCTACTCGGCGGCCGGGATGATCGACGCGCACCCGGCGCTGAAGGCCGTGTCGCCACAGGCGCCGATCTCCGACTGGTTCGCCGGCGACGACTTCCACCACAACGGCGCGCTGTGGCTGCCGCACGCCTTCAACTTCTTCGCCGCCTTCGGGCGGCGCCCCACGCAGCCCGGCGCGGGCTTCGCGCGCTTCGACCACGGAACTCCCGATGGCTACCGGTGGTTCCTCGACACCGGCGCCATGCCCGAGTTCGACACGAAGTGGCTGAAGGGGGACGTGCCGTTCTGGCGCGAGCTGATGGCGCACGAGGCCTATGACGAGTTCTGGCAGGCACGCAACCTGCGGCCCCACCTCAAGGGCATCACCCCCGCGGTGATGACGGTGGGAGGCTGGTTCGACGCCGAGAACCTCTACGGGTCGCTGCAGATCTACCGCGCCGTGGAGTCGCAGAGCCCGGCGACGAACAACCGGATCGTCATGGGCCCGTGGTTCCACGGCGGCTGGGCGCGCTCGGACGGCGACGCGCTGGGCGACGTGCGCTTCGACAGCCGGACCGGCGCCTATTACCGCGAGCAGATCGAGGCGCCGTTCTTCCGCGCCTGGCTGAAGCAGGAGGGCGAACCGCCGTCGACCGAGGCGTGGATGTTCGAGACCGGCACGAACGTCTGGCGCCGGTTCGACGTGTGGCCGCCGAAGGCCGCCGTCACCACCGCGCTCTACCTGCGCGAGAACGGCACGCTGGCCTTCGAGGCGCCGCCGGCGGCCGAGGGCCTCGACGAGTACGTCAGCGATCCCGCGCGGCCGGTGCCCTTCGTCAAGGACGTCACGATCAACATGACGCGGGAGTACATGGTCGACGACCAGCGCTTCGCCTCGACGCGGCCCGACGTGCTCGTCTACCAGACCGCGCCGCTCGCCGAGGACGTCACCATCGCCGGCCCCGTCGCGCCGAAGCTCGTGGTGTCGACCTCGGGCACCGACGCCGACTGGGTGGTGAAGCTGATCGACGTCTATCCGGGCGCCTACCCGGATCCCGCGCCCAACCCGCGCAACGTACGCATGGGCGACTACCAGCAACTGGTGCGCGGCGACGTGATGCGCGGCAAGTTCCGCAACTCGCTGGCCAGGCCCGAGCCGTTCGCCCCCGACCAGCCGACCCGCGTCGAGTTCGCGATGAACGACGTGCTCCACACCTTCCGGCGCGGGCACCGGATCATGATCCAGATCCAGAGCACGTGGTTCCCGCTGGTGAACCGCAACCCGCAGGTGTTCACCAACATCAACACCGCGCCGGCCAGCGCCTACCAGAAGGCCCGGCAGCGCGTGTACCGCTCGGCGGCGCAGGCCTCGCGCATCGAGGTCGGCGTGATGCGATAGCGCTCGCGGCCCGGGGCCCGGGGCCTGTCACGCCCCGGGCCCGGCGCCGGACCGCGCGCCTACTTCGCGCCGAGGCTCACCAGGTTCGCGAACTGCCGGTACGCGCCCGGCACGCCCGCCGGCAACTGGCGGAACCACGCATACGCCGTGTACACGTAGGTGCCCTTGCCCACCTGCGCGATCACCTGACCGCCGGACTGCGGCGGCTCGCCCGGATCGGCCGACTCGAGCAGCGCCGTGTACTGCGGGTCGAAGGTGGTGAACGCGTAAAGGTTGCGCTCCTGCACCCAGTCGGCGAAGTCGGCCTCGCCGATGGCGTTCGGCGTGGTGAAGACGCGATGCCCCGGCTGCAGGATCCTGACGGGCGCCGTCTGGTCGGTGACGCGCGAGGCCATCTGCGCCGGCAGCGGCGGAAGGTTGCGCTGCACGTAATCAGGCTGCTGATACTGCACGACGAGCGTCCCGCCGCCACGGACGTAATCGAGCAGCCGCCCGTTGCTCGCCACGAACGCCGGCCGCGCCTCGGACGCGCGGATGCCGACGACGATCGTGTCGTAGGCGGAGAGATCGCCCGAGGCCAGCGCCTCGTCGTCGAGTTCGGTGACCGGCAGGCCCATGCGCCGCAGCGCGTCGGGCACCTGGTCGCCGCTGCCCATCACGTAGCCCACCTTCACCGGCGCCACCTTCAGGTCGAACACGCGGACGTCGGCCGCGGCCGGCTCGTAGAACCGGTGCGTCTGGATGTGCGGATAGGCGATGGTGCGCATGGCGAGGTCGTAGCGGTGCGCGCCCACCGTGGCGACGGCCGTCAGCGAGTAGCGGCCCGCGGCAGTGGCCGCGCCCGGCGTCAGCGTGAAGACGATCGCCGTCCGATCGCCCTCCTTCGCGAGCGAGAACGGTGCCGAGGCCGGCGTCACGCTCCAGCCGGCAGGCGCCTCCAGCGTGACCTGGCCAGACTGCGGCGTGGCGGCATGGCTCTGCACCCGCACGGCGATGCGCCGCGGCTGACCAGCGGCAGCCAGCGGGATCACCTCGAGCTTCGAGTCGAGCGCCACGGCCACGGCCGGCGCCACATCGACGTTGCGCCGCAGCTCGCCACGCACCTGGTCCACCACGCGGTGCTGCACCGGCTGCGTGAGGGTGACCGCGACGCCGCCGATCTCGGCCTCCACCTCGGCGGTCATCAGCGGCGGGCCGAACGGCATCGCCTTCGGCGCGTCGTCGGGCCACGTGAAGCGCGTGGCGCCGCCGCGCGCGACCGTCAGCCAGTAGGGCTGCGTCAACACCGCGCCGGCCGGCACCGTCACGGCGAACGCGTCGGTGCGATCGGCGTTCTCGCGAAAGAAGCGCGCCATCATGTTGGCGGGATCCGGCTGCGCCGGCTGCGTCGGGGCGACGCTCCAGCCGGCGGGCGCGCGCAGCGACACCCTGGTGACCTTCACGAGCGATGGCTGCGCGAGGAACAGACGGACGGTGGCTTCCAGCCGCTCGCCGGGAGCCACCACCTCCTCGTCCGACAGCGCGTCGACGACCGCGCCCGCGGCGCGCTGCAGCGCGATCGTGGCATCGCGTTCCTTGATGGCCAGCAGGAACTCGGCGTCGGCCTTCGCGCCGGCCGCCGCATCGAGCCCGGCCACCGCGGCCCGCGCCGCGCGAAGCTGCCTGAGCGCCTCGGCGAGCTGCGGCACCGTCTTCGACGGGTCGCGGGCGTCGAACTGCTCCACCGCGCGCGCGACGGCCGCGTCGGCGGCCGTCAGCTCGGCCCGCAGCGCGCCGGCGGGCAGGCCGGCCAGGGCGGCAAGCCCGGGCAGGCTCGTGTCGATCCCGGCGAACACGCTCGTCTCGCCCGGCGTGGCCTTCACCGGCCCGTCGAGAAACACCAGGCCCGACTGCTGCGCGCCGCGTGATTCGGGCGATCCCATCTCCTGCGACTTGTGCTGGCTGCGGCCCTCGGCGGCCACCTCGAAGTAGCTGCGCCCGATCAGCGGATCGAACCGCCCGGTCTGCACCACGGTGGTCGGCGGGTTGGCCGGATCCGGCCGGAAGCCGACGCCGCGATAGAGCTTCTTCGCCTGCCACGGGCGCAGCCCTTCCTTCAACTGCTCGGGGAACTGCGCCGGATCGGCCGCCGCCCTGAAGGCGATCGGCGTGAGCTTGCCCATGAGCTGGTGATGCCCATGGCCGTCGGCAGGCGTGCCGCTGAACCGCGAGTAGACGACCAGCGGCCGGTACATCCGGATCGCGCGGACGATGTCGCCGAGCACGTCGTGTTCGCCCCACGTGCGCGCCGCCTCGTCCAGCGTCTTGGTGAAGCCGAAGTCGAACGTGCTGCCGAAGAACTGGCCGCCACCGTCCAGCGTGCGGGCCTGCAGGAGTTCCTCGGTGCGGATGACGCCGAGGGCCTCGAACAGCTCGGGGCCGATGACGTTCTGGCCGCCCTCGCCGCGGTTGATCGACAGGTAGGCGACGCGGCCGTACTCGCCGCGCGCCACCGTGGCGATGAACGCCGAGTCCTCGTCATCGGGATGCGCGGCGGTGTGCAGCGCGCTGGCCGTCGTGCGCAGCTTCTGGATCAGCTGCAGCACGCCGGAGGCGCCAGGGCTGTAGACGGGCCGTACCTGCGCGGCGAGCGTGAGCCATCCGCCGGTGACGAGCGCGATTGTGACGACCGTCGACAGGATGTGGCGACGGCGGGGAGAACGGATGAGCGATCGAGGAGAGCGTTCCATGTGACGTAGTGTACGTGAAACGCCCTGCCGCCTTCCGCCGGCCGAAATCGAACGCACGCGGCCTCGCGCGGTCGCATCGGATCCACCTCAACCACGCGTCGTGGCCGCGTCGCGGCAGGTCTCGTCCCTCTGCCGCGATCGCCCGCGCGATGCGCTGCGCGAGCCTGCCCCGTCGTCTCGCACGCCCTCGCGGGCATCGCCGCTCCAGGCGGGGACGCCGGATGCGGCGCCGGAGGGCCGGAGCGCCAATGCCCGCGGTTCGTTCTCAGGGCAGCGGCGTGGCGACCGCACCGCTGCCGGCCGCCCACATGCGCCCATCGGGCGACCCGTACATCGCCCACTCGACGACGATGGGCGCGAATGCCGGCCCGAGGCTCTCCACGAGCACCCCGAATCGCGCGTTGGTCACCTCGGGGAACTCCCGGGCGACGTCCACGGTCAGCCTCGCGTCGGCCGCCAGTGCGAACGTGCGCGATCGGATCAGCCCCTGCTCGGTGGCCACGGTGACCCGCACGCTGCCCGCCGCCGGCGCGGTGTTGGCCACCAGGACGAAGGTCGCGGCCCGATCGGCCCCTCCTGTCTCGCCCTCGGCCACCGCCCACCGGCGCGCGGCGGATCGGGTCCCTGCCGACACGTGCGCCTCATACCAGCTCGAGGTGGTCGAACCCGGCCACCACATCGCGCGTTCGACGGCCACGGGGACATCGTTGGTGACCTGCACGCGCGCCGACACCGCGGCGCTCTCCAGCCGCGGATCCTCGGCGTCCACGAGAATCGTGTACCGGCTGCCCGGCGCCACCGTGTGCTGGCGGGTGATGGTCGTCGCATCCTCGAGCGAGTAGGTGACGCTCACCTCGGCCTGCCGGTCGCCGGGGTTGGCGATCAGCACGTACTCGTCGAAGAAGTCGCCGGTGGCGCCCTCGGCCAGCATCCATGTGGTCGCGAGCTCGGTGACGCCGGCGGCGGCGTGTCCGGCGCTGAAGCGCTCGTCCGGCCGATCGAGGTACATCGCACGTTCGACGATGATCGGCACGCCGTTGGTCGATCGCACGTCGCCTGAGACGTCCACCGCCTCGAGGCCCTCGATCAGGTTCACCCAGATGGTGAGCCGCGAGTGCGGTCCGACGGCGTATTCGCGCTCGACGGGCGGGGCTGGCGCCGGCCGCAGGTACCTCACCTGGATTGCCGCCTCGCGGTCGCCCGGGTTCTGCACGAGGTAGAACACCTGCATGCCGTCATGCGTCGCGCCCTCGGCGAGGTACCACCGCAGCGCCGGCGCCGCGACGGCCGACTCGGCATGCGAACCGTACCCGCGCGCGTCCCAGCGCATCGTCCGGTCGACGACCACCAGCCGATCCGACTCGACCACCGCCGCAAACGATCCAGGGGTGTCACCGATCAGCTCGCGCGCGTCGATGGTGAGGCGCCCCAGCCGCGGCAGCGCCTTCACGACCGACCGCGTCGTGCCGTCCTCGAACTGCAGGCGGAGCACCACCGAGGCAGCGCCGGCATCCGACGGGTTGAAGAGCGCGAAGCGCGTCGAGAAGAAGTCGCCGCTCGACCCCTCGGCGAAGTAGCGCGAGAACTGGCCGCGCGGGTGCGTGCCCGCCTCGTATTCGGCCAGGTTCGACACCCCGTCGCCGTCAGCGTCCTCCGCCGCATCGTCGACGAGCGGGTTCAGGCCGACGATCGACTCGTACTCGTCTGGCATCCCGTCGCCATCCGTGTCACGCGCCTGCGGCTCGCCGGGTTGGACGACCATCGTCAGCGCGTCCGCGTTGTTGGCGAGCAACGGGTCGAATTCCGTGCCGAGCGCCGCGACGCCGAAGCGGAAGACGCCCTCGCGAGACAGGCGCAGCCGCCAGCTGACGCCGGTCGACGCCGCAACGGGCAGCGGACCGAGATCGCAGGACGGCGTCGGCGCCGTCACGCACGTCCCGCGATCGGGGATCGCCGACACCAGCTCGGCGAAGTCTGGCACGAAGCCCACCACCGTCGTCGTCGGCGAGGGATCGGGGCCGTGGTTGGCAACCGTCGTCCTCACCGTGACAACGTCCCCGACATGCAGATCGCCCGCGATCGGCGACATCACGGCCTGCAGGTCCACCGGGTCGATCGGGATCCGCACGACCGGTTCGCCGCAGACCGGCATGTAGTCGACGTTGTTCTCGGGCCGGGAGTCCTCGGCGTGCATCACGCTGGCGTAGGCCCACTGCGCCGCGCCGATGGGCGCGGTCGCCAGCGTCGAGATGCGCAGCGTCGTGGTGACGTGCCGATCGAGGGCTACGTCGGTCGTCTGGCAGACCACCGACCGGCCCACGGCCCGGCACGACCAGCCGTCGCTGGCCCACGAGTAGGTGAGCCCGTCGGGCAGCTCCAGCGAGACGACGATCGGGCCGCTGACGGTTGCCGCCTCGACATTCGTGACGCTGACGAAGAAGTCGACCTGCGAACCGGTCTGGCAGGCATCGCCCACCCGGTTGATCACGAGGGCCAGGTCGATGGGTGACGTGTCGACCTCGAGGCGTGCGCCCGCGCGATCGTTGGACGGGTTCGGGTCGGGCACCGAGGCGCCCACCACCGACGCGGTGTTCACGAGCACCCCGGCGGAGGTCACCGTCGCCGACACGGTCAAGGTCGCGGTGGCGCCCGACCCCGATGCCTCGAGGCGGCCGACGCGCCACAGGCCGGTGACGGGCGAGTAGGTCCCGCGCGAGGCGTCGGCCGAGACGAACGCCAGGCCAGCCGGCGTCACGTCCTGCAGCACCACGTCGTCGGCGGCGCTCGGGCCGTTGTTGGTGACCACGATCGCGAAGGTGACGGTCTGCCCGGGCCGCGGCGTGGTGTCGTCCACGGTCTTGACCACCTGCAGGTCGGCCGCCTGCCCGTTCACCGTCACCGATGACGTGTTGTTGGGCTCCACCGGGTCGAACTCGTTCTGCACGGTCTTCCTGGCGGTATTGACGATCGGCTCGGTCCGCGTCACCCGCGCGACGATGGTCAGCACCGTCTCGGTGGACGGGGCCAGCGCGGTTACCGGCCCG